>Ga0208456_1001254_pt1 | contig 9771 bp, 12 predicted proteins | sample June2015DPH_4_10_2_FD_184691 | JGI IMG/M metagenome (GOLD analysis project Ga0208456, IMG submission 184691) | Peatland microbial communities from SPRUCE experiment site at the Marcell Experimental Forest, Minnesota, USA - June2015DPH_4_100... | ecosystem: Environmental > Terrestrial > Soil >... | reverse complement strand
CCACCAGGCTTCGCTCGGCGGATCGCTCCGCTCCACGCTGGCTCGGCTACTTGTTGAATGGGCAATTACAAGGTAAGCTCCTTTCAGCTTACAAGATCAGCCAGGCTTTCCCTGGCACACCATACATAAAGGACAATGTATGCGCCACCCGCGAAATTCTTTTTGCAGGCCCTCACTGTTAACTGTAAGCTGGCAACTATGGACTTCTTTTTGCCGACTTTCACCCTCGACTGTCGACTTTCGACTGTTGACCGCAGTATTGGCCGGCCTCAAGTTCGGATTCGAAAGCACCTGGCACGGCTTCTCGCCATTTTCGTGGTGGCGTTCTTGTGCCTGGCCATGCCTGCACCGTTCCTCTCTGCTTCCAATCGGCACTTGAAGGAGCACGGCTCCCCGGCGCTCAACGCGCGCCTCGATGAAATCCTTCGCTCGAGTGATGCCTCACGCGGTTTTTGGGGCATCGAGGTGGGGGAGCTTCCGAGCGGAAGAATTCTCTTCAGCCGGGACGCGCAACACCTTTTCCACCCCGCCTCAAATATGAAGTTGTTTACCACGGCGGCGGCGCTCGAAAAGCTCGGCCCGGATTTCGTTTTCCGCACCACAGTGGAAAGCGAATCCGGACCGGATGCTCAGGGACGCGTGAAAAACCTTTACCTTGTTGGGAAGGGAGATCCCGGTTTTTGTGAAGAGGTTTTGCCGACTCTTCTGAAATCGGGTGAGGCGAAAAATCATCCTTGCCCGACCCTCCAGAAACTGGCGGAGCAGATAAGGGCACGCGGAGTGCTTGAAGTCTCCGGCCCTCTGGTAGCGGACGACAGTTATTTCCTTTGGGAGCCCTACATCCACGGATGGACTGCTGAGGACCTGTTATGGGGCTATGGGGCGACTGTCTCAGCTCTGGCCTTGAATGCCAACGCTCTGCAACTCCGAATCAAGCCGGGATTGAAGGTCGGCGACCGCGCGCAGATTCGGCTTGAGCCTCTGACGGACTATTACCAGGTCAATAACAGTCTGGAAACCAGCGGGGCGGGAACCGAGAGGCGCTTGTGGGTCGAACGCGAGCTGGATTCCATGCGCCTGGACGTTTGGGGGCAGATCCCCCTCGACGCCGGTGAGACTACCGAACGGGTAGCGATCGCTCGTCCGCCGCAGTTGGTGGGCGAACTTTTTCGCCAGGCGCTCGAAGACGCCGGCATTGCGGTTCGAGGCGGCGTCGAGGTCCACTATGTCACACGCTTGCAGGCAGCAATAGCCAGTCATCCTCCTCTCCAACTTTCCCCGCGCGTGGTCTTGGCAGAGCATGACTCCCAGCCACTCCGGGAGATCGTGAAGATGACCAACAAGGAAAGCTGGAACCTTTTTGCGGAAATGCTTTTGCGCACACTCGCTCGCGAGGTGAAGCATCGTGGCGGCCTCGAGGACGGCTTGGAAGTACTCAGCGAATTTGCGCAGCAAGTTGGCGCAGCGCGGGGCGAGACGGTGTTTGCAGACGGTTCGGGCCTTTCGCGAGATGATTTGGTCACACCGGAGGCTTTCGTAAAGCTGCTGATTCACATGGCGAGTGGGCAGGCTTTCGACATATTCCTGGATAGCCTGCCGGTGGCCGGCGTGGACGGGACCTTAGCAGGCCGCTTCAAAGGGACCCGGCTCGAGGGAAGAATCCATGCCAAGACGGGCACCCTCGAGCAGGTGAACGCCCTTTCCGGGTATATGGATCTGCCCTCCGGTAAGAGGCTTGTCTTCTCCATCATGGGGAATAGTCACCCCCTCAAGCAGCAGCAGGGCGCAGCCACCCTCGACCAAATTGCCTTGGCCGTTTATGATTGGTTTGCGCGGCGGAAAAAATAGGAAGACCCAACCAACTGATGGCCAGCGGGCCTTCAGCGGTAAGCTTCCTTGCGATGGAGGACCCGGATGATATGGATGGTATCCGGCTCCTCGGTAAAGCGGACGCGATGGTCACCCACGCGCAGGCGAAGCTCGATCGTCTCTCCCTGCAGGCGCTTGATGTCCCCCACACCCGTCTGCGCGAACCTGTGCAAGGCGGCGAAAATGCGCATAGCCATGTTTTGGTCCAGACGGCGGACGTCCGCACGGGCCTGTTGGGAGAAGACGATTCTCTTCACGTGGATTCTTTGGAATGCTCGAGATCGTTGACGGCCAGGCCGAAGTCAGCCAAGACTTCCTCGAAGGGAATCCCCGGGTGAAGCTGGAGCCATTCCTTGGCTTCGGCCACCGCACGGCGTTCCTCGTCAGTCTCGGGTTCGTCGTCAAGGGGCGCGTTGCTTATGGCGCGGGAAACGGGATCGAGCATAGCCTTGAGAAGGCCTGCGACGGCCGCTAGTTGAGCGGGCGGCAAACGGTCGATCAACTGATGCGCCTGCTGCTTTTCGTTGGTCAGATCGTGCGACATCCAGGATCTCCTCGTCTTCATACAGTATCTTACCGCATTTGGCGACTCAGTTAGAAGCCTGTTTTTCAAGATCACTTTGCCCTTGACAGGCTTTTGGCGCGGGTCGCAGATTAACGGAGATGAAAGCTGTAACGATCTTCGGAAGTTCACTGCCCGGCGAGGCGAGCCGCGCTTACGCCGAAGCACGGCAATTGGGAAAGCTGTTGGCAGAAGCCGGGTTCGCCATCTGCAATGGCGGATACAGGGGATTAATGGAAGCCTCCGCGCGCGGGGCTCGAGAGGCAGGCGGGCACACCATCGGCGTCACGTGCGAGATTTGGCCCGGCAGGGCGAATCAGTGGATTGTAGAAGAGGTGCGTACAAGGTCGTTCTCGGAACGCATCATGACGCTGCTGGAGCGCGGGGACGCCTACGTTGTCCTCCCAGGGGGAACGGGTACGCTGGCAGAATTGGCGCTGGCCTGGGAGATGATGAACAAGGCCAGCCTATCGAGGACTGTGGGCGGGAGCAAGCCCCTGTTGGTGATGTCGCCCTACTGGCAGCCGGTCATCAATTGCCTTGAACAAGAAGGGCAGCTCAACTCAACCAACCGGGAATGGAGGTCACCGGCAATGGAAATCGTCACGCTGGTGAGAGATGTGGAGCAAGCGGTCGAATACTTGAAGAAGAACCTGTGAGGTCATCGCCACGTCCTGCCATGAATTGGAGGATAGAGACCAAATGCTGCCTCAACTTCGCGGATGCGCTGACGGCGGGAGTGATTCAGGTTTAACGTTTCTACGGTTGCGCGGCCCACGGCGGTCAATCCTTCGATTTGATAGCCATTAAACCGGAAGTGTTCTGGCCAGAGGTGCAGGATAGGATGAAATAATTGCACGTCCCCGCCAGTCGCCGGATCAATCGCCGTAATCCTGCTGCCTTTATGCAGATTGCACCCGGGGCACGCCAGAGCGAGATTCTCTAAATCGGAGCGCCCACCCTTGCATTGTGGGATTATGTGTTCAATGTGAAAAGTGGCTCCCTGGAAGCTCTCGTGCATCAGGCAATATTGGCACCGCCCGCCAGCGCGCGCCCGAACTGTGCGCGACAGTTCTTCCGAGACGCTCATTAGGGCTGCTTGCCTAGAATCTGTAATGCCTCGCCGCGGACGAGCGATAGTCGCTCGCTCAATTCAACCAATGCCTCCAGTTCTTCCCTTTCAGATTCCTGTAAAAGGCCTTCGTTGTTGCGGTCCATTAGTTCTTGCAGACGATGGTCCGCCTTCAATGGAAGACGCAGATTTCCAACAGCCTCTACCCAGTCAACCGGCGCGGCAATTGTTGAATTCACGTAATCATCTTAAGACACCAAGGCGCTGCTGTCAACGGCAGCCCAAGGTGGCAGCCCAAGGTGGAAATGCAGATTGAAACCCTGGGATTTACGGGTTATTCTTCCATGCCATGAGCATCTACGCGACACTTTGGAAGTTGAAGTTTCCCAAAGACGGAGACGATTTCGAGGGCTGCGATTGGATCGAAGTGATTGCTCAAGGCGTTCCCCCGCATATCGGATCGCGAAGCCCAGGCGCCGGATACGAGAGCGGTGATCCGTATGGCGCGTTTCTGCCGCCGCCCGTGGCGGTTGATTCGGATGGCGACGCGCCGCACATGCGAGCTGTTGTTTTCATAACCGAGTTTACCCAAAAAGGAACCGAACGCAGTGATCAAGAATATCAATCCCCATTGCTGGTTTTGACCGGTGAAGAGTATGACAAAATAACGTTTGCAGACTTGCACGAACGCATCTGCTCTGTTTTGCGAGGTAACAGGGCGCCAGTGGTTGCTCAAATCATCCTTCCGGATGGCTCAACTGAACTCATTCGCCACGATGAGTACTCCCTTCGGGTTCGCCGCGGCCAAGGGGAACAGAGAGAATGATGGGGAGCGCACAACCTAAAGGCGGTACGGTTTCTGCCGCCCCACCAGGGCCCGACTGTGATTAGCTGCGGGTGCTAATCCAAACTCATCCTTACCTTTGAACGTCATGCTTGATGATGAGAAAGCTCAGACCGTTGTGCCCATGAGCGTGCGGCTTTGGCGTGGCTTCAGGAAAGCCGCGCTATCCGTATTGTTCGCCGCCATTATGGTGATTCCCGGAGTCAGGCGGCTGCGTCGGAAAATCTGGGAATGGTCGGCGGTTCGAATCCTGGTGGCGGCGGTGGGGTGCTTGCTGGGCTGGCGATACAAGCATGCAAACGGCGGGATAGTGGATTTGGTTGTGGGCGTCGCGCTGATGGCTTTCGGCCTGCTGGTTCGCGCCAAGCCAGAAGCAAAGTCGGTAGACGCTCAGGCTCGCGGGCTCGATGCCCTCGTGGTCCTGAACGGCGGGGCGTTCATCCCCGCAGGAAATGAACGGCCCTCTCGCCTTGTGAGCATTTTCGTAAATCCCGACCGGCTATTTGTGGTTGACGAACAGGGGCACACTCTGGAGGAGATCCCACTGGTCCGGGTGCGCGAGTTGGCTGCCCGCCCAGTTCCCGTCTCAGACGAGTCCGAAGCTGAAGCACAAACCTGGGACCTTGCGATCACTTGGGAATCAAAAGACATCCGGACAGCCCGGTTCCGCTATGACGGTTCCTTTGCTGAGCACCTGGCTCGCGTCGCGGAAACTACCGTGCGAAACGTGCTGCGGAGAGAATTGCCGGTCCTGAAGAGCAGGGAATAGGGAATAACGCTGAACGGTAAGGGTTAAAGGGTAAGGACAGAGGGGAAAGGGTAAAGGATAAAGGGTAAAGGGTAGAGGTTAAGGGGTGAGCGATAATAGGGAAAAACGTCACTTAGACTTTAGCCTTTAACCCTTAACCTTCACACTTTACTCCTAGTCCTTCTTCCCTAATCCCTATGTCAGCGGATGGTGTCGCCGGCGAGTCCCCAGAAATCCTTCGCGTAGTAGGACGAAAGCACATTCGCAAACAAATGGCAGATGCCATGGCAGTCGGGTATGTCGCCGTAGAGTTTTCTGCCTCGCACGAAGACCTTATTGAATGATCCTTCGCGCAGCAGATTTCCACCAATCCTCTTCAGCGGCTCGCAGGGGTAGAAAACATCGCCGTTGGGGTAGACGCGCGGAAACATGGTGGGGAAGCACTGGAAATCGCCGAACTCGAGCAGGGTGCGAATGAGCTTGGGCGTGCCGTTGATGGGTTGGGAGCGCTCGCGGCGGCGCTGGACAATCTTCTCGACCAGGGCTTGGTAGCGCGGGTTCTGCCGCAGGCGAAGATTGGGCAACTTCTCGTTCAGCACGGTCTGGGTGGCGAAGACAAATCCCTGCTCGCCGCAAAAGTCCATGATGCGTTCGATCTCATCGATGTTCCATTCTTCGATGACTGTGCTGATGGTGATGTCCGTCGCCCTGGGGAAGCGCGATTTAGCCAGTTGCAGGTTCTCCAGCACCTTGCCGAGGACAGCAGGTTTGGACATGGGTCTTGTCGAATCCGCCTGCAACGAATCCAGGCTGACAATCAGGCTGTGCAAGGAGTCAAACAACCCTTGCCGCTCGTGCAGGAGCGTGCCGTTGGTGATCAGCAGTACGGAGCGAAACTTCATGTCATGGCGCGCCGCGCGGGCCAGTTCCTCAATATCGTTGCGCAGCGTCGGCTCCCCGCCCGTAAAGAGGATCGAATCGGTTTCCGTGCGCATGATTCGAAGCAACTTGATGGTCTCGGCGGTCGGCAGTTCCTGGCTGAAGACGTCCGGCTCCTTTTGGGTGCAGTGGGTGCAAGCCAAATTGCATTTGTGGGTGACGTAGAGCACTGCGGCATAAGGCGCCACAACGTTTGTCCGTCGAATCTCACGCCGATAAAGGTTCTGGAAATAATGCTTGAAGTTCTTCAGCACAAACGGATAGTGTTGCAGCAATCCCCGCAACAGCGTCAGCCCTTTTTCTTCTGCACGCGTCTCGCCCATTGATGACAAGCGTACACGAAGGCGCGGAGCCCCGGCAAGAATTTTGAAGCCAATGAGGTGGAAGTGGGGTCTAACTGCCTCCTGTCGGCCCTGAAGTGATTGCCGTCATTTCCGCCCAAAGCGGGCATCGAGGCACGGTCATTCCCGCGAAAGCGGGAATCCAGCGTGGGAGGTGAGCTCGCGGCGTGCGCCTCCGAGCCGCTCCCGCAGGGCAGGGGGAATCGGGTGCTCCGGGACCCCAGTGATCTCCGTAACCGAACCGGTGTCAAAATACAGGGTCGCAAAAATACATGTTGACGCCATCGCAATATTGCGATAGACTTCTGAATGTCGGAAAGGAAAACCGCATGCCTGCTACCACCGTGGTCTTCTTCGTGGATGAAGATGGCATCTGCCCCTTACTGGTGTGGCTGGACCTTCTCCCGCCAAAGGCGCAGGACAAATGCATCGTGCGAATTGAGCGCTTGGCAGAGTTGGGCCATGAGTTGCGCCGCCCGGAGGCGGACTTCCTCCGCGACGGCATTCATGAGTTGCGCACAAGCTTTCAGACTGTGAACTATCGGATGCTCTATTTCTTCTATCAACAGACGGCAGTGATCTCCCATGGGCTGACCAAGGAGGAACAAGTCCCTGATAGGGAGATTGAGCTGGCTATCCGCCGTCGCACGCTGTTTGAGAAAAACCCAGCTAAATACACATACGAGGAGCCTGACAATGAGTAACCCCAGGACGACATCCAACGCGGTTCGGATTCTTCACCGCCGCTACGTCGGTGAAGACGTTCAGCGCAAGGCCTCTTTAGAACAGGAGCGGGTGAACGCGGAAGTCGCCCGCACCATTTATGAACTTCGCGAGCAGGCTGGGCTTAGTCAGAAAGAGTTGGCAGATCGGGTGAAAACAACCCAATCGGTCATCAGCCGACTGGAAGATGCGGATTACGAAGGGCACTCTTTATCGATGCTGAACCGCATCGCGAAGGCCCTCAACCAGCAAGTTCAAGTCGTAGTGCAACCCAAGGACCGGGATTTAGAGACGGTCAGATTCGCTTTCCGTGAAGTGATCAAGGGATTGCGGAAAGAACGAGGGCTGAGCCTTGACCAGCTTGCACGAAAAATCGATTTTTCAAGCGAAGAATTGGCCGAATTAGAGCGGAACAGTACATACCGTCCGCCAGCGCTGATGCTGCATAAGCTCAGCCGTTTTTTTGAGATCCCACAGAGGAAACTAGCTCTTCTCGCGGGGGCCATTACTGATGTGCCGGCTACATTTCGTCAGCAGGCATCAAGTTTTGCCGCAAAATCAGAGTCCTTCTCCAAGCTGACAAGCAGGGAACGAAAGATACTTGATGAATTTGTGAAGTTTCTGCGCGCGGAGGTCAACCAAGAATGAGCGGGCTGGGCGACTCCACTCGAAAAGCGGTCGACAAAATCGCGGCGAGCTGAAAGGTGACGGAGGTGGGCGCATGGAGGATAAGGAGATCGCAGAAGTCACGGCAATTCTGGCTCAGTGGAACCCGCTAGGTGATGCCGCGGCGGGCGTCCCGGACTTGGAGGGCTATCGAATTGAGGCAGGTGACATCATTGGTGCCTTTGATATCTTCGGTCGCGCCATGAAGATCGAAACAATCGTGAGGGACGTCCTAAACCAAGCCTTCCACTTGTCGCTGACGCCAGCCGAGTGCGCTGAGCCTGCGAAGAGGATCCGGGGTGTACTGAGCCACGCCAAGGAGCAACTGTAGCACAGACCTGCCTTTCAGGTCTGCGGCTACTCCTCGACCGGTTGAGCCCGCCGCACCCGGACTTTCACTTCCACGCGCGAGCCGAGCCGGTTGAGGATCGACATCAGGCGGTCGACGGTGAAGCGCCCGAGATCCGCGTTGCGGATACGCGAGAAGTCGGCTGCCGCGATCCCGGTGCGCCCATGAGCCGCGCGCAGGGTCAGGCCTTCCCGATCGAGCGCCTTGATGATTTCGGCAGCGAGGATCGCCTTGAACTGCTCGGCATCCGCGTTCTTTTGCCCGAGGTCGCGGAAAACATTCCCGCTCCCGCGTACCACTTCCAGCTTTTCGCCTTTTTTCACCGTCACACACTAATGTCATTCCGAGCGTAGCGAGGAATCTCGCCCCGGTCTATGGAGGAAGGACTCAGAGCGAGATTCCTCGCGGAGTTTACCCTGAGCGGACAAAACGAGATCCTTCGCTGCGCTCAGGATGACAGCGAAGGGCTCGGAATGACATCCGAGATGTTGTCAGATTTGACAAGGCATGTCAACCGAAATGGTGCGCGACGAAAAAGGCAGAGTCAATCCGTTGGACGTAGCGCGGGCGTCTCGCCCGCGCTACTTGGGGTCCCTGTTCCGTTTTGTTGCTGCGTGTTTGAGCACCAGCGCGGCACTCACAATAGAGCGTAGAATCTGGTGGGTCGTGCCCCACAGACGAAAAATGGGGAAAGTCCTCAATTTCAGCCCTTGACACGCGGTCGGCGATATGGTAGCCTACTGTGCTTTGCATATGCCGAACGCACCGTCATGCCGGTGGGGAGGGTCCGAAATTGGTGCCGCGGGTGGGTAAGATCGTCGCCTTGCTAAGAACCGGACAATTTGTCATTGTTCGGCGCTCTTGGTCTGTTGCAGGAGAACGAGCTATCCCGGAATTCCTTTGGCTCGTGGCTGCCAGTTTCGAGTTTCTAATTTCCAGTTTCTAATTTCCAGTTTCTAGTTTCCAATTTCTATTTTCCAGTTTCCATTTTCCAGTTTCTAGTTTCTAATTTCTGCTTTCTGCTTTTTACGATTAGCCTGATTCTATGAATCCCAAGATTGAAGGCCACGAGACCGAGGATCGATTCTCCCGTGAAGTACTGGAGTTTCCTGCCGTCCTGGAATTATTGCGCGGCTACCTCTCCGGGCCAATCAGCGGGCCGTGCCTTGATTCTGTTGAGCCCCATACGCGAATTGATCTGATCCGGCACGAACTGGACCAGGCAAGAGAAGCCCGCGAATATTTGCGGGAGAGTCCGAGGCCAACTCTGGGAAGCCTTCGAGACCCGCGGCCGCTGCTCGAGAAACTACGCATCGAGGGTTCGACCCTGGAGGCGCTCGAGATCTTTGCTCTTACGGGACTGGCGCGCGCGGCCCTGGAGATTCAGCGGCTGTCTGCTAAGTGCCCCATGCCCCAACTGGAGGAGTTGGCGCGTAGCCTGGCGGACTTCCGCGACCTGGTCACGGAGCTGGATGGAAAGATCCACCCGGACGGCTCGGTGGATTCCTCCGCCAGTCCCGCTCTGAGCGGAATTCGGCGCGCCATCGAGCGTCTGCGGGTGGAAGTGCAGGCGATGCTCGAGCGTCTGCTGCGACGCTTCAGCCAGGAGGGAGTGCTCCAGGATGCAGTGGTTACACTTCGGAATGACCGGTTCGTGA
>Ga0208456_1001241_pt1 | contig 9867 bp, 8 predicted proteins | sample June2015DPH_4_10_2_FD_184691 | JGI IMG/M metagenome (GOLD analysis project Ga0208456, IMG submission 184691) | Peatland microbial communities from SPRUCE experiment site at the Marcell Experimental Forest, Minnesota, USA - June2015DPH_4_100... | ecosystem: Environmental > Terrestrial > Soil >... | reverse complement strand
GGGATCCTCGAGCCGAGCGCGGCTGTGGCGGTGGGCGAGGATCTTGGCGATGGCGATACAGGCCCGGATCGTGGGGCGGTGGTTGTTGACGCCGACCCCACGGAGTTCCCTGACAATATCCACGATCCTTTCCGCATCCGGGCGCGGAAGGCTCGACTTCGCCTGGGTGATCTGGATCTCCGTTTCGCGATCGAAATGCCCAAGGTTGATGGTGATCAGCCGATCCATCAGCGCGTCCTGGGTCTTGTGGACTCCGGCATATTCTTCGGGGTTCGAGGTCAGGATGGCTCGGAAGTCCTCGTGTACGCGCACACACCCCTCGCCGGACCTGGCCGGGTCGGGCAGATTGAGAATCCTTCCCTCCAGGATACTGAGCAGCACGTTGTTGGCCTCCGGCCTGGAACGGTTGAATTCATCATAAATCAGCGTGTGTCCATTGAGGCAGGCGGTGGTAAGCCGGTGGTCCTCCCAAAGAGTGCTCATGCTCTCTTCGGTCTTCACGACGGAGTGGATGTAATTATCAATGAGCTTGCACTTACGGTAGCCGGAATCCTTGCCAATCAGGTCGGAGCTGCCAAACTCGTCGTCGCCATGGAGGAGGACGACCGGGCGGCCGAGCTGCGCGGCAACGTGCAAGGCGAGGGTCGTCTTCCCCGTTCCTGCCAGGCCGGCAAAATGGACTGCGTATCCCACACCAAGATAGCTCAGCGCCCGGTCCGTCAAAGCCTGAATATGCGGGGTCAAGACAAATTCTTCGCTAGGCTCCGGGACAATGCTGTGTCCTTGGGGTTCGACTAATTCGCTGGCTACTGAACCAAACCTTGCATCCTCGCCATTCATTGCTGTCTTTTCCCTTTCCTTGAGCTTTGCGGTCCAGTTGGAGCTTTGCCCGGATCAGGGCGGTGAGCTTAGTGTTTCCGTTTCTTTCGTGCCGGCTTCTCTCTGCCACCCACTACGAGCGGTGGCTGGCCACCTGTTTCGCTCCGGCTTCCTTCCACGTTGGCTTTGGTTTCCTGCATCGTTTGGCGTGCGAGTTTCCCCACCGCCCCGCGCGATGGAGTACCCAAGGCACGCCATGCTTGCCGAATGCTGCTGAGGTCCGTGTGGACCTCCGTGCGGAGGCCGTTGACCGTACGCTTGAGGTCCGAGAGGGAGCCCAAACGATCGGCTTTCGTCCTCCTGGCCCGGGCGGCGAAGCTTTTGGAAAAGTCGGCCAGCGTCTGGGAGACATCGGCCCGCCGCGTCTCGGTCTCTCGCTTCAAAGCCTGGACCAATCCCTGGCGCGCGCTCCGCAAGTCCAGGATCTCATTCCGCAATTGAGTCATATGCTCGGTTAACACACCCATGGTTTTCCTCCTCCTTGTTTCTAAGCTGGTCGTGGCGTTGCGGGCGGCTCGAGTTCGGGCCTCTTCTCTTTGCCACGGCGAGGGACCCTCCCGCGGCTACGTGTCGAGCACCACGCAGGCTCCAACCGGCAGCGCTTCGATCGCAAATCCCGAGGGCTTGCTGATTGCTGGGCCGCTATGCGCCCCTCCCCGCCCAGGCATGACGCGCGGCAGCAATATCCGCCCTCATCTCCCGTTGCTGCCCGCTGACGGTTTGCTTCAGTTTCTTCAGGAAAGCAAGACGCCCCGCTCTCATCCTTTCCGCCATTCGAGTCTGTGTGCCCAAAAAATCACCACACATTTCAGCCACATCCTTCTGGCGGTCCCTGTTTCCTTCCACCAGTTCTTCTCGGAACGCTCGACGGCTTCCACGCAGCGACTGGATCTCCCCGGATAATCGAGTCATATCCTCCAACAATCTGCCCATCGTAGTCCTCCTTTGATTTTTCCTGCCTTTGGCGTCTCCTCCCTCTGCCGAGCGGAGGGCCGCACAATAGCCCCCCGCTCAACAGCGGTCGGTCTCCCACCGGTATTAAGCGGGAGCGGCAGCAGCGGCTGTCAGACCGATGGCCTCGGCATACTTCAGGTATGTCTCAACCGAGGCAATCACGACGCGGGCTTCGATCGACAGCAGCTCGATCCCGACTAGCGACACCTTCGCCCAGGCGTCAATCACGATTCCCTTGTCGAGAATCCGATCGACCACTTCCGCCAAGCTCGAGGAGTCAGTCGACTTTGCAACCTTCGCCATGGCAGTTCTCCTTCCGGGTAACAAGCTACCCAAGTTTCACTTAGGACATGCCTCATGTTAATGTGACCTGCCCCAGCCGCCAATTGAGCAGGTCGGGTGCCGAAATCGAGAAATTGCAAGCGGCTTTTCCATCATCTTGATTCGCAAGCGAAAGGCGATGGCCGGCAAAGAATAAGTGACTCTGCCAGGGGCGATTGTGGAATTCACTCCATAGAACGCGGGCCTTAGATGCGCGGCATGCAATCCCCGACCTGCCAAATCTTCCAGAACTCCTTGCATGTCCACCTACGCTTGCAGGGAATCAACAAAGTTGTACGGTGGCCAGGGGCCGCTCAAGAGTAGCTTGACGGATTCGTTCGCATGATGGTGACGAGCGGCTCGGCGAAAGGATTCGACCGAATCGCGGGGCACGAGGAAATAGAGGGACAGAAGACCACCTCTGCTGGAAGAAGGCAATTCGACTTTGTGGCGAACGAAGGAGCCGTACAGCGAATCGCAAAGCGCCTCGACCAACTGGCGCTGCTGCAAGCCGGCTCGGTCCAGGCCCAGATAACGCTGTCGCTTTGCGGCAAGATAAGCAGCGCCAGTATCCCAATCGAGGGGTAAGGATCTTGCAGGAACAGGCCTCGCGTTGCTCTCCATTCCATCCCCGGAAGTGTCGAGGAGAACGTGAACACCCATTTCCTCCAAGCCCTCGAGTTCGTGGAGAAGCGCGCCGTAGGCATCGTGATTTTTTCTCAACAAGCCAATGGCCTCCCGCGGAGACTCAACCCGGCACCCATATCGCATGGGAATCACGGTCAGGTGGCGATAAAAGGACTCTACGACCGTCTCATACACGAGAAGTTCCGAGGTGTCACGAGGTGAGTCGGGCTCTGCCAGTTTAGAAAGTACAGCGTCCAAGCCCTGGTGATTTACTGTGAATACACGTTGCCCCCCGACCCCGGTGGGAGTTTCGAGGTCGGCGGGCAAGGGCCCACGAAAGATGCAATAGACCAGGTAACTCACGTGGCTGCTCCCATCGATAGAGGAGGAACGAAGCGATAGGGGGGCCAAGGTCCGGACAGTTCCAGGACCAGCCCCCCCATTGCATGTTTCTCATTCACCTGATCGATTCGCGCCCGAAATGCCGGGGACGCACCCTTGGGCAGCAAAAAGGCCCAATTCAGTACAACCTCGATTCCGCTTTCTGGGGGCTCACGAGGCACCTCCGGACATTCGCAAAAATCCGAAGCCTGCTTCATCAGGTGGTTCGCGACCTGGTGGCGGGTTTCCTTTAGCCAGAGGCTCAATTCTCTCTCTGCACCTGCCCGGATTCGCTGTTCCTCGAAATAGCGTCTCCCCGGCAGCAGCGCCGCGAGTTGCGCTTCCTGTGCGGCCAGGCTTGCGGACGTGAGGGCGCGCCCGGCCTGCCTTCTGTCAAGCAAGCCCCTGACTGACCATTCCTCCTGCTCAGCTACCCGCTCCAGGAACTGCGAAATCGCCGCACCATGCCTATCCACAAATTCTGCCAGGCGTTCCTGCGACGAGAAAAGGGTTCCGAAACGGGCGGGCAGCACGGGAGAATGACGCATCACCTCCTCAACCACCGCCTCGTGCCGCAAGGCGCGCGGCCCTACCCAAGCCAGATCCCGCATGCGCAGTTCGGCCGCTCCGCCGCAAAAATCTTCCAAGCGCACCTCGCTTAGGACAGCACACAGATTCGGGAAGGGCCGAAATACAGACAGAGGATGCTGGCCATCCACACCGGTCCCCTCGAGCTCCCCGATGAGGTTCGAGCGGGCAAAGCAAAACAGATAAAGCGCACTCTGGACCGTCTCCATCTACTGTTCACCACATCCGTCGAGAGTCTGCTGAGGGATCTCTTGCAGCGCGCCCTCCAGGTCGCTGGCCTCAATGGTTACCCGCGCCTGCCCGTCCGGTGCTTTATCGCCCGCCTGAACGGCTCGCCGGACAGCGCCCCGAGCGGCGCGCGTGCAAACCGAACTGATATCGGCGCCGCTGAACCCGTCGGTTCGTGAGGCCAGTTTCTTGAAGCTGATCCCCGTGCCCAGAGGTTTGTTCTTCAAATGGATGGCGAAAATTTCGGAGCGGTCGCTTTGGTCGGGAAGTGGAATTTCCACAACCTCGTCAAACCGCCCAGGCCTGAGAATGGCGGGATCGAGCAGATCTGACCGGTTGGTCGCGCCCAGGACCAAAACCCCTTTCAGCTCTTCCACCCCATCCAGTTCCGCGAGGAACTGGCTCAGGACGCGCTCGGCCACATGCGAATCCGACGTACCGGCGCTGCGGGTGGGCACGAGGGCGTCAATCTCATCAAAGAAGATGATGCAGGGCGCAGCTTGGCGCGCTTTGCGAAATACCTCGCGCACGCCTCTCTCAGATTCCCCCACATATTTCGAAAGCAGTTCCGGCCCTTTGACCGAGATGAAATTCACCTTCGTTTCGCTGGCCACCGCTTTGGCGAGGAGGGTTTTTCCGCAGCCTGGGGCACCCGAGAGCAGGATTCCTTTGGGCGGCCGGATCCCCGCTTGGGTAAACAGGTCGGGGTGCTGGAGAGGCCACTCGACGGCTTCCACGAGGCGCTGTTTGATCTCGGCCAGACCCCCGACGTCTTGCCAGCGCACGTTGGGAACTTCGACAAATACCTCTCGCAGCGCGGAAGGCTCAATGTCCCGGAGGGCCTCCAGGAAATCATCCATTTCCACCTCGAGCTTGGCCAGTTGGTCATAAGGAATTTGCGCCAAGCCGAAGTCCACATCGGGCATGATGCGCCGCAGGCAAATCATCGCGCCTTCCCGGCAAAGGGCTTCCAAGTCGGCCCCCACGAAACCATGCGTGATCTCCGCCAAGCGATTCAGGTCTACTTGTTCCGCAAGAGGCATGCCGCGACTGTGGATTTCCAGGATCTCCTGGCGTCCGTGGCGGTCAGGAATGGGGATGGCAATCTCTCGGTCAAACCGCCCGGGCCGCCGCAGGGCCGGATCGAGCACATTGGGCAGGTTGGTCGCCGCAATAACGATGACCTTCTGCCGCTTGGCAAGCCCGTCCATCAATGCCAATAACTGGGCGACCACCCGCTTCTCGACCTCACCCACCACTTGCTCGCGCCGCGGGGCAATGGCGTCGATCTCATCCAGAAAGATGATGCTGGGGGCCTTGCGACTGCCCTCTTCGAAGATCTTCCGCAAATGTGCTTCACTCTCGCCGTAAAACTTGTGGATGATTTCAGGCCCGCTGACGGCATAGAAGTTCGCCTGGGTCTCATGCGCAATGGCGCGGGCAATCAGCGTCTTACCGCATCCCGGAGGCCCGTGCAGAAGCACACCTTTCGGCGCGTCGATTCCCAGGCGCTCGAAGACCTCGGGGTAGCGCAAGGGCAGTTCGATCATTTCGCGGATACGCTGGAGTTGGGGCTTCAGGCCGCCGATGTCCTCATAGGAAATCGCGCGCACGGCCATCTCCTCGGGCTGGGCTCCTTTGGAGATTACGAGCTGGGTCGTTGGGTTAATGAGCACGGGACCTTTGGGCACCGTGCTTTCCACCCTGAAATCCGCCCAGCGGGCTCCGAACAGGATGGCCCGGATGCGGTTCCCAGCCAAAACCGGCAGGCCATCCAGCCGGCTGCCGATGTAATCCAAATCGCGCTCGGAAGGAGTAATGTTCGTGGGGGCCAGCACCACCCGCTCGGCGGCTGGGCAAGCCATACGCCGCACTTGAACGAACTCGTCCAGCCCCGTCCCGGCATTCTCGCGCGTGATTCCGTCCAGTTGAATCCGGGACTGACCGCGCATCTCCTTGTAAGCCGGCATCGCCTTGCACACAGTCCGACCCTTGCCGACAACTTCCACAATGTCTCCCACGTCCACCTGTAAGACCGCGAGGTCCTCCGGTCCCATGCGGGCGTACCCACGACTCACGTCCTTGCTGAGCGCCTCGCTGACTTTGAGCTTGAGCGACTTCTCTGCGGTTTCGATGGTGGCACCTCCGAAGTGGACTACTTAAGGCACTTGATTTCCAGCACCCCGTTATTACAAGCGACCTGCCTCTTCTCCTTGGAGACGCTCCGGGGCAGGGGAACTTCCTTGCGGTATTTCTTGTCGCCTCTCTCGGCGGAAATCGTCAGCACATCATCCTTGACGTTAATTCCCACGTCCTCCTTGCCGATGCCGGGCAACTTCGCCAAAACCAACAGGAGGCCACCCGACAGCTTTCACGAGGCGCGGTTTGATCTCGGCCAGACCCCCGACGTCCTGCCAGTGCATGTTGGGAGCTTCCACAAACACTTCGCGTAGCGCGGAAGGCTCAATATTGCGGAGGGCGTCGAGAAAATCGTCCATTTCCACCTCGAGCTTGGCCAGTCGGTCATAAGGAATCTGCGCCAAGCCGAAGTCCACGCTGGGCATGATAGGCCGCAGGCAAATCATCGCGGCTTCCCGGCAAAGGGCTTCCAAGTCGGCCCCCACGAAACCATGCGTGATCTCCGCCAAACGATTGAGGTCGACTTGTTCCGCAAGAGGCATGCCGCGACTGTGGATCTCCAGGATCTCCTGGCGTCCGTGGCGGTCGGGAATGGGGATGGCAATCTCTCGGTCAAACCGCCCGGGCCGCCGCAGGGCCGGATCGAGCACATTGGGCAGGTTGGTCGCCGCAATAACGATGACCTTCTGCCGCTTGGCGAGCCCATCCATCAACGCCAACAACTGGGCTACGACTCGCTTCTCGACCTCGCCCACCACTTGCTCGCGCCGCGGGGCAATAGCGTCGATCTCATCCAGAAAGATGATGCTGGGGGCCTTGCGACTGCCCTCTTCGAAGATCTTCCGCAAATGTGCTTCACTCTCGCCGTAAAACTTGTGGATGATTTCAGGCCCGCTGACGGCATAGAAGTTCGCCTGGGTCTCATGCGCAATGGCGCGGGCAATCAGCGTCTTACCGCATCCCGGAGGCCCGTGCAGAAGCACACCTTTCGGCGCGTCGATTCCCAGGCGCTCGAAGACCTCGGGGTAGCGCAAGGGCAGTTCGATCATTTCGCGGATACGCTGGAGTTGGGGCTTCAGGCCGCCGATGTCCTCATAGGAAATCGCGCGCACGGCCATCTCCTCGGGCTGGGCTCCTTTGGAGATTACGAGCTGGGTCGTTGGGTTAATGAGCACGGGACCTTTGGGCACCGTGCTTTCCACCCTGAAATCCGCCCAGCGGGCTCCGAACAGGATGGCCCGGATGCGGTTCCCAGCCAAAACCGGCAGGCCATCCAGCCGGCTGCCGATGTAATCCAAATCGCGCTCGGAAGGAGTAATGTTCGTGGGGGCCAGCACCACCCGCTCGGCGGCTGGGCAAGCCATACGCCGCACTTGAACGAACTCGTCCAGCCCCGTCCCGGCATTCTCGCGCGTGATTCCGTCCAGTTGAATCCGGGACTGACCGCGCATCTCCTTGTAAGCCGGCATCGCCTTGCACACAGTCCGACCCTTGCCGACAACTTCCACAATGTCTCCCACGTCCACCTGTAAGACCGCGAGGTCCTCCGGTCCCATGCGGGCGTACCCACGACTCACGTCCTTGCTGAGCGCCTCGCTGACTTTGAGCTTGAGCGACTTCTCTATGGTTTCGATGGTGGCACCTCCGAAGTGGACTACTTAAGGCACTTGATTTCCAGCACCCCGTTGTTACAAGAGACCTGCATCTTCTCCTTGGAGACACTCCGGGGCAGGAGAACTTCCTTGCGGTACTTCTTGTCGCCTCTCTCGGCGGAAATCGTCAGCACATCATCCTTGACGTCAATTCCCACGTCTTCCTTGCCGATGCCGGGCAACTCCGCCAAAACCAGCAGGTGGTCGTCCTCTTCAAAGACATCGACCATGGGTTCTCGGACCTCCTGAACCTCGGTTCGTCCGGATTTGATGTCCCGCCGAATATTTCCGAAGGGCTCGAGGCTCGGCCCCTCATCCCCCAGCCCGACCTTTACGGTGAATCCGTAAATCCCCTTGAGCCCTTTTCCGGGCCCGTGAATTTCCCCGGTTTTGGAGAGCTCTCGACCGCTTTCGGCTAGTTCACCGAGCTTCTCCACCAAGTCCCCCAGGCCCTTGAGAATCCCTCCCAGGCCGCCTTCCATCCCACCCTGCGAGGTTCGTTCTTTTTTCTTTTCCGTCATAACGCACCTTATCCCTTTCAATCTATAGGAATGCCATATTGCCTGACTTTTGAATGTATAGTCTTATAATCGATGTGTAGCAAGCGAGCGGCTTTTGCCTTATTCCCTCCTGTTTCCCGCAGCACATGAGCCAGGATCTCCCGCTCGATGGCGACAATCCTCCGTTGCATGATTTCCTTGAAGGGAAGGCCTTCCGGCAGCGTGTCTGGAGTTTCCTGATTGCATCCAGAGCCGGGATTTGCGAGTTTGGGGGACACACAATCGATCCTCAAGTGCTGCTCCGTGATCATCTCATCCGCCAGAAGAACCGCGCGGCGGATCACGGAACGGAGCTGCCGAACATTTCCAGGCCAGTCGCAGGCGAGCAAAGCATCGACCGCAGATTGCGAAAAGCCCTTCACGTTCTTCTGCAACTCGAGATTCGTGATATCCACGAACCGCTTCGCCAGATACAGGACGTCCTCCTGTCGCTCGCGCAAGGGCGGAACCCAGATGGTGAACTCGTTCAACCGAAAATAGACGTCGGGACGAAAGGCGCCGGATTCGCCCAAGCGTTGCAGGTCCCGGTTGCTGGCGGACAGAACCCGGACATCCGTGTTGATGGTCTGGGTGCCGCCAATGCGGCAGATCGTCTTGTCTTGAAGCACCCGCAGAAGCTTGGCCTGGGAGCCTAAAGGCATGTTCGAGATTTCGTCCAGGAAAAGTGTTCCGCCATGGGCCATTTCGATTTTTCCAGTTTTCTGTCTGTCCGCACCCGTGTAGGCTCCCTTTTCATGTCCAAACAGCTCACTTTCCAAAAGGGTCTCAGGAATGGCCCCGCAATCCACCATCATAAAAGAAGCCCGGCAGCGAGGACTGTTCTGATGGATGGCGTGCGCCACAATCTCCTTCCCCGATCCGGTTTCTCCCAGTATCAAGACGCTGAAGTTGGTTCCGGCCACTCGGCCTACATCGGCGATCAACTGCTTCACGACGCTGCTGGGACCCATGGACTCCCGGAGCGAAGACTCGTCTTCGATCTGGCAGGAGAGACGTCGCAGCTTGCGCTTGAGAGCGCGTTCGTTCAGCGCGCGGAAGACCACGCGCAGCACCTCGTGGTGTTTGAGAGGTTTCGCCAGGTAATCGTGAGCGCCTGCCCTCATCGCTGCCACCGCATCCCGTATTTCCGGATAGCCCGTGATCAGAATGACGGGGAGGTCCTCGTCCAGGGCTTTTGCCCCTTTCATGATCTGCATGCCGTCCATATCGGACAGCTTCATGTCCACGACCAGAGCATCGGGATGTTCGGAGCGGATCTTTTCCAGGGCGGCTTGCCCGCTGTGGGCCACCACCGTGGTTATCACCTCTTGGTTGAGGAACGTGGAGAGCAAGGCGATTTGCTCATTCCCGTCCACAATAAGAACTTTACTGCCAGCGGCTGTCATTGCTCTTTCTCTCCACGACCTGAGGGTTGGTGAATCAAATAGACGACCCGGATATCTTTATCGAGCCAGGAGCCCAGGGAGTGAAGCATCCCGAGGAAGATCAGGCCCGTTTCCCCCGCCCGAAGCGTCTCGTTGATCCGACCGGCGATGTAT
>Ga0208456_1001219_pt1 | contig 10063 bp, 10 predicted proteins | sample June2015DPH_4_10_2_FD_184691 | JGI IMG/M metagenome (GOLD analysis project Ga0208456, IMG submission 184691) | Peatland microbial communities from SPRUCE experiment site at the Marcell Experimental Forest, Minnesota, USA - June2015DPH_4_100... | ecosystem: Environmental > Terrestrial > Soil >... | reverse complement strand
TATTCGGGGAGGCCGAGTGGAAGAAGCTACTCGGTGGTCGGTGGTCGCACCGCGCGATGGCGGTGGTGCGCGGAGTTCTTTTTGCTCTCCCCTGCCTACTCATATTTGGCGGGCTGTTCATGGGGGCGGACGCGGTGTTCGATAACATCGTCAGGAAGACCTTCCACGTGAACTTCCAGCAAGTATTTACCCACTTCTTTGTGGCCGCCTTCTTCCTTTGGTGTGTCGGTGGATACCTGCGCGGCATGCTGTGGGGCAAGGAGATATCAGTCATAAAGGAGAAACGCCTCCCTTGCGTCTCCATGGGCATAATCGAGGTTGGCGTAGCGCTGGGTGCGCTCGACCTTCTGTTCCTTGCCTTCGTACTCGTGCAGGTCCGTTATTTCTTTGGCGGCTCCGCACTAGTCCAGGCGACAACTGGCCTGACCTACGCGGAATATGCGCGTCGCGGCTTCTTTGAGCTGCTGGCTGTGGCCGCGCTCGTGCTCCCGCTTCTCCTCCTCATGCATTGGCTGATTGCCCGGAGTGGTCCCACCGGTGAGCGAGTTTTCAGGGTTCTGGCTGGCGTCCAAATCCTTCTGCTGTTTGTGATTATGGCTTCCGCATTCCAACGCATGCGTCTCTACCAAGCTGAATATGGCCTCACTGAGCAGCGCTTGTATCCGACCGCGTTTATGGGCTGGCTTGTGGTGGTGTTCCTCTGGTTCGCACTGACCGTTTTGAGCGGGCACCGCGAGCGTTTTGCCTTCGGAGCGATGGTGGCGGGTTTCTTACTGATTATTGTCCTGCAAGCGCTCAATCCGGACGCGTTCATTGCTCGCACCAATCTCGCGCGGGCCAAAGCAGGGCGCTCTTATGATGCTCGTTATGCAACCCGGCTCAGCGCAGACGCCGTGCCGGAACTTGTGGCGGCCCTCCCGAATCTGAACCCACAGGACCGCTGCACCGTGGTATCCGGCATCCTGAAACGTTGGGCGTTCCCCCAGGCGTCTGACTGGCGCGCCTGGAACTGGTCTCGCGCACGGGCCTCGCAGGTGTTGCATGAGAACGAGGCAAGACTGAAGGCAATGCGGTGCGCCTCGAAAAATTAGATTTGGCCTGCGGGGAATTGGGGAATTCACACTTCGGGAAAGAGGAGGAGACATGCAGTCATGAGGAAGCCCTGGTTTAAAGAGTGGGGTTGGGTGTATTTTCCTGTTTCCTGGCAGGGTTGGGTTTGTCTCGCGCTGACGCTTCTGTTCTGCTTGCAGGTGTTCGTGGCCGTTGACCGGCGCTCACATTCGGTGAGCGACACGCTCTACGGGATTTTCCCGTTTGTTGTTCCCGCCTTCGGGATTCTGCTCTGGATTGCTTCCAAGACGTCTACCAAATAGATTCCAACCCGGAATCGCAGGTTCGAGCCGGTAGCGCAGAGTCTCGTTTTTCAGAGACTCTGCGGCTTTGCCTCCAAATTGCCGCTCGTTCATGAGCCGGCAGGTGATGAAGCAGAGTCGGTCGGATAATACCGGGCGGCGCGAGCGGGACATGAAGCCGAATTAAACGCCCGATTGCACACGGACAAGCCGCAGAGTCTCTGAAAAACGAGACTCTGCGCTACCCTCGGATCATGCGGTTGCCTCCAGCGCTCCGTGCGGTTTAATCTGTTAGTTCTACATCCAGAGGGGGAGGATTTCTGATGACAAACGAGCTGAAAGACAAAGTTGGCGTGGTCACCGGTGGATCGCGCGGAATCGGTTATAGCATCGCCGAAAGGCTTCTTAAAGAAGGCGCAAAGGTTTACCTCTGCGCGCGCGATGCGAAAATTCTAAAGCAGTCGCTCGAAGAACTGCGCAAGCAGGGTGACGGCCGGGTTGAAGGCATGACGGCGGATGTGGGCCGCTATGAGGACTGCCGCAGGCTGATCCACACTGCCGCCGAGCATTTCGGAGGGATCGACCTCCTTGTGAACAACGCGGGAATCGGAATCATGAAGCCTGTGGACCAGCTCACCCCGGCGGAGTGGGATGCCACGATTCACACCAACTTGTCGGGTGCGTTCTACTGCTGCCACGAGGCCATCCCCATAATGCGCCAGCGAGGGGGCGGATACATCTTCAATATTTCCAGTCTTGCCGGCGTGAATCCTTTCCCCGGTGGGAGCGCCTACAACGCTTCTAAATTTGGGCTGAATGGGTTCAGCGAGGCCATGATGCAGGACGTGCGCTATGACGGAATTCGTGTAAGCTACATCATGCCCGGAAGCGTGGATACGGACTTCGGGGGAGCGCTGGGCAGCAGGTCCCGCCAAAGTTGGAAGCTTTCCGGCGAGGACATCGCCAAGGCGGTGGTTGACCTTTACACGTATCCCCTGACAACACTTGCCAGCCGCATTGAGATGCGGCCTTCGCAACCTCCGCGCAAGAAGTAGAGCTGGTGTTGTGCTGAGGGGCAGTACGTGCTGGATCAAAGCAACCGAAGTCCCGCGAGTTCCTGGAAAGCTGAAAAGTCGCGGTCCCTGGTGATCAGTGGAACCTGGTAGTCGAGGCAACTCTGGGCTATAAGCGTGTCCGCAATCTTGGGACGATAGCGACGCCGCATCAACTTTGCACGGAGCTTTCCGGCCCGCTCCCAATATCCGGCCTTGATTTCGAGCTGCTGTATCCCAAGGATAAATTTCTCCAGGGCAGGAATGAGCAGGGGATCGCTTAGCAATTCTGTAACGGAGACCGGAGCAAGGACTAGAGAGCAGTCAGCCAAGGCTCGGTCCACGAGGTCAACGTCTGATCCTTGTTCCCCCTGGATGTAGGCGACGAGGGAACTCGTGTCGGCGCAGGTCACTCGTCGCCTCGCATTTCTTGCCAAGTGAGACCGAACTTCACCTTGCCTCGCATTTTCTGCAGACCTTCGTAAGCGTCGTGGGCCGCTAGAATCTGCAAACCTCGGCGGACGGTCGGGGTGACGCCGGTCTGGGTCGTCTTCTGGGCTCGCCGGAGTAGGTCTTCCGGGATGAGAATCGTTAGTTTCCTCATTCGCGCTTTAGCCATGTCAGCATGATGCCGTATTAAGTGCCGCATGTCAATACGGCAATCTTACCCTCCCCGACGGTCTTGGGCTGCACAGCACCAGAGTGGCCACATTGGTCGCGGTATCAGTCGATCACTCAATCGCCCAACTCCTCAGTCCAGAGACACATCGCTCAGCACGTCGTCCCAATGGGAGACGGTCAATTCCCAGCGGCGTTTTTCCTGCTGGTCATGATCTTCCTTGTTGGGATAGAGGGACTTGAGAATTTCGGGTTCGCGGTGGCGCGCTTCTTCGAGGGCCGCCCAGTCGCGCCAAATCATCACTATTTTGTAATCCCAGGCGGGGCTTTCGGCATGGAAACGCCGGGTGTAAAGCTCCTCGCTCTTGAGCAACCCTTCTTTCATTAATTCCTTGAGAAGCGGATTGTGGTTTTTCTTGTAGAGCGCCAGCCACTCTGAGCTCCCACCGGGTGCCAGCCGGTAGTAATACTCAATCGTGACGGGCTGTGCCGTGGACTGGCCCGCGCCCGCAGCCGCGGCGAGGGCAAATAAAGGTGCAACGGCTAAGGTCAAAAACTGAAGGGTTCTGATCATTTTCTCTCCTTTGGAAATTGCAAGTGGAGCAGACACTCGACTTGACTATTTCCCCGCCGGGGAGCTTGAAGTGTGAAACTTGCTCCAAATGACGCAGGATTCAGGATAACTTAACGCTGCGCCGATGCAAACAAGTCGCTATGCATTTGATTCCGCCTGTGGCAAAATCTTTCTGCGGCCGACCATTAGTCCCTTCGGCCCCAAAAATGCCTATCTGTCAGTCTGGGACCGGCACTGCGGACACTTTGTCTGTACGAATCGGGGAAGGGAGTGAGAAAATGCGCACTCATTTGGGCTGTTCGGGGCAGGTGGAGCTGGGGACCCTCAGCAAGGAAACCCAGCAAAAGCTTGAACATGTTGAAGCGGCATGGCTGGAGTTTGTTCCTGAGTCGGTGTCGCTGGAGGTTTGCCATGTCCAGCCTGACGACCGCCCTGCGCTTCCGGAGATTGCGGGGGAACTGATTGAGTTCCTTAGCGAGGTCTCGGATGACGAACGTGCCCAGGTTCCCGGCGGCACCCTCTACTACCAGGATGAAGTCAAAGCACAGCACGTCAGGCTCAAGGTCTGGAAAGGCGGTTTCTTAGCGATTGCCTGGGCTCGACCTGATTATAGGCATGCGAGTTGGGAACAATACCGGAGCCAGCCTGTCTCGGTTGTTCCGGAGCCCTATCAGCGGCTGAACGGCAAGTTCAGTTTTGGGGGGATTCCCACCGCGGCGGATGACATCCGCGAACTTCTGGAGCGCACGGCTGGACTCTATTCCGAGGGAGATTTTGAAATTGTCGCCCGCATCGATCGGATCGAGGTCACCCTGCGTGACGTCAATGCGAGCGTTTTGCCCCTAGTTTACGCGTTGCAGGTTCTCGCCAGGCCGGGTTCGCTCGAAGGAGAGATTGATGTTAGTTCATTTCGGACCGGGGACCTTGATGACTACTGCCGCTTTGCCTTCCGCGGCGGCGAGGCGTGGCTGGTTAAGCCATCCCTGTGGGGTGGCGCCGTCGAAACCCAGCCCCAGCCGCCGCCACCCCTGGAACGCGTCGCGTGATGTCGCGGGGAGACGGCAGAAAGCGGAAACTGGAAAATCGAAACTCGAAACTCGAAACTGGAAAATGGCAGGGTTGTTTTGTAGTTTCTAATTCCCGGTTTCCTGGTCATGGTTTTCCCAGTTTCGATTTTCCAGCTTCTGGTTTCCTGGTCATGGTTTTCCGAGTTTCGAGTTTCGGTTTTCCAATTTCGATTTTCCAGTTACCAGTTTCCAGCTTGAGGGGGTTCTTCTCACTATGGATTATGGGATCACTGAATATCAAAGGGCCATCCGAGATCTCGCCCGCGAGATTGCCGAAAAGGAAATCCAACCGGTAGCTGCGGAATATGACCGCGACGCCAAGTTCCCCTGGCCGGTTGTGAAGGTGCTCGCGCAAACGGACCTCTTCCGCGTTTTCGTTGAGGAGAAATACGGGGGCATTACCGAGGGAACACCGATCATGAACATGGTGATCGTGACCGAAGAACTGTCGAAGGCGTGTGGCGGCATCGCGCTCAGTTTTGCCGGCACGGCGCTCGGCGCACTGCCGATCATCCTCTCCGGCAGCGAGGAACAGAAGCAGCGATGGCTGCCGGACATTGCCGCAGGCAAGCGCTTGGTTGCCTTCGCGCTCACTGAACCTCAGGCCGGTTCGGACGCCACTGCCGTGCGCACCACCGCCATCCGCGACGGCGACCACTACGTGCTGAACGGCACCAAACAGTGGATTACCAACGGCGGCGAAGCGGAAATCTACTCTGTGATCGCCCTCACGAATCCCGCCAAGGGCCCCCGCGGCGCCTCCTGCATTGTGGTCGAGAAGGGCACTCCGGGATTCAGCTTCGGCAAGAAGGAAGACAAGCTGGGGATTCGCGCTTCCGCCACGCGCGAACTGGTCTTCCAGGACTGCCGCGTGCCGGTTGAGAATTGCCTGGGGCGCGAAGGCACGGGCTTCATCACGGCCATGCGCACCTTCGACGCTTCCCGTCCCGGGGTAGGCGCTCAGGCGGTGGGCATTGCGCAAGGGGCTTTCGATTTGGCGCTCGAGTACGCCTGCACCCGCAAGCAGTTTGACGCGCCCATCGGCTCCTTCCAGGGACTGCGCTTCCTGCTGGCCGATATGGCGATGAAGATTGAAGCCGCGCGCGCTCTCGTCTATGCTACGGCGCGCTACATCGACACGCGACCCAAGGAGCGGCCCACGCTCTACTCCGCCATGTCCAAGTGCTTCGCCTCTGACGTCGCCATGGAAGTCACCGTGGACGCGGTGCAGGTCTTTGGCGGCTACGGCTACATGCACGACTACCCGGTTGAGAAGTACATGCGCGACGCCAAGATCACGCAGATCTACGAAGGCACCAACCAGATCCAGCGCGACGAGATCTCCAAGGTGCTGGTCGGCGGCTTCCACTCGAGACGGCCCGCCAGCGCTTCCCGCGCCGCGTAAGCCAGTAGGCAGAAATCAGAAAGTAGAAATCAGAAAGTAGAAATTAGAAACTGGAAACTGGTAAGCTTGTTTTCTAGTTTCTGATTTCTACTTTCTGATTTCAGGTCTCATTCACGGTCATGGCTTCGAAATCGCACACAACGCTGCCGCTCCCGGCGACAGCCCTCGCTTTCCGGCCCGAGTATCTCGATTTCCGCCGCGGCATCCATGTGGGGAATCTCGAGGACAACGAGCGGATCACGCGCATTCTGAAGCTAGCGCTCGAATCCCGCTACGCCCAGCCCTTCGTGACCGAGCGCTGGGGACGCGGCGTTTACTGGCAATGGATCGGCTACCTGCCTCGGGCCAATCGCGAAGCCATGCCGCTCTCCTCGCGTGTCAGTTTCGGCTGCTCGAAGTTTTTCATCAGCGTGGATACGGAAGAGAAACTCTTCAAGTGTGGCCTGCAGGTGGAGCGCGGCTACATGAAAGCGCCGCGCGCTAACCGCGAGTGCCAGTTGCAGTCCGACTGGGACTGGCACCGCCTGCTTCGTTCACTCCAGCCGCGCAGCCCCATGGAGCGCGAGCTCGAGCGTCTGGTGCGCCGCGAAGGCTTCATGCTTCACGGCGGCAGTTGGGAAACCGCGCCGGCCTGCTTCTCCCGCGACAGTTTCCCGTCGATGCAGAAGCTCCGACGCCTTCTGGGGGCCGCTCCCGCCGCCCACTGGGCTGGATTCCAGCTCTACTACCCCATGAGCGAAGACGAGGTGCACGCCTCGACCGGGCTCGACCTCGTCGAGTCGATGCTTGCCGTCTTCCGCGAAGTCACCCCCGCCATGAACCTCTGTATGCAGATCCGACTTACCGAGCGGTAGTCAGTTTCTTTTGACCTAGACTTGTGCAGCAGCACTGAGTGTTTCAAATACCCTTGGCAAGCCCTCACTTGCGGAGCCTGTACACAAGGCCTATAGAGTATTCAATGTCATGCGCCGGCCCACCGACCGGAAAGTAGGCGGCGGAGGTCGAGGTAGCCGCCTGGGGCAAACCGTAGGTGGGGGAGCCGAACGTGTGATAGCGCGCGTCGAGCCGCAGGTCGACCTTCGATGCCACTTTGTAATCGATCCCGGCACCGGCGTTAAAGCCCGCCTTGCCTTGGGACGCCAATGTGGCGCTGGGCGCGAGGGCGAACCCTTCCGTCTTAGCCAAGGTTTTAGCGGAACTGGTGGGGGAGAAGAGGTCATACTCCACACCCACCACGCCGTAAGCGCGGATGCCCCTCCAGACGCCCGGAACGTGCCCGACAATGTCCCCGCTGAACCTGTTATTCCTCACGCCGTATGCCAATACTGTCGCGGGATTATAATTGAAGTTGGTTATTTCAAGGTTGTTTGGGCCGAAGCCGTACGAACCTTCTATTCCAAAGATCTTGTAAAATGGTACTTCGACTCCCGCGATCCCCTTGCCGCCGCCCGCATATCTCGAGCCGTAGGGAATGGTACTGGAACCGTTGGGACCTTCCCGGAACGTCCTCTTGTCGGTGAGCGGTGAATCCGCTCCCATGATGAACAACCTATAGCCTTGTGCACGCACTGAAGTCGTACTTAGGCACAGAGCCGCCGTCACGATCAAACCTCGCACGACCTTCGTAGCAGTCATATTCGAATCTACCTCGCAGGTGTCATGAAATATGCTTTAACTCTGCAGCGCCGTCGCTTTGCCAGCCCAGGAAAGCTGCACGCTCCCGTTCTCGAGCAGCACTGAGTGTTTCAAATACCCTTGGCAAGCCCTCACTTGCCGAACCTGTACACAAGGCCTATAGAGTATTCGATGTCGTGCGCCGACCCACTGATCGGAAAGTAGGCGGCGGAGGGCGTGGAGAACGTCGAGGGCAAACCATAAGTGGGGGAGCCGAACGTGTGATAGCGCGCGTCGAGCCGCAGGTCGACCTTCGAAGCCACTTTGTAATCGAGCCCGCCACCGACGTTAAAGCCCCCCTTGCCTTGGGACGCCAATTTGGCGCTGGCCGCGAAGGCGAACCCTTGTGACTGAGCCAAGCGTTGAGCGGCACTGGTGGGAGAGAAGAGGTCATATTCCACACCCGCCACGCCGTAAGCGCGGATGCCCCTCCAGACGCCAGGAACGTGCCCGACAATGTCCCCGCTGAACCTGCTATTCCTCACGCTGTACCCTTTTACTGTATAGGGATTTGTACTTTGGTTGGTTATTTCAAGGTTGTTTTGGCCGAAGCCGTACGAACCTTCTATTCCAAAGATCTTGTAAAACGGTACTTCGAGTCCCGCGATCGCCTTGGCGCCGCCCGCATAGGCCGAGCTGTAGTTCTTATAAGCTTCAGTGAACGTCCGCTTGTCGGTGAGCGGCGAATCCGCTCCCATGATGAACAACCTATAGCCTTGAGCACGCACCGAAGTCGTACTTAGGCACAGAGCCGCCGTCACGATCAAACCTTGCACAACCCTCTTAGCAGTCATATTCGAATCTACCTCCCAGGTGTCATGAAATAGGGTTTAACTCTGCAGCGCCGCCGCTTTGCCAGCTCAGGAAAGTTGCGCGCGTATGCTTTGAAGCACGCTGATTCTCTCACGCGCCGCGAAAAGTCAGTGGCACGCATTCATCCTGCTGCCAGGTCAGATTTCCCAACTTGAACGACGTACCAGGCTCCGGTCCCGCGCGGCCCGGCTGCTTTCGCAAATCGGCGCGTGTGCAGTTGGGGAGGGTGCGCCTTATTCGCTCCGTCCGTCGCACGATAGCGGACGGCTTCTTGCCAACACTTCTTCGATGCACGGTGCCTTTCCGAGAGTTGGTTCGGTCGCGCAATGGCGCCTGAAAAGCTTGTAAAGATATTGTTAACTGTAGGAGTGGCCCACATGGGCGCCCGTGGTGGCTGGCCATAAGGACCCAAGCGGCAAGCAGTAGGCAGTACGCAGTCGGCAGCGAGCAGAAAAAGGAGCATCTTGTCCGTAGTCCATTGTAACATGGCGCGGAGCAAGCGGTTCCTCATTCGCGGTCCGGCCACGGCGGGCCGCTTATTACAAAGCGCGCCGCGGAGGGATTGGTGTCTCCCAACTGACCCACCGCGGCGGGACCACGGACCGCTTGTCTCCTTTGCCGCCGCCGTGTAACATTTCCTTCTGTGTTGCAATAGGGCACGGCGCGGCCGGGTAATGCGGGGCGGGCCGGCACCTTATCACCCTGGGGGCTTGGATGGCTGATACGACGCCTGCAAACCTTTCCTCAATTGCGCCGCTGACGGCGCTCACAGAAGAAGAACGGATGTTCCAGACGGCGGCGCGCGAATTCGCCCAAAAGGAAATCCGCCCGCACGTCGAGCACATGGACCGCGAGGGCGTTTTCCATCGCGAGTTGATTGATAAGTTTTTCGACCAAGGTTTCATGGGTCTGGAAGTTCCGGAGACGTATGGGGGCAGCGGTGGAACGTTTTTCATGGCCATCCTTGCCATCGAAGAGTTCTCGCGGGTTGATGCTTCGGCGGCCGTGGTGATCGACGTCCAGAATACCCTGGTGAACAATGCCCTCGAGCGCTGGGGCAGCGAAGCGCAGAAGCAGAAGTTCCTCCCCCGCCTGGTGAGAGACACCCTGGGAGCTTATGCCCTTTCCGAACCGAGTGCCGGCAGCGACGCCTTTTCTCTCGCCGCGCGCGCCCGCCCGGACGGCGACCACTTCATCCTGAACGGCCGTAAGCTCTGGATCACGAACGCCAAGGAAGCCGGTTTGTTTATCGTCTTCGCGACCGTCGATCCCGAACTCGGCTACAAGGGGATCACAGCGTTCCTGATCGAGCGCGACGCTCCGGGCTTCAGCGTGGGCAAGAAGGAGGACAAGCTGGGGATTCGCGCCTCCTCCACGTGTGAACTGATTCTGGAAGATTGCCGCGTTCCCCGGGCGAACGTGCTGGGGGAAGTGGGCAAGGGTTACAAGGTGGCGATGGAAACGTTGAACGAGGGACGCATCGGCATCGGCGCCCAGATGCTCGGCCT
>Ga0208456_1001213_pt1 | contig 10109 bp, 8 predicted proteins | sample June2015DPH_4_10_2_FD_184691 | JGI IMG/M metagenome (GOLD analysis project Ga0208456, IMG submission 184691) | Peatland microbial communities from SPRUCE experiment site at the Marcell Experimental Forest, Minnesota, USA - June2015DPH_4_100... | ecosystem: Environmental > Terrestrial > Soil >... | reverse complement strand
GGGGGCTCAGAAGCAATGGTAGCTGAAATTGACGACACGTATGCCGAGGCATTTGCAGGCATTTTTTGCCGAGTGATACTCACGGCCGACGACGCAGCAACTTTGCACAGTGCAGCTGAAGACTCAACGGCAACACCTTCAGTTGTGATTGGTAGAGTCGAAGGCGGCGTTGAGAAGTGGCTTGACGAAAACGAGACTCCTGATAAGCGCGAGGGCGCTGTCCTGCAGTTCTGGGCGGGTTTAGACAAGAATAAAGCCTTCACTGCTTCCTTAAAGAAGTTTGAGGCTGAACTTTCTTACAGGATACGCCAAGACATACTTGTTAAACCCTTCACCGCGGTCTTCGATGCGTTACCAGACGCAGAGGGTGAAATTGACATGATGGAGCGGATTGGGCATTGCGGGGACGGATATGAATGGGTGGAGAAACGCTTTGGTAGAAACGTTGTTGTTGTGCCACTTATGGTCCCAGATTTCATTATTGAACGGCGTTTGGGGTACGCTCACGGCGTGATGGGCGCGAACTTCTGGGTCATGTGTACAACGAAAGAAGCTCTAAGAGAAGCCGGAGAAAAGGCCTTGCATGCCATCCACCGCGTAAAGGGTGTGGTGACCCCTTTCGATGTGTGTTCCGCAGGTTCAAAGCCTGAAACCCATTTTCCCTTGATAGGTCCTACCACAAATGATCCCTTCTGTCCTTCGCTTAGGCACAGATTGGGAAAGGTCCACAAGGTTCCAGAGGGCGTTCGATATATCCCCGAAATAGTGATTAACGGAACCGCGCTTGACACCGTTAGAGAAGCGATGAAAGAAGGAATTGACGCCACCTTGGACATCGATGGTGTGGTCAGAATTTCCGCGGGTAACTACGGTGGAAAACTGGGCGATTTCAAAATCAATCTGCGTGAGCTGTTTCCCTGAACCGTTTTGAGTTGTTGGTTCCGGCGCGCTCAACGTAGATAGCTTTTCAGAGCAAACCGGATTGCCGGAAGAAGAGAGTTTCACAGACTTGCAAGATGAAACGTGTCAGGCCTGCAGAGTGAATAGGGGGATTCTGGACAGGATTCACCGGGGTCATAGGCGCTCTTTGTGAAAGCAAAGAAGACAAAGAACGCACGTTTACCTTGGAAAGCTTCCGTAAATGGGCACAGAAGCGAAGAATTCCATTGGCGAGGTGCAAGACTCATTTTTTTCTGTCCGATCTGCGGAAGTTCGCTGAACAGTAGGGCGACGTGATCGGTTGGAACGAGTCTAACCGCTTCTATGTTCTCACTCACGCTACTCGTTCTCCTTTTCGAGAAGCACCCTCACGCAGTCCTAGTCGGTCTCTGCTACAACTGGCCTAGGCCCAGCGCAGTTTATCGGCGTTCCAGCTCCCGCCGCTGCTAAAATCAACGATTGAATTGTATTGCCGATAAACAAAGAAGCCGCCGTCGAGCCAGGCAGTCTTCGCTGACGCGTTGCTGCCTACGTCTGAAGCCGTATTTCCCAGGTTCACTCCGCCTACTGCATCGTTGTACCACGATCCGGTTCCGCCAAGAGCGCCGCCGCTCTCGTCCCAATGCGTTTGATGCACCGGCGCGTTTCCGTCCTCACCGATCCAGACAGTCGGATACGGTTCATTTCCTGGACCCGCACTAGTGTCCCACGCAATTTGAATGTAATAATTGTGGCCTACGCGCAGCACGGTATCAGTTGGTATGTACCACCGCGCGCCGCTGCCGCCGGTCGTAGCGCGATAGATAGTTAGGTAACATTGGTTAGCGCCATAGATGGTGTCAATTTTAAAAAAGAAACCGCCAGACGCCTTGTCCCAAATTTTCTGGTAGCGCTGGCCAGACGCTATTCCGGTGAAATGAAACCCTATCTCCCACGAAGCGACGTTCTGGTTGTTTGTTGCGCTGCCCGCTGGGATGTAGATAAAATCATTTTTCCCGATATCACCCCAATACGGGTAGCCATTTGATTGGGTTTGAAATAAGCTGGGGGTGCTGACGTACGCGTCATAGCTGGCGCCTGCCGTCCCCCGGTTGGCCCAAGTTGATCCTGCTTGGGGAACGTAATAAATAGTTTGTGTCACAGCGCTGAGAGACGTCCACGAGGACCACACACTGTTATAGGTTCTCTGCCAGAGGCCGTTGTCGCTGCCGAGCACAAAGACGTCGATTCTGCTACTACCCGGCGCGGTGGCTGCCGCTGGTGACGAAGTCAGGTATCCGCCGAGGTTTTCCCAGCTGGACCACGTGCTGCCGGTACATGATTTATGATACAGGGCGCCGTTCATACCTTGTACAAAGAGGTCGAGACGACCTGAGCCCCATGAGCAAGCCGCTGGTGCTGTACCGGCAGGAATCTGCCCGCCGAGAGAGACCCAGTTGGACCAGGAGGTCCCTCCATCCGTGGTAGTCTTCTCATAGAGGGCGCCGTTGGTGCCGCGGACAAAGACGTTTACCTGACCATTGCCTGGTGACGTCGCAGCGGGTGACGAGGTCAGAACCCCGCCGAGAGACATCGACGTCGACCAGGTCGTGCCATCCCAGTGCTTATACCAGAGGGCGCCGTTCGTACCTCTCACAAAGAGGGCTAGGCTGTTTGCATCAGGCGCGCATACGGCAGGTGCTTCGCCGAGAGAGGCGCCGACCAGAGCAGGAGCTTGAACGTTTGCACTGCTCCGTGCCGCACTCACGCTAAGCGTGCTCGTACAGACCGCACAGAGCGAGACGAGCATGAGGGCTGCCAAGGCGATACTTGTACAATTACGCTTATGTGTGTATTTCATTATACCACCGTTTTTTGAACTCGGTAGTATACGCTCGATTCCAATAAACGTTGCGGTATTTGAATCGCGTCACGGTAAACAGCGGTTTAGAGGTCTGATCGGAAAGACGGCAAAAATCTACCAAACAGAGCACGGAGGAGAACCTGCTTTTGTGATAACTGCTGGCGAATCTGTTGACAAATTTTGTGCGAATTTTGAACAAAAACATATGGCTAAGCGGCTTAATGCATTGGAATCAGAGATTAACGAGCTTAAATCAACTATTTTTCGAGGCGCAAGCTACACTGAGTCACAAAGCAAAAAAGGAGCGCGCGAGTCGGGATTTGGACCCGGGCCGGAGCCTCGACTGCTTAGGGACGGCGGTGTCCAGTTTCAAGCTGTAGAAAATAATATTTCGGTTGCAGAATTAAAATCTTCGCCGCAGCGGAAACACTTGCTACGCTGGAATTCAAGTACACGAGGAAGGAACTCAACAGCTTCCTTTCGTCGAGAACGGTTTGGTTAACTCACAAGATTACAGTATTAACACGACGGCAGTTTATCCAAGGCTAAATGATCAGGACCTGCAGGAAGTGAGGATGATCCGGGCCAACGTCGTCCCTTAGTTTTTTATATCGATAATCCGAAAGACGATTCATCAACCAGAAATGGAGAATTCAAGGTATATGATTGAGGGATGAGGACATGGCAGAAGGCACTTCACAGGCAGGCAGGACCAAGGTATTATTTAACACCAGCATGGGGGACATCGCCCTGGAGCTTTATGATGATATGCCCATTACCGCGGGCAACTTCCGAAAGCTGGTGGAGAAGGGATTCTACGACGGCACCATCTTCCACCGGATCATCGACGGCTTCATGATCCAGGGCGGGGACCCCACGGGCACTGGCCGGGGTGGACCGGGTTACGCTATCAAGGATGAGTTCACTGATCACAACCGCAACGATCGGGGGACCATAGCCATGGCCAACGCCGGTCCGAACACGGGCGGCAGCCAGTTCTTCATCAACCTGGTAAACAACAACTACCTGGACAAAGCTCATCCGGTCTTCGGCAAGGTTGTTGAGGGAATGGACGTGGTGGAGGAGATGGGCAAAGTGAAGACTGGCGCTATGGACCGACCGGCGAAAGAGGTGAAGATACTAGGCGCGAAGATCGCAGATTAGCGCGAAGATCGCAGATTAAATTCTTTGGGTTAGAAATAGGGCGTGTACTTTCTTGACTTGATATTTATCCATTACTGCAGCTCATCATAGGTTTGGGGGCAGCAGAGAGATATATTGCAGTGGGATCAGTCGAACAAGAACTACATACTCACTCACGGGGTTTCTGGAGTCGATTGCCGATTTTACAAGCATCCACGCCTGAGCACGTTTACGACGTATACATGAAGAGCTAGGCTGAAGTCGCTTTCTCAACTCAGAAGTAAAAAGATCAATCAGACGTTTGAAATACGGTAAAAGAGGTTCTTTCCCCTATTTCATAGTCTAACTTGATGGAGCCGCGTGCGCTCGTATAATCGGATGGCTACTACTACACCTGCTTGGAACAACTACTAAGAAAGCAAGAAAAGCACGAAAAAACAGGAAAATGGCGTAGTATGCTCGGCAAGCAGGTATAACTAGCAAACGACCTGATCTATTTGGTGAAAAAATGCATAATTCAAAGTATGTTCGCCCAATGAACGAGTTATGGGCAATGTGGGGCCCTAGAGTAAAAATGAGGATTTACCCCTTCACTTATGCGGTATACGAAGACGTAGAACGGGTGATGACTACTCTCACGTCTTATGACAGAGACAAGTGGGCAGCCGCGTGGAGCTCGATAGCCAAACCGTATGAAGAAAAAGCAGCCCAAGCGGAAAAAGCAGGCGATGCCCAAAATGCCAAAGAAAACTATCTCCGAGCCTACCAATACTACAGACTTGCTCGGTACCCAACCATTAATTCTGACGGAAAAAAGCAAGCTTACAGGAAGTCACAGGAGATGCTCTTTAAGGCTTCGCAATTCTTTGACTTTCCACTGGAACGTGTTGAGATACCATTTACCGGAAAAACGGGGGAAGGTAGCAAGATTGTTGCTTATTTGCGATTACCAAAAAAGGTCTCGGCGCCATTTCCCGTGCTTGTAAGCTGGGGTGGAATCGACGGTTTCAAGGAAGAACAGTTAAATGATCCTGCTCTGGCGCATGGTTTAGCCACTTGTGCAATTGATGGGCCTGGTGTTGGTGACTCGCCACTCAAAGGCTCAGAAGATGCGGAAAGACTATTCGGAGCAGTCTTCGACTGGATTGGGACGAATGAGACCCTGGACTCGCATCGGATTGGAGTCTGGGGTTACAGTACTGGCGGTTATTGGGCAGTCAAGGTTGCCCATATTTACAAAGATAAAATAGCCTGCGCTGTAAGTCAAGGTGGACCTGTCCACTATGCTTTCGAGCTGGACTGGATCCAAAAGCAAGACAGAGGAGAATACCCGTTTGAATTCTTCGAAACTATCACTTACGCCTTTGGATTGCCCGGTTACAAGGAATGGGTAGAATACGCACCTAAACTCTCCCTTCTTAAACAAGGCATCTTAGATAAGCCAAGCGCACCCCTGTTACTTATCAATGGAATACATGATTCCGTGTTTCCAATCAAAGACTACTATTTGCTTCTTGAACATGGCAGTCCAAAATGCGCTAGATTTTATAAGGCTGGACACATGGGGTTCACCCGTGACACATTTGACACTATTATGAACTGGATGTACGAAAAATTAGGCTAAAAAAATGGCGCTAAAATGCTGGGCTCATCGCTGGCTTTTGACGCTAAAAGCTTCACAGTCGGCTCGCTTGTAGCTTTATTGTGGGAGCGTTCCCAACCATCGGCATCTGCTCGTGTATGCTCATCGTTTTTAAACATCGATGGAATGTAACCGGGCGCATCAAGGCAACCCTTGCCAAAAATGTGTACACCGTTTACGTCATTCAGATCCCGATCATACTGTTTTGGCAGTCGCGGTTCATTCAAGGCGGTGTACTCATTCCGGGGGGCTGCTGCAGCCAGTGGTTGGGCTTCACCTGTTTTAGACATATCAGTAGTGCTTATCATATTAGGGTCGCAGTGATATCTCTTGGACTGATCTAAAATCTGCATCACCGCTGAGTTATTACTTTGTCCGGTCGTTTAGGAAACGAATAAGGAGGGGCGCCCGGCATCAGGTAAGGCAGATTATCAAGAAGATACAGGTTAAGTTGCACTAACAGCACGAATACAGCTGGGCGTATGAGGGATCGTAAAATGAGTACCGTTCTAGCTGCTCTCTTTTCTAACAAGAATTGCTCAGACCTGCCTTTTCGACTAAAAGAAGAAGCAGAAGCGCGAAAAACGCGTCCGTGCCCCCTTTCAGGCGACGGCATTGGCCGTCAGTCCGTCACGCGCGAATCGGTCTGCCAAAAGAAATTACGACCGCTCTTTTTTTATTTCGTGCCGCACTCAGAACAGAACAAGCCAGCCAACGCCCCCACCGTAGCAGAAACAATACAATGCCCTCTGGTGGCAGCGTACGCCCTGTTAAAGAGTTGACAGAACCTTTCATGTCTTGTAAATAAAAATCTTGTTTTGGCTTTTAACGAGCTTCATATTTTCCATTCGGTGCCAATAGCTTATGATCCTTGTTTCACTTCGTGTTTCAGCCTTTATTTTCATCGCGATTCTGTTGTTTATCCTTCCTTCGTATTGGAATATGAATATGACATCAGCGTCAGAAATGTCTTGCTTGAAAAGGTTTCCCAGGATGACTTGGGCTTTTCTTGCTCTGAGCTTGGCTATAAACCATCGAATAGGCTCTATCTCAACTCCCGTCACATGATCGCATACCTTTGAGGCTTCTATAAGGGCTTCTCCTGTTCCACATCCAAGGTCGTAGAAGACTTCGTCTTTCTTAAGGTCTGCCAGTGTAAGGGCCTCAGCTGCAATCTCCCTCGGAGTAGGACTATATGCTGCGCCTCCTGCCAGCATCGGATAGCTAAGAGAAGCTATGATGTATGCTACTGCCAGAACAACCAGTGCAATTATGCTTGTTGTTACATCCATGCTTATTTCATATTTTCCTCAGCTTCCGTAACCTATTTCTAACAGTGTTTCTCGAGTATAAAGCTGGCCTGGATGATGCGCAGGCACTCGATGCGCTCGTTGCGTGCTTCAGCAGCGCGTGAATGATGGCCAGGAGAAAGAAAGACCTCACTCGTATTTTAGTCCCTTACATAAGCGCCTGGTTCTAGGAACGATTATTGATAGACGGGTCATTCCGCATGACGCTTTGACGGTCGAATTCGACGCAACAACCGGAGCCTAATACAGGCTCCTTACCTGTACGCTGCAGAAAACCCTATTTTAGCCTGTTACTTCAGCGATATAACGTCCGCTGCTTTTAGTTGCCGAAAAAGAAGAACGGAAGCGCGAAACGCTTCCGATCTCCTCTTACACGCCTAGGTGTGACACCGATGTTATGTCACGTTTTCGCACGCAGCGCGCACCTCACGCGCCCTTAAGAAACCTCTCTGTGCAATTTCAAGTAGAGGTGCGCGCGATGGTAACCAAAACGGAACGGACGAAAAACGCGATTAAGTCTTTGCTTGACCTGGTGGTCTCTCCGTATCCATCACTGTGGCTGCGTGAGCACGACGTGAGTCGAAAGCTTAACCGGCTCAGTGCTCCGCACGTGCGCGCAACAACATCGACAGTAGAAGCAGCTGCGGCAACGCGAAAGCATCTTTTCTTTCAAGTTGTAGACGAGCTCAATAGGCAACCGGAGCCTAATACGGCTCCGTCTTGTGGATGCTAATAGGAGCTAAAAAATACAAAATCTTAGGCCTAGGTCAGCGACTCGGTTTTACTCCTTAGTCGGGGGCTTCCTCTGGACGCTCAAAGAACATCGTGCAAGCACAATTGACTATTTGATCGGCGCTTGCCGAATCATCTCCGGGCTCCATCATAGCCTCGCCGCCGACTATAAACGGCTCTGACTGAGGGACTGATTGACCGTCGGCGTCCATGTGATCTTGACGGCTGTTCAAGAACGCACACGCCCAAACCTTGTTTAGATTGGGGGCCATTACTCTCGCATCCTCCAGCATTGCCGCGTTCATTGCCGAATTGACTTCGGTGCGTGAGATTGTCTCTCCTGGGGCCTTCCACGTCTCACCCATAATAGACTCAATTTGCTGTCCGATCTCGTGGTGAGTCAATCCATCCTTGCCGCCTTGAGCCATGACGTCTTGGATTTGTGCATAAGCCGTATCGGTGACTTCGACGACCTTGTTCGCCCTCGACGTGATCTTGTTCTCGACGAATAGATCCCATGCCGCTTGAACTCTCTCGACAGCCGGATCTTGGTTTGTGATCGCGGAATAATCCCTTAGAAAATCCCCCCCGGTAAGGAGGTCGTGCGTGGCCGCGATAGCCGCTTTTCCAGTCTCTTTCCACACGATTCTGAGTGCGTTCGCCCAGTAGACGCGAGATTGGCCTTCAAAATATGTTTTGATGTGTTCTAATGCCGTTTCGGGAGAGTCGGTTGCCCGCATGATTTGAGTCACATACTTATGGTCGAATGTATGCGCTTTTGCCACTTGCTTAAACGCTATCCGAGCCCACAGAGTCCTATGTGAGGCCATGGCAAGGGCAAATCTGTATCGCCTATCGTCCCTTTTGGTTATCATGCTTCGTTGCCCCCCTCCCCATATTCCTTGATACGCTCAGTTGTCAAACAGCTTTCAATTAAAAGCGAGCTCGCTCTATGGTCGATTCACGCATGTTGTTCTCCCAGGTCCAAAGCCACGCTTCACCGTCTTTGACGTGCACTATCGCCACGTTGTCGGCAATCGGACGCAGAAACGGCCTGTCGGTTAAGAGGCGGTCTTTCATCGCCGGGTCATCTATAAATTCGGCTGTGCCGGTAACACGCATCTCCGTTCCAATGTCCACTGAGGAACCCTGTCCTGCCGGGGTTTCAGGTGGCGCGTAGAAGGACAGTTCTACTTTCGGGTTCATCGAGAGTTGTCGGTAGACTTCTTTCATCTTACCGGTAGAGAAGTAAAAGCCGTTCGTATCGGCAAACCACATGCCAAACCTCCGTACATGCGGCTGATCGTTGTCGACGGTTGCGACAGCGCAGAGGGGGTGTTCATTGGCAAACTTGATATATTGTCCAAAGTCCATAATCTCCGTTCATCGTTTATTGACGTTAAATAGCTTGCCCGATGAGCCCGCTTAGCAAGCAGCTGCTCCTCTGTTCAAGTTGTATAAGAATTCGAGTATGATGGAGGCTCCGACTACTGATTAACATCTGAACACCTCTAAATTCGGCATAGCGACCGGAGCCTAATACAGGCTTCGCGCGCTCCACCCCGAGTCTGGTGGCCGCACTCCAGGCATCCGCTGTCTGAGCAGGTGTGCGATGTGTGTATGAGGCATTAGGTGGATGTGGATTTGCACGTTAAACGCTGATTGTGTGTGCAAACCGGTTTCGCGATCGAGCAGCACAGTGGAATAACGTCCCCAGCCTTATCGTCTCACGCCCCAACTACCCCAATCGACAAATAAGCCAATGCCACAGCTCAGCACGGATATCACCGTGGCTTGGGTGTTCGTTTTAGGGGGTTTTTTCCGCCGTGCATCCGATACACGTCGCCTCGCGCGCTTTAGCTCAGGTTTCTGTGCATTTGAGCGCAGACTTCAGTTGGCGAGGTTCTTATTGTGAACGGACAGAAATATTGGGGGAGTGAAAGATATGACTAGATTCGTTGCCAAGTGGTGCGTCAACCCGCTAAAGGTACCCGATACGCCCGAAGAGGCCGCAAAGCTCCATTTGTCGTTGCTCGGCGATGGTCGACTATGACCAAAGCGGACGAGGCAGTTGCCCTTTATAGTCAGGGCTTTAACTGTGCACAGGCGTTGCTGTCCGTCTATGCACCAGACTATGGACTCGACCCAGATGCGGCGATGCGCCTCGCGCAGGGGTTTGGCGCGGGCATTTCCCGTACGGACAATCTCTGCGGGCAAGTCTCAAGTCCGGTAATGATTATCGGTCTTCGATACGGCGGAACACAGGCAGAGGACACTGCTGCAAAAGCGAAAACCTTTCAGGTCGTCGGTGAGTTCATCAGGGAATTCACAAAGCGAAATGGCGCGGTTGATTGCACGAGTCTGCTCGGATATAACCTGTCAGACCCGCGCCAGGCTGCCGAAGCGAAGGAGCGCAAGGTTATGCCGGCACGCTGTCCGGGGTTTATCCGGGATGCCGTGGAGATTCTTGAAGGGCTGTTGTAGCGTTCGCGCTTCCTTT
>Ga0208456_1001211_pt1 | contig 10123 bp, 9 predicted proteins | sample June2015DPH_4_10_2_FD_184691 | JGI IMG/M metagenome (GOLD analysis project Ga0208456, IMG submission 184691) | Peatland microbial communities from SPRUCE experiment site at the Marcell Experimental Forest, Minnesota, USA - June2015DPH_4_100... | ecosystem: Environmental > Terrestrial > Soil >... | reverse complement strand
ATGCGGCGGTGTCCGAGTGGTTATTGTTCCGGGACCCAGAGGCTTAGGCTTAGTTTCAAGCGAAGTAGCCAAAGTCATCTTAGGCTTAGCTGGCGTGAAGGACTTGTGGATGAGAAGTTACGGTTCCACACGAACGGTGCCGTCTTATGCATACGCAATTTTTGATGGTTTACGGAAGACTTATAATTTGATCACTACAGTGGACTGGGTGAAATAGATTGGCGCAGAAAACTGAAATATGCAAGTGCCTTGTCGTGGTTAAGATTCGTGGAACTATTAGTGCTCAGCGTGAAACACGAGAAACCCTTGACTTCTTGCATTTAGCACATACTAACCATGCAGTGCTCATCGATAGCAGACCAGCCTACAAAGGAATGCTGCAACGCGTAAACAGTTATGTCACTTGGGGCGAGCCCTCAAAAGAAATCGTTGCCATGATGCTGCATAAACGCGCAAGGTTAGCAGGCGACAAGAAGCTAACAGATGAGTACATCAAGAAAGCAGGCTACAAATCCATTGATGACCTTGCAGAAGCCATAGTAAACTGCAAAGTAGAATTCCAGAAACTGCCCGACATGCAGCCTCGTTTTAAGTTGCATCCGCCAAGTAAAGGCTATAAGGGCAAGACCAAGAAGGGCTTTAAGGCAGGCGGCGAAGCAGGCTACCGCGGTGAAGCAATAAACGACCTAGTAAAACGCATGATCTAATGTGCGTTTAACTTGGCAATTTCTTCATTTTGTTTTATTTTCGATAAATCTTAAAAGCATAGAGCCCTCTAGAAGGAGCGGCTAAGCATAGAGAAGAATTGGGAGTCAACTGAGGTTTCCTTTAATGGCTAAAGCTACAATTATTGCTGAAGGCTGGATTCAAAGCGTTGGGTACCGTGCTTTTGTTAAGCGTGTTGCTAGTCAGCTTGGGTTAAAGGGGCTTGTGAGGAATTTGCCTGATGGAAAAGTCGAGGTTTTCTGTGAAGGTGACCTGACTAAGATTAACAAGCTCTTGCAAAAGATGGATTACAAGGGTAAAAAGGATGATGCGTTGAGTGTTTTTGTTGAAAACTTAAGCTTTTACACGGAAGGCGAGAAAGGCTATCTTGGACCTTGGAAAGAATACAGCGATTTCCAAATTGATTATGGGTTTGAGGTTCAGTCGCCTGTGGACCGTGCACTTCTTGAAAACTTGGAAAATGGAACGATTTATGTTGCTTCATCCCGTGACGAGTTTGGCTTACTAAAAGACGAGTTTTCAATGTTTAGAAAAGAAACAAGCAGTAACTTTGGAACTATGAAAGAGAAATACGGGTCAATTTCCGAAGAAATGAAGAAAATGAGAGCAACTTTTGAGAAGCTTGCTGATGCATATATAAAAAGGCAAAAATAAAATCTTCTACAAACCTTTTAGTTCTGGTTCAAAAGAGTGTTTGCTTATTTTTCAGTTTCTAGAAAACGTTGCAGATTCAACAACGCATTCTTTGGCTTCCTCAGTTTTTTGCACATTTTGACCTAATAATTCGGTATATTTTTTCTTTGTAGCATAGCTAGCGCCTAAATGCTTCGGATTACTTTAAGCGATTGGCTGTGAATGAATCTAATTAGTCTTTCTTAATTTAAGTATGTGTAAATTATTGGGGGCTATAAGGTGCTTCAGGCAATCGAGTTCCTCACCGCAAAATAAGCAGCAATCACCATTTTCTCAGGCAAACTGTTCCAGAGTTAACGCGTGTTTTCTCACTGTTTATGTGCGATACGTTTTATAGTTACGATGAAGAAATTCGTTAGTTAATTGGAGGGGGAAAGACATAAGTGCAAAATGGAGAAGAAAAAACAAAAATCGCAAATGGCTAGACTTCAATAACTCAGGTATAAAAAGCAAAAAGCAAAGAATAACCCAGCCAGAACACGCCTACCGCGTAAAATCAATATCCGTCTCCTCAAGCTTTCGTCCATCCAAAAGCTTTGCCAAGCGCAATTTCCAAGAACCCAAACCATTAATTGACATATTCCAAGAAAACAACTACATAACAATCGTGGCTGAAATCGCAGGCTTTAATAAGGAAACTCTTAAAATAAATGTGAAAGATCAAAAACTCACTCTCTCAGCAAAATCGAAAGATCGCAGATACTATAAAAGTTTAAATCTGCCGAAGGTAGTGATTCCAGACGTTATGTACACCAAATTCAAGAACGGTGTGCTAGAAATCAAACTTAAAAAAGCTGAAACAGCAATAAATAAAGAAGCTGACCAAAATGCCGCATAAACTAAGAAAAATACGAAAAACAAGAGGCTCAAGAACACAAGGCTATGGAAGAGTAGGTCAACACCGAGACTCAGGCTCCAAAGGTTACCGCAAAGTTGGGCGGCACAAACACTTATGGAGCTACGTCGTAACCCATGAACCTGACTACTTCGGCAAAAGTGGCTTCACCTCACCCCAAAGCCTTCACCGCCATGAAAACACAATAAACCTCAAAAAACTAGAAGAAATAGCGCAAACAAGCCAGCACGAAAAACCCCAAATCAACCTAACAGCATTGGGTTACACAAAACTTTTAGGCACAGGAAAAATCACAAAACCCCTAACCATACAAGTGCCCTCACACTCAAAATCGGCAGCTGAAAAAATCAAAAAAGCAGGCGGAGAAATCATAAGCTCCCAAGCCAACGGAGAGTAACACTGCTAAATGGCCGGAAGATTCCTCAGCCTCTTCAAACCCATAGGAAGAGTTCTGCCAGAAATAAAAAAGCCCGAACGAAAAGTAAGCTTTAACGAGAAAATCTTCTGGACCGGACTTGTTTTAGTCATTTTCCTTGTAATGACTGAAATCCCACTTTACGGGGTTGCAGCATCAGCATCAGACCAGTTTAGCCAATTAAGGGTTATTTTTGCTTCGAACCGTGGCACATTGATGGAGTTGGGTATTGGGCCTATTGTTACGGCTGGTTTGATTTTGCAGTTGCTTGCTGGTTCATCAATTATTGAATGTGACATGTCAAATGCTGAAGACAGAGGATTATTCACTTCTGCAAGTAAAGTGTTCACTGTTGTTCTTACTGGTATTCAGGCTGCAGCATACATTATAAGCGGCATGTATGGACCAAGCCTTCCTGGACCCACTGTTTTGGTTATTTTTCTGCAGCTTATTGGTGCTGGAATAATTGTTATGTTAATGGACGAACTTGTTCAGAAGGGGTGGGGACTAGGCAGTGGAATCAGCCTTTTCATTATGGCTGGTGTTGCCCAGACTGTTTTCTGGGATACGTTTTCGCCGAGTACTGGTTTGTTTGTTGGTTCTCTTTCAGCTTACTTGGGCGGTGGGCAGACGTTGATGGCTTGGGTGTTTGGTTCTGTTTCTGGAATTTATCCGTCTTTGCTTGGGTTTTTTGCTACTATTGGAGTCTTTTTGTTGGTTATTTATTTGAATGGAATTAGAATTGAGCTTCCAATGAGTTATGCAGGGTACAAAGGCTTCAGAAGCAAGTATCCAATTAAACTATTGTACGTTTCTAACCTTCCAGTTATATTTGCGTCAGCATTGTTTGCAAACGTTTACTTCTTTTCACAATTACTATGGAGCCAACTAGGGCGGCCTTTACCCGGAACAAACCTTTTGTTCCAGATAATAGGCGACTTTAACGTCACTACTTCGAGTTCTGGTAGTACTAGTATTTCACCTGTAGGTGGTCTTGCTTATCTTGTTACTGCGCCAAATAACATTCACCAAGTTGCTCTTGACCCGTTAAGGGCTGCTGCTTTTTTGGGTATTATTGTGGCTTTCTGCGCTGTTTTCTCGTTGATTTGGCTTGAGGTTGGCGGTTTAGGTCCCTCTAAAGTTGCGAAGCAGCTTATGGATTCAGGCATGCAGATTCCTGGTTACCGTAGGTCAGGAAGACCAATTGAGTCTATCCTTAAACGTTATATTCCTGTAGTCACGGTTCTAGGCGGAATCATTGTTGGGCTTGTGGTTGGGCTTGCAGATTTCCTTGGCTCCTTCGGTACAGGCACAGGTATCTTGCTATCGGTGGGTATAATTTACCAGTATTATGAATTGTTAATGCGTGAGAGAGCTGCCGAGATGTTCCCTGCCTTCAGGAGAATCCTTGGAGAGTAGGCTTAACAGGTTTGCTTGAAAAAACTTTCGCTCCTTATTTAAAGGAGAGTAGTTGTTAGCTTTGAATAGTTAAACGTTCTAGTGCTCTCTGATGGCTATCTTCTCACCTTTAAATAGATTGAACTTAAGGTGAGGTTAGCGTTTAAGTATTGTTTCTGAAATTAATTCGGTCATACTCACGCTGCCCAATTTTCTTATGAGCATTTCTAAACTTTTTTGCCGGTTGTGACTTTCCCAAAGTTTTATAAGCAAAAATAGATAGAAAAGATGCGCGCTATGAGCAAGGGCACTTACGCTTCTTGCTCAAGGCAAAATAAAATTTAGGAGAAAAAGAAAAAATGCAAATGCTAAAAAATAAGACTATGGCTATTGTTATTGCTATAATTCTAATATCATCTATGGCTATTTCGTTTAGTGCTTTATCAACTGTTAGTGCAACAAATACGTATCCAATTCCTGGAACTGCTAATGATGGTTATAATCTGGCAACTTATACAGCGATCCAGCAAGGCATGTACTGGACCGGCATGGATGCTAACGCTTCTCTTTTAAGGCTGGAAATGTGGAACCGCTTTGGAGACAAGGTACCTACACACGTATTCATCATTACCGCACCTAGCCCTATTGGTGTGGGCCAAACATGTAACATTGTGATGTTCAATCCGCAAGCGCCACCAAACGGACTTGCATCTGTCCTCACAGGTTATCCTGTAAGATATTCATACACGTTCAAAGTGACAAAGCCTGACGGAACCGTACAGAACTTTCCACAAGCAACAACTACTGGCTACTCATCTTGGAGCCAAAACTCTGTCGCTAACAACGTCTTCGTGTCTGACTCAACAGGATCAACATACATGGCATACACGCCTGATCAAGTCGGCAACTATTCGCTTACGGTCTACTTCATTTCGTTCCAATACCTGTTTAATGCCACAAACAGTCCTGTTTTAAACAATGATTACTATGGCGTTACTTGGTTAACTAGCAATTACACAACGACACTTAATGTGCAGCAAGAGCCAGTAGTGCTTTCTGGTTTAACCTTGCCAGCTATACCTCCATTGCCAACCGAGTATTGGACTCGTCCAATTGAAGGTCAGAACGTTGGGTGGTACCTGATTGCATCGAACTGGCTAAACAGCGCGCATGACTACAACAACGGCGGCTACCAGAACATGGTTCAGCCTGACGGCGTAGGGCCCAACACTGGACACATTTTGTGGACAAGGCCAACAGAAGATCAAGGTGTTCTCGGTGGAACTAACAATGGAAGAATAGGATTTGGCAACACTTTCGACGCAGGAGCTCAATACCAGCCTAGATTCACCACGAAGATAATCATGTACGGAAGACTCTACTATTCACCAAACCTCTACACTAGTGGCTCAAGCGAAATGCTAGACTGTGTAGACCTGAAGACTGGAACACTGCTATGGGAGGAAAACACCACCTCATTCTACAATGCAGCCCCCGGTTTTGCTGCAGGCTTAGGTCAATCTGCAACAGGTAACATGCCGCAATTCGGCTACTACTACAGTGAAGACACCATTAATGAACACGGAATTGACAACCCAGGCTGGCTATTCACTAGCAACTATGGCCTCGGATATCAACCAGAAAGAGGCATTCCTGAAATTCATATCGCCAACGTTCCAGGTGCTACACAACCAGCTGGAGCCGCCATTGGTGAGATACAGGGTTCAGCAGGAGAAAACGTGCGCTATGTCTTCACCAACCTCGGAACAACTACTCCCAACTGGTATTTGGCTCAGTGGAACTCATCAAAAGTAATCCCAGGAGTATACAGCGGCACAGTATCATCGGCAATAGTTGAAGGCAACGTACCAATAACTCCAGCACCATCAGGAACGAACACTGTCTGGAATGGTTCCATGTGGGTAACATCGACTATAGCAAACGCACAAGGTATATCAAGTGGTGGCCCAGCAGGAGCCGGCACTTATTACAATCAACAACCAAGCTATGACTGGAACATATCATCACCAATCCAGTTCCCAGTAGTAATGAGTGGGCCAACCAACGTAGCAGCACCAACCATCGCAGGTGCTTCGTTAACGAATGGCATACTTTGGGGATGGAACGCTTCTGGCAGTACGTCCTATGGCGCATCCGCTAACGGTTGGCCAACAGGCACTAGCGCACCGAACTATGCTTATCCTGACAACGTCTCAATCTGGGCAATTAGCCTGAAACCGAGCAGCTTAGGAACACTAATGTACATGAAGACCATCACGACAGATGATCCAGTAGCAAACACGAACATGTTGATTGAACATGTAGATGCAGACGCAACTAGCGACGGTGTTTTCGTCACCATGAGAGTTCCGGATATGGCGTTCTTCATCTATGACATGCGCACTGGGAACCTGATTGGGCAAACTGATTCGCAAGCCCAAACCATCAGCCCCTATGGCTACTTCACTTGGCCTAGCTTGATATCCATGACACAGACCAAAATCGCTTACGGCATGCTCTACACAGGAGGCTACGGTGGATCCATCTCAGCCTACTACCTTAATAACGCAAGTCTAGCATGGCGGACAGCAATTATCCCACCAGGAACGGCTGGAATCTTAAAGTCTAGCCCTGGAATGATGGGCATGATTGCCGACGGAAAGATTTACGTAGGAACACACGAGCACTCTGCAGAGACACCGCTTGAAGCAGGCAACGTTATCAAATGCTTGAACGCCACCACTGGAGACTATATATGGACAATGAGCGGATGGGCTTATCCATTGACTTTTGCTATTGCAGACGGAGTCCTCATCTACTGGAACCAGTACGATGGACAAGTTTACGCTGTCGGCCAAGGACCAACCTCCATGACCGTTACTGCACCTGATGTTGGCGTGACAACTTCCACACCTGTAACGATAAGGGGTACAGTGATGGATATTTCCGCTGGCACAGCGCAAAAAGAGCAGGCAGCTGACTTTCCAAACGGTGTTCCAGCTGTTTCTGACGCAAGCCAAAGCGCATGGATGGAGTACGTTTACATGCAGAAGCTAAAGCCAACAAATGCAACCGGAGTTCCAGTTTCGATAGATGTCGTTGACTCTAATGGCAACTACCGAAACATCGGCACTGCTACAAGTGATTCCAGCGGCGCGTTCTCTTTCAACTGGACACCTGACATCACAGGCTCATACACTGTCATCGCCACGTTCGCAGGTTCACAATCATACTATGGAACTTCTGCTGAAACATCCTTCTACGCTGGCTCACCAGCACCAACAGCATCTCCGTATCCAACAGTTAATTTGCCACCTACCGAAACATACTTCATCATTTCAACAGTCGCCATAATCATTGCAATCGCAATAGCTACAATACTTATGCTCAGGAAACGAGCATAAAAAACACACAACAAAAATCAACTTTCCCTTTTTTTAGTTTCATTTTAACAAAGCAGCACAATAAAATTCTAAATCTGTCATCATATTCTTAATTAATGTCTTTAGGGTAGGGAACGGCGGATAGGTAATCTTCCATGAGCCGTTGAAGTTGTTGAACAAAGATGAAGGTCATCGTAATTTACGGCACAAGATGGGGCGGCACCGTCAGTGTAGCTGAAAAGATCGGTAAAGTCTTAAGAGAAGAACGCTATGATATTGATGTTATTGATGCCAAGAAGAGCCTTCTAACGCTTAGTTCCTATGACCTCTTCATTGTTGGAAGCGGTATAAGAGCTGACAAGTGGACAAGGGAAACCATGAGTTTTCTTGAGGAGAACGCTGAGTTGTTGAGGGCAAAGAAGACCGCTTTGTTTGTTAGTTGCCAGATGGCTGACCGCGAAAAGGAAGCAAGAGACAAAGCGAAAACTTTGTACCTAGAAAAAGTTGCCGAGAAGTATGGTTTGAAACCGATTTCTCTCGGGTTCTTTGGCGGCTTTTTAGATTTCCATAAAAGTCATGGCTTATTGGTTGATGTTCTTGTTAGGGTTAACAGGAATAGTTTACGAAAGCAGGGACTAGACACAAGCAAAGTCTATGATACTAGAGATTGGAGTAACATAGAGGTTTGGGCGCGCCAGGTTGCCCAAAGTGCATCCAGTAAGCAGTAAATCAAAAGGTAAAGTCATTGATTTTAATATCCTTGAACGGTGTTTCTAGGTGTTTTATGCCTTTATTGTCCAGCCTTTTTTGTCTAGGATTTCCTGTACCGCTGGGAGGTCCAGAGCGAATTTGACGTGTTGGCAGCTGCTTGATTGACAGTAATCGCACCAAACGTTGTCGGGCTTAAAGTAAACGTCTATGATTCTTCCCCTTGATGTTTTGCTGGCGAGGGTTCTGTCAAGAATTCTGACTCCTTGCTCGCTGAGGTTAAAGTGCTCCAGCGGCGGCAGCGCAGGCATGAGCTGTGAGGTTTTTAGTTCTTCAAACCTTTTTCTTATGGCTTCTTTTATGAATTCTGCCCTGCTTTTGTATCCTCTTATTCCGCGCCTTATGATTTGGTCTATTATCGAGGTCACGAGGTTGCTGTTCCCCGCAAGATTTTCCGATTAGTTCGTGGAGAAGAGCTCTGTGGTGTGATCGTTTACAGTTATCCTCCGCCCGCCTGTTACGGAAGACGCTTAGTGCTTCCGCGAATGTCAATTCAGGAAATGAACAAGCAACTAAGCATCATCAGCCGAGTGGTTATCCATCCAAAATACCGAACAATAGGCTTAGGCGCTACATTGATCCGTGAAACCCTGCCTTTAGCTGGCACACCTTACGTTGAGATGATTGCGGTAATGGCAAAGTATAACCCGTTTGCAGAAAAAGCAGGCATGCAAAAAATAGCTAAGCAGCAATCTGCAGACAGCATCTCAGAGGTCTCTAAAACGCTTTCTAATTTGGGTTTTGACTTGCAACTCTTAGGCAGTGAACGCTATGTCCGGGCAAAACTTGAGAGCTTAAATCCTAAGCAAATGTGCCAGCTTAAAGAGGCTTTCATAAAAAACAAGCACCTAAGATTCAAAAAAGAGTTTGCAGTCAGCCGACACCAGCCCTTCGGAAAAACATCCGACTACCTTAACTGCATTCAGAATGCAGATGTATCGAAAATTGCGAAACTGGTTAAGCTCGTTGGAATGCTACTGCAAACAAAGGTTTACTTGTTTTGGAAAAAGCCTTTGATTCTGTGAGGCGAAACAATCGGCAAGGTGCTAGGCTGAGCCAACTACGACACCGACAATGGAAGCATATTCGCGGAAGTGGACCTGAATTTGTCGTCCGTGACATTTTACACAAGTTTTATAAACAAAATTCAATGAAAGAGAGAGCTATTGAGCGAGAGCAATCTTTCGCTTTCGTTCAATATAATTAAGGAGAAAAAGAAAAATGCTAAAAAATAAATCATTTGCTATCGCGATTGTTGTTTTTCTGATGATCATAATGACTTCTTCAATTGCATTTATACCGAGTACTAGCGCACATTCACCAGGATGGACTATTATTTCCTATCCCTATATCGTTGCTGCTCCTAACCCTGTCGGTGTTGGTCAAACAGTAGCGGTCGTCTTTTGGATCGATGACCCTCTGCCAGGAGCAACTGTGACCAATGACATTAGACGCCATGGTTACACGTTAACCATTACTAAGCCTGACGGAACAGCTGAAACACACACTTGGGACATCATAAGTGACTCAACAGGCATTCAGTACTATCAATACACTCCTGACCAAGTCGGCAACTACACATTCAAGTTTGACTATCCTGCACAAAACTACACTTGGACTTCAACCACTCCTGGAGCAAGCACAATTTACACAGGTGACATTTTCCTAGCCGCCAGCAAAACAATAACCTTAACCGTACAGCAAGAGCCAATTCCAACAGCAATAAATAGCTACCCACTTCCAACTAACTACTGGACATACCCGATAGAAGGACAAAACACCTATTGGTACACGATTGCATCAAACTGGCTCGGATCACCCTACATTCTTGGAGCATCCGCATCCTATGGCATTCCAGGCGCTATCCAGCCGGACGGCTCAGCA
>Ga0208456_1001207_pt1 | contig 10152 bp, 15 predicted proteins | sample June2015DPH_4_10_2_FD_184691 | JGI IMG/M metagenome (GOLD analysis project Ga0208456, IMG submission 184691) | Peatland microbial communities from SPRUCE experiment site at the Marcell Experimental Forest, Minnesota, USA - June2015DPH_4_100... | ecosystem: Environmental > Terrestrial > Soil >... | reverse complement strand
TGGGCATGTACGCCGCCGTAGACCCCCCCTCCCCGCACGAGAACGCCGAGGAGCACTTCACAGGCTACATGCGGCTGCGGGTGATGGCCGCCCTGCCCAGGGTCATGGGGGAGGACAGCCTCAGCCTTGGGTAGACTCCAGCCAAGCACACGCTGACTTTACATAGGCGGGGTCGATATCAAAGCCTATCCCAGCCATCCCTAGCCTTTTGCAGGCGATAAGGGTAGAGCCTGTACCGATGAAAGGGTCCAGCACGAGGGAGCCCGCCGGTATCCCGGAAAGGCCAATGCACATCTCCGGCAGCTCGACCGGGAACACTGCTGGATGGTGCCCTCTCTCTGCCTTGGACTGGATAGTCTTATAGGGGATATGCCATATGCTCCCTCGGCAGCGTAAGTCCCTGCCTCTGTTCGCCTTAAACCTCTTGATATTAGACTCGTATACAAACGGTACCCCCACGGCCAGGCGGTCAACCGGCACTTCCCCCGTCTTGGTCAGATGGAATATATACTCATGGGTGCAGTTGACAAACCTGCGGCTGTTGATGGGCTTGAAATGCCCATAAGTCTTGCCATCAATAGCCACGCTCTTGACCCAGATTATCTCATTCTGGAGCACGAACCCGGTTGCTAGAGCCCTCTCCAGGACTTCCTGCGGGATACGGGGGTGCTTGGCCGTCCCCCCGACCTGAAGGAAGAAGTGCCCGTCAGCCGCCAGTACTCGGAAAACCTCCCTCCATACCTCTCCTATCCAGGGGAGGTAATCAGACATATTGTCATCGTGCGCTCCGTACTTGATACCTATGTTGTAAGGAGGTGAAGTAACTACACAGTCAATAGAGCCACTTGGCAGCCCTCCGAGCCCGATAAGCACGTCAACACACTCAACCTTCAACGGGGGTAGATATAGGCCCATGTGGCTTCAGCCTCCCGCTTGAAGTCAGGAAGTTCCTCAATCGCTCTCCAAAAAGCCTTGTAGCCTATCTTGCCTTTCTCGCTAAGGATACCGGTCCTGTGCCAGTCCAGAAGGACGGAGGCCCTGAGGCGTACAAACCTGTACTTGGGGAACCCTGTGATATCTGTCCCCCACATAAAGGAGCCTGGCATCAGGGGGCGTATCAGATGCGGGCCTCCCCCGCCAGGCGTGCTGCGCCCGGCAGCTTCAGCCCCGGCCTCTTCCCAGGGCCGTGGCCGCAGTACCCCGAGCCCGTGGCATCGTTCGACATGGGCGTCGGCCACCCTGCCGGCCCCGCACCCGGTGCGCATGCCGCCTGCGGAGGCCCCTCGACAGCGGGCAGCATCAGGACCCCGCCTGCGTCGATGGCGAGGCTGCTGACGCCCTCCGGGACGCCGCAGCGGAGCACGTAGACGTATATGGGGCCATGATGCCATGCCTCCTCCGCACCATGGCGCTGTAGCCATCCCATAACAGACATAAAGACCACCCTTTCCAGGCAGATGCAGCTGGACTGCAACTAGGGGGTCGCCCGGCGACCGCAGCCGCAGGCGAGCACCCCCCCGAGACCCCCCGGCATAGGGGGGCCGACAGTTTGTCGAAGACTAAATGTCAGGCGGTAGATGGGAGCCATAGTTTGGACATCCTGTCCCTTTACATTTGAAATGTAAACTTTGGTCCAGAATGTAATAAACGCTGGGTACACTTCGAGACAAGTCCTTTGCTATCAACAGCAGATTTTTGGGGCCAAATGTAATACCGGGCCGGACAAGGGGCTTGCCGAGATGCCTCCCGTACCTGCCAGCCTTAGCCCGCCGAACAGCCTGCGGGCAGCCTTTGTCTCCTGGCGCTTCCTTATAGGCAATGGTCCACGCCCGGACTTGAGCGCCCTCAGCTCGAACAGGCCGCTTAGCTCCGGCTCCCGTGCCATCAGCAGGCGTGCGTACCTGGACCTGAAGTCGTTGTTCAGCTTGGGAGGCTCCTCGTCCTCCTCACGCTCGAAGTCCCAGAACCACCGCAAGCGTTCCCAGACGGCGGCTATGGCATACGACTTCCTGCCCGACTCCATGACTCTGAAGGCATAGCGCCTCAAGGCATCGTAGACCTCGGGGTGGGCCTCGTGGAACTCCAGGAACCTTGCCTGTATCTCGTCGTTGCCGCCGTCAGGCGGGATGGCGTCTGCGCTGAACCAGTTGGTGCCGCTCATGCTGCCCTCCTCCTCGGCCCCAGGGGTATGCCCCTCCTTGGGCTGGGCTTCCCCTTGTTGGGGCTTGTCCAGCCGGGGGGCAGCTTGCCCCTGCCCCTCAGCAGCCCGTGACGCCTGCTGATATTGCCGATGGAGCCGGTGTTGGGCAGGCCTACCTCCCTGGCTATCTGCGAGTAGGTCATCCTGGGGTCCTTGAGCAGGGCCACGGCACGCTCCTCCTGCTCCGGCGTTACTCCCCTGCCCCGGTGGTGGGCCGCTATCTCGAAGCCTGTCCGGGCTGGCATGCCGTGCCTCAGGGCGACGCCCTTGACCTGGTGCTTGGTTACGCCGTGCTTGGCGGCTATCTCCCTGTAGACTAGCCCCCCGGCCATTATGTCCTCCAGGATGGCCCTGTCGGGGGGGCTGCCCATCATCACCTTCTGCCAGCGGCCATGCCTCCGGCAGGTGGAGAGCAGGCTCCACCTTGATATCCCCAGCTCGTCCGCCGCCTCCTGGTATGTCTGCCCCGGGCGGCTGTCGAGGTGCTCCAGGACTGCCTTGTCCCTCAATGCCCTGCGGGCCTTCGCCCCCAGGCCGCTGCGGCCCGCCAGGCTGCGCACATAGCCGTCGCTGTGGCCCAGCACACGGGCTACGGCGCTTATCGAGAGCTGCGGGCACTCCCGCAGTACCTCCAGTGTTTCCTTCGACTTAAGATGTCTTGCCAGTGCTGCCTCCTTCATGCTGCCTCCTTTGCAGGGCGCTTGGCCCTGCGCTTGCCTTTCCCCTTCTCCCGTATCTTCTCCATCCGGTCGAGGTACTTGTAGAGCAGGCTGTCCTTGCCGAGGGCCGGGTCGGTCCTGAAGGCCCCGGCGGGCCGGAACAGCGGTACGGACGGTCTCTTGCGCTTGCTCATACGGCCTCCTTCATGACCAGCCCGGCCTGGGGGTTGTACTTCCCCGGTCCGGCGGGCCGGGCGCTGGGTGCCTGTGCCTTGGGCGGGGCGCTGGCCTGCGCCTTCCCCCCCGCCCCCAGTGCCCATGCATATCCCCTCCTACAGGCACAGTCTATATGCCTAAAGGTGCCGCTATCCTGTACGTCCTTGCCCCCGTTTGCCTTGCAGACGGGGCAGCAGTCCACGCCGGGCGTGTTGCCAGGGCTGCCGTCCGCCAGGGGCGGGTATCCAGGCGGCCTCCACCAGGGCACTGCCCCAGGGCCATAGGACTCGGGGCAGTGGTCGAGGAGCGACTGCCTGAGGTTCCTCGCCAGCGCCTTGGACAGGGGGCCTTGTTCCTTGTACCACCCGTTCCCCTCCTCGACCCGTGGGTTCCACGCCCAGTGGACAGCCCTATACAGGGCGGGGTCGTCCTTCCTGAGCGCCTCCATCAGGGGGGACGAGGGTGGCTTCCTGGCGAGAGCAAGCCTTCCCCTCCCGACGCCCAGGTCACGGGCCTCGTTCAACCTGTCCCTGGCATACTGCTCTGCCTCGGGGGTGGCCTTGTCGGGGACGGGCCTCCCGTCCAGGATGGCCCAGGCCGCCATCTCCCAGCGTGGGGGGGCGGACGGCGCTTGGGGGGGCGGCTCCGCCGCCGTAGGGCTGACGGGTATACGGCCTATAGCGTCCACTGTCTCCTCCTCTGGTGTATCTATGCTCTCCACCACACCGCCCGCCAGGGCGGCAGTGGGGTGTTCTATGGGGCATTCCCTGGGGCATTCTATTGGGACATTACAGTCCAATAGGTTGACTACCCTAGTCAACCCAGTTGACCACCCTAGTCCAATGGGTTGACTACCCTGGTCAACCTGGTTGACTAGTCCAATAGGTTGACTACCTATTTCTGATTGACTACCCTGGTCAACCTGGTTGACTAGTCCAATAGGTTGACTACCAGGGTTCCCCAGCCAGTGGAAGGGCGGTCCGGTATAGGCGTACTTCCATGCGTACCCAGGGGCCTTGTGGTTCCACCCGATGAAGTGCCATTTTCCCCCGTCCCCGTCCTTGACGGCCTCCCTAAAGGTGTAGCGGTTGGACCTTGTCGGGCCCCCGCTCTCCCTCCTGAAGAGTCCCATGCTACAAAGCTGAGCGACCCCTGGGACCACGGCCTGCCTGCTGTACCCTGTATCCTTGGCAATGGTCTTGTAGCTGGGCCTCAGCATTCCGTCCCCGTCCGCCCTCGACGCCATGGCGACCGCTATAGCCTTGAGCTTTTTGGACTGGAACTCGGTATTCAATGCTGCGAACAGGTATGACATCAGGCCTCCCGTATCTCCCCGCTGGCCTTTGCCTTGGCCATGGCGCTGTCGAAGGCGGCCTGTGCTGATGCTACGGCTGCTTTTGCGGCAGCCAGCCCATCTCTGCCCTGGCTTTTCGGGGACCTCTCAAGGAGGAAGAGGCAGTCCTGTGTCTTAACAAGGGCATCATGGGCATCGTCGAGAGTCGGGGCCCCCACTGGTACTGGGCCGTCCCCGAACACCCGCACCTCCGCCTCGGCCCCCGGCCACCTTGTACCGTCCACCCTCCATATCCTTATGCCCCCGTCCTTCTGGAGACGGGTGGTGAACCTTCGGCCATAACGCTTCTGCGCATTTCCTATGCTTGACCGGATAGAGTCCAGCGAGAACTCCCCCGGCCTGTACAGGACTGACTGGTCGGGCTTGAGCGCATAGAGCGCCCAGTACCGTGTCCTCTTCCTCTCCGCTGCGCCGTTCAAGATTTCCATTTCAGTTACCTCCATTCAATGGTTGCGGAAGCGGAATCCCGGTGTAACCGGCGAATGTCTGCCTGTATATCGGATATATCCTTTTGTTTTCAATGACTTGGATGGTGTAGAATGTCTACAGCCCGCTGGTGTGGCGAACGGAAGGCGAACAGAGTGGGCCGATTCCCGGACAATATGGCTTGGCGAAGGAAAGGCGAAGATGACGATTATTACATTTCAAGTGTAAAGTCCCCTCGGATTTGGCATAAGTGTAATAATCGTACCCGGCCTTCGCCTCCTGTTCGCCATGGGTTTTCGCCTGCTTTTTCCTATCCTGTTGATATTGCTAGACTTATCCACAGTTTGCCGGTAATCTAAGTTTTGACTACGGTTTGCTTTAGTGTAAGACAGTTTGATTCCGAGTGGTATTATATAAGGAGACCAATATGGGAATGGACATGACGATGACCGCCAGCGAACTCAGGAGGGTCTATGGAGACCCCGGGGTAGTCGAGGCAATGCGGGCAAGCCACGAGGCAGACATGGGCCTTGGCAGGGCCATGCTTGGCTTGACCCGCCTTGCGTGCTCCACGCTCTCCCCGGCGTGGCGATGGGCACGGGCAAGGTACCTCCTGGCACTGGAAGAGGCGATAACAGCAGGACAGCTTTATCGGGAGGCCGAGGAGGATGCCCTGGCGAAAGCGAGGGAGGCATGAGGAACGTGGTCACAAGGAAGCAGGTCCGCAAGCAGAGGATACTCGCCTCTTTGTCCGAGGACCCGGTAGGCAAGTCGAATATGGACTTCTGCCTCTTGTTCAGCCTGAAGTACCCCGCCGTGCGGGCCGCCACGGCTGAGCTGGCAGCAGAGGGCAGAATAACCGGGCAGGTGTTCGGGAACGAGCGGTTTGGCCACATCGTCTGGAGGATAGCCGATGCCACGTCATCTGTATAGGCAGGTGGGCTCTGATAACTGGCGGGCACGGTTCACCCTCGAAGGCACGAGGGTCAACGAGTCCACCGGCACCGCCCTGCTGTCCGAGGCCAAAGCATACCTGGAACGCAAGCGGACGGAGATAAGGGACGGCCTCCATGCCCCGCATGCAGGCCAGGCCACGGTCAGCGAGATATGCCTGTCCAAGCTATCCTCCGACCGTGTGAACGGCCTCGACAGCTACAGTACCGTCGAGGGCCGCTGGAGGCTACATCTGGAGCCCCTCCTGGGAGGCGTGAGGGCGGTCCACATCAACGCCGATGTGCTGGGTGGGTACATTGCCCACCGGCAGGGGGAGAACGCCAGCAATGCCACTATAAACCGTGAGCTGGCCCTCCTGCGCTCTGCCTTCTCCCTTGCCAGGAAGTCTGGCGTCCTGAAGGTGTCGCCGTGGTTCCCCATGCTGAGGGAGGACAACGTACGCACGGGGTTCCTGCGGGACGAGGACTACCCCGGGCTGGCGTCCGCCTGCTCGCTAGAGGGCATCTGGATGCGGGGAATCTTTGAAATTGCCAACGCCTATGGGTGGAGGAGCGACAGCATCAGGTCGCTCAGGGTACGCCAAGTGGACTTCGAGGACGGCAGCATCAGGCTCGACGACACCAAGAACGGCGAGCCCGTGGAGGCGAAGATGACCTCCGTCATAAGGCAGGTAATGCAGGCCTGCTGCGCTGGCAAGCACCCCGATGCCAGGGTGTTCACCCGCTCCGGCGGCAGGCCCGTACTCAGCTTCCGCAAGGCATGGGCGAGGGCCACCGCCGCCGCAGGGGTTCCGGGGCTGCTGTTCCACGACCTGTGCAGGACTGCGATGCGCAATATGAGGCGGCTTGGCATCGACGAGTCTGTGGCGATGGACGTGTCGGGGCGCAGGACGCCCTCGATATTCCGGCGCTATAACATCGTGGACGGGAAGGACAGGACGGACGTGGCCAGGAGGCTGGACGAGAAGCAGGCCGTTGTCATAGGAACTGTCATAGTGCCCAGGGACGGGGAGCCGATGGCGGAGGCTATTCCCGTGCAACCAGCCTTGGTTCACTAGGATAGGGGATACGGGCGTGTAGCTCAGGCGGATAGAGCAACGGATTTCTAATCCTTTTCCGGGCGCATCTGTTTTTCCATAGGGACCGCAGAAACCCTTATCCTAGATACACTTAGATACATTTGGATACACCATTGCAGGCAGTATCCATGGGGTGTCCGAGGGGCAAGAAGTTGTCATAGAAGATGTCATAGCCAACGCTTAGCCCTCGGCCTGAGGAGACCAGATGAAATCCATAATCGCAGTCGTACTGTTCGTGCTGCTGTCATGCGCAGCCGCATCAGCGCAAGACAAAGCTCCCGCAAACCCTGGGGCCAATGTAGTAAAAGAGTCGCCTCTCACTGTCAAGCTATCAAAGCGTGACCAGAAAAAGTATGACAAGCTGGCGGCAAAGTACCCTGAGCTTAGCCCCGTCCAACGCCTTAGAATATTGAGGAAAATCATCTGGATAGGCATGAGCACCGAACAGGTCTACGATGCCTGGGGGCTTCCTATCAGGACAAACAGTACTATAAACTCCGGTTCTGTCCTGCAACAGCTCGTGTACGGGAGTTATGACCCTGTTTATTATGTCTATGTCGAAAACGGGGTGGTGGTGTCATTTTCCAGATACGGAAGCTAGCCTGTCAAGGTCTCTTCCCGGCGTGCCATCCCGCCGCTACGGGACTCCTTATATGAGGAGACTTCCAATGGAAAAAAGGACAGCAGAGTTCGACGCCAGCAGGCTGCGCTCGCCAGTGCCGAAGCACCGCATGCTTGAGATGCGGCCGACGCCGGTCGGCTATGAAGTCTACTGGGAGCGGGTGGAGGAGCGGCCGCCTGAGTGCCTGGGCATCTACCCCCAGTGCCGGACGGTCAGCGGCAGCATCTTCCTGGACCGGTTCGGCTGCGAGGTAGGCAGGATGCAGACCGAGAGGGACTGGCAGGACGTCAAGGAAGGCAAGGCCTGGGCCGAGGAGAAGGCGCTAATCTCCGTTGACCCTGACAAGGTCAATGCCGAGGTGAACGCCCTCAAGTTCTACCAGCCTGGCGCAAAGCCAAGGAAGCGGTGAAGGGCAGCCATGACCCCCGGCTCCTGCCGCTGGCCGTCATCCTGAAGTCCAGGGGACTCAGGGTGGTGCTCAACGCCAGGCTCAGCCGTGACATTCACAGCGGCTCCCGCTGGGGGGAGCTGAATGTAACTGCCCCCCTCATAGCCTGCCATCCTACCCAGCCTGGGTGCCGTCTCGTGGTGTGCATAAACACCGGCCTGGAGGGCTGGCGGGACAGGCTGAGGCTAAGGCACATCGACCTCCTCACCATAAGCCCTGACGGGGCGGTATCCAATGTACAGGGGATAGCCGACCTTATTACCCACCGCATCTACCGCATCCACCCCGGCCATATGCTGGACATGCTGCGGCGTGGCCTGTCCGTCCAGGTCATGTCGAGGCTGACCGGGATAGCCCAGTCCACGCTCTACAGGAAGCTGATGCTGTATTACGGGTGCGGGACCATCGGCGAGCTTAGGGAGAGGTACTTCCCTGCCTCTTCCCGGCCTCCAGCCTGCTTACCTTCTCCGACAGCTCCTTTGTAATAGGCATATTTTTCCTTTTACCTCGGCCCGCAAGGGCTCATCACCTTCCAGGGATGCCCCGCTGCGAGGTTTGCCTGCAAGCCCCAGCGCCAGGCCAAGTAGCCTTCGATTCCCTGACGGTTCGCCGTCGAGAGTGCGGAACTGTAGGCGACAATCTCTCCTATATCTCCGCTCAGATATGACGAGCCGCCGGGGTATCCCCCAATGGCCATTCCACTGGAGGTCAATGTTCCCCCACTGCCTGTCGCAGTTGTGCCGTTCACTGAGATGAGCGAGTTCAGGCCGCTGAAAATCCCCCCTATGACAACATAGGAACTGCTATAGGCCACAGCAGAATAAAGGAAATCACCTCCATAAAGTCCCCAAGCCGTTGTAGCGGTCAGTTCATATAGAATCCGTCGTCCTTGGGCGGCATCGACGAATTCGGGATTGCCCGAGACCGTGTTTGAATTTCCCACCAAAAAAACCGTGCTGGGCTGGCTTAAAGCGAAGGTTGAAGTGACCATTTTGTTATTGCTGAAACCAATGACCGGAAGGCCGTTCAGCATGTTCACCTTGTAGGCCGGCCTATCCGTGCCGGACGCTGTTGCGTCGTAGCCATGGCCGCTCAGGTCCGCCCAGGTGGGCACGGGGTCCCCGTCGTTCAGGCCTTTTATGGCGTCGGCCTTTACCCAGAAGACCAGGCCCGGGACCGCCTTGGGGTTGCAGTAGGTGCCCCAGTCCTGTCCGATGAAAAGGCTTCCCATAGCTGTCCCTTACGTGAAGTTCGCCCTGAAGTTCCCTATGGCGTTGGTGCCGTCGAAGGTGAAGTTCAGCACGTCGATGGCGTTCGCCCCCGTGGAGAGGGTGATTGCCCCCGCTCCGCCCCCGCCCATCTTCCAGGCCGCAGCAGAGCCAGCGGTGCCCAGTGTGAAGGCCACGCCGCCGCCGGTCCCGTCCTGGACTATCACGACCGTGTAGTTCCCCCACTTGACCAGCCCCGTGGGGCTGAAAGTGGTGGAGGTGGAATGCGTGCATGTGACCGTCGCCGTGGCATTGGGCGAGCCTGCGGCGGCAAAGGTGGTGGTGCCGGAGGCGTTGTAGCTGAGCGCACCCAGGTCGGTGGCGCTCGGCCCTGCGGGGCCAGAATAGCCCGTGTAGCCGCTATACCCCGTGAAGTTCCCAGGGCCAGTATAGCCAGTCTGGCCAGTGTAGCCTGTATATCCTGTGTAGCCTGTGAAGCTGCCTGGCCCCGTATACCCTGTGTACCCAGTGTAGCCTGAGTAGCCGGTATAGCCCGTCCTTCCTGTATAGCCTGTCGCCCCTGTCGCCGTGGCGGAACCGGCAGGGCCGGTGTAGCCTGTGTAGCCCGTATAGCCAGTGAAGTTCCCAGGACCAGTGTAGCCTGTATACCCGCTGTAGCCCGTATAGCCCGTGAAGTTCCCAGGCCCAGTGTAGCCTGTATACCCGCTGTAGCCTGTGTATCCCGTGAAGTTGCCAGGGCCGGTGTAGCCTGTATAGCCCGAGTAGCCGCTGTACCCCGTGTACCCGGTAAAGTTCCCAGGACCGGTATACCCGGTGTATCCCGAGTAGCCCGTGTAGCCCGTGAAGTTCCCAGGACCAGTGTAGCCTGTATACCCGCTGTAGCCCGTGTATCCAGAGTAGCCTGTATACCCAGAATAGCCACTAGGCCCTGTGTAGCCTGTATACCCGCTGTAGCCCGTGAAGTTC
>Ga0208456_1001190_pt1 | contig 10331 bp, 7 predicted proteins | sample June2015DPH_4_10_2_FD_184691 | JGI IMG/M metagenome (GOLD analysis project Ga0208456, IMG submission 184691) | Peatland microbial communities from SPRUCE experiment site at the Marcell Experimental Forest, Minnesota, USA - June2015DPH_4_100... | ecosystem: Environmental > Terrestrial > Soil >... | reverse complement strand
GGTAGATGGCCAAGCTGGCCAAGAACACCCCCGCCAAAACCGCGACGGTGCGACCCGGCCGCACCAACGCCCGCCGCACCCAGTACTCGTAGAAATCCAGGAGCTTGTTGAACATCCGGTTAAACCCGGCATTAAACCTATCCCACCAGGAACGGCCGGTCGGCGTTGTCGGTTCAACTTCGTACTCGCCTTCTTTCTGTCCGTGCCCTTCAGTATGCGGCGCCTGCTTGAGGTAACGCGAGCAGAACAGCGGAATCACCGTCATCGCTACGAAGTATGAGGCGAAGAGCGAAATGACCACCGCCAAGGCCAGCGCCGAAAAGAGGAATCTGCTCACGCCGTAGAGAAAGGTAACCGGGAAGAAGACGACCACGGTGGTGAGGGTTGCCGCCAACACAGCCAGGCTGACTTCATCACCCCCCACCTCTGCGGCGACCTGGGGCGAGGCGCCCCCCTCCAGGTGACGGTAGATGTTTTCGAGCGAGATCACGGAATTGTCGATCACCCGCGAAAAGGCCAGCGCCAGCCCTCCCAGAACCATCGTGTTCACGGTGCTGCCCATCAGGTTGAGCACCACAAAGGTTGCCAAGGCCGATAGAGGAATCGAAAGAAAGACAGCCGAGGTCGCCCGGAAGCTTCCGAGAAAAAGGAGGATCATGAGGCTGGTGAGAAGCAGCCCGAGGAGGCCTTCGTGCAGCAGGGTCTTGATGGCTTCTTTGACGAAGACGGATTGATCGAAGACCAGGCTGGCCGTCATCTGCTTGGGGATATCAAACAGGTGGCCGATCAGATTGCGGACTCCGTTCACCACCTCAATGGTGTTGGTATCGCCCCCTTGCTTCATGATGGGGATGTAACACGACCTCTGGCCGTCTACCCGCACCACGTTGTACTGAATTTGATTGGCGTCTTCGGCCTTCCCCACATCTCCCACCGTAACCCACGATGTGCCCACCGTCTTGATCGGGATACTGTTTAAGTCCTTCACTTGGTCCACCAGGCTATTGGAATAGACGTAGTAATCGTCGGGGCCGACCTTCACATCGCCGGCGGGTAGGATCAGGTTGGATTGGTTCACCGCGTCCACCACTTCCATGGGAGTCATCTGACGCGAAAAGAGCTTGTAGGGGTCGACGTACACCATGGCCTGCCGGTACTTCCCACCAAACGGCGGCGGTATCTCCGCCCCCTTCACCACCGCAATCTGGTTGCGGATGGCAAACTGGGCATTGTCGTGCAGTTGCGTTTCGGTGAGCCCCTGTCCCTTCACCGTCACCAAGCAAACCGGCAGGCTGGAGGCATCAAACTTCAGCACCACGGGCGGCAAGGTGCCCGGCGGCAAGCGCTTCAGGTCCGCGAGGGCGAGGTTCGAGATTTCCGTCACATCCGCGTCGGCGCTCGTCCCCGGCTGGAAGTAGACCTTGATAATGCTCACGCCCAACATCGAACGTGACTCCATGTGATCGATGCCGCTGGCCAGGGTGAAGAAGCGTTCGAGCGGGTTGGTGATGTCGATTTCGATGTCCTGGGGAGGCATTCCGGAATAAAACGTGGCCACCACCACTTCCGGCATATTAATGGGTGGGAAAAGGTCCACCGGCATGCGCGCCACGCTGGTCACCCCAAGGACCAGCAGCACCAGACCGCAGACGATGATGAAGTACGGGTTGCGGATTGAAAAACGCGGCATAGGTCTCCCCTCTTAATCCCCATTTCTCAGATAGCCCAATGATCTTCTCCACGTCGGTGCCGACTCATAAGCGCTAACTAAACCGTAAGGTCGGCCCGAAAGCCCGTCAGCTGACGGGCCACATTATGGCGCCCCTGCCGGGGCTAGGACCCTCTCAAAGGCCAGCCATGGGTTGTCATGGCTGGCCGGCTCCGTGGTATTGCAGCATCTGGACCACTTGCGGACGCGCTTCTTCGCCCGGCTTAAGACCGCTGCGGTCGCTTACGATCACCGATTCGCCTTCCGCGAGGCCCGAGACAACTTCCGCGTCAGTGGAGGTTTCGAGGCCCACCGTTACCACCCGAACCTCGACCTTGCCGGTGGGACTCGCAACATAAACCGTGGTTTGATCGCCCTCATGGTTCAGCGCCTCCAAAGGCACAGCCAGAACGTTATCTCTCGCTTCCAGGGTAAGCGTGGTCTCCGCATACATTCCCGGCATCAGAAGCCGGTCGGGGTTGGGAACGTCGACCTCGGTGTGCATGGTGCGCGTGCCCTCCTGCACGTCCAAGGAAAAGCGGGCCACTTTGCCTGGAAAAGCCCGGCTTAGAGACGGCACACGGACCTTGACGGGATCGCCGACCCGGATGTAGCGCACCGAGGACTCGGGAACCGGGATCACCAAACGATACAGATCATCCTCGGATAACTTGACGAGGGGCATGGCCTGCGTGCTGGAGCTCGTGCCCGCCTGCATCAAAGTTCCGAAGTTGGCGTACCTTTGGGTCACCACGCCGGAGAACGGCGCCGTAATGCGCGAGTAGGCGAACAGCGCTTGGTCGTGAACAAGTTTGGCCTTATTCACGAGGAGCTGGCTCCGCGTGGCCTCGAGGGCTGACTCACCCGCGTCCACCTGCGACGCTGCCGCCAGGTCTTTGCCTTGTGCGTCATCAACTTCCTGCTGCGCCACCAAGCCGGGCTGGCTTTCGAAGACGCCATTCAAGCGGGTATATTCGAGGTGGAGAGCCTTGTACTGTGCCTGATAACGCTTCAGTTGGTGCTCGGCGAGGGAAACTTCATCCGTCGCGTTCTTGATGGCGGCTTGATCCTCTTGCATCTGCGCCTCGAGCTCCGGAATTTGCAGCGTCGCCATCAATTGCCCCGCTTGCACGCGGCTGCCATAGTCGACGTACAACTTTTTAACGAAACCCGACTCTTTCGCGTAGACGTCGATTTCCTGAAAGGGGACGAGCTCCGAGGAAAGCGTAATTTGCCGCTGTAGAGCTTTCCGGCTTACTTTAGTCACCCCAACAGTTACGGCCGCCGGGGAGTCGCTCTTGGCTCGAACCCTCCCACAGGAAGGGAGAAGCGTGACCCCCATAGCAGCCAAGCTGGCGATAGCCATCGTCACCCATTTGCTCTTGGCCGATATTCGCTTGTTCATCGTTTCCACTGTTTTGCTCCATCCCGAAGGTGATCCGCATTGAAGTCGAGTGACTCTCTCAGCGCTTGGCCGAGTTCCTGAAACGTAGCACCGGCCTTCTTCGACAAGTCGATCACTAGCCGCTTCTTCTCCATAATTCTGCTGGCCACAGCGGGAAGTTCATTTGCCAAGTCCGGGGGGATGGTAATGATGCCGTGGCGGTCCCCGTGGATTAGATCGCCGGGCTGAATCGTGAGGCCGCCCACTTCCACCGGACCGCCAAACTCAACAATGTGGACATAGGCACGTGAGATGGCGAGCCGGCCGGCAAAAACCTGAAAGCCACTCGCTTCGATCCCGGGCAACTCGCGCGCGGCGCCGTTCGTTACCGCGCCCACACAACCCATCGATAAGAAGATGTTCACGTGCACCTTGCCGAGGAAAGCCCCTGTCCCCGGGTGCTCATCAATGTCCTGCATCACGACCACGCGCGGAGACTGAACACTCGTGATGTGCTTCCACCAATCGGTGCGTTCAACGTAGCGGTTTCCCACCATGGGTGGATCAGCCGATCGAACTTTGCAGGTTGCCGCATACCCAACCAGGGGAGGGAAATTCTTGAACAGACATCGGAAGCCGGCCGTTGCGAACCCTTCATTTCGCAACCTGACACCGAAAGTTTCAATCGCATCAGATATTACGCACGTGTCGAAGGACCGGAGCTGGTTGATCTGGTCGGACGATAATGGAGTTTGCAAAATCGATCCCTCCTGGCAAAGATTTTGAAATCGGTAATTTGCTCGTTGCCGTCCTTCCCCCTTGAGCTTTAGCAGGCTGATGAAAAATGCCCTCGCGGCTTCTGACCAGGTTGACGGCGTGTTGTAGCGCTGAGCTTTAGCTCAGCACGTGCCGGCCTGAAGGTCGGCGCCACCATGTTTTTCATCAACCTCCTGGTGGACTAACGGAGCGATGACTGCGAGGTTATGAGAAGTTGAGCAATATCTGATTGGTGCCTCACCGAATGAGTCAACCGAAGCAGGTGATGAATGCGAGAGGTTTAGTCGAGGACAGGCGGCGATCGGAAGTGATGTTTCTGGAAGGTTATAGGAAGAGTTACGGGGAGTGTTTCTTCGTGGGGAACATAACGCGGGGGTGAGGCTTTGGTCTCCGCCACAACAACCTCAGCGGATTCAGCCGCATTGGTGACGGAACTCTCATGCTGCTCCGATTCGGTCATGTGGCCGGCTTTGTAAGTGTGCCACGGCCCGCTGGCGGCTTGGAGACACGGCCTCCTGGTGGCGGTCGAAAGAGCGACCACGCCAACCAGCAGGAACATGATGCTAGCCACAAAAACGCCCCGATAGCGGGCGATGATTCCCCTCATGCTTTTGTAAAAGAGTCCCAAAGTAGCCCTTAAATCATCCAACGTAACTATAATGCCATCGGGCTTGCCCCATGGCAAGACGTTTCGCCGCGAAACCCTAAAGATCAGCCCCACCTGGAAGACAGGCTCTCTTCTTCTAGCCGTCCCGAGAGCCTGCACTTGCTTACGAAGCAAATCAGGCCGGAGAGGTTGCCCGGAGAGAGGCTCCAGCGAGGCGGGTCCTTGGCCCGCGCCGCCGCTCCCCAAATGCAGTAGGCAGTCGGCGGGAAGCAGAAGGCAAAAAGCAGAAGGCAGAAAGCAGAAGGCGGGAAGCAGAATGCAGAAAGCAGAAGGCAGAAAGCAGAAGGCGGGAAGCAGAATGCAGAAAGCAGAAGGCAGAAAGCAGAAGGCGGGAAGCAGAAGGCGGGAAGTAGATACTCTTCATTCTGGCTCCTGACTCCTGACTCATGAATCCTGAATCCTGCACTTCGCCACCTACCACCTACGACATACCACCTACCGTCTGTCACCTGGAACCTGCTCTTTCACTTCCTGAATCCCGAATCCTGAATCCTGAATCCTGCTCTTCCCCACCTACCACCTATCAGCTACCTGACACCTGACACCTGGCACCTGTTCTTCCCCACCTACCACCTGCGACATACCACCTACCGCCCGTCACCTGAAACCTGCTCTTTCACTTCCTGAATCCCGAATCCTGAATCCTGAATCCTGCTCTTCCCCACCTACCACCTACGACATACCACCTACCAGACGCTAACTACCTTTCTTTTCAACAACATTACCGCTTTCAACGCGTAACTACCTTTGTTTTCTGCAACATTCCCGCTTCGCCGCAGGCTGCTGAATACCGGTCCTTTGTTTTCATAGACATCCCCGCATCGATCGTTCACTTTTTAAAGTTACTCGTTTTTTCTTTCATTGTCGGAGGTGACATCTTGTCCGGAGCTGGCATACCGAAGAACCCTCTCCATCCCGCCTCCCTCATATGCAGAAGGCAGAAAGCAGAAAGCAGAAGGCAGAAGGCAGAAGGCGGGAATCAGATGCTCTTCATTCTCACTCCTGACTCCTGACTCCTGACTTCTGGCTCCTGACTCCTGAATCCTGACTCCTGAATCCTGTCCCTTCCACAACCCCACCTACTATCCTAGCCTATCGTGTGCTGCCTGTCAAGAGACACAGAGTCCGTTTCGGCCCTGCAAGGGAGGCACGTGCGCCTGCCCCAGGGATCATTCCCCTCCTCCCGTCCTGCGGGTGAAGCATCTCGGCGTTATTTTTTGCACTGATTGCGCCGTCAAATGCGGGCATTCTTCGTCCGCAGCGGCGGACTCTCCAGAAACTCGATGACTTACTCGTTTTGTTCAAGCGAGTTAGCTTCGTGGAGCGCCTGGCGTTTTTTGGTGCCTTGGGGCCCCTCGAACGCCCCGTGAGCCCGTCGTTCAGTTGCCGCATCGCGAGTGCCGCGAAGCGGCATACCGTGAGTAGTCCGTCAGCCGACGGATGAAACCTACGGAAAGGGAAGCCGCGAGGTCGTTCCGGCCCTGGAGGGGCCGAACGTTCGTAGGGTCAGCCCTGTCGGGGCTGGGCGGTCGGGTGGGCTTTGCTATCCGCAGGTTCAAACCTGCGGCTACTCACGGTTGGCCCCTGCCGGGGCCTGCCACGGTCCCATCAACCTCCCTTTGAGTACGCGTTTCTGACATCACGGATAGCCGCTTTCGGCTATGAACGCCCAGAATGACACACGGTGGGGTCATCCTCTACGAATGACGGACTGTGCGTACTCAACCTGAATTCCGGAGTCGCACCTTGGATGTCGCCCGCCAAGGCGGGCTGAGAGAGACTCCTCGGGGGGATCTAATCCCATGGTTGTCGAAGGTGTGAAAAAATCGATTGCATTAACCACAGAGACACAGAGGCACAGAGAAAAGCCCCTTTCTTGTCAGTTCTCTGTGCCTCTGTGTCTCTGTGGTGAGAAGTTTGTTCTGTAATTCTTTCACACCTTCTGTCGCCATGGGCTATCCCGCAGGGCAGGACCGCCGAGGCGGGCTTAAATCCCCAGCCAGCCCATTAAGGGCCTGGCCATGGGATCTTGGTGTGAGCGAGGACATCTTGGCAAAGTCCGCCGCGCCGGACGACCTCAGGTCGAGGGCTGATTGCTCGGTGCACTGGATTGTTCCAACACCTCCTGGGTCAACAGCCTTTCAACCCAGCGGGTGGGAGCGGAACGGAGCCTCTCAATGAGGATGTTGATAGAATAACCACCTTGAAGGCCGGGGCGTTTGTTAGGTCGCTATGCCTTCGACTCTGCCGAGAGGGAAGGGAATTTGCGCGCGACCCTGGGCCTGGCCCTGACAGTTTGAGATGGCGGTTGGTTCAACTTGGGTGTTGGGGATCAACGGAACGCGCCCAAAATGGAGCCCCTGGGCCGCCAGCTACGAGCAATTGGACGCTTTGGTTTAGGACACGCGCCGACGCTCTCCAATTCGTGAGAGCGGGGGAACCCGAGGGCTTTACATTTGCAGGGAAAGAACTCCTCAGTGCCTGAAATCCACCATTGCCCCCTACGTTTCACAAAGGGCAAGTTTTGAGACTCCGCGCGAAACCCATGAAATCAACGGCTTGCAAGTCTCATAGTGGGGTACGGTCAAGCTTTCCAGATTCTCGGACCCTACCGGACGCCGCATCAGACGAGCCCGAGCAGCTCGGCAAGTGCAACCGGGTCGACGCGGTACGGAGACTCCCGCCCTTCGCAGAAGTGGTGATCGTGCATGAGGTGGACGATGAGTCCCGGACCTTGCAGCACTTGGCCCCTTGGCAGGCTCTCGACCCTCCATTGGAGAGAGGAAAAGTGCAATCCCCGTCCCATGCACTGCACGTGCTGCGGATCGGGTGACCATGGGCATATCTGGAAACCCAGGTACTGCTGAATTCGCACATGGTGCGTGCCGTTGACGAGCGCTTCGTGCGTCGGTGAAGCGCTCGCAGCGGCAATCAATGCCTCGATAGCCACGGCGAGCGCTTCGAATGTGACCCCAGTCCGCTGCATCGCCAAGTCGTCGGCAGCCATGACGGCGCGCAGGCTCTCGCTCGGCCCCAGGAATCCCGCCAGGGACAGCGCTCCAGGCCGCATGCGGGCCTCGAGCTGGTCGATATCGGGTGTGGAGGACGCCATGGGCTGTGCGGTAGACTCCTGGACAGTGACCTCAGCCGGTGCGGCGCGCCTGCGGCTCCCTCGTGGGCAGAGCCGGTTCGATAGGACCGACGGCATTGACAGCCGCCGCCACAGGCACCATGGCGTTCATCCTGAAGCGAGCATCCAAGGAACCCAGTCGCAGGAATACCACATAAGCCGGCTGAAGGTATTCCTGATCCTCGTCCCAACCCAGCTCGAAGTACCCCAGGCGCAGGCCCGTCACTTCGACGCGACCTTCACCAGTTCCGTACCGGCGCCGCACCTCTTCGAGGGCCTCCTCGACCGGCCGCAGCCTCCTCACCGGCTCGTGAACGGATTCGATGTCATGCCAGAGGTGATCGATGCCCGTGAGCTCACGTTCATGGTCGAGGTAGACAACGGTCTTGCCCCCAGGTCCTTCGGCGGGAAGGCCGTCCAAGATCCTGCGAAACAGAACCCTCACCCCGACGATCCGTTCTTCGTGGTTGGTACCTCTGCGCTCCGCATGAGCGACATGTAGACGCTCGACACGCATGCGCTCCACCTCAGGCCCAGCGGGAAGCGCGTACCGCCCGATGGCATCCAGAGCGAGGCGGGCCGCTTCCTCGTCGTCGATGATGAGGTGTCCCTTTCCGTCGTCCGCCTGCCAGCGCGTCGCATGTCGGTACTGCCATCCCCCGGAACGCCGAAACAGTCTCAGCCCCCATGCAGATGCCTCCGAGTAGGCGATGCCCCGGGCGTCGAGAATGAATGCACCGGAATCGACCGTGGGCCGCAGGCCGAAGCGGCCTCCCACCCGGCGGACGGTATCTTGAGTGATATCCGGGCGGCGCAGCCGGTAGATGTTCACACCGGCCGGCAATTCGAACTTGTAATCTCTTTCACACACTATTTCAGCCATGAAATTGCTCCTTTCATATCGTCAATAGGCGCGTACCGGTTAGCTGTACCATTTCCAGGCGAGCCAGTTTGTGGACGCAATATCGATATCGCGCCAGTTGATGCACTCGTTGTCCCGCCGGTTGATGGCGTCGGCCTGGGTGGTCCCGGCCGCAATTGCGATTGCCGTTTGGTTGGAACCGGAAGCGACCGCGTCGGCGAGCCACGCATTCGACAACACGGCCCCGGAACCGGCATCGTTGCCAAAACTAGCGCCGCGACCACCATCGTTTCGGCCCGATGCAGGGTATCCAAACACCATGTGGACACCCTGCATCGGGCCGAACCATTCGCTGATGTTAGTTGCGTCGGCTTGCAGCACCAGATCGCAAGCGTCGAACACGATCCACTTTAGCGACTTAGCCCCAAGTTTCCACTGGTCGGAGGAACCGAGACAGTTGGTGTGTTGGGCGGTGAAGCCAATTTGAAACACGCTGCCCGAGTTCCCTCCGTGGTCGGCGAAATAGCAAAAGTGGACGTTGTCGCTCCAGTCCAGCGCGTCGCCGCCAAAAGCGGGGGCACGGAAATCCGTTTCCCAGGCGTTTCCGTCACCCCAGTCGAACACCCTGGTGTGACCGTGGGACGCCATCGCGTTTTGAAATCCTTCTGCATCGTTGGCCCGGTTGCTCAGGTTATTTTGCTTGCATGGGCCCGAGAAAGTATTGATCCACTCGACCCCCGTTCTCACAATGGTCATATGTCGTACTCCCTTCGTCGAAAATGTTCCGGCTGTTGCCGCCTTAAGGTATTATCACTTATGATACCTCAAAAGGGTACCAAGTCAAGCCCAATTTGAAGACTTATTAAGTACACCGTGGAGAAGCCCGTTTAGCGGTAGTTTACTGCGAAAACGGTCCCGGAGTGGGCCTCTGATGTCGTAATTCCCTGGAAACAAAGTCTTTGAGAGCGATTCAGCTTCGACGATTGTGTATTACCCTACCCGTAGAGTCTTCTGATCGGCAGCCTTCGAGGCTCACCCGGGGCGTTTTGTCCAGGGAACGCCGCGGCCAGCGGTCGTGCCGGAAGCGGCCCGGATCAACCAACCGAAGACCAATTCGAGTAGATCTGAAGCTTGCGCCCTCGCAGAAAACAGTCTGATTCCGAGGGTGCGGGGAGATGGGTCAACGCCAGATCGTTAATCCTGCGGCATCCTGGAAGCTGATTTTCTCGATCCAGCCCCACGACCGCCCGGGAACGACTCTAAATTCGTTCGGGAGGTGTCTCAAAACCATTGACACGTTCCGCTAAACGGCGGAAGCGACGGTAACTTCCCAGATGGGGACTTCGGGGGAGTCAGGAGGTTGCACTTCTACTAGTAGGCCAAGTGACTCTCATATGACGTGAAGGCGACTTATCAGGCACAATCCCGATCTGAACACGCCTGTAGGTCAAAGGTCAGGGGTGCCAGCGGTCTTAAGCTCCCAGATGGGAACAATCCAAGCTTCACTGCTTCGTGCTGTGATGTAGGCTGTTGCACTTCCCGTGGTGCAAAAACTCGGGCACCTCAAAGCGATGGCGTTGAAAACTTCCAATGCATTCAGGGCGCTCCCCCGTGGATTGTTCCTGCCTCACCGAGAGCCGGAGCCCCGAATAACATAAGGGCGGTCCTCAGATGATAGCGGTCCGACTTTGCTCCGACCTACCTCGAATTACACCAGGCCCGAACGCCAGCAATGGCCTTGAATCTGATCAACGTGTGTGTCTTTGAGCCCTCTCCTCTCAGACCCGTTCTACCCGCCCGGCG
>Ga0208456_1001184_pt1 | contig 10379 bp, 8 predicted proteins | sample June2015DPH_4_10_2_FD_184691 | JGI IMG/M metagenome (GOLD analysis project Ga0208456, IMG submission 184691) | Peatland microbial communities from SPRUCE experiment site at the Marcell Experimental Forest, Minnesota, USA - June2015DPH_4_100... | ecosystem: Environmental > Terrestrial > Soil >... | reverse complement strand
GCGTTCTCGTTTGGCTAGGTACAAACTGCAGGATGGAAACCTGTCGCTCGCCACGGAGGGTGATGCAGACCGCGTATCAGTTGGCTCAACGGCTGCTGCCCGCCTACCGCTGTAAGTTCTCTCGTCACGATTTCACTCTGGCCCAGCTCTTCGCCTGCCTGATTGTGCGGGAGTTTCACAGCGTCAGTTTCCGCAAGGCCGAGGAGATCCTGCGCGACAATCCGCAGATGCTGGCCGATCTGGGTCTGCGACGCGCCCCGGATCACAACACGCTGTGGCGGGCGATGAAGGAGATCATTCGCCGGGCCCGCGTCGGCCGCATGCTCGATCTGCTGGCTGACTTGTTCGCACGGGCCCGGCTGCTGGGTTTGGCCCACAAGCCGCTGGCCATCGACAGCACCTGCTTTGAGCTTCGTCATCGTTCCGGGCACTATGATCGACGCTGCCGACACATGGCATTGGCCGCCGGCGCAAAACGACGAAAAAGGCCCGGATCATGGGGCCAATCCGTCAATGCGTCCCGCTCACGCCAGCTGCGCTGCACGCCCAAGCTGGCCATCGCCGTCGCCGCCGGCTGCCACCTGATCCTCTCGGCCAAGGTTCGCCTGGGCAACGGTTCGGACGCCCCGGACTTCGACGATCTGCTGTATCATGCCTGGCGACGTGCCGGCGTGAAGGCGGTGGTGGCCGACGCCGGTTATGATTCGGAAGCCAACCACAGGCTGGCGCGGCAGGACATGGGCGTGCGGTCGATCATCCCACCGGGCATCGGCCGCCCCACCCGCAAGCCGCCCACCGGGAGATGGAGAAGACACATGGCCAAGCGATTCAAGCGCAAGGCGGATCAGCAGCAGTATCGACACCGCTGCCAAAGCGAGACGGTGCACAGCATGCTCAAGCGGAATCTAGGCTCCGCCCTGCGTGCCCGCAAACCCGAAAACCGCAAGGCGGAGATGCTACTGCGGGTGCTGACCCACAACATCATGCTCCTTTGTGACGAACTCGAGGATTGAGACAGAGCCGGACATCACTGATTATGCCCCGTTCCTCGACATGCGCGGACTGGTCTACATCGATGAGAGCGGAGCATTTGGCGGAGACCTGCTGGCTCTTAGTGATAACTGGGATGGCAGCACCAATACTTATCCGGGCGATCTGTTCTTGATCGATGGGCAAGGGAATTACGCCAAGATTGCCACTCTTCCGGGGATATGGGACAGCGGATCGGCCATAACGCCGATCCCTAACGATCCGGCGTGGGGGCCGCTGGCGGGAACCATTTTGTTCGCTCCCGAGGGAGGCAACGGCACCACCTTGGGCGGGTCTGCAAGCGACTTTACCACGGTTTACGATATCTCGCTTCCGCAGCCCGATCCCCTAAGCGGCAGCGATTTGCCGCAAGTGACCGTTACGCCGTACGAGCTGTCGGGAACACCCGCGATAGCGCCGGAATGGATGTCAATGGTTCCGAGCAACTCCAATCTGTATCTGACGGACGGGGAAAGTGATTTTTACGCGGCCCCGGCGATCGCTCTGTCGTTCATGGCGGGCAACGTTTTGGTGGTGGGAGAGTACGGGGATTTGGCCCGGCTCTATTGGGATGGGGCACATATTCAGTCGCAAATCGTGACGTATCACGTGCCTAACGACGATGCCAACTCTGACCTATTTGAAGCTGGGGCCTTCGGCCCGGAAGGTCCGGAGACCAGCAGTACTGAGCTCGGCCACGAAGGCCCTTCCTCCACCCTGGTGCCATTAGCCGGCCGAACCGTCTATCTCGATCTGAACAACAACGGCACGTGGGACGCGGGCGAACCGACGACGACCACGGCGGCTGACGGCAGCTATACGTTTGATAACCTGGGCGCGGGGACGTACCACGTCGGCGAGGTTCTGCCAACCGGCTGGAAGCAAGCAACCCCGCTCCAGCCGACGTACACCATCACCCTGGCCGCTGATGAGCAGATCAGCGGGATCGACTTTGGCAGCAAGCTTGGAACCCCGACCCTCAGCCCGCCCGTCTTCACCAGTCAACCGCCGACGACGGCGGCCACGGGCGGCCAGACGTTCCGGTACGCATTTACCGCGACGGATGTCAACCCCGGCCTCACCATCACGTACGATCTTCCGGAACATCCGGATGGCATGACGATTGACAATAGCGATCCATCCCATCCGGCGATCGTCTGGGATGTGCCGGAGGTGCCAACAGAAGCCTGCCGAGTGCTCCTGCGCGCAAAAGTGACGGACGCCAGCGGCAAGGATTTCGTGGCGATTCAGCCCTTCACACTGAACGTCCTCGGGGCCGTTGCAATGTCAACGGGGTTAGTTGACCTCAACTGGACGAGCGTGGAGGGTGCCCAATACTACGAGGTTTACCGGGATACGTCCGCTAACTTCTCGGCAACGTGGGACAACATGATCGCTGACGACTTGACAACGTCCTCTTTCGAAGATGACTGGCAGGTGTCCGCTGGCACAACCTTTTATTACCAGATCTACGCCGTGACCGGGCCCGATTCGTATACCTTTCTTGGCCAGACTTCCGCCACCACGCCGGTGACCGACATGCCACTATACGGTCCATCTACGCCGAGTGGCGACCTGCAGGGGACGTTATGTAACGTTGCCCCCACTAACGTGCATGCTCAAGGGGTAAATGATCGGGAGATACTCGTTTCGTGGGACCACAAGTCCGTGATGAACCCAGATGGCTACGAAATTGAGGTTCTTTCGGGGGGACAATGGGACCTCGTTGGCGAAGCTCCGGCAGCGGCGACCACCTTCATTGTGCGGGGCTGCGGCCCTGGCGGGGCAAATTTCCTACAAGTGGATCAGCCATACACCGTCCGCGTCAGGGCAATCAACACTTGCTTAACCAGTTTCGAGGACAGCCATAGCGCATGGGGATATCCCGATGGTGCTGCTTACGTCCGCCCCGAGCGATTCGATAACATCATCGTCGTAGTTGGCGGCTATCGTCAGCACATGGAATATCTTCTTAAGGGCAACGGTCTTCTCGACAATAAGGATCATAGCCTGTATGGCAATAGCGTCGGTCAGATTTGGCTCGACCTCGTCAACGCGGGTTATAATGCATTTCTTACGGCCGATCCCTGGGATGGCGGCGATGGAAAGGACGGCGCTGCAGATCTGACCGCCCCGATACTTCTCGGTAACGGCTCGGGCCGTATCTATGATGAAATGATGGTTGATATCGCTCTTAACACTCTTGCCGGTGATTGGAACACTCCAATTGGGCTGATTGGTTACAGCCATGGTGGTGGAATGATCAGCAACATATCCAACCGCCTGTGGAACGATCCTTTCGCGACGACCGCATCGGTGATCGTTGCCGCGACAATCGACGGCATTGAATACGGAACCTACACCGATCCGAGCTTTGCTGACTGGAATCCGCTTGGTGACTCGCCCGCCATAACACCGGACTGGGGCGGTCTTGGGGTAAACTATTACACACTGAAGGGTCCTTGGGCCTGGAAAAAGTTGCACGGTGTAGCTATGCCGGGGGCGGCAAATATGCCTCGACTGAATGATGATCATAGTTCCATCGGGATAGATCCCGAGGTGCTCTCGGGTGTCGAGTATTGGACGGGGACCGCCTTCGCTGGTTTCTACTCTTATGTCGTAGCGTATTCTCACAACGATGGCTTTGTGACTCCGATCAGTCTCGACACCAAGAAGACAGCGGTTCTGTGCCCGGAACTTCGTGCGGTGCTCCACTGATAGCGCCAGTATGTGCAATCGTGACAAGAAAAAGAGACGATACTTCGCCAGTAAAAGGTCGTGATGAGCCGAGGGGGCTGGATTACGCGCACGGTGTCTCATCGCTAAAGCCCCCGGCGCCGCCCATCTTCGGGGTCGTCGCCGGGGTCATAGCCTTCGCTGCGATGGTCGTTCAGATACCATGGGCATCTATCGCGTTCCCGTTGTTTTGGGCGGGCAACCTCGATCCATGGCCCCTTCTGACGGACGAGCGAATTGAGGGGGTCACATGCGGCCTTATCATTTGTGCACCGACGCTCGTGGCATTGGGCCTCGGATTTTACTCTGTAAGGATCGGCGGGATATCGCTGCGGAATATACTGGGTGTTCTTGGATTAATCCTCGCCGTTGCTGCTGCCATTTGGGTGGTCGTTGCATCGCTTGTTAGCGGTGCGCCAGAAGTACCCTTCCTCTGGCCGCTGCCATCGTTTCTTACATGGTAATCAGAGTAGCGAGAGTGCGTGCGACCGTGGAAAGACAAAGGGACGACAATTCCCAGCCACAACAGCGCGACCGCGAAAAGTGGTTGGGGGACGGGAAAAGGGGACATCACTGATTAGCCCCGTTTCTCGACATGCGCGGACTGCTCTACATCGACCTGGCGCATGCGGAAATCTGTCTTCCGGAAATTCGCTCGGCCTACGAGTTCGTGAAGTACTACCATGCGATGCTGCGCATTGCGGCCGCCGCCCAGGGCGCCGCCAACGAAAAACTCAGCCGGCGCGGCCAGCGCCTGCAGGTGCTGGTCAACAATTCCGACGGTCAGGGCAATTCCTGGGGGGCGCACACGAATTTCATGGTCCGCCGCGCCACGTTCGACGACATCGCGTTCAGGAAAATCCACTATCTGCTTTTTTTGGCGTCGTATCAGGCATCCAGCATCGTCTTCAGCGGGCAGGGAAAAGTCGGCAGCGAAGACGGCCAGCCGCCGGTGGCGTATCAGCTCACGCAGCGCGGCGATTTCACGAGCTGCGTGTGCGGCTGGCAAACCACGACGAATCGCCCCATCGTCAATTTGCGAGACGAGCCGCTGTGCGGCGGCCGCGACGGGCCGTGGGCGCGATTGCACGTCATCTTCTACGACGCCTCGCTGTGCCACGTCGCGACCTACCTGAAATTCGGCGTCATGCAGATCGTTCTGGGCATGATCGCGTCGGGACGGGTGAACCTGAAACTCATCCTGGACGATCCCGTGCGGGCGCTGCACGGCTGGGGCCACGACATCACGCTGACGCGCCGCTGCAAAACCATCATGGGCCAGAAGCTCACCGCCGTGGAGCTGCAACTGCGGTTTTTGGAAGAGGCGCGGCGTTTCGTCGCGTCGGGCCGATGCGACGTGCCCGAGGCGCCTCGCATAATGACCCTGTGGGAAGAGGTGCTGCTGAAGCTGCGGGCCGGCGATTGGAACTCGCTGGCGCCGCAGTTGGATTGGGTACTGAAATTCTCGGTGATTCGCCGGGCGATGCAGCGCAACGGGCAGCTCAGCTGGAATTCACCGCAGGTCAAATGCCTCGACCTGCTCTACGGCAGCCTCGACGCCGGCGAAGGACTTTACTGGGCTTTTGAGCGCGCCGGCGACACGCAGCAGATCGTCCCCGAACCGGAAATCGAGCAAGCGACCACCGAACCGCCCAGCGACAGCCGCGCCTTTGCCCGCGCGATGCTGCTGCGGCGTTTTGGCCGATGCGTCGAGTCGATGGATTGGGACCGCATGCGTTTCAAACTGGATGGCGATGCCGGCGGCGGCGGATTTTTCAATTCGACATACCGCACTCTGGAAATGTCCGATCCGCTGGGAATGACGCGTCAGCAGGTGCAGCGGCATCTGAGCGAATGCAAATCCTTGGCGGAAATGCTCGACGCCTTGGGCGCCGCCAGCGACGCCGCCGACTCGCCAGCAATTAAATCGACCTATCCCGTACCAGGAGGATTTTATGGAAGCGCTACAGATTCACGATATCGCGCGTAACGCCACGAACCCAGATGCGCCGGCCGTGGAGGCGGCGCGTGCGGACTTGGGGCCGCTGCGCGAGCGGGCGGGGCGGCTGCTGCAAACGGGGCTGGAGGCGATCGACCGCGCGTTGTCGCGGGATGCGGAGGCATTCCTGAGCGCCAGCCGCCAGAGGGGCGGGCAATGACCGGCGGCCGCGGGCGCCGGCGGTTGGGATTAGAGCGGGAAAGGGCGTGAGCCGTGGCCAGCCGAGTCTTCGGGATCGAGACGGAATACGCCGTGTCCCAGCCGGACGCGAGCTCGGACGGCATCGCGTCCGAACCGGGCGAAGTGGTGATGCAACAGGCGCGCGTGCGTTTGCCGCATCTGGCGGTGGAGGGCGGCGCGGGGATCTTCCTGACCAACGCGTCGCGGCTGTATCGCGACGTGGGCGGGCACGTGGAGCTGGCGACGTGCGAGGTGGATTCGCCCGACGATCTGGTGCGTTACGCCGCCGCCGGCGACACCATCGTCGCCAAGCTCGCCGAGGAAATCAGCTCGCGCCGGCGCGGCGCCGGGGCGGTCGTCATCTCCAAGTGCAACGTCGATTACCTTCAGCCCGGCGTCTGCTGGGCGGCGCACGAATCGTATTGCCACCGCGCCGATCTGCGGCGTCTGCCCGCTTTGCTCATCCCGCACCTGGTATCGCGAATCATCTATTGCGGCGCGGGGGGACTCAATCCGCCGTGTCCGGGAATCCAGCCGACGCTGTCGCCGCGGGCGCACATCTTCTGCAAAGCCGTCTCCAACAGCACCACGAGCGACCGGGGCATCTACAACACGCGCGAGGAGCCGCTGTGCGGCGACGGCCATCAGCGGCTGCACGTCATCTGCGGCGATTCGCTGTCCAGCCAGCACGCCCTCTGGCTCAAGGTCGCGACCACGGCGATCGTCGTCGCCATGATCGAGGCGGGGATCGATCCCACCGGGGGAATCCACCTCAAACATCCCGTCGCAGCCCTGCACGCCTTTGCCCTCGATCCGTATTTTCGCACCAAAGCCGAACTGACCAACGGCCCCCCAGTCACCGCGATCGAGATCCAGCGGAGCTATCTGCAAAGCGCCATCCAACATGGCCATCACCCCGCGATGCCGCCGTGGACCGAGCAGGTTTGCCAGCGCTGGGCGCAAACGCTGGAGCTGCTCGGGCAGGGCCCGGCGGCGATCGAGGGGATGTTCGACTGGTCGATCAAGTACCCGCTGCTCCTGGCGCACGCGCGCCGCCGCGGCGTCGATCCCCAATCCCTCCCGCATTGGAACCAATGCCTGACCAGCCTGCGCGACCACCTGCGCAGCAAGGCCATGCCCGAGCGACTCAGCGCCGATCTGATCCTGCGTCATCCCGGCCCGCTGGCGGAACACGTCGGATTCCTGGGCGGCTATCTGGCCGAACACGGACTTCGCTGGCCCCAGGTGCGCGACGTGCTGGGGCTGCGCGATGAATTGTGCGAGATCGACATGCGTTTTGGGCAGGTGTACCCCCCGGGGCTTTTCGCGGCTCTGGAGGAAAATCTGCGGCATCGCGTGGTGGAGGTCTCCAGCACCGCGGGTTGCGACGGCGATCCGCGCACGAGCCCGCCGAAATCCACGCGGGCCCGCCACCGCGGCGCGGCCGTCCGCCGATACGCCGGCCAGGGGCACGTGACGTGCGATTGGGATCACGTGCGCAACGGCGGCCGAGTGCTGGACCTGTCCGATCCCCGCGGACAGGGGGCACGGTGGAAAATCACGTCCCGCGAACATCCGCGTACGACGCCCCCCGCAGGGGGCCCCGTCCCCCCGGCGGAAATGCTGCGCTTGCTCCGCGACATTTTCGACGGTGGCGTTGCGCGCGGCGATTCCGATCGGGCGTACGACCTGCTGCGGGAGGTCGCGCCGTCGGCGGTGGAATTGATCCACGAGAACTCCCCCGCCCGGCCGAGCAATGACGCGGAAGCCGCCGCCAACTTCGAGGTGCTGATCCGCCTGGCCCGGGCGCAAAGCCGCCGTGGATGCAGCGATGAAGCGCTGGCGGCCCTGGATCGCGCAAGCCGGATGCGGCCGGCCAATTCACCCGGCCAAGGGCAGGGAGGCGGAATCGATTTTCGCCTGGCCTGCGAATACGTCGCGGTACACCGCCAACGGGCATTGGTCCCTGCGGGCGGCGAATTGAACCGATGGATCGATGCGGCGGACCGCGCCAGGAGCGGCCAAAATATCCCCCCCGCGCAATGGGCGGCCTTCCGGGGCCACAAAGCCTACGCGTTGTGCCGAGCCGGTCGCCACGAAGAAGCCCGCGATTTGCTCATGCCCCTGTGCGAAACCGAAAGTGCCGACATCCCGGCCAGAATCCGCGCCCGCAACCTGGCCGAGTTGGGCGACATTTCCCGCGCCTTGGGCCAGGACGACCAGGCCGTCGCCTACCTCGATCGTGCCGAGCGGCTGCAAACCCGCTGCGAATTGTTCGAGGACCTTGCCGACTACACGCTGACCTGCCGCTTCAAGCTGGCCCCCAGGTCGCGCGGCTCCGCGCTGCTCTTGCGGCGAATCAAACAAGCGCAACACGCCCTGAACTGCCGCGTGGGCCTGATCCGCAGCCTGCTTTTGGAAGCCCGTTTCCGCCCCTCGCGATTCCTAAGCACGCGGCGGCGGAGAACGATCCTCACCCTGGCCGAAGAAATTCCCGACTTGATGTCCTGCCCGACCATGACGCACATCCTGGAGAACTGGGCCTGCTGGCAAGGCGGCCAGGCCGACCCGGCTGATCCCAACCCGACCAATCCCGATCCGTTTTGGGGTGTGTGAAAGGGAGGATTTTGGCCAGCATTGATGCGGTCATCCAAGTTCCCCCAAATTGCCTGGGCACTTTTGATCTTCGCGACGTATCGCCTTGCGCAGAAGTGGATTGCGAATAGGAAAGAGCGACATTTTAAAAACGATAGTTTTGCCTGGGCGCTCGGAACGAACTGGAAGCGAGATTGGGGAAGCGATTTTTGGCGCAATATCGCCGTTTTGAGCTGTAAGTCGTTGGGCGAGCGGACATGAAAATTGACAAAAAACACGTAAACTGTTGTATTAACGTTTGTTACGTTCAAAAAAGGGGTCCTGACCCCCTTTTTTATTTACATAAATATATTGATAACAAGTGATTGCGCGATTGAAGATCGCGAAAAATAATCAAAAGATAGCGTAAGATGTTTTCGGGATTGTGCTTAGGAGACAAATTTGGAAAACCTTCACCCGCGTGAGGACCTTAGGGGGCCTCGCGAGAGCAGTTGAACACCTATAAGAAGCGAACTGTCAAGACAATTCCTCCGCGCCCCGGCGCCCCTTTCTTTCGTTGGGCGGTTCGGGGGCTTACCTCCGCTCGCAGCGAGGCCGTGAATCGTTTGGGTTGACAGCTTCGGTTGGCGTCGGCGGACCGGACGTTGCCTAGGGGTTGCTCGTCACAGGATCTTTCTTATCGCCGGGTCAATCGCCCCTGGAGGCGTCGCCCACGCACCTATACGGAACTCCCGGGTGGGGTTCATGAAGATCTTGGGGCGTAGCAAAAAATCGGGCGAGGGGTTCATTCAGTAGAATAGGGAACTGCCTCGATTGACTCGGGGCGTTCATGCTCAACTTGCGGGAACTCCCTCGCCCGCACATGCCATTGTGACGATATCCGCAGGCTCCGGTCAATACGCCTTGGTCAACTTCTTGCCGACCGAGATCGGCTTGCCAACCAGGCTCGGGTCGAACACGCTGCCGCTCTTCCACATGCCCCACATCACCGTCGCCAGGCTTCGAGCCAGATTGCGACGGGCGATCCAGGGCGAACGTCCTTCATTCAGCCACCTTTGATATTGGTCGGCGAACACGTTGCCCTTCGACGCGATCGCCGACTTGGCCGCGCCGAGGATCACATTTTTCAGTAGACGGAGTGCAAGGGTTGTGGGGTTGGGCCGCGCAGCGGGCCTCTTAAATCGGCTTGACGGGCTGATATATCGGGAAGATTGGCCGAGAGGCCGGGTAAAACCCGGTTGTTAGGGCGTTGCGCGCGGGGTGCTTCCTAATCATGCTCTTGCTCTTGCTCCTAATCCTGTTCTTAATCCTACTCTTCATCTTAATCTTCGGCTTCTGCCCGGCCAGGACACCAGTGAGGCTCCTAAAAGATCGGGGAGAAGGAGCAGGATTAAGATTAGGATTACGATTAGGAAGAGGATTAAGAGCAGGATGATGAGTTAAGAGCAGGACCAGGCGATCAGGTCTCATAGGTGGATGGCCTCTTTCATGACATGGTTGCGGAACCGCTCGCGCATGCCGTCTTCGCTGATGACATCCACCTTCACCCCCAGCAAGTGTTGCAGGTCCATGAGCAAGCCCCCGTGATCGAAGGCGAATTTAATTTAGAGGCGCAACGCCGAGCCGAGGACTTCGGCCGGGGTTCGATAGTCAAGACATTTTCGGGGACGATTATTCAGCTTCATCGCAATTCTTGCAACACGCTGGTAACTAACTTGTGAAAGATCGGTTCGTTTGGGGAAGTATTGGCGGATCAGGCCATTGGTGTTTTCGTTGGTTCCGCGTTGCCAACTGGAATAGGGATCGGCAAAGAAGGTTTTGAATCCAAGGCGTGCGGAGA
>Ga0208456_1001181_pt1 | contig 10394 bp, 9 predicted proteins | sample June2015DPH_4_10_2_FD_184691 | JGI IMG/M metagenome (GOLD analysis project Ga0208456, IMG submission 184691) | Peatland microbial communities from SPRUCE experiment site at the Marcell Experimental Forest, Minnesota, USA - June2015DPH_4_100... | ecosystem: Environmental > Terrestrial > Soil >... | reverse complement strand
ATAGCCGCAAAATCTTCTCTGCCGTCAAAGGGCCGGGTTCAAGAGTTGTTTCTTCTACACGCTCTGCAAGGCTCGATTCACCATGGCCTGTGCTTCTCTGACGATTTCGTGCAAGTGCGTTTGGCTGATGAAACTCTCCGCGTATATTTTGTAGATGTTTTCCGTTCCCGAGGGACGCGCCGCGAACCAGCCACTCGTCGCCGTAACCTTCAGACCGCCGATGTCTGCGTTGTTCCCCGGAGCGCGCGTCAGCTTTGCCGTGATGGGCTCGCCGGCGAGCGTTGCATCCTTCACGGCCTCCGGTGAAAGCTCCAGGAGCTTGGCTTTTTCTTCCGGCGTGGCCGCTGCGTCGATTCGCGTATAAAACGGCGTGCCGAATTCAGCGGTCATCACGCGATAGTGCTCTCCTGGGTCTTTTCCCGTGCGCGCGGTGATCTCCGCTGCCAGCAGGCTCATGATCGGCCCATCCTTGTCGGTCGTCCATACGGCGCCGTTTCGCCGCAGAAAACTTGCCCCGGCGCTTTCTTCCCCGCCAAAGCAGCAATATCCATCGAAGAGACCCGGAGCGAACCACTTGAAACCCACGGGCACTTCAAACAATTTGCGGCCCAGCTTCTGCACCACGCGATCAATCATGCGGCTGCTCACCAGGGTTTTTCCCACAACCGCGTGGCCCGGCCAGTCCGGCCGGTGGGTCAGCAAATATTGGATCGCCACCGCCAGATAGTGATTTGGATTCATCAGCCCCGCCGAAGGCGTGACGATCCCATGCCGGTCCGCATCGGGATCGTTTCCAAACGCCACGCGAAACTTGTTTTTCATCTTCACGAGTCCCGCCATGGCATACGGGCTCGAACAATCCATGCGAATTTCGCCGTCGTGATCCACTGTCATGAAGGAAAACGTCGGATCGATCTTCGGGTTCACAACCGTAATCTCAAGCCCGTAAATGGAATTGATCGGCTCCCAATAAGGCTCCGCGGCCCCGCCCAGCGGATCCACGCCTAAGTTCAAGCCAGCAGCGCGAATAGCTTCCATGTCGATCACGTTGCCAAGATCTTTCACGTAGGGCAGAACGAAATCGTCCTGGTGCGTTGTTGCTGCGGCGAGCGCTGTGGCATACGCAACACGCTGCACCCCGGCATTGCCCGCCCGCAGCAGCTCATTCGCGCGCGTCTCCACCCATTTTGTGATGTCCGTGTCCGCTGGGCCACCATTCGGCGGGTTGTACTTGAACCCTCCATCGCGTGGCGGATTGTGCGAAGGCGTGATGACGATACCATCCGCCAGATGTTCTTTTCGTTCGCGGTTGTAAACCAAAATCGCGCGGGAAATCACCGGCGTCGGCGTAACGCCGTCGTTCCGCTGAATCACCGTTTCCACCCTGTTAGCCGCCAGCACTTCGAGGGCGGTGCGTTGCGCGGGCGCGGAGAGCGCGTGCGTGTCCTTCCCCATGAACAGCGGTCCGTCGAAACGTTGCGCCCGGCGATAGTCGCAGATCGCCTGGGTGATCGCCAGGATGTGCGCTTCCGTGAACGTGCCCTTCAGCGAGGTGCCGCGGTGCCCGCTGGTGCCAAAACTGACCAGTTGCTGCGGATCGCTCAAGTCGGGCCGGCGCTCGTAGTAGCTCCGTTCCAGTTGCGCAAGATCCACCAGTAAATCCTTGGGCGCGGGAAGTCCCGCAAGCGGTGAGAGATGCGTCTTGTCATCCGCTTCATTCGGAACAGCCTGTGGTTGTGACATTTGGTCTGGCCTCGGCAACGACAATAATGTGATACCACTGCCCGCCCGGGAACTCCAATACTCACGCAGAGTGCCCTGTGATTTTCGCCCAGAATTCATCCACCAGAGATGTAACCACCTTGCGGGGGACGGAGTATCATGGTGAGCCGAGTACTCCCTTAGGGAATGAAACCACACCGGCCAATCGGTTCACTCGCTATCGCGATCGCTTTGCCCGCAACCTATGTTCGTTCCCGGGCATCGCTACCCTGAGAGAAGGATAGCTGAGTGAATTGCGAATCACCGGCAACTTTCGGCTCTACGCCGGCAAGCGAGGAACACTATGCCAGACCCTGTCCCCACGAATCCCGGCGCACAGGTTGAAGATGACCGCACGGGTTCGAGCGTCGAAACCCTGAAACGTGCCATCCTCGACAATCTGTTTTACGTCGTGGGGCGGCCTGCGGAGCGCGCCAGCCCCATGGAATTCTACATGGCCGTTGCCTATACGGTCCGCGACCGCATCCTCGCGCGTTATCTCCATTCGCTTCATACTTACATGGAAGACGACGTTCGCGTCGTTTGCTACCTTTCCGCCGAATTCCTCACAGGGCCGCAATTGGCCAGCAACCTTCTCAATCTTGGCCTAGAGGTGCCTTTTCGCCAAGCCACCAAGGAGCTCGGCCTGGATCTGGATTTGCTAATGGAACAGGAAGCCGAACCGGGCCTCGGGAATGGCGGCTTGGGACGCCTCGCCGCGTGTTTTCTCGATTCCATGGCCACTATGAGCATTCCTTCGATCGGCTACGGCATCCGCTACGAATACGGCATCTTTGACCAAAAAATTCGCGACGGCTGGCAGGTCGAGTACACGGACCATTGGTTGAGTAACGGCAATCCCTGGGAATTGCGCCGCCCCCGCTTTGCGGTGGAGGTGGGTTTCCATGGCCGGACCGAACACTGGACCGATGCCGAGGGGCGCTATCGCGTCCGGTGGATCCCTCAGACCACGGTGAAGGGCGTACCCTACAACACCCCCATTGTCGGTTATCGTTCCGGCGCCGCCTATATTCTGCGGCTGTGGCGCTCCGAGGCCTGCGAATCCTTTTATTTCGAGCGCTTCAACAGCGGGGACTATGCAGGCGCAGTGGCGGAAAAAGTGTTCGCCGAAAATATCACGAAGGTCCTGTATCCCAATGACGAAGATTTCCGCGGCAAAGAATTGCGTCTCCAGCAACAGTACTTCTTCACCTCCTGCTCCCTGCAGGACATGATCCGCATGCACCTGTCCGCCGGGAAGAAACTCGATAATTTTCACGAACGATGGGCCATTCAGCTCAACGATACTCATCCCTCCATCGGCGTGGCCGAGCTGATGCGTTTGCTCATCGACGAACATGGCATGAACTGGGAGCAGGCCTGGAACATCACCTCGCAGACCTTCAGCTACACGAATCACACGCTCCTGCCTGAGGCGCTGGAGCGCTGGCCGCTCCCGCTGTTTGCTTCGCTTTTGCCGCGCCATCTCGAAATCATCTACGAAATCAACGCGCGCTTCCTGGCCGAAGTGCGCCGGCGCTTCCCGAACGACGATGCCCGGGTCGCGCGGATGTCCCTCATTGACGAATCAGCCGAAAAGTACATCCGCATGGCCCATCTGGCTTGCGTGGGCAGTCACAAGATTAATGGCGTCGCCGCAATCCACACTCAACTATTGAAGAACGAATTGCTCCACGATTTCGCCGAACTTTGGCCGGACAAGATCGTCAACGTAACCAATGGCGTGACTCCGCGCCGCTGGCTCGCCGTCAGCAATCCCGAGCAATCCGAACTCATGACCAGCAAGATCGGCGATTCCTGGATCGATCACCTGGAAGACCTGAAACTCCTGGAAGCTTTCGCGGACGATGCTGTCTTTCGCGGGGATTGGCAGAAAGTCCAGCGCGCCGTGAAGGTCCGGTTGTCCCGTTTCATCTTGCAGCAGACGGGAGTTTCCGTCGACCCCGACTCCATGTTCGACGCCCAAGTGAAGCGTATTCACGAGTACAAGCGCCAGCACCTGAATGTTCTCCATATCCTCACTCTCTACCAGCGCTTGAAGAATAATTCCAATCTTGAAATGACTCCGCGCACGTTCATCTTTGGCGGCAAGGCCGCGCCGGGCTATCGCATGGCCAAGCTCATCATCAAACTCATCAATTCAGTGGGCGACGTCATCAACCAGGATCCCGATGTGAAGGACCGCCTCAAAGTCGTGTTCCTGCCCGGATATGACGTGACTTTTGGCCAGTTGGTCTATCCTGCGGCCGACCTGAGCGAGCAAATCTCCACGGCCGGCACGGAGGCTTCTGGCACCGGGAACATGAAGTTCGCCATGAACGGGGCACTTACCATCGCCACGCTCGACGGCGCCAACGTCGAGATTCGCGAAGCCGTCGGCGCAGAGAATTTCTTCCTTTTTGGTTTGACAGTGGAACAAGTCCGCGCTACTTGGACCGCCGGCTATAATCCCCACCACGTCTATGAAACGATTCCCGCGCTACGCAGCGTGATTGATGCGCTATACTCCGGGCAGTTCTCCCGCGGAGACCGTGAACTCTTCCACCCTCTGCTTGATTCGCTCCTCTATCAGGACTCCTATCTCCTGCTTGCCGACTATGAGTCCTATATCCACTGCCAGGATCAGGTGGCCGAGGCTTATCGGGATCAGGAAGCTTGGTCCAGGATGTCCATCCTCAATGTCGCGCGTATGGGAGCCTTTTCATCCGACCGGGCCATCAATGACTATTGCCGTAAGATTTGGGGCATCCACCACCTCTCAGCGCGAACGGCGCAGAGCGCCTGACCCCCGCATCGTCCCGGATGCCCCACTTCGGCACCTGCAAACCCCGCAAGTCCGCTCCTTGAATTTTTCGGTTGTCAGCGGGCGAATAAAGTGGCATCGTCTCCCCGCCAGGGGAGTGTCCCTCCTGGCGGACCAGGTTCAAGAGGCTTGAAAGTTGACGTTCCCCGTTTTTGTCTGGTGGCAAGGTGCGCGGCGGACGGACGAAGATAAAGCACGGCGTAAACTCCTCGTGTGGGAAGTGCGCTTTCCATTCTGAGTTGCTCCTTAAGCTGCAATTGGAGAGCAACCCGGCAGCGCTCGGTCTTGTGCGCGCCGCTGTCGAGCGCGCCACGGAGGTTCTGCATTTTCACGAGGAGGAGTCGCGTGCCATTGTGCGCTCAGTGGATGAGGCTCTCGCCAATGTCATACGTCACGCCTACCGGGGGAAATCCGGCCTTCCGATTGAAGTGACCTGTCGCCACTTGCACCGCACCCAGAATGGTGCGTGCCTCAGCGGAATCGAAATTGTTTTGCGGGACTCCGGTGTACAGGCCGATCCCGCGAAAATGAAGGGCCGTCCCCTTGACGAAATTCGCCCTGGTGGGTTGGGGCTTCATTTCATGAGGGAAAGCATGGACGAAGTTGAATTCAGCCGCAAAAAAGGCAAGAATCAGCTTCGCCTGGTGAAATACCTGGCTCCGGCTGCTCCCGCAAGAGCGCCGGAAGGAGAATAGACTGTGCAGATTGTCGCGCGCGCCATAAAAGGTTGGACGATCCTGGACCTCTCCGGTGATATCGACTTGTCGCACTCGCCGGCCATGCGCAAGGCCTTGCTTGGTGAAATCAAAGAGAAGCACACGCCCAAAGTTTTCCTAAACCTCAAAAATGTCCGCTACATTGACAGCTCCGGCATCGCCTCTCTTGTCGAAGGTCTGAAAGCCTCGCGCGATCAAGGTTCCCGCCTGATCCTGTACGGTCTGAACAAAACCGTCCGCGAAGTGATGCAACTCTCGCGCCTGCAAAAGATCTTTGAGATCTATGAAGACGAGGAGCAGGCGCTCGCTTCTTAGATGAGCAGAACCGTTCCCCCGCAAAGGTAGAGTGGCCCCGTGGAATTCGCTCGAAAAGTCGGCGCTGCCGTCATCAATGCTCTCTCCTATCTCGGCTCCCTGGCCGCCCTGGGCGGGCGTGCCGCTTTTCACGCGTTCATAGGCCCCTTTCTCGGCAGGCCTGTTCGTTTCCAGAGCGCGGTCGCGCAAGCCATGGAAGCAGGTGTGCGCGCGCTGCCCATTCTCTCTCTCATCACATTCTTCATCGGCTTGATCCTGGCGCTGCAAAGCGCCTACGAACTGCGGCGATTTGGCGCGTTGAACTATGTCGCCAGCGCCGTCGCCATCTCCATGTCGCGGGAACTCGGGCCGCTGATCACCGCGATCGTCGTGATAGGGCGTTCGGGTTCGGCCTTCGCTGCCGAGATCGGCACCATGAAGGTTTCCGAGGAGATTGACGCTTTGGAGACCATGGCCATCGATCCCGTCCACTTCCTGGTCACCCCGAAGTTCATCGCCATGGTTCTGATGTTGCCTTGCCTGACCATCTGGGCCAATTCCATGGGTATCCTGGGAGGATCTCTGTTCGGAGTGCTGCAGGCGGACTTCACCTGGAGCCGCTACATCAACGCCTCGCTCGAAGCCCTGTTTCTCCGCGACGTCGTCACCGGCCTCATAAAGAGCTTCATGTTCGGCGTCACCATAACGGCCGTGGGTTGCCTCGAAGGACTTTCAACCCGTGGCGGCGCGGAGCAGGTCGGCCGCTCCACCACACGCGCCGTCGTCGTTTCCATTTTTCTGGTGATCCTCGTCGATCTGGTATTCACGACGCTGTTCTTCTTTCTCGGAGCGCACTGAGAACTATGCCCGGCATTGTGGACCCAATTCGCCCCAGCACCTCATTGGATGGACCGATGATTTCCTTGCGGGACGTCCGCGTCAGCTATTCCGGCAGGGAAATTCTGCATGGCACCACTTTCGACGTCCAACGCGGCGAGACTCTCGTCATCCTAGGTGGCTCAGGCTCTGGCAAGAGCACGCTGCTGCGGACTCTCGTCGGCCTCGAAAAACCGACCTCCGGTGAAGTCTGGATTGCCGGGAAGAATTTTTCCGCCATTTCCGGGGCGGAACGCGACGCTATCCGCAAGAAAATCGGCATGTCCTTCCAGGGCGGCGCACTTTTTGGCTCTATGACCGTCGGCGAAAACGTCGCGCTTCCTTTGCGCGAGCACACCAAGCTCGAGGATTCCACCATCGACATCATGGTTCGCCTCAAACTCGACCAGGTCGGCCTTTCCGGGTATGAACAGTACCTGCCCTCGCAACTCAGTGGCGGCATGAAGAAGCGCGCCGCCGTAGCGCGCGCCCTGGCCATGGATCCGGAGATCCTTTTCTTCGATGAGCCGTCCGCGGGTCTCGACCCCATCATTGCCGCCGGCATCGATCAACTCATTCTGGATTTGAAACAGGCGTTCCGCATGACCATCATCGTGGTCACGCACGAACTGGCCAGCGCCTTTCTGATCGCCGACCGCATGGTCCTGATTAACAAAGGAGATGTGGTGGCCATGGGCACCGTGAAGGAAATGAAGACCAGCACGCATCCCCGGGTTCGCCAATTCATGGATCGCGTCCCCGAACCCGCCGTGGCCCAGGAACTCGATTATCTGCAGATGTTGACGGAGCAGCAGCCCAGACAGGGTGCGCAGTCTCCGGGGAAGAGCAGGTAGAGATGGAAGCAAAACGCGAGCAAGCATATGTTGGATTCTTCGTGCTGATCGCCGCCGCGCTGTTGATCTTTACGGTCTTCGGCGTCACCGGCGCCTTCCAGGGCGCCGCGAAGACGTTTCACTCCAAGTTCCCCAACGCCGCGGGGCTGGAACCTGGGGCCTCTGTCCACTACGCCGGAGGCCAGAAAATTGGCCGCGTCGAAAAAATGCGAATTGATCCCGGCGATCCTTCACTCATTGACATGACCTTCAGTGTGAAAAGCGATCTTCCCGTGAAGGCCGACAGCAAGGTGGCCATTCTGAGTTACAGTCCCTTGGGCGATAATCACCTGGAAATCCTGCCCGGAACTCCTAGCGCGCCTCTCGCTCCTTCCGGCGCCCTTTTAGCCTCCAAGCCTTATCTCGGCTTCAACGATCTGGCGGAGCAGATCAACAAGCTCACGCCGCAAGCCCAGGAACTCCTCACCAATCTCAATGACCGCATCAAACAACTGAACGTCACCATCACTCGCGTGAACGACCTGCTCAGCGATCAGAATCGCCGGAACATTTCCGCGAGTCTCGCCGATCTTCACGGCATGCTCAACGAGGATCGTCCGGTGGTCAGGTCGGCCTTGAAGAATGTGAATGCCGCCAGCGAGAAGATCTCGCCTCTCCTCGATCAGTTGCATAAAACGATCGATCAGGCTAACGAAACATTGAAGCATGCGGACGGCATGATCGGGGAAAATCGCGAAGAGGTGCGCGCCTCGGTCGCCAAACTTCATGAATCTCTGAACAACGTGTCGGACCTTACGCGACGCCTGGATCAGATGCTGGATGTCAATTCCGAAAACATTGATGAAATTCTGGAGAACCTCCGCCATATCACGGAGAACATGAGAGAATTTTCCGACATCATTAAGACCCAGCCATCCTCGCTAATCCATTCCGGCAGTCCACGCCAGCATGTACCGGGAGGACGTCCATGAGCCACACTCCGCGCAGACTTGCATCTCAAACTTATGTCGCGCCAGCCTCCCGGGAAAGTACCAGACTGATGCGGTTCTCCATGGCCCTCGCGGCGCTCGCTCTGCTGCTGGCCGGGTGCGGCCACATGCAGCCCGTCAAGTACTACGAAATCTCCTATCCTTCCGTCGGCCCGCTCAAGCAGGAACCCTTGAACGCCGCACTCCTGGTGCGCGCCTTCGCCACGTCGCATCTTTATCGTGAAGATCGCATTGTGTATGGTTCCGGCTCGGACCAGATGGGAACGTATCAGAATGAACGATGGAGCGAGCCTCCCGCCGAAATGCTCCAGAATGCCTTGGTACGCGAATTGCGCTCCACCGGGCGCTTTCGCAACGTGACCGCCCTCCGCAGCGATTCCAGCGGCGATTTCGTTCTCACGGGTCATCTTTACGATTTCAAGGAAGTGTCCGGGAATGGCATCGTCGCCCGGATCAGCTTCGACGCGGAGCTGCGCGATCTGAAGGCCGGCAAAACCGTCTGGACGTACACTTATAGTCATGACGAGCCAAGCAACGGCAAGGATGTCGCCTCTCTCGTTGCTGCCATAGACCGGAATGTTCAACGCAGCGCTCAGGAAGTAGAAACGGGCATCCAGCAGGCGCTCGCGACTTATCCTATGAAGTGAAGAAGCCCACTTCTTTAGGGATCCGGCGATTAGCGGTCTCTTGCTGATACGCGAGACTCAGTTCTGCTCTGTTCTTTCAGCGCTTAACTCTTGTCTACATACACTGGCGCCCAGCTACTTCCAGCGGTAGTAGAGCCTGTGTAGCCTTTCTTCCCCGAAGCCCAGCAGGACCTCGTCGTCCAGCCAATCGCGGCCTTGCGCGCGGCTTAGGGAGCTACCTGAAATGGGCCGATAGCCTTCGGAGCGCCCACATCGATTCTGCTCATAGCGACGGGCACTGCTCACGACGGATTTTCGTGGCGGGCTTCAAATATCTTATGGGCAACTCTTGAAGGAACTCCAGCTGGCCGCACCGCGCTGAATACTTAATCATCTACTGTTGCATTTCACATCGATTCGCCTTTCTCTGCCATCCTCCTTCTTTTCTTAGACTTAGCCAAGCACCTTGAATCAAACAGGATCTGCCGCGCTGCAAATCTCAACGGTGCGCACGTCGTTAATTGCTCAAGCGTTTCTCGCCTTTTTCACCCGGTCTCTGCTATCTTCTTTCTTCTTAGCGACTTAGCATGCTGCTTCAGAATCCCCATCCATTGGCAGACCAGTTGCCTTTACAGAGTCTGGAGTTAGCGACACCCTAGGAACCCGGGAGGCGGGCCATGACAGTCATTTTGATGCTTGCGATGTTCGCGATCTTCCTCACCATCGACTACCTGAGGCACCGCAGGTACGTGCCACGCACTGCAGAAGGCAGAGAGGAAACTGCGGCGCTTTCGCCACGTAGGATGACCAGCTTTGTTGCTGGCTTTGAGTTGCCGGATAACCGGAGCTATCACCCAGGCCACACTTGGGCGCTGCAGGAAAGCCCCACCTTGGTCCGCGTGGGAATCGATGATTTTGGCGCGCGCCTTGCCGGAAAGCTTGACGGCCTGGTTCTCCCAAAGCGCGGCCAGTGGCTGCGGCAGGGCCGGAAATTCGCCACAATTATTCGCGATGGCCAGCGCACCGACCTGGTTTCCCCGATCGAAGGCGAAGTCACCAACGTCAACGAAGCCCTGGGTGCCAATCTTTCCTTGGCCAACATGGACCCCTACGGAGAGGGCTGGTTCGTTTCTGTGATCTCCCCCGATCTGCAGGTCAGCTTCCGCAACCTCCTTAACGGAAGCCTGGCCCGCAAGTGGATGGCGGATGCCGCTAGCCGCCTGCAGGTTCGCATGCCAGCCCTCGCCGGTGTCGTCGCGCAAGACGGGGGGCCGGCTGTACATGATCTGGCCGCGCAAATGCCCACGGAAAAGTGGGGCGAAATCACACGCGAGTTCTTCCTGACCTAGCCTCCTGTTGCACTCTGAGCCAAAGCCCCGGTGGAACGAGGATCGGGGCCTCGGCGTTTGTCCACACTTGATGGACTCGCTGAAGTTGGCAGCTGAAATAGTCCG
>Ga0208456_1001158_pt1 | contig 10593 bp, 11 predicted proteins | sample June2015DPH_4_10_2_FD_184691 | JGI IMG/M metagenome (GOLD analysis project Ga0208456, IMG submission 184691) | Peatland microbial communities from SPRUCE experiment site at the Marcell Experimental Forest, Minnesota, USA - June2015DPH_4_100... | ecosystem: Environmental > Terrestrial > Soil >... | reverse complement strand
GATTCGGACAGGGGCCGCCGACTTCTCCCAGGCGGTCGTGACACGACTCCACCGGTACGGTCTTAAGGCGGAAAACGGGCGCGTAATCCACCTGCCGGACAGGGCGTTCCTGCCGACATCAACGGAGGAGTGCGTCCTTCGCCTCGCGCGGCTCCCGTGGATACCGCCGAGCGAGCGGGAGATGGACAACCCGGCGACGGTGGCGGCGTTCCGGGGGGAGGCCGCGCCGTGGGAGTGCGCCGACCCGCCGGGGCCGCGCCTACTCCCGGTGGTCGCCCCGGCGCCAAGCCCCGCCGATCGCCCGCCCCCGGTCCTATGCCCGACATGCGGAATGGTACACCCGCGGGGGGGCTGCCCGTGATTTCGGTCCCGGACAGGACACCTGTTCGTAAGGTCCGGGAGGCGCGTCCACCCGAGTTCACTACCTGCCCCTGGTGCCACCTCCCGAACGACCCGGTGTGCCACCCGCCGGGACTGTGGGACCGCCACATCGCCTTCGTCGCCCACGAGGTCGCCGACCGAATCTTGGGGGTCCGGCCGTGACGCTGTCGGTGTGCGCGACGACGCTCAACGCGCGCCCGTACGTGGACCGCTGGCACGCGAGCCTCCAGGGGGCGTTCCCCGACGAGGTCGTCGTCGTGGACGCGGGCTCGACCGACGGGACGCCCGAGCGGCTGCGCGAGCTCGGATGTCGGGTCGTCGAGTTCCCGTGCGACCTCGGGTCGGGGCGGAACGCCGCGATTGGGGCGGCGCGCGGCGACACCGTCCTCGTGTGCGACGCCGACAACGAGTACTACCGGCCGGACCTCGCCACGGGGTCGCGGCCGGGCCGGTTCCGCGTCCTGGTGGACCGGGCGGCACGGAGCGTGTGGACCGTGACGGGGGCCCGGTCCCTGTTCCTCCGGTACCCGTTCGTCAAGGTGCGAACCTGGGGGACGGTGCGGGACGACCTCATTTTCTTCGCGCGGGCGCCGGTCGACTTCATGTCGCTCCCGGACCCGTTCCTGTGGGTCGACACGCCCCTCGGCCGCGACCTCAAGCGCGGGGGCGTGGACTGGGGCAGGCGGCCGGTCGTGTGGCTGCGGAACCGCGCCTGGTTCGGCCGCGGCGGGTTCACGATCGCGGACGGGGTCCGGCTGTCGGCGCGGCTCGCCCGGGGCCGGGATTGGCGGTACGCCGCCGACATCGCCGGGGTCACGACCGCCCACGTCCTGACCGCCGGGGCCTCGGGGAGGGGGCTTTGAAATCATATCGCCCCGGGGAGCCGTTGTGAAAACGGTTAGCCTACCTTGAAAACGGATTGGCTCGCCTACCAGACGCTTACGGGCTCGAATGGAACCCTCTCTTACTTCCCTCGAGAGCGGTGAATAAGGTTAATTTCTCGTTAAGGTAACATATGCTGGCGGACGCGGCGACAACCGCGCCCACCAGCGCCCTAGGGCACCGACCCCGCGCGTACCAAAGCCGGGAGGGCTGCTCAAGACCCTAGGGCGTCCGCGATACCATCGGCCTCCAGTCCTCCGCTAGCCCTAGGACTCGGTGGACAGTGAACGATCTCACCTGCGAGGGCTGGTGTGGGTCCCGGGGAGCTTCGTTTGTTGGGCCATCGCGTGAATCAACCCGTCACTAATCTCCCGCGATCCGTGGCTCACCTTAGTACGCACTTCGGTCTTTCGTCCCTCGAAATAAAAGATGAGACGACGGTGATCACCGTCCGCCTCCCGAAATCCTTTGTTCATCAGGCCAGTCGCAACAAGCCGCGTTTTGATCTGGGTCACCGCGCCTCCCCGAGAACCAACTCCGTGAGCGAACGCTTTAGGTTTCGAGCCCCGACGGTAAGTTGCGAGTCTTCGGCACGCCCGTACTCCTCCCATGCAAAGAAGAACTCATCTTGGAAATCCTGAAGGCAAACGTCGTAGTCCTCGTTTGCCGCCACAATACCTAGGTCATCATTCTCCGCAATCCATAGGTCATCATTGTAATCTATCGCCACGCTTACTGGCTGTCTCAGGACGAGTTCGGTATCCCCCTTGAACAACCGCTGAAGCGTGAGCTCGCGAAATGGCTCGAATCGATCCACCGCAGTTATCTCCCGAACGTTACCCGCACTATCGAACTCAGCCTGCCCATACACAATCGTCGGCTTGCCGAGGAGCCTTCCGGCACTCTCTTGCTGTTCCTTTGTGATGCGACAGGTAATCCGTCCATCCGGGCCCGTTATCCGAAAGAAGGCTTCTCCCGGCGTGACATGAGCAGTCCCAAGAACCCCCTTCACCGAAATTTGTTCAGCATCTCTCTGCCTCGATAGGAGCCCTTCTAGTACTAACCTACCCGTCGGGGTCAGTGGAGCGGCCACCTCTCCGGGGAAAGAGACTTCGACGGCGAGTCGGTCTCGCTCCTCTGGCCAAAGGTCCGTTAGGTCCTTGATGATACGAGTTCGATGTCGGGGGTTGGTAACGGATAGGTCGACCCTTGACTCGATCTCTTGTTCACTCTCCACTAGCGAGACAATCTCCTGAAGTTTGGCGACCGCTTCCTCGCCGAGACCGAGCTCACCCGAAGTTACGGAGGGAGCTGGCTCAAGTTCAAGGGTTGCGCTGAAGCTCCCGATGCTTACATTTGAGACAAACAGAGTACACTTTCGACGCACGAGTTCGGTTGAGCCGCCCCGTGCTCTGAAGTCGCTCCCGGTGAGGTAGTCACCTATGTGGAGAAGAGCTGTCTGGAGGCGGCTCAACTTATCGGCCACCGTCCGAACTTGGACCTTCTGCCCGGGGTCGCTGGTTCGGATGACTAGGTCAAGGCTACGCGTAGGCATACGCTTGTCAGCCTCCACCACGAAGGCCGGTACCACCCATTGTCAAACACCACCGATTGAAATCGGTGGCTTGTAGCTGAGGTCGGAAACATGTCCCCACGCTCCTTCACTCCCCGCTACGATAGGCCGTTCGACTCCGGCCCTCGCCGCGATGTTCGTCGCGGCGATGCGGTCGGCCAGCCCAGCGAGGCCGCACGACACGCATCGAAACTCGTCCCTCGTCGTTCGATTCTTCTTGTCGATCATCCCGCACGAGGGACACATGCGGGACGTGTTCCGTGGGTCCACCAGGATCACCGGAACTCCCTTCGCCGCCGCCTTGTACTCCACGAAGGAGCGGAGCTGGGCGAAGCTCCAAGAGAGGTGTCGTCGCCGCTGGGAGCGCCGAACCGTGGTCCGCGAGCGGATCCCCCCGAGGTCTTCGAGGGCTACCGCTCGCGCCGTGCCTTCGGCCCGCGCGACGATCTCCTTGGAAATGTAGTGGTTGATCTGGCGCCGGAAGTTCCCTTCCCGGCGGCCGAGGCGTTTCAGGTGGCGCTTGGCGCTCTTGGTCCCCGCCGACTGGAGGTGGCCCCGCAGTCGGTCGATCCGCCGCCGAACTCGATCCACCCCATCGGCCTTGTAGAATGTACCATCGGAGTCCACGGCGATGTTCACTACGCCCAGATCCACGCCCAACGCACCCCTTGGCTCGTAGGGAGGTGCGTCCTTCGACTCGACGATCAGCGCGAGGTAGAACGCACGGTCGCGGTAGACCAGATCGGACTCTCCTCTGAGTTTGCCACCAGCCACCGCTTGCCGCCCGTACTCCGACCACCGGATCCGGAACTCGCGGCGACCATCGAGGGTAAGCAAGGACACCCGTTCCCTGCGCTCGCCCTTCCAAGACAGGATGCGCGGGTCGTAGGGAACGGCCCCGCGTCGGTGGAAAGTGGGGTTGCGCGAGGGATCCCGAATGTAGGCACCCCCCACTTTCCCGATCACTCGGGCCGCCATCTGCGCCGAGAGCCCGAACTGATCCCGGGCCATACGGTAGGTCAGGTGGTGGAGCGGGGTCCGGCGACGGCACTTCTCCCGGAACGCGACCTCCCCGACCGCATCGCACGCGCGGTTCATCGCCTCCATGGTGCGGATCAGCGAGTCCCGCTGCTCGGACGGCACCTCCAGCCGCACCAGGATCGTCCGCATCAGAAGCTATATGCCCTTGAGGGGGGTATTAACCTTCCGTGGAGACCCGGAGTGCGAGTTCCGCCGTCTACGAGTTGGCCTACCACATCGTCTGGTGTCCCAAGTACCGGAAGAACCTCCCCGAGCCGGTCCAGCGTGGGCTCAAGACCTGTATTCGATCCGTCGCCGAGGCACGGGGGTGGGAGGTCAAGGAGTTGGAGGTTATGCCGGACCACATCCACCTGTTCATCGGCGCGCCCCCCTCCGAGTCGCCCACCGGGATCGTAAAGGTGCTGAAGGGAACGACGAGCGTGGTTATGTTCCGCGAGCATCCCACACTCCGATTCACCTTCCGCCATGGGCACTTGTGGAGCCCGAGTTACTACGTAGGATCCGTGGGCCACGTCTCCGAGGAGACGGTAGCTCGGTACGTCCGCGAGCAGAAACTCCGAGTCGCAGGAAGGCCCAAGGGGCGGGCTTCCTCCCCCCAATAAATTGGGGGGTCTCCGCCCGCCGAGGATTATGACACGTTCGCCGTACTGGGAGCCGTTCGCGGTGGCGGCACACCGCATAGAAAGGTATAGGGGGATGGAAGACATACGTCCCGCCCCCGAGTCGAACGTGAAGTTTCAAATCGATGGGGCCGGGTTCAGCCGGCCCCCTGCCCCGCTCCCCCGAGTAGGACGATGAACAGTACCGTTTCACCCCATAAAACCCTTTCCACTCCGCTTGATTATGACCTTGATGGCGGCTCGATACCGGGAGATGTTTTACCGGCCAATTTGTACCCCGAATTGGACCGGTTCGCCGGGCTCCCATGTCCTCGTTGCCGAGAACTGATGCATGTCCTGCCGACACACCGACCGAGAATCGTTCAATTACCAAACGGCGTGGCCGCGGTCCGGACGTACGACACCGACAACAACCCCCACGCTCCAACACTCGACCATGTAGTCCCTAAAGCGCGCGGAGGCGCCTTCGCGTTCGACAATGAGCGGGTGATTTGCCGGCGCTGCAATAGCTCCAAGGGAACACGTGCCGGCCCCCGACCTCTGAAGTGGGCATCTTGCCCCGCGTGCGGCCACCCGGCATCGTGGCACTACCCGATGGACGGCGGTGACCTCTTGGTTTGCCAAGTGGAAAGCGCCCAAAAGGGAAGGGAGTGGTTCTGCTTCCCATGAACGAGGAAGACGTCCGTTTCACCTACCGGTTCCTCGGGCACGAGCGCGAGACAGAGGTGCGGTTGATTGACCCGCGAGGCGTGAGCCCACCGAGGTCCATCTTCGTCCACTCCGAGGACGAGTTCGTCCACGCGTGCCGGGAGAACGAGGGCCGGTACAACGTCTACGCCGGCATCAACGAACGGCGCGCGGGGGGCACGAAGCGCGAGGACGTCCTCCGGGTCGGCGCGATCGTGATAGACGCCGACCCGGTCCGGCCGGACCCGAAGCAGGCATCCACCGACGAGGAGATGGCGAGGGCCTTGGCCCACGCCCGGGCAATCCAGGCCCGTCAGGCGGAACTGGGGCTTGTCTCCCTACTCGCCGAGTCCGGTAACGGCGCCCAACTCTGGCTCAGGGCCGACCTCCGGGACCGGCTCGACCGCGCCGAAGCCGGGATCCAAGAGTACGAACGCATGTTAGCCGTAGACTCGCCGCCTGGCGTCCATGTGGACAACATCGGGGACCTCCCGCGAATCATCAAGGTCATTGGGACGCTCAGCGTGAAGGGGGATGGCCTACCGCCGCGGCCGCACCGGCTCTCGCGGTGGGCAGACCCGAAGACCGTCCCGCCCGTCAACGAGGAGTTCATGGAGGCGCTGTGGACCGCGGCGCCGGCCGTTCCGGTCCCCACGAGCCTCGTCTCCGCAGACCTATCCACTGATCGGCTGAGGGACATAGTCGAGGGGCTCGGACCGAAGGCCGTCCTCCTATTCGACGGCCGGTACTCCGAGCTCACCAACCGGCGGGGTGAGCCGTACAAGTCACGCAACGAGGCGGAGTCGGCACTCGCGTCCCTTTGCGCCTCCCGCGGCGTCGCCCAGGAGGTCACGGTCGCCGTCCTTGCGGCCTCCAAGATCGGGAAGTGGAACGAGCGGTCGGACTCTTACCGACGCTCCATCCTCCGGTCGGCGTACGGCCTCGCGGCCGCCCCGGCCCATGCACCGACGCCCTCAAGCTCCGCCCGTACGGACTCCGACGGAGTGCCCGGAGAAGGTAGACGTTACCCGGAACCCGGGACCAGTGATTCGGGGACGGAACGTCGTCCCCCGACGTCGGCCGTAGTACGGGCGGAACCACCGCCGGACCTGTTCATCACGAACCAGAAGACGGGAGCCGTACGCCCTGACCCGGCGGCTTTCGTAGGATGGTTCCGACGAGAAGAACGGTTCGTGGTTCCCATCGAGCGGGGGACATTCTCCACCGGCGGCAGCTTCGAGCTCCTGCATTACGGCGAGGGGTACTACAACGGGATGGCACGGCCGTTCGTTCGCGGTCAAGTCGAGGACGCTTTCCGGGCCGCGGGTATGACGTCAACAGACTCTTTCCGGGAGGAGGTTGTGCGCGGTATAGCCGCGACGTCGGAGTTCCACCGCGCACGGTCCACCTTCAACCCGGCGGACCAACTCTGCCTTCAGAATGGCGTCCTCGATACGGCGTCGGGCGCGTTGACCGCGCATACCCCCGAGACGGTCTTCACCTGGCGCCTCCCGGTGAAACACATCCCCGGGGCGGAGTGCCCTACGTTCGAGGCGTTCCTCGAGCGGGTCATGCCCGACCCGAAACGCCGCGAGCTGCTCGTAGACCTCATGGGGTACTGCCTGTGGCGGCGCAACCCGTTTCAGTCGTTCTTCGTCAACGTGGGCGACGGCGCCAACGGGAAGACCACGTGGCTCCGAGTGATGGAGGAGCTCCTCGGCCCGGACGCGATCGCGGCCGAGAGCCTTCAGAACCTATCGACCCATCGGTTCGCGCCCGCCGAACTCGAGGGGAAGCTCGCTAACCTATGCGACGACTTACCCTACGACCGGCCCCTCGCGGCGACCGGGGTCCTCAAAATCCTCACAGGGGAAGGGGAGTTCACCGGCGAGCGGAAGTTCCAACCCAAGTTCAAGTTCCGGTTCGACGGGAAGCTGATCGCCAACGCCAACCGAACCCCAGAGGTCCACGACGACACCTACGCGTTCTGGCGCCGGTTGGTGGCAATCCCCTGGGACGTCACTATCCCGGAGGGCGAGCGGGACCCGCGGCTCATCGACAAACTTAGGGCCGAACTCCCCGGCATACTGAACCTCGCGCTCCGCGGGCTCGATCGATGCCGAAGCCGTAATGAGTTCGACCCGGACGGAGTGTTCGCTGGAAGCCGGGAGGAGTGGCACTCGCGCTCCGACACCATCCGGGCGGAACTACTCGAGGATTACGAGGAGGACCCGAACGGATTCGTGCCCAACAACGACCTCTACAAGTGGCACGTCGACCGGTCGCGGTTGGCGGACCGGGAACCCCTGGGAACCAACGCTTTCGGGATACGCGTCACGCGGGCTTTCCCGCTGTCGCGACCCGAACGAAAACTGGTCGCCGGAAGGCGCATTTGGGTACGCCCCGGAATGCGTCACCGGGATGTCCGGCCGGAGTTGGACGAGGATGTGGGGGCCGACGCCCAGAAAAGACTCGACGAGGCCACAAATGCCACGGAAACCCATCCAACTCCGGCCGGGACTATTTCACGTCAGGAGGTCACACTCATCCGGCCGGAGTGTCCGGACGACCTCCATCCGGGCATGAAAACCGAAAACGAGAGTACTGAGGTAGTAGAAAGTACTCCGGCCAACTCCGGCCGGATGGCCCCTCAGGAGGCCCATGTCGGACCCCTGATTTCGGCCTCACCGGTAACCTGTAGTAAGACGAACGACGAGACACCCCGGGAGCGGCACCGGAACTGTCCCCATTGCCTCGCCCTCGAACACCACGTCTGTTACGCGTGCCCGGCCTGTCGGTGGCAGGAGAACCACGCGGGGGAGACGCTGTGATCCCGGCAGACCTCGCCCCCGAAACTGTAACCCCGCGCCTCCGCCTCCCCGTGGTTACACTTGACGCATGGGCCTAACCCAATAAGTACCGCCGAAAGTTACGGTATGCCGGGATACCGTAACCCATGAGCGACGGCGTACGAGAGGTCTCGGGCGCGCCCCGCCCCGTTCGGGTCCCGCCCGGCGCCCTCATGTCCCCGCCCTGGGACGATGACGCCGTCCGCCTCGCGTTCCTGGAGGACCGGGTACGGGTCCTCGAGGTGGCGCGCCGGGATCACGAGTTGCGGTTTCGCGCGATCGGCGCGGGGCCCCGGGGCAGGAAGTGACCGGGGACGGCGACCAGGGGGCCGCCACGACCGTCGACCCGCTCACCCACGAAGAACAGGAGGCCCTACTCGGCGCGGCGGCCGTGTTTGAGCGCCGTAAAGGGCCGCGGCCGGGCGAGTACTCCGAGTTCAGGGCCTCCGAGGTCGTAGCGTTCATCATAGGGACGGGTGTCCACCCTGAGGTCCTCTGGATGCCGGCCAAGCACCGCCTCCGCGTGGAGGAGAGCCACGGCGACCTCTACGTAAGGTGGAACCGGCCAAAGAAAACGGGCGTCCGGGCCGGTTGCTCCGTGCGCCTCGGTACAGCGGGCGATCCGAAGATCGCGTGGATTCCGCGGTTCGTCGCCCGGGTCATTAAACTCAACCGGTCCCGGAAGTACTGGTACTGGTTCGTGCGGACCATCTGGGAGACAACGGGCCTCCCGGGCAAGTGCTCCCCGCGCACCCTCCGTCACACGAGCCTCGCGAACGTGGCGGAGGCGACGGCCGACCCCTACGCCGTGGCGACGCACGGGAACGTGGACCTCGAGACCGGATGGAACTACGTCCGCGGCGCCGGGGCCCGCCGCACCGCCTCCATCCCGTCCGTCATGCCGAAGGTGAGGTCGGAATGAGTGCCGCCTACCCCGCAGCGCTGAACCGGCTCACCAGCGCCGAATCGTTCGACCCGGCAGCCATATCCAACGTGACGGGGCGGCACCTGCGCCAGATCATCGGTTCCGACTTGAAGGAGGCAACGCCCGTCGACGATGAGGACGAGATAAACTACCAAGCCGGATTTCTCGTCGACCGGGTGATGAACAAGGAGGACACGGTCGTAATCGTAACGGGAGAACCGGGCGTAGGGAAGTCGATGTTCACAATGATGTTGGGGTCAATCGTGAAGCGGCGCCTGGGTCTTGAGACCGGAACCTCCCGTACGCTCGACCTCGAGCTGGACATAGTCTCGCGCCTCACCACCTTCTCCCGCAGAGTGTACCAATCGTCACGAAAGAATCCCTTGGTCGTGATTGGCGACGAGGGAGTGTTGGTGGGCGCTCAGTCAGGATCGGGGCTGACCGGACCCGGAAGGATTTTGGACCGGGTGCTGTCGGTGAGCCGAATCAAGGCGTGCACAATCTTCATTCTCCACCCCTCGATCTGGGGTGTGGCCGCTTTCGTCAGAAACCGACGGGCGAAGGTCTGGTATCACGTTGAACGCCGCGGGCTCACGACCGCCTTCATCCTGAAAGATGCTCTCGACTTTACTCCCCCGCATCTGCTTCCCTTCAAGAAGATGCGGCATCCTTGGAACCGAATCCACTGGGAGTCCATAGAGAACAAACCCATGTGGGCGGCCTACGAACCGGCCAAGCTGGAAACGGTGAATCAGACGTTGGTGGACGCTGAGATTCAGGCTGCGGAGTTCGAGAAGAAGGAAGGGATGCGACCCCCCAGCGCCGCCTTCATGGACTACTGGGAACCGAGCTCCTTGCCCCGTGCACCAGGGGAAACAGACGAGGAGCTCGAACGTCGCCGGGACCGAGTCAGGAAACAGCGGGACCGGAGGTCACAGCGTGTCGGACAGGAAAGGGACGAACTCGAATCATCTCCGAACGCGCGCGCGTACGCGCGCGCGTAGCAAAGAGGGTAGAACCCGGACAAACGATCATGCAGAACCAAGAGATTTCAGAACCACAAGTAATCGCGCCATGTACGACCACTCGTAGTTCCAAGGTGAACGGGCCTACCGATGAGGCACGCGAACGGAAGCGCGAGAACAGTCGACGATGGAGACTTCGTCACCGCGAGCAAGCTCGAACCGAATCCCGCGAGAGGGCCCGCCTGTGGAGGGCGGCCCATCCCAAAGAGACACTGGCGTTGGCCCGGGAGTCGATGCGCCTATGGAGGGTGCGGCACCAGGTGGAGTCCCGTGCCAAGGCCAGGCGGTGGCGAATCGCCCATCCCCAATTGACTCGGGTTATTGCCCGTCGGACATACCTGAGAAACAAAGAACGAGTGGCAGAACAGACACGTCGGTGGAGGGTGGCAAATCGAACGAAGTGGCTCGAGCAGAAGCATCTCCGATACATGAAGGTGGGTCATGCATCGAGTGTCCGTTGGCTCCGGCGTATGCGTCCCGACCTTCCCTTTGTCTGCGCCATAGGCGGCGGCCCCGCTGATCATGCCGACCACTTGTGGCCCGTTTCACTGGGTGGTCCGGCTGACGACCCTGTCAAACACCACCGATTGAAATCGGTGGCTTGTAGCTG
>Ga0208456_1001123_pt1 | contig 10971 bp, 4 predicted proteins | sample June2015DPH_4_10_2_FD_184691 | JGI IMG/M metagenome (GOLD analysis project Ga0208456, IMG submission 184691) | Peatland microbial communities from SPRUCE experiment site at the Marcell Experimental Forest, Minnesota, USA - June2015DPH_4_100... | ecosystem: Environmental > Terrestrial > Soil >... | reverse complement strand
GCATCGTCCGCAGGTGCTGGAGAAACTGAAAGTCCAGGCGGATCGCGTGGAGTTTGTGGAGTTTGCTCCTCGGGAGCAGTACCTGAAGCGGTATCACCGCATCGATATCGGACTGGACACGTTTCCGTACAACGGGCACACCACCAGCCTGGATAGTTTATGGATGGGTGTTCCGGTGGTGAGCATGGTGGGTCAGAGGGCGGTGTCGCGGGCGGGATGGAGCCAAAGCAAGAACTTGGGTTTAGCCGAGGAGCTTGTGGGGCAAAGGCCGCAGGATTTCGTGCGATTGGCCGTGGGCTTGGCGGGCGATCTGCCGCGCCTGGCGGAGTTGCGCTCAACCCTGCGTCAGCGGATGGAAAACTCGCCCCTGATGGATGCCGACCGATTCGCCCGCAACGTGGAGAGCGCGTATCGGGCGATGTGGCGGCAGTGGTGTCAGACCAAGCAATCTTGAAATGGACCCCAGCTCGATCCAACAAATGTTTGACGCGGCGCTGCAGCATCAGCAGGCCGGACGTACCGAGCAGGCAGAATCGCTTTGCCGGCAGATTCTCGCCCAACAGCCCGAGCATGGCGACGCCCTGCATTTACTGGGGATTTTGCAGTTCGCCTCCCAGCCCAAGCCAGCCGTTGAATTACTCCGCCGGGCCGTTGCCGTTGATCCCCGCAGGTTCGATTACCACAACAATCTGGGCATTGCCCTGGCGAATTTGGGCCAGTGGGAGGCGGCCATGGTGGCTTACCGTCAGGCTTTGGGCCTGCGGCCGGATTTCGCCGATGGGTGGTTCAACCTCGGCACCGCGCTGCAAACCACCGGTCGGGCGCAGGAATCCGCCGCCGCCTTCGAGCGGGCCGCGGCGCTTCGGCCGGATCACCTGGAAGCTCACACGCGCCTGGGCATCGCTTTGTCGGATATGGGCAAACGGCATGAGGCGATCGCCGCATTCCAACGAGCGCTGTCGCTGGATCCGAATTGTCCGGAGGCGCTGCACAACCTGGCCAACGCGCTGCACGCCAACGGCCGCGTGGACGAGGCCATTTCGATGGTGCGTCAGGCCTTGGCTCTTCGGCCGGATTTCGACCAGGCCCTGATTCTCTTGGGCAACGCGCAAAAAGACATCGGCCAACTCGATGCAGCGCTGGCCAGTAACGATCGCGCGATGCAGCTTCGGCCGGACGACGCCAGCCTGCACAGCAACCGGCTCTACACGCTGCACTTTCATCCCGATTACGACGCGGCGGCGTTATTGCGCGAGCACCTGGCGTATAACGCCCGGCACGCGGCGGCGTTGGCCAAGTCCATCCGGTCGCATGATAACGATCCCTCCCCCGACAGACCCTTGCGCATCGGCTACGTCTCAGCCGATCTGCGCAGCCATCCGGTTGGAATGGCATTGGAGCCGCTGCTTGCCCATCACGACCATACGCAGTTTCAAATCATCTGTTTTGCCAATGCGCCGATCGAAGATGAGGTGACGCGGCGCTTGCGCGCCTGCAGCGACCGGTGGCACTGCATCGCCGGTTGGTCCGACCAGCAGGTGGCGGAGCTGGTGCGAGGGGAAAAAATCGACATCCTGGTGGACCTGTCCCTCCACTTGGGTCACAACCGTCTGTTGGTCTTTGCGCAAAAGCCCGCGCCCGTGCAGGTGACGTATTTGGGATATCCGAGCACGACGGGCCTGAGCACCATGGACTACCGGCTGGGCGATCCTTACATCGACCCCCCGGGCACGGAGCGGTATTATGTCGAGCAGACCATCCGCCTGCCGCGAACCTACCTCTGCTGGAAATGGAGCGGCAAAGACCTGCCGATAAGCGAACTGCCGGCGTTAAGCAACGGCTACGTCACCTTTGGCAGCTTGAATAATTTCTGCAAGGTGACGCCCGCGGTCCTGGAGACGTGGGGCAAGGTTTTGGCGGCGGTAAAAGATTCGCGTCTGATCCTGCGTTGCCCGCCGGGGCAGACGTCCGTCCGTGTCCGGCAGACCCTGGCCCAACGCGGCATCGATCCGCAGCGCATCGAGCTGTTCAGCCGATTGCCGTTGGACCAGTACGTTGCCTTGTGCAGCCGCCAGGATATCGGCCTGGACCCGTTTCCCTATCCCGGTCATACCACCAGCCTTGATTCGCTGTGGTTGGGGGTTCCGATGGTGACGCTGGCCGGCAACACCGCGGTCAGCCGGGCGGGGGTCAGTCTTCTGTACAATCTGAATCTGCCTGAGTTGATCGCTAGGGCCCCGGACCAGTACGTGGCGATTGCCCGCGCCCTGGCGGAGGATTTGCCTCGCCTCGCCGAGCTGCGCCGTGGTTTGCGGTCGCGTTTGCAGAGCTCCCCGCTGACCGACGGCCCGGGCTTTGCCCGAGACGTGGAGGCGGCCTATCGGGCGATGTGGCGGCGATGGTGCCAGGCCCGTTAGAGAACTTGTCCACTACTTGGCGCGGAATCTGGTGGATAAATTGGAGGCGCGACAAGCCTTAACTGGACCGTAAAAAAATCTTCACTAACCTAACTGCCGTTCGAGGCAATTGTTAAAGCCGGGCGGTGGTCCGATGACCCCATATTTAGTAAAGTTTTCTTTGACCAACCCCAGATGTTGTGTATATTGGCGGAATCCCGATTGCGGGGCGATTGGCTCAGAAAAGTGCCTCCGATGTGCGGTTTTGGGCGCTATGCCGTGTGCAGTTCACCTCGCCTGGGAGAGCCAGACACGTCGTTAGGAGGATGACGTACCGACGCCGTACGATTGGGTCGGCGTACGGGGTTTGTTTGCGCCGTTGGGAGTACAAAATCATGGGTATCCTCTGCGACACACAAATCCGTGAATTGATCACCATCGAGCCGTTCGAGGAGAACGTAAAACGCCCGGGGAAAATCAGCTACGGCGTTTCCAGCTACGGGTACGATCTCCGCGTCGGCTCGGTCTTCAAGATCTTCACCAACGTCAACTCCGAGATCGTCGACCCGAAGAAATTCTCCGAGCGGAGCTTCGTGACCGTCGACGTGGATGAGACTCGGCAGGACCACGTGCTGATCCCGCCCAACAGTTTTGCCCTGTGCGAAACGGTGGAAGTCATCTCCATGCCGCGGGAATATATGGCGATCTGCGTGGGCAAGAGCACGTATGCCCGCTGCGGGATCATCGTGAACGTGACGCCGATCGAGCCGGAATGGCGTGGGCGGATCACGCTGGAGATCAGCAACACCACGCCGCTGCCGGCCAAGATTTACGCCAACGAGGGAATCGCCCAGCTCATTTTCCTCAAGGGCGAGAGGGTCTGTTCCAAGAGTTACGCCGACAAGGGCGGAAGATACCAGGACCAAAAAGGTTTGACGTTACCCAAAGTGGATTAGCAGCTTCGGCTCGATGCCGAAGTTGTCTCCATGCGCTTGTTGCTTTTGTCGTTTTGCGGGAATGATTTTGGGAAGGGATTCGAATCATGAAAATCACACGCCGATTCACGAAGGCCGGCCAGGATGCCTTGGCCAGCGTGGAATACGAAAAGCGAACGAGCCGAATCACCAATCCGGACGGCTCGGTTGTCTTCGAGATGAACGATGCGGAGATTCCCAAGAACTGGTCGCAGCTGGCGACCGACATCATGGTCAGCAAGTATTTCCGCAAGGCTGGCGTGCCGCAAAAAGACGAGAGCGGCAATCCTATCCGTGACGGCGACGGCAACGTCGTCACCGGCCCGGAGCGCTCGGCCAAGGAAGTGGTCCATCGTCTGGCCGGGTGCTGGCGGTGGTGGGGTGAAAAGCACGGCTACTTCGACACGGCCGAGGATGCCCAGGCGTTTAACGACGAACTGGCGTACATGCTGCTGCACCAGATGTGCGCGCCCAACAGCCCGCAGTGGTTCAATACGGGGCTGAACTGGGCCTACGGCATCACCGGGCCGGCGCAGGGGCATTTTTATTGCGATCCGCGCAGTGGGGAATTGCTCAAGAGCAAGGACGCCTACAGCCATCCGCAGCCGCACGCGTGTTTCATCCAGTCGATCACGGACGACCTGGTGAACCCCGGCGGGATCATGGATTTGTGGACGCGCGAGGCGCGGCTGTTCAAGTACGGCAGCGGAACGGGAACCAATTTTTCGCGCTTGCGCGGCGAAAACGAGCCGCTGTCGGGCGGGGGAAAATCGTCCGGCCTGATGAGCTTTTTGAAAATCGGCGACCGTGCGGCCGGGGCGATCAAGTCCGGCGGCACCACGCGGCGGGCGGCCAAGATGGTCTGCCTCAACCTGGATCATCCCGACATCGAGCCGTTCATCAACTGGAAGGTGCGCGAGGAGTTGAAGGTCGCGGCAATGGCCGAGGGGATCAAGCGTCTGCCCAAGGAGCAGCGCGAGCTGGCCGCGAGGCTGGGGCTGAAGCTGGATTACGATTTCAACGGCGAAGGCTACCTGACCGTCAGCGGGCAAAATTCCAACAATTCCGTCCGCATCCCCAACCGATTTTTCAAGGCGGTGGACGAAGACGGCGTGTGGAATTTGACCTGGCGGACCACCGGCAAGGTGGCCAAGGCGCTCAAGGCGCGCGACCTATGGGACCAGATTGCGTTTGCGGCCTGGCGCTGCGCCGACCCGGGCGTGCAGTACGAGGACACGATCAACCAGTGGCACACCTGCCCCAAGAGCGGGCGGATCAACGCGTCCAACCCGTGCGTCACCGGCGACACGCGCGTGCTGACGCCCGGCGGAATCTGGCGGCGCATCGACCAGATGATCCACCTGCCCAGCCGCGTGGTCACCAATCTCGACGGCCAGGCGATCCACGCCACCGAAGGCTCGTTCCCCACCGGCACGCGCGAGGTGTACGAGCTGCGCACGGCCGGCGGGTACTCGCTGAAACTCACCGCCGATCACCTGGTTTGGACGCGGCGCCGAGGCTGGGTGGCGGCGGCCGACCTGAGCGCCGACGACGAAGTGAAGCTTCCCAACCAACCGGCGGCGGTGAGCGAGATCGGCCAGCCGCAGGATGAGCGGTTCTTCCAGCTTTTGGGTCTGTTTTTCTCCCGCGCCAACGCCGCCGCCGCGGCCGGCCGCGACGTCCTGCGCTTGGACGCCTGTTTGAGCGAAAGCGAACTGATCGCGCCCCTGGCGCGTTACATCGCTCAGACCTGGTGCGGCCGAATGTACGATGATGATTACGTCGATCAGTTGATGATCGACGACGCTGCCGCCGACGCGGATGAGATCCTCGCGTTCGAATCCGCCTCGGGCGGGACGGCGACGGCGACCAACCGCCGGCTGCTCAGCCGGCTCAAGGCCTACGTGCGCTATGAAACCGGCGAGCGGCGCCTGGGCGATGACGCGTTCACCGCCGGCCTGGCGGCACAGCGGCATTTGCTGGCGGCCCTGTTCACCGCGGATGCGATCTTCGCCGCCGGCACCCTCGAGCTGAAGAGCGACAGCCTGGGCCTTTTGCAGGATGTGCAATTGATCCTCCTGGGCTTCGGCGTGCAAAGCGCCGTCAGCCAGGCGGAGGGTGCGGCCAGTCTGCAACTCGATCGAGGCAGCCTGGGGGGCTTTGCGCGCTACATCGGCCTGTTGCCGGGCCGAAAAATGCGCCAGCTTTCCAGCCTCGCCGGCGCCGCCGTCGCCCTGCCGCAGATGGCGGCAAACTTCGACCGCGTCGCCGCCGTCACCAGCATTGGCCGCCAGCAGGTCTTCGACCTGACCGAGCCGCTCACGCAGTCGTTCGTCGCCAACGGCCTGACGGTGCACAACTGCTCCGAATACATGTTCCTGGACGACACCGCCTGCAACCTGGCATCCCTGAACGTACTGACGTTCTTCGATCCGGAAACGCGGCGATTCGACATTGAGGGCTACCGCCACGCCATTCGCTTGTGGACGATCGTGCTGGAGATCAGCGTGCTGATGGCCAGCTTCCCCTCCGAGGAAATCGCCCGCCGCAGCTACCGCTACCGCACGCTGGGGCTGGGTTACGCGAATTTAGGCGCGATGCTCATGCAGGCGGGAATCGCGTACGACAGCGACAAGGGCCGGGCGATCTGCGCGGCCCTATCGGCCATCCTCACCGGCGAAAGTTACGCCGCCAGCGCGGAAATGGCCCGCGAGCTTGGCGCGTTCCCCGGCTACGAGGAGAACCGCGCCGATATGCTGAGAGTGATCCGCAACCATCGCCGCGCCGCCTACGACATCGCCGGCAACGCCGCGGCCAAGAAGGCCCTGGGCGATTACGAGCAGCTCGAGATCAAACCCGTCGGACTGGATGGGTCGCGATTTGCCGAGAACGACCCGCTGGCGTCACTGCGCCTCTTGCGCGCGGCCCAGGAATGCTGGGACCGGGCGCTGGCTCTGGGCGAGCGGCACGGCTACCGCAACGCGCAAACCACGGTCATCGCGCCCACCGGCACCATCGGCCTGCTCATGGATTGCGACACCACGGGCGTCGAGCCGGATTTTGCCCTGGTCAAGTTCAAGAAGCTGTCCGGCGGCGGGCATTTCAAGATCGCCAACCAGTCCCTGCGCCCGGCGCTGCTCAACCTCGGCTACTCCGCGGATCAAATCCACGACATCCTCCAATACGTCATGGGCACGCTGTCCCTGCAGGATGCGCCGCACGTCAACTACCACGCCCTGCGCCAGCTTGGCTTCAACGACGAGGAGCTGGACAAGATCGAGGAGTCGCTGCCGAGTCAATTCGACATCAGCTTCGCCTTCAGCCCCTGGTCCGTGGGTCGGGACACGCTGCGGCGGCTGAACATCGCCGAATCCACCTGGCAGGCGCCGGGATTCAATCTCCTTCAACACCTGGGCTTCAGCAAAAAGCAGATCGCCGAGGCCAACGACGTCATCGCCGGACGCGGCACCGTCGAGGGCGCGCCGCACCTGCGACCCGAGCACTATCCGGTGTTCGATTGCGCCAACCGCTGCGGCCGGCACGGCCAGCGATTCATCCTCGTCGAAGGACACATCCGCATGATGGCCGCGGCCCAGCCGTTCATCACCGGCGCCATCTCCAAGACGATCAACCTGCCCAACGAGGCCACCGTCGAGGACATCCAGAACAGCTATTACCTGAGCTGGAAACTGGGCCTCAAGGCCAACGCCCTGTACCGCGACGGGTCGAAATTGAGCCAGCCGCTCAACGTCACGAGCGGCCAGGATTTGGAAGAGGCCGAGGAAGATGATGAGGAAAACGTGGCGGCGGCCCGCGAGGAGGTCGCCCAGGAAGTGGTCAGCGCCGCCAGCGCCTTGTTCGGCGGCAAGGCCACCACCAGCGACAACCTCGCTCCGGCCCACACGCACGTGGTGGAAAAAATCGTCGAGCGGATCGTCGAGCGGCCCCTGCGCCGCCGACTGCCCGACACCCGCAACGCTAAGACCCACAAGTTCGACGTCGGCGGCCACGAAGGCTACGTCACCGTCGGCCTGTACAGCGACGGGGCCCCGGGTGAAATCTTCATCCGCATGGCCAAAGAAGGCAGCACCATCGGCGGACTGATGGACACCATCGCCACGCTGGTATCCGTCAGCCTGCAATACGGCGTGCCGGTTGAGTCGCTGGTGCGGAAGTTCGAGCACGTGCGTTTCGAGCCGGCCGGCCTGACCCACAATCCGGAAATCCCCTTCGCCAAGAGCCTGGTGGATTACATTTTCCGCTGGCTGGCGATGGAGTTCGTGCACGGCTATCGCGCCGCCAACGCCCCCAAGCGCGAGCGCCCGGCCGCCGAAGCGGAAGCTGGCCAGCAGCCGGGCAAGGAAGAGGAGCCGGCCGACAAGGACGGCAACGGCCACGGCCCGCGCATTGAGCCGGACACCGCCCGGCCGTTTCCATATAGCGAGCAGGAGCTGAAAGCCGCCGCCAATCTCGCGGCCGATCCGGCCGCTGCGCCCAACCTGCGTTTAGCGATTGTGACCGATCCCCTGAGCCGCCAGAGTTCCGAGATGCAAGCGGACGCTCCTGCCTGCGACGTTTGCGGCGCCATCACCGTCCGCAGCGGCACCTGCTATAAGTGCCTCAACTGCGGAAATTCGATGGGATGTAGCTGAAACCTCGCATGTGCATGCGAGGTTTCAGCAACACCGCATGTACATGCGGTGCTCCGCGGCACTTACGATGACTGTGCGCAAACGCGCCAGCGTAGCGCGCGTGCTTATTTGAATCGCATAACCTGCTACAAGAGCGGTTTACGGCCGTTTGCGCGCTCAATTTCAAAAATATTTTCCCCCCATGTCCGGAAACAGACTGGGATTGGGCGAGGTCTGATCCGCATAACCGTAATGAGGAAAAGAAATTGCGCGGCGGGGCGAACGGCAGAAATGGGGCTGAATTTTACATAAGCGATTGGCTGGATTTTGGTTACGAGAAAAATGGAAAAAACCTTCACGTCTGAAGTGGGCCGGTGTGAAGGTTTTGGCGAATGGGCGTGGATCGGTTTCGACACGTGGGCGAGGCGGGCCGTGGCTCGGCTCGGTTTGAAACGGACGATGCGTGATCCGCGGCGGACTCGGAAAAAAGCTCCGGCCGACCTCAGCCACACATCACCGCTCGCCTCGGCCAACTGGGACAAGTACACAGGAGTGGCTGCCGCGTATGTTCCTGGCGGTCTATGTCGCCCACCGATTAAAATGGAATTGCTAGGGTACCGCCGCAGATAAAAGTCGGGGCGGTTAAGGGAGAAAACGGAGTCGGCGCTAGACGTGCCCTAATGAAACTTTTTAGCGAAGAAAACCTTTTCGCGTATTTTGATCGCCTGAGACAAACCGTCGAGCGGGAAATCCTGAACGAAAAGCCCGATTGGCTTCTAAACGTCAACGAAACCCAATATCTGGCCCATTTAGCCGCAAAATATGCAATTGCACCGCTGAGCTTTGATTTCGATGGGAAGACCGTCACTCCCGAGGAGCGAGTGTATCCACCCGACGGCGTCTACCTGGCAAAAGTCGGTCAGCGGGTCCAGGTTATTACGTTTCACATTCCCTTCACCGGCGAACCAACACTGCTGCGAATGCGACCCTCGCGTTTTAGGATTTGGAATTACGACGCAGTCACCACTGGGCATGAAGTGTGTTTCGAGATCAATGATTTCAATCACGACGCCAAAGATGTAGCACGCCAAGCGGAAGCTTGGATCAAATTTATCCGCGATATGAGCGAAAACGTGAGTGCGGACTTGGTCGTTTTCAACAATGGAATAGGGAATTTGTGCACCGCAACGTTTCAGCGCCGGAAGAAGGAAATCCTGCAGCAACGCGCACTGGTCGAGGCTCTGGGGGTTCCAGTCAAGCGAGCCGACGAAGTGCCATCCACGTTCAAGGTGCCAGTGGTCCGTAAGCCGATAGTGATGAAGCCCGTTGCGCCATCCGGTTCATATAAGCCCGAGCCGGCATTGGATGCCGGGCTCTATCGGGACATTCTCGAGGTTGTCAATGATTTTGGCCGTAACATGGAGCGGCATCCGAGCACCTATTACGGCAAGGATGAGGAAGCGATCCGCGATTTGCTCATCATGCTTTTGTCGCCCCACTTCCAAAGTGTGACGGGTGAAACCTTTAACAAGTCCGGAAAGACGGATATTTTGATTCGACATGAGGGTCAAAACGTGTTCGTTGCCGAGTGCAAGTTCTGGCGAGGCGAAAAAGAATTTGGCGCTGCCGTCGACCAATGCCTAAGCTATCTCACCTGGCGAGACTCGAAGGCGGCCATAATAAATTTTGTTCCGAATAAGAGTCTTCAACCTGTTCTCAACCAAGTGCCGGTGTCGCTTCGGAACCACAATTGCTTCGATGGCGGCTTGGAAAACAAAAGGGAGGGCTGGGTCGAATGCAAAATGCACCTCCCCAAAGACTCGACGAGAGGCGTTCACCTCGCGGTTTTGTCATTCCATTTGCCAAGCGATTGAATCGGCCTTGCACAGGCCATTAGCGTCGGCGGAACGCATAAGGGGATCATCGCTGATTGTTGTTCCCGTTGGCGTCGCCATGCGGCTCATGCTATTTGCTCGGGCCGAATTGGTCTTGGGCGATGGCGACGGCATTGAGCAGGGCCTGGGGTCAAACTAATCCGCGGATCTTAGAGCGGTTTCAGTTGTCCTGTAGCGTCTGCGCCGGCAGACGGCGGCCCTTTGGGTTGCGTTCCAACGGGCCGTCTGCGGCGTCATCGCTCCTCAATGGGTCTCTTATCTGACCCGTGTCGTCGCTCTTCCTTGCATCCGGCCCCTTGGAACCCAACGCAGACGCCACACGAAAACTGAAAACGCTCTAGGCATTCAAACTGCACCAGTACGAGCGATCGTGACCAATGCCGTTGAGTGCTTTGCGCTGGTATAATTGCTGGTATGACAATTCAGGAAATCCAGCGATTGAAGGAAGAGAAGCCGTTCAAACCCTTCCGCGTGTTGACGGCTGATGGGCGGGCTTACGACGTGCTGCATCCTGAGTGTTTGGCGCAATCGCCCTCGGGCCGGTTGATCGTGATTGGCTTGCCGGACGATTCGATGGTCACGCTCGATTTGTTGCTGGTTGCGGGAATACGCAGGGGAATCAAAGCGGGGAGAAACGGGTCCAAGCGAAAGCGGCGGTCATAGGGGCGGGGGCCGGCATTGAGCGGGGCCTAGGTCAAACCAATTCGCGGATTTCAGGGATTCAAACTGCGCCAATCCTAATCTTTCTCTTACTCTTGCTCTTAATCCTGTTCGTAATCTTAATCTTCATCTTAATCTTGCTCGTCTGTTGCCTGCCCTGAACCGAATGCGGCTCTCGAAAGATCGGCGAGAAAGAGCAGGATTAAGATTACGATTAGGAAGAGGATTAGGAGCACGATTAAGAGTTAAGAGTAGGATCTCAGCGGGACATGAAACGCGGACGCAGCTGAATGCCACGAAGATAGTTCATAAGTCCGTGTCACGGCGCGCCTTGTGATCGTTCGCGCCAGCCATGGCCTTCTGCGAGAATGATGTTGTTCACGACATCGTTGCTCAACAGGAGGCCACGGATGGC
>Ga0208456_1001121_pt1 | contig 10985 bp, 7 predicted proteins | sample June2015DPH_4_10_2_FD_184691 | JGI IMG/M metagenome (GOLD analysis project Ga0208456, IMG submission 184691) | Peatland microbial communities from SPRUCE experiment site at the Marcell Experimental Forest, Minnesota, USA - June2015DPH_4_100... | ecosystem: Environmental > Terrestrial > Soil >... | reverse complement strand
CGAGGATGAGGATCTCGGGGCTGGCGAGGAACGCCCGGGCGATCGTCAGCAGCTGTTTCTGGCCGGAGGAGATGTTCGAGGCGTCGGCGTCGAGCACCGTGTCGTAGCCCTCGGGCAGGGTACGGACGAAGTGGTCGACGTAGGCGGCCTCGGCGGCCGCGAGGATTTCCTCGTGGGTCGCCTTCTCCTTCCCGTAGCCGATGTTGTCCCAGATGGTGCCGGCGAAGAGCCAGGTGTCCTGCAGGACCATGCCGAACGAGCGGCGCACCTCGTCGCGGGAGAGCTCCCGGTAGTCGACGCCGTCGAGGAGGATCTGCCCGGAGTCGATCTCGTAGAAGCGCACGAGCAGGTTGACGATCGTGGTCTTGCCCGCCCCGGTCGGTCCGACGATCGCCACGGTCTCGCCGGGCGTGGCTTCGAGGGTGAAGTCCTCGATGAGGGGCGTGTCGGGCTCGTAGCGGAACGACACGTGCTCGAGCTGCAATCTCCCAGCCGCCCGGGGCCTCAGGGCTGCCAGCTGGGTCGGCTCCTCGTCGGCCGCCTCCTCGGGCGCGTCGAGAAACTCGAAGACCCGCTCGGCCGACGCGAGACCCGACTGCAGCAGGTTCATCTGGCTCGCGATCTGCGTGATCGGCATCGTGAACTGGCGTGAGTACTGGATGAAGGCCACCACGTCACCGAGGGACATCGCCCCCGAGGCGACCCGATAGCCGCCGAACACGGCGATTACGACGTAGTTGATGTTGGCGAGGAACTGCATCGCCGGTTGGATGATCCCGGAAAGGAACTGCGCCCGGAAGCTCGCGTCGAATAAGCGCCGGTTCTCGCGCTCGAACTCGTCCACCGTCGCCTGGCGGCGCCCGAAGACCCCGACGAGCACGTGCCCGGTGTGGGACTCCTCAACGAGTCCGTTCAGCGAGCCCGTCCGCTTCCACTGGGAGGCGAACTGGACCTGGGAACGTCGCGCGATGAAGAAGGTGATCACGATGGCGAGGGGGATGACGATGACGGACACCGTCGCCAACAGGGGCGAGATCCAGAACATCATGGCCATCACCCCGCCGACGGTGAGCACCGACGTGAGGAGCTGGCTCAAACCCTGTTGCAGCGTCGTCGTGAGGTTGTCGATGTCGTTCGTGACCCGACTAAGGATGTCGCCGTGCGGGTGGCTGTCGAAGTACCGCAACGGCAGGCGCGCCAGCTTCTCCTCGACCTCGCGCCGCAGCCCGTACATCGTGCGCTGCGTGACTCCGGCCATGAGGAAGCCCTGGCCGTAGCTGAGGAGCGCGCCGAAGAGGTACACGAGGGCGGCCAGGCCGAGGACGAGTCCGAGGTGCGAGATGTCGACGCCCTTCCCGGGCGTGACGTTCATCCCGGCGAGCATCGAGGCGAGCTGGCTCTCGCCATGCGAGCGCAGCAGCGCGATGGCTTGTTCCTTCGTGATGCCGGGCTTCAGCCTCTTGCCGACCACGCCGTTGAACAGGATGTCGGTCGCGTCGCCGAGAATCCGGGGGCCGGAAACCGTGAAACCGACCGACGTCACGCCGAGCGCCAGCACGACGAGGAGACGGAGCCGCTCGGGCCGCAGGCGGCCGAGCAGCCGTCGCAGCGTCCCCCGGAAGTCCCGCGCGCGTTCCCCGGGCGATGTCGTGCCGATCCCTCTGCGGCCCCCGGGTCGCCCGCCCATCATGCGGCCGCGTCCTCACCGAGCTGGGACCGGACGATCTCCCGGTATGGTTCGCAGCTCGACAACAGCTCGGCGTGCGATCCCATCCCGACGATCAGCCCGTCGTCGAGCACGATGATGTGGTCGGCGTGCATGATCGTGCTCACTCGTTGCGCCACGAGGACTACGGCCGCGTCACGCGTGCTGACCTTCATCGCGGCGCGCAGTCGGGCGTCGGTCGCGGCGTCGAGCGCCGAGAGACAGTCGTCCAATAGGTAGAGCTTCGGTTGTTTCACGAGCGCCCGGGCGATCGACAGTCGCTGACGCTGGCCCCCGGAGACGTTCGTGCCGCCCTGGTCGATCGGTGCCGCGAGGTCCCCGGGCATCGCGGCGACGAAATCGTGGGCCTGGGCGATCTCGAGGGCTTTCCAGAGCTCCGCGTCGCTCGCCTCGGGCCTGCCGTACCGCAGGTTGTCGGCGACCGTGCCGCTGAACAGGTACGCCGTCTGGGGGACGAGCCCGATCGACCTCCAGAGCCCTTCGAGATCCTGGTCGCGCACGTCGACGCCGTTGACGAGGACTCGACCACGCGTCGGGTCGAAAAAGCGCGGGATGAGGTTGAGGAGCGTCGTCTTGCCGCTGCCGGTGCCGCCGATGATCGCGCTCGTCTCGCCAGGACGGAGCGTGAACGAGAGGTCCTGCAGCACCGGTCTCTCGCCGCCGGGGTAGCCGAACGCGACGTCGCGGAACTCGACCTCTCCGGTCGGGTGGGCCGGGCTGACCGACCTCGACGGGTCGGCGACCGATGGTTCGGTGTCCAGCACCTGCATGATGCGTTCGGCGCTCGCGACCGCCCGGGGGGCGAAGATCGCGATCATCACGGCCATCATCACCGCCATCAGGATCTGCAGGATGTAGGTCAGGAACGCGGTGAGGTTGCCGATCGGGAGCGATCCCTCGCTGACGAAGCGACCGCCGAACCACAGCACGGCGACGCTCGAGAGGTTGAGGATCACCATGAGCGCGGGCAGGGTCAGGGCGAAAATCCGGTTTACCCGCAGCGCGGTCGCCGTGAGATTGGCGTTCGCGTCCCCGAAGCGCTCACGCTCGGACCGGTTGCGGACGAAGGCGCGGATAACCCGGACCCCGGTGATCTGCTCGAGCAGGACCTGATTGATCCGGTCGATCCTTGACTGCATGACCCGGAACTGGGGTATGACCAGCCTCATCACGGACCCGATGAACAGCGCCATGACGGGCACGGCGACCACGAGCAGGAACGAAAGTGGCCCGCCCTCCCGGATGGCGAGGACGATGCCCCCGACGCACATGATCGGGGCGATAACCATGAGCGTGAGGGCCGCCTGCACGAACACCTGGACCTGTTGGACGTCGTTCGTGTTGCGGGTGATGAGTGAAGGGGTTCCGAAATGGTTCATCTCGCGCGTCGAGAAGCCCTGGACGCGGGTGAAGACCGCGCCCCGCACATCCGCGCCGAAACCCATCGACACGCGCGACGCCCAGTACACGGCCACGATGGAGACGATGCCGAGCACGATGGTGATCGCGAGCATGACGGCGCCCGTCATCCAGATGTAGTGGAGGTCTCCCTCGACGATCCCGTTGTTGATGATGTCGGCGTTGAGGTTCGGAAGGTAGAGGTTTCCGCCGGTCTGGACGACCAGCAGCGCGACGACGACGGCGACCTGGGCCGCGTAAGGGCGCACGAAGGTGCGCAGCAGACGTCTCAGCACGTTCGGCTGTCCCCGGCTTGACCGAGGAATTCCATGATCGGTGTGACCTCGACTGCCGTCGCGGACGACGGCCTCATCGCGGTTCGTTCCGTCTGACCAAGTCAACCTCGGGCGCACATGTATCGGGCCAGTTGCGCCCGACCAGCGTATCCCGATCTCGGGTCCGGTCTGGGTGGCAGACGCGACCGGGACCGGAGCGCCGTAGTGTTTTGCCCGGTGCCGCAATGACCCCCGAGAGCTACACGTTGGCCGGGTCCGCCGTCACGATCCCGCCGCTTGGCGTCGGGACCTGGGCGTGGGGGGATCGTTCCACGTGGGGCATGGGCGGTTACGACGTCAACCTCACCCTCGCCTCGATCCAGGAGGCGTGGGACGCCTCGCTCGAGGCCGGGATCACGATGTTCGACACCGCCGAGGTCTACGGAGGAGGCGAAAGCGAGCGCATTATCGGTGCGATGCTCGCCCGCGACCCGCAACGGGCCGAGTCCGTCGTCATCGCCACGAAATTCCTGCCGTATCCATGGAAGCTGCGCGTCCACCACGCGTTGTTGAAATCCCTACGGGCCTCGCTCGATCGGCTGGGACAGCCGGCGGTCGACCTCTACCAGATTCACGGACCGATCAGCCTGCGGTCCCACTCCGAGCTGGCCGACGCGCTCGCGGATGCACATGAGATGGGCCTCGTGAAAGCGGTCGGCGTCTCGAACTATTCCGCGACCGAGACACGATCGATGGCCCTTCAGCTCGGGAAGCGCCACATGAAACTCGCCACGAACCAGATCGAGTTCTCACTGCTGCGGCGATCTCCGGAGATGAACGGCCTGCTCGCGGCGTGCCAGGAGTTGGGGGTCCGACCAATCGCGTACTCGCCGCTCGGCCAGGGCCGGCTCACGGGCAAGTACTCGGCCGCGGTGGCTCCGCCCCCCAGGAGGAATTTCGGCAGGTATCCGATGACGGTGGTCGATGGAGTCGTGGCCGAGCTCCGGCGCCTAGGCGAGAAGCACGGAGGGAAGACGCCGAGCCAGGTCGCCCTGAACTGGTTGATCGCCAAGGGCGCCGTGCCGATCCCGGGCGCCAAGAATCGGCACCAGGCATTGGACAACGCCGGAGCGCTTGGCTGGCGCCTCGATGACGAGGATCTCGACCGACTGGACCGGGCGTCCCTCCCGGGGGTGCGGAACCTCGGGGGCCGGATCTGGCAGCACGGCTGAGCCGTGGAAGGTCCGAAAACCGCTGGCGCGGGGCGCGTCGGGCCGGGCGCTTCTTCCAAACGTGATGACGTGGCCGCCAACAGCCTCGGTGGGTACCGGAGATAGAGATCACCAAAACGCAATCAGCCCGGACGGCACGTCCGCTTGCCTTTCGGTGAGGTGTTGCGAGGACCGGTTGAGGACAGACACCGGATCCGCGTCGATCAGCGCGCCGCGTTGCCGCGGGTGCCAGCCCTGCTGCGTCCTCGAAGGTTTTGCATTCGTCACCGAAACACGCCTCGGTATTGTCGCTGTCACTTGTTGATTCGCGTGAAGAACCGTAGCGAAAACATGTCAAGTCCAAGTTATCCTCAGACTTACGCTCCATTGTGCTCAATGTGAGCGACTAAAACTAGAGCCTCTTCGGAGGACAAGGGCGCAAATGAGAACCTTGAGGTTGGCTCGTCATGGGAGAAGCAGCACGACTTCCGCCAAAGTACGCCGCACCATTCATGGGGCGACTACCGTGCTGGTAGTTCTAGCTTCGGCACTAGTAGCGGCTAATCAAGCAGGCGCCGACTCGGGACCCGTCGTGACACCTTCGACGTCGTCGATGACAGTGACCGCGGGAATCGCCTTCAACGTCACGTGGACGGTCGTCGCGGGTGCGTCGATCACCTACAACCACCTCAACGTCTATGAGCCGAACGGCAACGAACTCCCGTCGGAATGCTCAGATTCGACGTTGATCTCTGGCGCCGCCAGCAATGGCACCTATCAGGCGACCTGCACTCTTCCCAATGGCCTTGCGAACGCCAACTACACGACGTCGATTCAAGTCGACGACAGCCTCGGCAACATCGTCGACTCGGCGGGTCCGATGCTGACCCTTACCGGAAGCACTGTTCTTCTCCCGCCGGTGGTGACGAGCTTGTCCACGCTTTCGCTGGTGAAGGCGAATGGCGCCGTTGAAAGCGCGACAACGACCGTTTCGTGTGCGCAGTCGGTGTGCGCGATTAAGGGCACTCTGTACGAGATCGTCTCAGCGAAGGTGAACTCGCCGAGTGCGAACGGCGACGAAGAATTGGCAAACGCGAAAGACCACGCGATGCACGCGCGCAAACTAACAACACGCAAGATTGTGATCGGCCGAGGACGAGCAACGGTCAAACGTGGTTGGAAATCTGTCCTCAGGCTTGTCTTGAATCCGAATGGAGTCAGACAGCTGCGGTCTGCGAGCGCAACTCGACCAGTCAAGGGCGACCAGCTCGTACTTCGGGTGAGGAACGGCAGAACCGTGACCCGGTCGGTGATCATCAGATAGGCGGCACCTGACAGATCCTGGGTCAGGAACCTCGAGTCGCACGTCTTCCGAGAACTCCCATCCTAAGAGTGACCTGATAGATGGCTAGAAGCACTCGCCGACCGTCGTCAGTCAAACGCCAGATCTAAGCAATTGGCGCAAGCTGGCCCAGAACGTTCACGGGCGAGCCGACGTAACCGTCCCTAATCGCCGGACCTGTGCGCCCGGGCGGAGCAGCAGCAGATGCTCGCCCAAAGATCGCGCCGAAGTATCCAGCCCAACGTCGGGGCGGTCCGTCGGTGGGTTAAGTAGCCCATTCGAACTGGTGCTCCTCGACAGATTCAGTAGTCGTATGCTGACTCGTGTGATTGATCCCGACACGAAGGACTGGATGTGGGTCCTCGAGCGAGCCTGTCCCGAGTGCGGCTTTGACGCAAGCAAGTGCGAATCTGAAGATGTCGCCAGTCTAATTCGAGACAACGCACAGGTATGGGAACGATTCCGGCGCAATGGCACCATTCGACCGGGTCGTCCCAACGAGTCAACGTGGTCGACTCTGGAGTACGCATGTCACGTGCGCGACGTCTATCGGATCTACAGAACACGGATCGAACGCATGCTGACCGAAGACGATCCACTGTTTGAGTATTGGGACCAGGACGCCGCCGCAATCGCTCATTCCTACGAGCAACAAGCTCCCGAGGTGGCCGCTGCTGAGCTCGCCCGTGCCGCCGAGTCGATGGCGTCGGCGCTCGACGGAGTGTCTGGTCCGTCCTGGCTTCGACCTGGCCGTCGAAGTGACGGGGCGTCCTTCAGAATTGGCACGCTCGTCCGCTATATGATCCACGATCCCATCCATCACGCCTGGGATGTGCAAAAGCAGCACTCTTAGCACCCAGACCACACTGAATACGCCCCATATTCCTCCGGTGCGCGACGGAAGTAACCATGCGCGATAGGCATTGGGGCAAGTCCTTTGAGGCATGCCGACCCGCCCGGAGATTCGAGCCCGAGGCTGCGGTGCAGGCGCTCCTGTATTTGATCAGCATTCACATCGGACAATCTTGCAGCCGTCGACAACCTGGACTTTTCGAGCGACGAGCTTGCCGCGATCGATCGCTACGCGACCGACAGCGGAATCGACCTCTGGGCGGTCTCGCGCCGCCCCTAGCGCCGCGCCGCCTTGCGGGCGACCACCGGCACCAGACCATCGTCCTCGCCGTGCGGTGCGCGGCCCCTGGGTCCACGAGGGACCGGGTCGCTTGAAGGCCTTGTCCAAGCGGCGATCCGCGACGCGGACAGCATTGGGCAGGCCTTGAGACCAGCGTTTTGCTTGGTCCCGCTCCGGAGCTCAAGGGCGTCACGGCGGTCAGGCACGGGCCCACGGGGGATCCGACTTCGAAAGAGCCAGGGTCGTTGCCGCGACGGCGACTATCACGACCAGGGCGATCACCAGGGGAAGGACGATGCGGACGTGGATTGCCAGCGCCGCACCGATGAGGGCTCCGAGGAGCATCGAGGCCACGGCGATCAGGCGGCGGCCCGAAAGCGATCCCCTGCCACCCGCGAGTGCGCTGTCGGCCGCGGTGCCGGTGATGGTCAAGGTGAGCACCGTGGTAGTCAGGTCTGGCACCGCGAGCTTGCGCGCGGTTGCGTTCTGGATCCCCATGGCGATCCCAAGGACGACGATCAAGGGGTAGCGGAACCCTTCGGTCATCGCGTTACCAGCCAGTGCGGCGAGCACCACCGAAGCCGCAAGGAATACGGCCTGGATCGAGGCGGCAGCGTGGAGCAGACGACCCCGGTGTTCTCCAAGGAGCGAACCGACTCTGCCGCCCACGAGGGCGCCGGACCAGAACGACGCCAGGGCCACGACTGATGCCGCGATCGAGAAACCTGGCGCCCCGGCCAGTGCAAATCCCAGGAACACGACGTTGCCAGTCATGTTGGCGACGAAGACATGCCCGAGCACCAGATAGCTGAAGGCATCGACCAGCCCGGTGAGAAGTGTCAGGGACAAGAGCAGCGGAGGCAGCGGGCCATGTCTGCTGTTGGGATACGGGACGAGCATCCCGCGCACATCGGCGAGGAAAGTGTTCACGGTCGCACCGCAGCGTCGTCGTAGACGACCGAGAGATCCTCGTCGCCCCGTCCGTTGGTCACAGCGCGATGCCACGACTCGATGAGGCTCTGGGTCAACGCCAGCTCGATGCCAACCGACTCGGCTGCTTCAAGGGCGAGATCGGCGTCCTTTACGGCATGTTTGAGCGCGAAGTTCGGCGTGAAGTCACCCTCGAGCATGCTCCGACTCTTGTCGATGGCGTAGGGCGATCCGATCGGCGCGTCGAGGAGGTCGATGATCATCGCCGGGTCGATGCCGAGGGCGCCGGCGAAGTGGAGCGTCTCGGCGGTGGACTCGACGAGATCGACAAGCCAGTTGTTGAGCACCAGCTTTGCCCTGCTGCCGGCACCCGCAGGGCCTAGCCAGACCGTCCGCCGGCCGATCGCATCCAGCACGGGCGCCACGGCCTGTTGGATTTCAGCCGGTCCGCTTGCAAGCACGAGCAATGTTCCCGCCTCGGCCGGGCCGACGCTGCCCGAGACCGGGGCGTCGACGAACGCCGTGCCGTGCGCACGGGCGAGCGTCGCCAGTCGGTCCGTCCAGTCAATGCCGACGGTGCTCATCTGCAGCCAGACCCGGTCGCGCTCGGAGGAGGCGAGCGGCCCGTCCGCTCCGGCCATCACGCTTTGAACCGCTGGGCCGTCGGCCAGCATCGTGAGAAGGACGTCGGCGCCCACCGCTGCTTGTGCCGGCGAGGCCGCCGCCGTCGCCCCAGTATCGACCAACGGCACGGTCTTGACGGGCGAACGGTCCCAGACCCTGACGGCGAACCCGGCCGAGACGAGTCTTGTGGCCATCGGTCTTCCCATCTGTCCGATGCCGAGGACGGCAACGATGGGCAACCCTTTCCGTCCGGGCTGCTGGTTTCCAGTGTCGTTGTTGCTCATGGGATCCCCATTTCCTGTGTGCAGTTCCTTCAGATGCCCTCGGGAGAGGGCCCGACGACGATCACCGCCCCGGCGATGACGGTGTCGATGCGGGCGAAGGCCTCCTCGTCGAGGTCGTCGATGTGGGCCGGATCGCGGGGACCGACGATAGGCACGTCGACCCCCGGGCGCGCGAGCGTCCAGGCCACGGCCAACCGGCTGACCGAGGTACCGAGGCCGATGGCTTCAGTCCATAGTTCTTGCAGTCTGTCTTCGACGCCCTGGCGGATCCAGTTCGGGCCGGCGTCGCGCGTGATGCCGTTGCCGTCGGGTCAGAGCCCCCCTTTGGTGGCGATGACGAGGTTATGACCGTCGTGGGCTCACGCGAGCAGTCGCGCTGAGGCACGAAAACCAAAGACCTGAGCGAGATAGAACATCTCACGGCCTGGTCGAAGCCCCGCTTGATAGCGGCAATGGCTGCGTCTTCATCGCTAGGCCCCAGTCCTCCCCGGAGCTGCCAGACCCGACGGTCAGCTCAGGGGTGAAGTTGGCAATCCGACATCCGGCAGCAGCACCGGATCGATACTCGATTATCGCGGCGTCCAAGACGGCCTGGTAGGGAGCGAGACGCTGGTCATGGTCTCCAGCGGAGACGGAAGGTGTAGTGGCGGATGCCGACGTAGCGATTGCCGAACCAGGTCCTCGCACCTGGCCCTACCGTGTTGAACCACAACTGGAACAGGAACCCCCGTCCGAGGTGTCTGGCGATTCGAGAACCGTGCATCGCTTCAAGGTGCTTGGAGCCCAGATGGTCCATGGTCCTTCTGAGCGGAGCTTCGATGCGCCCCAGCCAGTAGGCCTCCAAGGCTTCGAGCTGTTGATCCGAGAGGCCCTCCCGGCAAGCGAGTCGGTTCACATGGTCGATCTCCACGTCGCGAAGCGCCCAATGGTCCGCCAAGCGGTGAACTCTGTCGAAAGGCAATCGAGCAAAGCGATCATCCAAGGCCTGGATGACCGTCTCGGTTCGGTCGCCGAGGTCGGGGGCAGGCGGAGGAGGGGGTTCTCGGCTGGCCAGGCGCTCAAGGCTGACCGTACTGATCGGCACCTTTCGGCTGTCGATAGTGACCGTCGCCGCCGGTACCCGGCTGGCGGCCGCCCAGTACCCATCCCCGAGGTCGCACCTCTCAAACGGTGTGTCCTGGCCATCCACCAGGATCGTGATCGGCGTCCATTCCACCTCGGCCGGGCGAGGAACTGGACTGTCCTTGCCCCGAGCGGCGAGGGCAACCTGACCCCGTGGTGACGCCAGATAGGGGTTCATCGGAGCCCCCGCACGGATCCGCTGGAACTGGTCATCATCGCCCGGGCGATGCGACGTGATGGTGATCAATCCACCATCGGGGTCGGCAAAAGTGAGGCCCTCCGACATCCAAACCGCCCGCACTCGACGTCCGGGGCGCACGAATCCGAGGCGGGCCCTTCGACCGCGTTCTCGTTGCAAGCCCACCACGCCGTACAGGACGATCTCCGCGTCGGCCGAAGCTTCCTGCTCTTCCACCAGCGACCCCGCTTCTCCTCGGACACCATCAAGCGAACACCCGCCTGGAACGACGTGGTGATCCCCTGCTCGCCGGCCACGATGCCGGTCAGTTCGTGTCAGCCGGCCGAGTTGGCTGGATCAACAGGCGACCGCGACGTCGTCGCACCTGGCGGGTGAGAGTGCCCTCGGGAGCGTATCTTCGGGAGTTCATCGGGGGCTTTTCGCCTCTAGCGGCGAGGGCCGCCGTCGCCACACCATCGCGCCAGGAAAACCAGGAAAAGAGGTGGGCGGCAATGGGCGAGCGCTCTGGTCGGTCTGCGGGTATATGTAAGTTGTTGCTTACCACTGAACATCGGCCTGCCCGGGCCCTCCTGGCCGCCGTTGCCGGCTCGACCCTGACCGCCGCCGTCGGGGGACTTGGCGCCCGCCGTGCACCGACGGTGTACAAACACCTGGACAAGCCCGGCTGGGCCCCACCTCCGTCGGCCTTCGGTCCAGTCTGGACCGGCCTCTACGGGCTGATGGCGGTGGCTGTGTACCGGGC
>Ga0208456_1001119_pt1 | contig 10992 bp, 8 predicted proteins | sample June2015DPH_4_10_2_FD_184691 | JGI IMG/M metagenome (GOLD analysis project Ga0208456, IMG submission 184691) | Peatland microbial communities from SPRUCE experiment site at the Marcell Experimental Forest, Minnesota, USA - June2015DPH_4_100... | ecosystem: Environmental > Terrestrial > Soil >... | reverse complement strand
TGAGCCTCGGATTGATCGCCACGGCGGCAAGGTCGCGGTGGTCGCCGACCCTTTGGGGGCACCCTTCGGATTGCTTGAATGGCCGGACACTGAGAGTAAAGAGGTGTCCAAATGAATACCTTATTCTTACGCTGGTCAGTGCTTGTCTTCGTGGTTGGAGTCCTGTTGTCCGGCTGCGCCTTAACTGTTGGCGGATACGGATACGACGACGGCGGGGGCTTTGGAGCGGCTTACTATGAACCCTACGGTGGCGATTACGGTGGTTGGGGACATGACTACCACGTGGCGCCGGTTCGCCGCGGTGACAATCGTCCAACCAGTGGAAGTGGCCACGCATCTGCGCACACTTACAGATCAGCGCCTGCTTCCCACTCGATGCCGTCTATTCCGTCGCAGTCGCGTTCTGGTGGCTCGAGATCACATTGAAGTGCGTCTCGACAATGATCTTGACAGCGTACTGTGCCCCGAAGTGAAGGGATGTAAGATTATGTTACTGCTTGAAATTGAGATTAGTGGCTCCCCGGTGATGTGATGGAAGGATTGCAAAGGGACCTTAAAGGCTGATAGTCAAACATTCTTCGAATAGAAGCTTATAGATTTCGTTCCAAGATATTCTTCTCAAATGAAATAGAGTTGGATGAGATCTATCGAAGATATCCATGGTTTTACTGATGCTTCAATATCTTATAGATCTATTGACTCGTATCTGATTGCATGTTGGTGATGATTATCAAAAGATATATTCAATTAGGCCAAACCCTTGCTCCTGGCACGGAATCTTCGGTTATCAAAGTTCATAAGCGATGATACAGAAGAAGGTATATGAGTTCTCTTTAGCAGAATATGGTGCCAAGTATCTATTTCCAGGATTATTCTTTTAATCGACATATATGCTCATCATCTATACTCATGATAGGATCATATAGTGTTGTCAGTTTGTAGATGAAAAAGTTCCTTGCTTCCTTACTTTGACTTATGTAAGCCATACTCCAATTGTCAAACACAATGAATAGAGGCTTCTTATCGAATATTTTAGCTAATTCCATCTCAGTGGTAGTCCCAGGACCGACGAGTACCTTAAGAAGATATTCCCTCGAAATATTTGAAGGATGCGTGGTGGACTTACTCAATGGCTTTAAATCAAGAAGCCAATAAACAATGTGGTCATCCATCATGTAAACCGGTTTACGATTAACATTATGCTGCCTAATATAATCCGCAACCGCATATGCAGTGCCATGATTTATCGGAAGGCCATCTAAAACACGTGAAATTATTATCTCGTATTCTGTAATAATCGGGGGCATAGATGTTATTAATGCCAATAAAACCATGCCCATTATTATCAAGCGAGCATTGAAAGATTTGGTAGAACATAAAATAGAAGATGCAGTTAAAGACATAAAGGGAACTAGTTGTATAAGGTAATGAGTAAAGGGTAGTCCACCACCCCCACCTTTTAAAATTGATAACTCTATTGATAAAAGAAAAGCGATTAGAAATAGAAAACCGAATCTTTTATCTTTTGACATATTTCGCAACTGTGTAATGCCAAAGAAAAGACCCGCAAATCCACACAGCCATACTATCACGCTTATTCCAAAAAGAGATCCTTTGATATTAAGGAAAAACCCCCAAAACATCTCCAACTGTTTATTTAACGCTTCCAAAAAAGAAAGCTGGGAATTTGCAAAACTTAATGGAGCTAAAACAACTGATGACCACCAGAGTCTCTCATTCCCAGTGATTACATAAGGTAGGAAAACAAGCAGAACGATGAGGCTACCACCAGCTATATATGCAAGTCCTGACTTGAGTGAGTTGAAGTAGCTGAACTGACGAGGTCGGGCAGTCAACGCCGCAATAACTATAATAATACCAGCGAAAACTGCAACAAAAGCAAGATTGATACGAACAAAGGATGCTATTGCTATCAATATACCAATGAAAAAAACTGTACGTGGTGTTTGTTCTCGCATTACGAAAAGAGCAAGTGCGCCAACCAGGGGCACTAATGCTACATGTTCCGTCATGACTGCTTGCCCTAAATTGATACTACTGGCAAGTACTATAAACAACGTTGCGCTTAAAATGCCTGTGCGACGATTCCAGAGAGTCTTGCCTGTTAGATAAGTAAAAAAAGCAGTTAATGCAACACAGAGTGTGCCAGCAATTCGTACTGAAACAATGCTTTTACCCAGTAGGGCAATAGCACCTGCGAAGAACAAGATTGCTAATGGTGGCTTTATATCCCACAACTCTGTATAGGGCAGGTGTCCATCCAGGATGGATTGTCCCATTAATATAAATGTGCTCTCATCCCAATTAATAACAATATCAAAGAAGAAAGGGAATCGAATAGCAAAGCTTAAGATAAATAAATAAATAGCTACATAAAATAACTCTCGTGATTTATTTTGAGCATCTGTTTGGGATTGCTTATCATTCTGTGTATTCATTGTTATTATGAATAAATCAGATCATAGTGATTTATATTTTTACTGAACATTAAAGACTTATCATGATCGATCACAATTATTCTCTTTCATAATCTGTTGTGAAAGTCTGACCTCTCTCAATTCAAGTGCTTTTTCAGAAATACAGGCAATATCAATATTGCGAGTCTCATATATCCAATATAGTGGCTGGTTCTGCCCTTGTTGAAAGATGCGTCCTATATATAAGGCTATAATGGCGATACTGAACAGAATAAATAGAATAAGACCAGTGAAAAAAAACATTGTCGCTATAATTAAACTCCATATGTTTATGGCACTATGTAAGAATGAATGCTCGTATAGTACAGCTAACAATTGTATGAGAACACAAGTGCAAAGAATTATTGATAGCCAGGTGATGATCCTGATCGGTACAGATGAAAAGCTTAGTATTCCATCAATTGCTAAATCCATCAACTTACAAAAGGGATATTTTGAATACCCTGCATATCGAGGATCTCTGTCGTACTGTATGATACACTGCCTGAACCCTACTTGAATAAAAGTGCCTCGTAAGAATCGATGTGAGGTCCGAAATTCAGAAACCGCTAAAAGGACAGCACGACTAAATGCACGGAACTCACTACACTCATCAATTATAGGAAGCTGAGATAACATTTTGAGGATACGGTAATATAATTTTGCAGTTGCAAGTCTAAACCAGGTTTCGCCACTCCTATGCCTTCTTTGTGCGTGGACAACATCATATCCATCTTCAATCTTTTTCATCATCTCTGTTATAAGTTCTGGTGGGTCTTGCAAGTCTGCATCTATTGTGACGATCATCTCACCAGTCGCAAAATCCATACCCGCAATGAGTGCTATTTGCTGACCTCTATTCTTAGCCAAGTGTAGTATTTTGACTCTTTGATCCTTAAGGGCCAGATCGTTTAGGATGCGATCTGTTCCATCGGTACTGCCATCATTTACAAAGATAAACTCAAAGGACTGCCTGCTCATTAACTCGGCCAGTGCTACAACTCTCTTGTAAAAAGCAGGGATAGTATGAGTCTCATTATAACAGGGAACAACAAGGGATATTGTTTTTACAATCATACAAAAAAGTTCCTATTTATTTCAACTATTGATAGCTTATTGCGAGATCAGTAATCCATCTCGCCGCAAGTGTAGTTATTCTTATGCATGGTATCATAGTCGAATTCAAGTTCTATCCGTTGTTCATAGAAAGACACTATTTAGTGAACTCAGTAAGTTTCTCATATCATTTAGGTCTTCTTCGTTATCTGCTCAATAACGATCATTGTTCAAACTATAGATCACTGCGATAAATGTGCGCTTTCATAGAGCTTGAAAACTGATGATCTGCTGATGTTATCTATATGAAAAGCTGTCCTGTTACTGACCACGCCTTATGGCACGTACTTTATCATTTTAAGCAGTTGAAGGAAGTGAAGATATTGTGCCAAGAGACATGGTTGCAGGTATATTGCTCGTTACGTTGATCTCGTGCCTTCTGTTTCACCCTGGCACGAAGTGATCATGCGCGGAAATCATATCAAGAGATCATCGATTTCTTAAGACCTTATACAAGCACTCGCCTATCTCGGAGATCTATCGCAAGGCGACATCACGTCGTTACGCCGCAGTTTGCAAGTAAGGTTGTTGAGTATCAACAAGTAATCACGTATAAAGAAAGAATGTGGCTACATTCTTGAGTGTTAATCCGCACCTTTGAGACATGATCCGTCGTTCGTGAATACAACAAAAATGTCCACAATGATATCATGACGAGAAGGGAGGCAACAAATGATCAAACAAAAGCAGGGCCCGCGGACAATTTTATACCCCATGCCATCGGTCCTTATCGGGGCCGAAGTGGACGGCAAGGCCAATTTTATGGTCGTTGCCTGGTGCGGCATTGCATCGCACCAGCCGCCGACTGTTTCCGTTGCTGTACGGAAAGGCCGCCATACCCTGAAAGGGATCGAGGAGAATCATTGTTTTTCAGTGAATGTACCATCCAGCGCAATGGTGAAGATCGTTGACTACTGCGGCATCTATTCCGGCAAAGACCGGGACAAATCAAACCTCTTTACCATAAGCAGAGGCGAAAACCCTCACATACCGCTTGTCGACGAGTGCCCGGTGAGCCTCGAATGCAAGCTGCTCCATACCCTCGATCTGGGAAGCCATACCCTTGTGGTCGGTGAGATCACCCAGACTTATGTCAGCGAGGACTGCATGAAGGGAAAGAAGGTGGACCCGATGTTGGTGGACCCCCTCATCTATTCGACATCATCCGAGACCTATCACAAGCTCGGCGAGGTGGTGGGCCAGGCCTTCCAGACCGGGAAGGAGCTCTAGCAGAATGCTGGCGTAGGATTATTTGGTGTCTTTTCAGGATTTGTTGCATCATGGTTTATTGGTCCGACAGAACACAAGGTTGGTAGTGATGTATTAAAAATAAGGCAAGAGTTAGCTGAAGTAAAAAAGATATAGAATGAATTAAAAGATATTCATCAATAAGCTATATATAACGTGCCATGTGTAAGGCTCTGGTATAAAGCACCTTGTTGGTATGTTTCAACTCAAGATCTTCGGTTTTCTGTCATCCTAAAACTGAGGATAAATCGCAGATCCCTCCAGGAAGGGATGCACACCTATTGTGTTTTATCGGGTCCGACCCAGGGAGTCGGATCATACATAACGAATGCTGCAGGATTCCACTTATGCCCTACTGTTATGACCATTCCCATGCAGATGTATAGCCTTTCATTGATACGACGGACCTCATCTTTCATGAAGTAATCGATGCCGCCGTTGAAGGGACTGTAATCAAGCTGGAATGAATCCTTGTCATCCAATCGGGACTTTCCAATGAAGGTCTTCATCTTGACTGTTCGGATGATCTTGGGTTGTCCGTTTTTCTTTATCTCCCACAGATTGTATCCCCACCCGTTATCTTTTTTAAAAGGATAAAAAGCCTTGCCCTTCCAGTCACCGGGACCCAGTATATATTTCGTATAAAAAGGAGCAATCGGTGCCATTATGCCAAGAGGGAGTACTTTAGCCTTGTACTCTCCATTGACACTCGTGAACTCCGGTGCGGGAGCTGCATAGAAGAGCTGCATTACCTCGGACTTCGAAAGTTTTTCTATGTCCGCTAGTGTTGCCTTCTCCGGTGGAACCGAAAGTATCTTCTCGACGGATCGGCCATCCCATCCGCCAATGCCGTTCTGCAGACTGTTGATGATGGTCAGGATTAGCCCTACGATAATCAGGATGCCTATGGCTATAAGAATTTTCTTTCCAACTTTCATAGCCTTTCCCCCTTTTATGGTGTCTTGGTGGGGTTCACAGATGAAATATCATGACACTAAGATATTAATATCATATTGACCTGAGATGATCTACTTTGAGCTGACCTTTGGTATGAATTGATAGGCTTCGTATGTTTCAACTCAAGATCTTCGGTTTTCAGACACTTCAGAACCGAGAAGAAATCGCACTTATATTCAATCTGATATGGAATTGATATAAAGCTTATAATTTATGATATATTATTTAACTTAGGTAATTATCAACCTTTGATTCTACATCAAGAAATAGCTGGTCATGGACAGCATTATATATAATTCATACTTAACAAGTAATTCAGGTTCTTCTTTTTGAAACATGCTTTTTATTGTTTCTACCACGAAGGACACGAAAGAGATTATCGGAACTCCAAGCCTAAGGCCTATTCTAACACCTATAGATTTAACGATCCATTCATGATATAATTTATATATTGCATGATAGTATTCTTATAAACATACACCACGACATCACTTTTCACCTTACAATGAGTATTCGGAGTTTGGAACTTAGCTTCTTCTTTTTGAATTGTTGACATAATGAGATAATCCTTCATGAGGATGGTTATTAAAGGTGATAACAGGTCAAGGCAAATTTGTCTGTAAATGTTTCCAGTATATTATGGGCAAAGCAAATCTGTCTGATAATGAACAGTTGTCTGAATATAAACGGATAGACGCAATAGATTAAAGAATAAGAAGCAACGAGGTGGTTATGTCAAATAAAAGTCTTCAATGGCTTCATCTATCTGACTTTCATACGGGCAAGGATCAATATGGCCAAATACAGCTTTTTGAATCAATTATTGAACATATTGAGAGCAAAATAAGGTCAGGCCAGAAGCCTGATATGATTTTCTTCACCGGTGACATTGCTAATAAAGGTAAAAAAAATGAATACGAATTATTTTGCAACAGCTTAGTCTTTCCCCTCTATGACCTTTTAGGCGACTCCACAAAGATATTTATGGTTCCGGGGAATCATGATGTGGATCGCGACGAAGCGAGAGCAACTAAAAGATATGGTGTCGCAAATGAAATCCCTGAGTTTTTCGATCCTAACGAGAAAGGGGTGCATGAAAGGAAAGTCTTGTTCCCAAGATTTGAAAGCTATGCTCACGCAGATATGCATACATGGTTTACTATAGGCTCTGATTGGCTCTTATCTACGGAAGGTTTTTTTAATCACATTCATGAAATAGACAATTATAAAATTGGAATTTTGGGAATAAACACCGCTTGGTTGTCAGAAGGTGACAATGATAGGCATAATCTAACACCCGGCAAAGCATTAATTGAAACGGGTCTAAAGAAACTTGGGAGCTGTAATTTTAAAATTGTTTTGGGTCATCATCCATTAGATTGGTATGATGAGGACGTAACGCCCATTCGCTCTATTTTTGGAAAACAAGATGTTATATATATACAAGGGCATCTTCATAAGAACAGTGGAAATCAAGAATTTGGTGCAGGCCGCAAATTCTTGACTATTCAATCAGGCGCTACATTTCAAGCGCGCGAAAATGAAAAATGGATAAATCGCTTACTTTGGTGTCAACTGAATCTGGAAAGTGGGGATGTCAAAGTCCACCCACTCCAATGGTCAAAGGAATATCAGGAATGGGCTCTGGACGGTCTAGCTTATCCAGCCGAATATAGAACCCCCGGTACTGATTATTGGGTGCTACCATTAAAAGATGTTCCGCATAAGAGTACAGCCAAGCCCAAGAAAACGTCATTGGAAGAGGATGTATCAATTTTACCCCAAGGGTGGTTCCTTATCGACAACTCTTTTTTAGACGGAAAGCACAGCGATTTAGAAGATAACGCTATTTTGAGCTTTTTTGATGGCCGGATTCCCTCGTGGAGAGAAGCGCTCTCACCTAAAATCCCACGTCGAAAGATCGTTCATGATCTTAAAACAGAACTGAATGATGCTCGCAAAAGGGGTGAATTACGTGTCACATTAATATTGGGTGCAGGAGGCGAAGGTAAATCCACAGTATTGCTGCAAGCCATTTCTGATTTGGCAGGTTCTGGTTCTGGCTGGAAAATACTGTGGCTCTCAAACCCATCTCGTGACATTTTATGGCCTAACAGGTTTCTTAATCAACTTTCAAGTGATAAAGATACATGGCTAATAGCTTCGGATGATGCTGATTTGATAGCCAAATACATTTTTGAAACCGCAAAATCCTTCCGTAGAGCTGGTCGCAGAGATATTCAGTTCATATTATGTTGTAGAGATTCTGACTGGCTCGCCGCTGAAGCGAATGAATGGCAATGGAAAGAGCATGTTATATATGTTGAAAAAAGATTAAGAGGCATTACACTGGAGGATGCAGAACTGATAATTAAGGGATGGGCACAGTTCGGCAGCAACGGGTTAGGAAACCTGAGCGGTTTAGATTTAAAGGAGGCAGTTACTCGACTATATTATGCATCAAAGTCTGAGGAAGAGAAATATCATGATGAGGGTGCATTTTTGGGTGCTATGTTGCGGGTTCGCATGGGGAGTGAACTAAAATCACATGTAAAAGCCCTTTTATTACGCCTCAAGGAAAGGTATGTAAAAAATGAGACCCTTATGGATGCCTTTGCCTATATTGCTGCCATGCATTCAGAGCAACTTTTTATTCTAACAAAAGAAATTTTGGCAGAGTTATTAACCTGCAAAATGAGCGATGTCAAAAAGAAAATTACTGGCCCGCTTGGGGACGAAGCAGCCGCGTCAACTGGCGGAGATCGCATTTATACTCGTCATCGAGCAATAGCTGAAACTGCAGTGGAGATACTTTCTGAAACTTTTCATGTTGATTTTGATGAAATCTTTATTGAACTTGCTGAAGCAGCCTATCGATTTTATTGCAGAGGTCTCTTTCTTCCATACTTTGTGAAATGGAAGTTTTTGTCAGATCATTTTCTGAAGCAGGGCAATACAGCCCTCGCAATTCGACTTGATCAAGCGTTGATTAAAATTGACCCCACCGATTCTCGTCTAATAGTGCATCTTTCGAGACTTTTGCGTGAGGCTGGTCATCCTGAGTTAAGTATTAGAGTATTCAGAGATTTAGATCATGGCGTAGTTGGCCCTGTGAGAAGCTTCTTTTTTGAATGGGGTGTTGCTGAAGGTGTTAGTGATAATAATGCCTTAGCTTGTTGGCTTCGCGGTGTGGCCCTATCTGATAATGTAGAATTGAAGTCAATTGAAAATAAGACTGCTGCTATGTGCCTAACTGGCTTGGCAACAAACTTCTTTAAGCTTTCTGAATCTTATAACAACCCTATTTTCATTCAAGCATGTCAAGCTGCCATTCAGATAGGCCTTACATTTCCATTATTGAATGAAATGGATAGGCGATTATTGGGTCTTTATAAAGCAAAAACCAAAGCTGTAGGAGCCTCGAACGGTGATCTTAGAACTGCATTAAAAAAAATACATGCAGGTATCATTTCGGCATGGGAGCAAAAGGAAGCAACGTTAGCCAAGTTTATTGTCCCGGCCTCACAACTCACTTTTAAGCGGTTTGGAAAGCTCATTGGAATTGAGGATTAAGCATTGAAAAGGAACAGATTTATTTTCTAAAAGCGCCTAACCATCGGTTCCACGCGGACCGCCAGGACCGTGCATCCATACAAAGTTAAAAGCTTGTCTGGCACTGGCGGCCGCTGATGAGTAGCGTTGACTTAAGATCACGTGCCATGAGTAACGCTTTGGCCAAATTGAATATTTCTAAAACATAATCTTTACTTCTCGATGAACCAGGTGGAGTGACGAATACAATAAAAACTAAAATGTCCGGGGGTATCCCCACAGATTGCACGTAACCTTATAAGGAAAATGGATAGAAGTCCCATATTCGTCCTGGATCTACTTCCTGGTCTTTACAGCAGGATCTTGATTGACTATTATTGCACTCTACACCTTTCATTAATTAAGTATGCCAGACATTATGAAAAATAACACATATCAGGCCGTGATCTTTGACATGGACGGTACATTGCTCGATACCATCGAGGATATTGCCGACTCCATGAATGCGGCCCTTGAAGGCCTCGGGTTTTCCCTCCTTCCGGTAGAGCAGTATCGTGATCTTGTCGGCGACGGGATCGAGGTCCTGGCCATGAGGGCCCTGCCGGAGGAACATAGGACCGTTGAGACAATTGCTGCGAGTGTGAAGGCCATGAGGGATGAATACGGCGCCCGGTGGTCCGTCAAGTCCAGGCCTTTTCCCGGCATCCCGGAGCTGCTTGACGGGCTTATGGAAATGGGCATCAGGCTCTCGATCCTCTCAAATAAACTCGATGACTTTACCAAGACAATGGCAAGGTCTCTGCTTCCGAACTGGAGATTTATCGAAGTAAGGGGTCTTGTACCATCTGTCCCGAGAAAGCCTGATCCCGCGGGTGCTTATCTGTGTGCCGAGCGTATGGGAGTGGACCCGATACACTGCATCTTCGTGGGTGACAGCGCTATTGATATGGATACCGCCGGCCGGGCCGGCATGGCGCCATTCGGCGCCTTATGGGGTTACCAGGACAGGCAGCGGCTCATGAATCACGGTGCAAGGGTTCTCCTGGATGATCCAAGGGACCTGCTCGGATATCTTCGCAGTTAATCTTTTAGGCTCATCACAGTAAAACATCCTCAGATCATTGAAGAGCACACAAAAGGGATATATCACAACGAAGGACTTAGTGAAGCATAGCCGCAACCAAAATGGAGCATAGGCTCTAGCAGACAGAAGAGTACTTCACCACGAAGAGCACGAAGGACACGAAAAAAAAGGATTTTATAGAAATTGCGGACCAGTTCAAAGGGTCTAAGCGTGTTTGTTTGCATTTTTTAGATCATCTTCGTGCTCTTCGTGTCCTAAAGTGGTGAGAACAATGGGCTGTGAAAAGGATGCAAACTATAAAAGTATGCTTCACAGAGAAGAACGATTTTTTAAGCAGCCGAATATCGATGGTCGGTTATATTGAGATAAACCGGCGGGTCGCATATGATGGTGTTCTTGCCTGATCCCTTGGCCCGGTAGAGTGCATCATCGGCCCTGACCAACAGGGCATCGATGGTCTCACAAGGTTGGTAGCGTGTAAGGCCCATGGAGATGGTGACCCGGAAATCCTCGGGCAGGCCGGGGAAGGATATCTCGGAGATCATCTTCCGGATCCTC
>Ga0208456_1001116_pt1 | contig 11036 bp, 12 predicted proteins | sample June2015DPH_4_10_2_FD_184691 | JGI IMG/M metagenome (GOLD analysis project Ga0208456, IMG submission 184691) | Peatland microbial communities from SPRUCE experiment site at the Marcell Experimental Forest, Minnesota, USA - June2015DPH_4_100... | ecosystem: Environmental > Terrestrial > Soil >... | reverse complement strand
AACGTTGGTCGCCTTTTGCAGTTGGCTCTCACCGGCGAAAGCCGTCGCACAGAACGTCAGCGACAGAAGAATCCAAGTAAGTCTTTTCATTTAAAGCTCCTTTTTTGCCATCACACCTACTGACCGGAGCGTCCGGTGTTCCCATTCAGAACTGTTGGACTACTGGCCGGCATTGCTATTTTTCGAGGGCTTTCTCCACCTGGCCGATTATCCCTTGAACCTTCCCGGCCGCCTTTTCAACTGTGCCCTCGGCTTCCAAACCGGGATTATTCGTCAGTTGTCCCGCTTTCTCCTTGACCTTGCCCTTCATTTCGTGAAACTTGCCCTCGGCCTTATCTTTGGTGCTTGGCTCCATCACGGTTTTTCCTTTGGCGGGATTCTGGGCCGCAGCCCCACTGCGATCCACCCGAGAAAGTCCATAGGCCTCCTTGCTTGAGCAGACGATGCGACACCTGCCGCCTGTCTCCTGCCGACTATGCCTTCTCTCGGCTCCTCTCGGCTAGACACTCTCGCGAGTCTCCAGCCCATTATATTTATAGCCCGGGGTGATTCGCGTGTCTGTTCAGCATGGCTCACGTGTTTGGTCTGAATTGCTCACTCCAGTTTGCGAGTGGAAATGGCGCGGTGGGACCGGCGGGAATTACAAAGGATTTACCATCAAAGCTATTCGTGTAGCACCACGCTGAGGAGACCGCTATGGACCGTTAACGCGCCGTTGCCATTGTAATCGACAAAGCCCAGCTTCCTGAACTTGTTCATGAAATGACTGACCCGCGACCGGGTGGTGCCCACCATTTGGGCCAAGTGTTCCTGATTGAAGCCGCGATGTACAGTTTCGGATCTGCTTTCCTTGCCAAAATGCGCCAGCAGTAAGAGAATCCGGGCCAGGCGTTTCTCGCTGAAATTGAAGAGTCGATCCACGAAATCTTCTTCGATTCGACCCATACGAGAAAGCAGGTATGAGATAAAAAGCTTTGCAAAGGTAGGCTCTTGATGGATTAGGCGAACAAGAGGCCCCTTATTCACGCGGGAGATAGTGGATGGTTGAATCGCCGTTGCGGTCGACATCCGCAGTGATTGTTTTGCCAGACAACCCTCTCCAAACACGTCGCCTGGCCCCAAAATGGCGATGACTGCTTGTTTGCCGCGCGGCGACGCAACCACCAGCTTCACGCTGCCATTCTGGATGTGGAACATCGCATCAGCCTCGTCCCCTTGCGAATATATGACCTGTCGGTTTTGGTACTCCCGAGTCGTCTTTTGAGTGCCGATCCTTCTGACGAAGTTCCGGGAATTGAAAGTGAGCGTATGTCTGCTCAAGCTAGATGCCTCCAGAGGCCCGATCTCGCAACCGGGCCGCGTCACCCTCGTCAGCGCGTCGCGCACGGGGCGCGAGTCGCCTTACGCGGGCTCTGAGCTTTGGATCAAGAATGGTACATGGGCCTCACAGTAGACACAGACGGCGGTCCGCTCCACCGTCTTATTCTCAGGCGTACCTGTCACCTGGAATAAGCGCAGGCAGCCCGTGCAGGTCAAAACGAAATAACCGTCGCCGCCCGGGCGTGTCCGAGCGGGGGTACTGATAACTTGCGGGAGGTCAGCGCAATCGGGCGTTTTTCGTGCCAGATCGTGGACGGCCTGCAAGAGTTCGGGGACTTGTTGCACATTCTTTCTGAACCAGCGGTCAGGCCTGATTTCCTCAGGAAGTTCGCGTTGGATTGATCCCGAGAGGACAATTACCGGTATGGAAGGGAAGCGCCGGCGCACCACCGATATGAACTCGAATCCTGACATGCGGGGCATCTGAAGGTCGGAGATAATGACCTTGGGAAGCTTTTCCCGGAGTTTCACCAGACCGTCGATTCCGTCCTCAGCTCGTTGTGCTTTGAAACCCGCTTCTTCCAATTGACTTGATAGAAAGTTCTGAATGGTAGGATCGTCGTCCACCAGCAAAACACTATTTGCGGAAACGCCGCGCATAACATTCTCCTCGATAGACACTGCGCAGCCATCCTGTACCCCCAAACAGTTTATAAATCGTGGGTGACTCCCGTGTCTGTTCCGGAAGGCACACACGTCTGGTCAATTTTGCTCACCTTAGTTCATGCGGGGGAACTACCGTCTGGGGTTGGTGGGAATTAATGAGGATGTTCCATGAAGACTCGTTGGCGGCGGTCCATTTACACCCGCCGCATCGGTTACGAGGAAGTCAATCCCGCAGGGCGGGACCGAGCGGCTTGCGCAAGACCTGGCCTTCCGGCTAATTGGTTCCGAATCGGCCTTTCAGGACTCACCGAAGCGCGGGGACAAGCCAAGGAGAAAAAATGTGCTCGAACGGCTCAGTTGGAAGCAATCGGGTGTATATTCTTGACTGCCAGAATGCCCGGGCGGAATTTCGGGCTTATTCTACTTGGCTGGCTCAACATGGTGTTCGTCTCCGACATCCACGTACTCTCGGCCGCATTTTTCATGGGATTGGCGTCGGCCGCGCCCATGGGCCCGGTCAACATGCTGGCCATCCGCCGCGGCATGATCGGCGGTTGGCGCCGCACCCTCGCCTGCGCAATCGGCTCGGTCGCCGGCGACCTGATCCTCTTCTCCCTGGTCCTCCTCGGCGGTCACTATCTCCTCTCCGACCTGTCCAACCCGACTCTCCGGACCGTCCTCGCAGCCATCGGCGTAATCGTCCTGTTGCCGCTGGGGCTCTACTTCCTTGTCCGCGCCGTCAAGGAACCCCTGCGAGCCTACACCAGAGCTCGCAAACGCTGGGACAAAGGCGCCGTCCCCGAGCATCTGGCCAGCGATGTCGCCTCTGGCGCCGCCCTGACCATCTTCAACCCCGCAACCATGGTTTACTGGGTCGGCGTCACCGCCAACTGGCTCCCCTTCGCCCATTCCATCTTGGGCTCCAACGCCCCCGGGTGGGGAATCCTGATGGTCGCCGCCGGGCTGATGACCTGGTTCACCACCCTGATCTTCGTCGTTCGCTTCATGCCCCACCGCATCGGCCCGACCTTCTTCCGCCTCGTCAACGCCGCCTTCGGCGTCATTCTCCTCGCCTTCGCCACGTTCTGTGCAATAGTCCTGTCCCGCCATTTCCTGCACTGAAACGCAGGGTTCCCAACACTTGTGGTTCCCGGAATCAACCTTTGCTCGCCGTACGGCTACATTGTTGCCAGATCCTTACGGCCAATAAGCCGGCCGCCCATAGTGGTCATAGAGCCTTTTCTCAAACTCGCGGGTGATGGGCATGGACTCGATGTACTCCGGGCCGTTCTTGATGGTTTCCCGGGTGAGGCCGACGTAGACTTTGGAGTCCGGCCAACTCACATTGTCGATCCACTGAGGCGACACCAGCACCTTTTTGCCAGGCCACCAATTCCGCGTATCCACCTCGAGGTATCGAATCGCCCAGGTTTCATCATCGACGATGAAGTCCTCCACGTGACCGATCTCAGCATCAGCCGCCTCGATGTGATAACCTGTAACCTCGTCGGTGCTGCGCAGATGTGAATCGGCCGACTCTTTTCCCGCCCTGGCTTGCGCCGCTTCCGCTTCCGTCACCACTTCCCTTTGGACCGCCAAGCCTGCCGGGTAGGACGAAAGACCCCATAGATTTGGCCCACCCCAATAATAGGGGTAACCGTAATATCCCAAGTACACGGCCTCGTGCTGCCGTGAGACGGGCTTGTGCGTATCGATGGGGGGGCTGTCCTCGATCTGCTTTTTCGTCAGCGCCACATCGAGCCGCTTTGATTGCCACTCCGCCTGGCGGAGGGCCATGGGCGAGACCAGCACAAGCCGGCCGGGAAGCCAACTCCCGGTATTGACCACGAGGTAGCGGATGGCCCAGGTCTCATCGTCGAAATAGAACTGCTCCACTGTTCCAATCTCCCCATCCCTGGCCCGGATCGCAAAACCCTTTAGATGGATGACATTTCTTAACATCGTTTTATCCTCCTTGGCATTTTGTAACTTAACGCAGGATTACATCGCACTGACTGCGGCGTGTAGTGCAACTTCCGCCGGGCGCGTCGTCTGCAAAATGTCTTTCACCTTGGCTACCTCGTCCGCCGTGCCGTGAGCCAGGACGAGAAATTTGTCAGACTTGAGCGCCGCCTCGTATTTCACGACGCTGTCCTTAGGGATGCCAATGCTGTACAGCCCCGCGCCGAGCGCGCTCAATCCGCCTACCACCACGGCACCCTCGAGAACGCCGACAATCCAGGCGACGAGAGGGCCGGCTACCAAGACCGGGCCGAGGCCTGGAATGGCGAAGAAAGCGGCTCCGAACAACATCCCCCAAATCCCACCCCAGAAGGCGCCCAGCTTCCCCCAGTGCTTCATGCGGTCGCCGGTATTGTAGTACCCTACCACGTGCTCTTCAGTGTGATAGTCCCTGCCGACGATGGACAGTTTCTTCATGTCAAACCCAGACCTTTGGAGCTCCTTCACGGCTTCCTCTGCTTGGGAGTGGCTGTCGTAAATGGCTACAACTGCGTTCGTTCCTGACATGGCCTATTCTCCTTTCTCTCCGGATGGATTGTGTTGCTTGTCTGGGTGATTTTCATTCTTAACCTGGATTAACGAGGCACTCTTCTTATCTTGTAACGTTGCGGCGTTTCCAGTTCTCTCGCGTCTTTTAGGGCACTACAAGACGTGCACGGCGTTGGTTGGCAATCTCGTATGCCCGCTGAAAATAGATCCGGAAAAGCGCAGGGTTCGAACAGCGAACGCTGCGCTACATTACTCCCGTTCTTTGGACGAGGCTAGCGGGGAGGTTTATGCTCTTCCTTAGGCGCTGCTGCCGGACGCGGCGCGCTCTTCGGCTGCGCTGCTGCCGGACGCGGCGCGCTCTTCGGCTGCGCTGCTGCCGGACGCGGTGCGCTCTTCGGCTGTGCTGCCGCCGGACGCGGTGCGCTCCTCGGCTGCGCTGCTGCCGGACGCGGTGCGCTCTTCGGCTGTGCTGCTGCCGGACGCGTTGCGCTCTTCGGCTGTGCTGCTGCCGGACGCGCTGCGCTCTTCGGCTGCGCTGCTGACGGACGGGCTGCGCTCTTCGGTTGCGCTGCTGCCGGATGCGCTGCTGCCGGATGCGCTGCGGTCCGCGGTTGCGCTGCTGCCGGATGCGCTGCACTCCGCGGTTGCGCTGCTGCCGGATGCGCTGCGGTCCGCGGCTGCGCTGCTGCCGGATGCGCTGCACTCCGCGGCTGCGCTGCTGCCGGATGCGCTGCGGTCCGCGGTTGCGCTGCTGCCGGATGCGCTGCACTCCGCGGTTGCGCTGCTGCCGGATGCGCTGCGGTCCGCGGCTGCGCTGCTGCCGGATGCGCTGCACTCTTGGGCTGCGCTGCTGCCGGACGCGCTGCACTCCGCGGTTGCGCTGCTGCCGGATGCGCTGCGGTCCGCGGCTGCGCTGCTGCCGGATGCGCTGCGGTCCGCGGCTGCGCTGCTGCCGGATGCGCTGCACTCCGCGGCTGCGCTGCTGCCGGATGCGCTGCGGTCCGCGGCTGCGCTGCTGCCGGATGCGCTGCACTCCGCGGTTGCGCTGCTGCCGGACGCTTTCCACCACCGGCCGGATTTGGACTCCGAGCAGCGGCGCCTTTTGCAGCCGCCGGGGCCGCAGGGTGGTACGGAGCCGCCGCCTTGGCTGCTACCACTCCACGACCGCTAAACGCTCCCGGCTTGGCAGTCGCGGCGATCGGCGGTTTGCCATGGTTCACCGACGCCCGTAGCGCGCGGTTGGCGCTGGCGGCGTGCTGGTGCTGTGCCTGTTCGCCGGTTGGCTGGATATGCCGCCCACTGGCCGCAGTTCGTTCTTCAGAGGTCGGTTGGCGAGATATTCCGCCATGGCCGCCGTTATAGCTTACGTTGTTGACCGTGACGTTGTTGACGACGGTCTTGGTGTAAACGTTGGTGATGTTCGTCACGTTCCTGACATTATTCACCGAGCGGTTGTAGAAGAAGGCTCCGTTCTGCCAACGTCCGCCTTCATAGCCGGAACCCGTGTAGCCGAATCCATAGTTGACGCCGCCGTAGAAACCGACTCGCGGGCCCCAGTACCCCTCGTTCCAGGCGAACCGGTTGTCGCCCCAACCCCAATAACCCGGAGTCCATAGAACCCCAACCTCGGGCGGCTGCACCCATGTGCCGGGGACCCAGTAATAGTCGCCATCATCGGGGCTCCACGCCCAGTAACCCGGCGTCCAGAGATAGCCGTTGCCGGGAATAACAGGCTGCTCGTACACGGGCAGCGGCGGCGGACCGATAGTAACAGACACGCCAAACTGTGCGAACGATGGGGCTGGCACCGCCAGCGTCACCAGTCCGAATATCACTGGCGCGAACAACAGCGAAAGAACGAAGCGGATGTTACGCATTTTGGATCCTCCTGAGAGCATTTTTCTCTTGCGTGGAAAACGTGAACAAATAGGCCGTTCGAACCTGCTCGATTTCATAGATAAAGTTAAGGCTCGCAACAATCTCACCGACATGTCCGATCTAGCGCTCCGACCGATATCATCTTGTACCGTCTAGACGGCGTCGCCGCGCACGAGCGTATTGGGCACGCCACCAGCCGATATGCTTATACCCCAGCGGCCCTTCCCGTAGCAGCCCAGTATTGCTCACCTATCTGGTCAAGATTGCTCATCCAGTTGAGCCAGGGTTTCCTGACTGATGCAGGGAAGGATCGTCTCGGCCCTACTTTTGGCTCTGTGACAGTTCCTTTCGATACCAGTTCCTCCAGACCGCGCATCCTTTCTCTATGCGATCTTGAGGCGATTGAACACAGGGACTTTGGCCAAGTCCAAGACGAATGCAAAGACCGCTGCCGCCACGAGTATTCCTCCCACAGCGAATATAGGCAGAGGAGTCATGGCGATTCCGCAAGTCGCCAGCGTTGAGGCGATCAGCAGATCAACTACAGACGACCCTATGAGCCACCGGCTTGGACAAGAGGACCCCAGGCGCCGGCGTTCACGATTCGTATAGGTCGTTGCTTGATTGCCAAACACTATGACCACGAAGGCCAGAGTTCTTAGCGTTTTGATTCCAAGACCCAGGCGGAATTTGGCGATGGCCAGGATAGCGGTGCAAAAGACCAGCTCGGAGATTCCCATGAAGACACCCGCGACCGTCAATTCGCCGATTCGCCAGGCATTGGGCATCGGGGACGGGCGCACGTTGTCCGTCGTCAAGGACATGCCGAGGAGGTCGCCGGTGAGCATGATAATAACCATCAACATGGGAGTCAGGATGGCGTGTCCGGTCATGACCAGACCCACCGCCAGGAAGAGCACCTGGACAGTTTTCTTGGTAAGCGAGTTTAGCGCATAAGTCAGGATGCGCTGGAACGTCACGCGGCCTTCCTTTACCGAAGCGACGATACCGCCGAGTCCTGGTCGGGTCAGCACGATGCCGGCCGCTGACTTGGCGACATCGGTCGCAGTTGACACCGCGATTCCCATCTGCGCCTGGCGCAGCGCCGGCGCGTCGTTGGCGCCGTCGCCGCACATACCAACGCGGGCACGGTCACCCAAACATTATCGCGACGCACCGCCGCGTTCAGCGTCAGCCGCGACTTCAGCGCGGCAAGAGTCGCCTGAGCGCGCCCTTTCTGGAAGAACCCGAGAACCGCGTTGAAGGCCAGGAGAGCCGCGATGATCGCAGCCTCGACGTACTTGCCGAGGACAATCTCGAGCACGATCGCGGCCTCGAGCATCCATGGAACCGGCGCCCAGAACTTGGTCAGCGCCCTGCGTAGTGGATGCAGAGCCGTGTCGGGCACTGCGTTGGGACCGAACTTTTCGAGCCGGCGGCGGGCTTCATCGCTCGTGAGGCCGGTCGAGAGCGGGACATCCTTAGGCGAAGATTGCGGAGTGGTTGGGTCATCCATAGGGTGCAGGCCTTTCGAGTCTTCCCGTTTCGTGTGGCCGTTCCACAGCCCCGGCAGGGGTCCCGCAAGGCGGGATAGCCCAGGGCGCCAGCCCTGGGGGAAGGAGCCCTCACCCCGTCCCGCAGAGCGGGACACCCCTCTCCCGCGCGGGCGGGAGAGGGGACGGGGATGAGGGAGGGTTCGCATACCCACGGCTGACGCCGTGGGCTACCCTCTTTCGCCCCGACAAGTCGGGGCTGACTTCATCAACGAACTGCTGACTCAGGACGTGAGCAGCTTGCGGATGGATTTCAATTCCCGCCGGCGTTTCGCGGTGGTCTTGGGATATGCCATCTTAAGTTCCTTGAGCGCATCAAGGACAATTTGGGAAACAATCAACCGGGCATTCTCCTTGTCATCGGCGGGAACGACGTACCAGGGCGCGTGATGGGTGCTTGTCGCGTTCAGGCAAGCCTCATAAGCCTTCATGTATTGCTTCCAGTATTTCCTCTCGTGAATGTCCGCGAGGCTGAATTTCCAGTTTTTGTCCGGCTCATCAATGCGCTCGAGGAATCGCTTTCGCTGTTCTTCCGGCGAAAGGTGGAGGAATACTTTGATGGTCCGCGTTCCGTTACGATAAAGGTGGCCCTCCAAGTCCACGATGGAGCGATACCGCTCCTCCCAGATGGTTTTCTCGTCGCGTAACTCTTCCGAAAGCCCCTGGCTGCGGAGAATCTCCGGATGCACCCGAACGATCAGCACTTCCTCGTAATAGGAACGGTTGAATATGCCGATCTGCCCGCGTTCGGGAAGCCGGCGCGTCGTGCGCCAGAGAAAATCATGTTCCAGTTCCTCGGCGCTCGGCTGTTTGAAACTGCAAACCTGGCAGCCTTCCGGATTGACCCCAGACATGACGTGCCGGATGGCGCCATCCTTGCCGGCAGCGTCCATCCCCTGAAAAATCAGGAGCAACGCATAGCGGTTGGACGCGTAGAGAAGGCGTTGCAGCGAGCTCAACTCCTCAACGTGTTCTCCCAGGAGTTTTTGATACCGCTTCTTCGACTTGCAAAACGGCTTCACAATCGTCGGCCACTCTCTGAGTTTGACCTTTTCTTCGGGCCGCACACGGAAATCCTTGGAATTGATTTTCATCTTCATCCCTTCTCAATTCCGCAAAAAAGGTGGGTTTTGGGCCACTTTTTTGGCTTTGATTTGGGGTTGTTTGCACTCAAAAACCAGTTTGTTTTTGGCCTCTGAAAAAGTTAAGTCCTTTGCTTTCACTAGATCGGTAGCTTCGTTCCGTCGAAATAGTATCTTTTTTCCATTTCCCGCCGTTTTTCCCCGTCCGCTGGGTCGATTTCGAAATCCCTTCCCGCGCCCGCTTGCCAGCGCTCTCTTACGACAACTCACATAGGCTAGCATGTCTCGGTTCACATGTCAAGAGCAAAGTGGGAGGACTTTCCCCATTTTTTGTTCGTGGGGCTCGCGGCCAACAGACAAGACTGAAATCAGGCGGAGCCGATCACTCTCAAAAAGCTCGGCGCGGCGATAGGTGCTTCTGGTCAGGAATCGCAGCTCCCCGGGCGCAAATTGGCGTTTCTGGGGGCACGACCAGGGCCAATGTAGCACGCTGAAGCTCAGAGCTGCGCTCTGCGCCAGCCCGCGCTTCACCAGTCCCTTCCGCACGGGATTCATATGAAGCTATTTCAGCAGGCTATGCCCATGTCGTCAAGGGAAGAACCCACGGTCAGGACTGCATTGACCGTGGCTACCCGCTTTGACGCAGGTTTCGTGAGTTACGGGATACCTGTTGTCATGCTCATATCTTTTCCAACGCGGCACTGTATTCGCCACGGCGCGCCGCCCGGTTGCACCTGGCTCGATGATACAGAGCTTGCTGTGCCGCCAACACGTGGGCCTCCTTGCCTTGCCAAATCTCCAAAGCCGGTTGCTGGATGGCGCGGGCAAACGAAAAGGCCAACGCCCAAGGCACTCGCGACTTGAATCTAACATTCATGGCGTTCAAACGGGCCGAGGCCAGTTCACTGGATTGGCCGCCTCACAAGAACGCGATCCCCGGAACGGCAGCGGGGACGGCTCGCAAGAGACACCTCACCGTGGCGTCGGCCACCTCGTCCACCGCTTCTTGCTTGGGGCAGGTCAATCCCGGAAGCACCATGTTGGGCTTCAGGATCATGCCCTCCAGCGTCACCCGTTGTGTGTAAAGCTGGTTGAAAACCGTTCGCAGGACTTCCTCTGTTACCTCGCAGCACCGCTCCAGGGTATGCTCGCCGTCCATGAGCACTTCCGGCTCGACGACGGGGACCAGTCCGGCTTCCTGGCACAACGCGGCATAGCGAGCCAACGCCTGCGCGTTGGCCTCGATGCAACCCCGGCTGGGAATGCTATCGCCTATGGCAATCACCGCGCGCCACTTGGCAAAACGGGCGCCCATTTGAGAGTATTCAGCCAGGCGCTCGCGCAATCCATCCAGACCTTCGGTTATTTTCTCTCTGGGATGACCTGCCAGGTCCTTTGCACCGGTGTCAACTTTGATGCCGGGAATGATTCCCGCATCGGTGATGACTTTAACAAAGGGGGTGCCATCTTTCTTCTGCTGGCGGATCGTCTCGTCGAAGAGGATCGCGCCGCTAATGCACTCACCGAGACCGGGCGTGGTCACAATCAACTCCCGATAGGCGCGCCGGGCCTCCTCGGTCTGGGGAATGCCCAACCTGGCAAATCGTTTGTTGCAGGTTGGATGACTTTCATCCATCGCCAGCAGGCCCTTGTCGCCGGCCACCAGCCTCCTCGCGGTGTCTATAAGCTTTTGCGCATTCATTTGGGGTTGCTCCATTTCCAGTTCCGGATTTCCGGCAGGTCTTGGCCGTTCTTGTCGATGTACTGCTTGTGCTCGATGAGCTTGTCCTTGAGCTGCTGCTTCAGGTAGACGCCCTTTTCGCCGGTCTGCGGCAGGCGGGCGATGGTATCCATCACGAGGTGAAAGCGGTCCAGATCGTTCAGCACCGTCATGTCGAAGGGCGTGGTGATGGTGCCCTCTTCCTTGTAGCCGCGGACGTGGATGTTGTCGTGGTTGGTGCGGCGGTAGGTCAGCCGGTGGATCAACCACGGGTAGGCATGGAAGGCGAAGATGACCGGCTTGTCC
>Ga0208456_1001110_pt1 | contig 11087 bp, 9 predicted proteins | sample June2015DPH_4_10_2_FD_184691 | JGI IMG/M metagenome (GOLD analysis project Ga0208456, IMG submission 184691) | Peatland microbial communities from SPRUCE experiment site at the Marcell Experimental Forest, Minnesota, USA - June2015DPH_4_100... | ecosystem: Environmental > Terrestrial > Soil >... | reverse complement strand
GGCTACCACACCCTTCCCCACTGCGTACAGGACCGCAACAATGGCTATCAAACTGACCTTGGCAGAAAGGCTGGAGGCGTTGGTCCTGTTCAACGAAACCGGATTGCACGGACGCTATATCAATACATTCTCTAATTTCTATAGAGGTCTATAGACGTGGAAACCTCCAGACGCGCCTCCTCCCCCCTCTTGTAGTGTTTGTGCTCGATCTTCTGCAGGTGCATTCTGGGAATGCCTGAGTTCTCTCCGCTCGCCTCATTCAACTCATTCTCCCGAAAGTGGACGCGCCACCGCTCAACACGAACCCTGTCATCACGGCATTTCGGGGAATCCGATCCCGTTCCTGGGGGTCTCCGCGCGGGTTCTGGACGGTAGAAGGGGAACTTCCCGTGGTAATAATCTATAATAGTATTTGAGAGCGGCGGTTCTACGATGGGGCTAGGGAGGTACATAGCGCGGCGGACGGTATACACCATCGTACTTCTCGTAGTAATAGTCATATTCAATTTCTTTCTCTTCCAGATAATGCCCTTCCTATTCGCGTGCCCAGGGATGACCTATAATCGGTGTGTCCAGCTACTCTACGTTCCCCAGCAACCTCCCAAGGGGGCCACGGACCCCCTCCTCGCATTGCATCACGAACAAGAAATCATAATGGCAGCGTACGGGTTCAACAAGAGTATCCCTGAAAGATTCGTCTTGTATTTCAAGGACATGTTCACGTTTCAGTTCGGCTTCAACATCCACGGCGTCTTGGGAGGCTCCGTCTTGGACAGCATCAACAAGAGGCTTCCCTTCACGGTCCTCTTGCTCGGATCCTCAACGGTCGCATCGTTCATCATCGGCATCGGTCTGGGCGTCGTCGCCGCTGCAAAGCGGGGGAAGATCTTCGATGTTTCTTCGCTGGCGGGCCTGCTCTTCGTCAACGCTCTCCCTGTGTTCTTCCTAGCCGGCATGCTAGAACTCTCTCAGCTGGCCCTGACGGGCACCTTCTACCAGCCCGTGGGAGCAGCACTGCTCAGCAAGGTAGGGTGGGCCTATGACGCAGCCATTCTCAAGGAGCTCTTCCTCCCATTCGTGACGCTGACATTGGCTGGTATCGGAGGTGTCTTCCTTACCCAACGAGCAGTCATGATCGATACGATGGCCGAGGACTACATCCTGATGGCGCGGGCGAAGGGAGTTCCGGAGAGAACGGTCCTCTACACGCATGCCCTCCGCAATGCCGTGCTTCCTATTGCCACGGCCTTCGCACTGTCGATAGGCTTCATCCTCTCTGGAGCGATAATCACGGAGACAGTCTTCGGCTGGCCCGGGCTCGGCCAAGCCATCTATCTTGGAGTAGAGGGCATAGACTTCCCGCTCGAACAAGCGATGTTCTTCATAATCTCGATTATGGTCCTGATCGCCATATTCGTCGCGGACATAATGTATGGATTCCTCGACCCAAGAGTGAGCACAGGGTAACATGGCCCGCGTGAAAAGAAGCAGATTCGCTTTCCTGAGCGGCTATAGGAGGACAGCGCGCCTCTACCTGAAGTCCAAAATCGGGATGATCGGATTGGTAATCATACTGTTCTTCGTAATCCTGGCAGTCTTCTCACCAGAATTGACCTCGAACAACCCTGTGTTCGATGTCGGCGTGGGTGCCCCCTACTCCGTTCCAGCCTGGGCGACGATCTTTCCTCAGTACAGCGGTTATGCCGTGACAGGCTACGTTATCCGGCCCGTCCTCTTCGCAAGCACCTCGGACCTTGATGTTTGGACCCTGTCAGGCGTGACCAACGGTACAGTGACCAGAGGCATCTCGACTGCAGCCCCCCATTTCAAAAGCGGCCCGGTCTACCCTGGCAGCATGCAGGTAAACGCTTCAATTATTCCGGTCAACCAGAGCGTCCGGAGCCCAAGCCTTCCATATGGCCAGGCCTTCTTCTCGCTCTCCCAGTCATTCCAATGGACGACAAAGGCCCCGAACGAATTCCTTATCGCGGCCCTCATCAAGCCCCTGAAGGTCGAGAACGTCTCTGCGATCTACTTGAATTTCATCGTGTCGACTCCCACGAGTAACCTATCACTGTCCTCGAATCAGACCTTCATCCTTGGTCAGGAGATACGCATCCTGCCAAATCAGTTTGGGCAATGGAAGTGGTCGAACATCTCAGACGCCCTGCTTCCCCTTTCAGGCCTTCCTGCGTTCGTCAAGGGAAGCCCGAGCAGTATCGTCTTCAATCAGGTTGGGAAGTACACTCTGACTCTGCAAGTCATGGGGATCCCCAATGGCGATAATCCCTCCATCTCTATGAACATAGCCAGCTTGTCTTTCCACGAGCAAGGCAACGCGTACGGCTTGCTTGGGACCGACAATGAAGGGAGAGACGTGTGGTCTCAACTCGTCTGGGGGTCTCAGATATCGCTCATGATAGGGATACTGTCTGGAGTGGGGGCTGTGGCGATGGGCGCCCTTGCGGGGCTCGCTGCCGGATACCTTGGTGGCCTGTCGGATGAAATCATCAGCAGAGTGACGGACTTCTTCCTTGTGCTTCCGTTCCTGCCTCTCTTGATCATACTCGTACTGATAATCAGCCAGAACGATGCACTCTACGCGAACCTCTACTGGTGGATAATAGCGGTCTTCGTCATTCTCTCCTGGCCCTCCATTGCGAAGATAATCAGGAGCCAGGTACTGTCCGTAAAGGAGAGGCAATATGTAGAAGCCTCGCGAGCGTTGGGAGGAGGAACACCGCACATAATCAGAAAGCACATCCTGCCCAACGTAATGGGGCTCGTCTACTCCCAGGTAGCGCTTAATGTCTCGGGATTCATTCTCCTAGAGGCTGCCCTGGACTACCTAGCAGTCTCGCTTCATCCAATTGATGTGATTACATGGGGAGCCATGCTGACCAACGCGCTTCCCGACGCAACCGCCAACTCCTCCGCTGGGTACGTCTGGTGGTGGTTCCTGCCACCGGGGATAGCGATTGCTGCGCTCTCGCTAGCATTTGTGCTCGTCGGCTTCGCGCTAGATTCGATCTTCAACCCGAGGTTGCGTGCGAGGTAACCCTTGGCGCCAATACTCAGTGTCGAGGGGCTCCGGATGTATTACTCCACCGCCGCGGGAGATGTCAAGGCGGTCGACGGACTGACATTCCAGATGGAGCAGCGCGAGGTCCTCGGTATCGTCGGAGAGAGCGGGTGCGGGAAGTCGAGCCTTGCCATCACCCTCTTGAAACTACTACCCACGAATGCAAAGATCCTGGAGGGCAAGGTCATGCTCGATGGAACGGATCTGGTTCCAATGTCCGACGCGGAAGTCAGGCGAAAAGTCAGATGGACCAAGATTGCGATGGTTCCGCAAGGGGCGATGAACGCCCTCAACCCTGTCTTCAGAGTAGGCGACCAGATCGCCGAGTCGATGACTGTACACGGCGCCGCCTCGAAGACAGAAGCACGGACCAAGACGGACGAGCTTCTAAGGCTCGTGGGAGTGGACCCGTCCAGAGGCAGGCACTACCCTCACGAGTTCAGCGGTGGCATGAAACAGAGGGCCATGATCGCGATGTCGCTGGCCCTCTCGCCTGAGATACTGATAGCGGACGAACCCACGACCGCGCTAGATGTAATCGTCCAAGCCGGGATAGTCAAGCTCCTGCTCAGCATAAAGGACGAGTTCGGGACATCCATATTGCTAATCAGCCACGACCTGGCCTTGGTCGCTCAGATGAGCGACAGGACGGCCATCATGTACGGCGGAAAGTTCGTGGAGTTCGGTTCTAGCAAGGACGTCTACGGATCTCCCCTTCATCCGTACACACTTGGCCTTGTCGGCGCATTCGCGGACATAAGGAAACCCAAGAGGGCACTGGTAGCAATCCCAGGCGCTCCGCCCAATCTCATCGACCCCCCTCAGGGATGCAGATTCAACCCCAGATGTCAGTATGCGAAGGCGATCTGCAGAGAGAAAGAACCTGAGCTCCTGGAGGCCACGAAAGGCCACTCGGTGGCCTGCCACTTCTGGCAGGAGATTCAGACCCAGGGAGGCGCAAAACAATGAGTGAAGATGGAGACACCGTCCTCGAAATCAAGCATATGACGAAGCTCTTCAATGTCAGGAGGACATTCGCCGAGTCGATGAGAGGATCATCGGCTGGCAAGGTGCACGCCGTCGACGACGTGACATTCTCCGTAAAGAAGGGACAGATATTCGGTTTAGCAGGAGAGAGCGGGTCAGGGAAGACGACGATACTTAGAACTGCCCTGATGCTTACCCGGCCCACTTCAGGCTCGGTCATCTACGCTGGGAAGGACCTCGCCCTCATGAAAAGGGGCGAACTGAAAAAGTACAGGACCAAGATACAGGTCGTATTCCAGGACCCCTACGAGTCCGTCAACCCCAGGATGACAATCTTTGACATTGTGGCCGAGGGTCTCTTCGTGAACAAGTTAGTGAGGTCCAGGGAGGAGGCGGTCGAGATGGTGGCAAAGGCGCTCAACGACGTCCAGCTAATCCCGCCCGAGGATTATCTCTACAGGTACCCGCACGAACTCTCAGGAGGGCAACGCCAGAGAGTTGCGATAGCAAGAGCCCTTGTGCTCGGCCCGGACCTGATACTCGCCGACGAGCCCGTGTCGATGCTTGATGTCTCGATTCGCGCCGAAGTCCTCAACGTCCTTCTGGCGGTGCGGGAGAAGAAGCAGATTTCGATTCTGATGGTCACCCACGACCTGGCGCTGTGCAAGGACATGGTCGATGAGCTCGCGATAATGTATCTGGGTCAGATAGTAGAGAGCGGACCTGCCCAAGAGGTCGTTTCGGCGCCCTACCATCCATACACCCACGCACTGGCCGCAGCAATTCCAGTTCCCGACCCCGAGGCGCCAAAAATCAAGGTGCTGGCGAGAGGGGAAATACCCACCAACATCACCCCTCCCCCAGGGTGTCGTTTCCACCCTAGGTGCTTATTTGCTCAAGCCATCTGCTCCGAGACTCAGCCTCTCCTCGAGGAAGTCGCCCCTGGGCGTCTCGTTGCTTGCCATTTTGCAAAGGAAGCGCACGAGTCATTCGCCAAGGGTCTGGACGGACCGGCGGGGAAGCTTGAGGTTCAGTAGAACAGCAGGCGTCGCCTTCGCTATTCTGCTCCTGACGCTGGCGCCTGGAGTCGCGGTCGCAAGGACGATGGGGATATCGGCAGGGGTCTCAGTTGTCTTCTCATATCAGATACTGACCACCTACAAGACCCCTAACGGGAACTACACTACCACAATCGACAATCAGTTTACTGTCGACATACTCGAGGTCAACGCCTCGCGAGGTGAGGTCTGGTACACTGAGAGTATCAATGTGTTCAACAGCACGACCCAGACGACTGGGACCCCTGTGAGCAACACGACGACCATCTTCGACCCCTACGACAACGAGTCGTATCTTGGTAACATAGGGTTCTATCCCTTCACGTACACTGACCTCCTGCCGGGTACGGGTCACCTCAACATCACCGTACCCTTCAGAGGAGTTCCTGGCACCAACGGCACAGTCAAGACGGGGATCCAACGAATCAACGCGTCCGTGGCGAGGCCCTCAGGGTCGATCGACGTCAACTACACCATTTGGGATGTCCCGACTACACCTCCGATACTGACGGTCATGAAGTTCAACACCACTACCGGCCTGCTTGAGACCGGGGTCACGAAGGCCAACGTCTTTGGCGTGGAGAAGATCTTCACCTACCACCTCATCGGCTACAGCCCCCCGCCTCGGAGATTCGACTACTCCCTCCTTTTGTACGCCCTGCTTGCGGGCATAATAGTGTTAGCAGCATACTCATTGGCAACGCGCGGCACCCGACGAGAGAGGAAAGTAACCCGGATGAGAAAGAGACTGGAGAGGCCGGGCTAGGCCGTTCGGTGGCGACAAAAGCATGCTTGGGTCTGACCAACGGAAGAGATTGAGGCCAACTTTGAAGAGCCTCGGCCTGTCCCTGATAGTGTGTCCCAGCGCCCTTTATCTCGGATGGAGTCTATTCGGCTACCTATTCTACGCGCCCTTGCTGGCGTCGCTGGCAGTGGCGCTCGTCATCGTCTGGTTTAGGATGAGGGGACTGAGGTCGGCGCTTCCCGAGCCATACGGCAACGGAAGGGTCTCGACAATCGATGCAAGCGCAGCGGCGAGGACAGGGTTCCTGATCATACTGGGGGGCATTCTCCTCATGGTGGGCGTTATGGGCAGCTTCTACTTCCTCCCCTCTGAATACATGGCTCTCTTCGTGCTGGTCTTCGGCTTGATGGCAGGGCTCCCCCTGAACGAGATTGTCTTCTTCGCACTCGTGACTATGCTGGAGAGGAAGAGTCGGAGCAGAATCTTTGCGGTCACGGAAGAGACTTCAGAGAGCGGGAGGACAGTGCTGGTCAAGACGGTCGAACTGGCGCCCCTCCCTTCTCCTGACTGAACCTCTAGAAACTGCTACAGCGGCGCGGCCTCATGGTCGAACCGATATCCGAATCACAGCTCGTCCAGCCTTTCCCATCTTGTTCTTTCGGCTCTCGACCTGAAGAACCCGGTCCCCTTCCAGGGCTCTTTCGGGAGGGCGGAACGAAGCTCACGGACGAGGGCCGAGACGCACGTCAATAGCTCGGCCTCGGACCCCTTCGAGCCGATCATGCGGCGGATTTCGACCACGGATTCGACCGCGAGCGGGCGGAGAAAGATGAAACCCAGTCGCTGACTCGTCACACCCTCGACGGAGGCTATGAATTGGCACGGCGACCTGACTTCGAACTCAGTGACCTCTCTTCCCTGATTCTTGTAGTAGGTGTAGCCCAGGTTCTTCAGACTCGCCTCCAAGATCTCTGCCAGCTTTAGGTAGTCCACCTTGGTAAGCGCGCGCACAGTCATCCTCGGGGTGTGACTGTGTATAACAGGTTTGCGCCGCCCTCGTCATGTTTGATCGCAGAAGAGCCTAGAGCGGAGACGAACGCCGTTCGCTCACGATCAAAGTGACGAAGGTTAGCCTCTCACCCGACGAGATGAACTCTGGGAGCAGCCCACCCGTGTTCTCCCTGGGTTTGCTTGCTCGGGAGCACCCCCCATGCTGTAAGAGACAAGGCCACGGCGAGGACGAACCAGTTGCTGAGGATGGGAAAGCCGAAGAGAGTGCAGCCGCTGCTGAAGCTTGTCACATAAAGGTACATCTCCTTGTAATCGAAGACGAGGAGGCACAACTGGGCGACCGCGACCCAGAGCGACACCGTAGAAGGATACGGCGGCGCCGCATGCTGCCGAGGCTCGGCCACTCATGACTGGGTCCCCATTCTGCGACAGCGTGGCCATGCACAACCCTTCGCCAGACGCTGGAGGAGAAGGCTTCGGAGAGTAGAACGCGATGGCAGCTATGGCTATCGAAGCCGCGAGAAGCAGGACTACGAGGACCGATTGCCCAGACAGGTTCTTCAACGCCTGATGCCTGCCTTCCTAAGAAGAAGTGGAGTGTAGCTCCACAGGACGAGGAACGACACGAGGATGAGGACGAACCAGTTGCTAACGAGGGGGATGGCGTCGGGGAGGGCGAGCGCCCATGTGGCGAAGTTGGTGGCTTGGAGGGGCATGTCGCGGAAGCTGAACAACAAGACCCACCCCTCGAGGATGAGCACTACGGGGGCGGCGAAGAACACGACCGAATCCCGGAACGCCCTGAACGCGCCTTTGGGAAGGCCGTAGATGAAGAGAAGTGACCAGAAGTAAGCGTACAGGAACCACCCGACGTTCCTATCGAATGATGGATGCGCGCTGTACGTGATGATTGGCAAAGCGTACGGATCGGTCGCGGGGGGCGCAACATATGACGAGATGTCAAATGAAACGTGAAAACCGACTGTCCAGAAATACAGGGCAAACAGGACGAGAAAGACCGATAGGACGAAGACTCTCAGTGTCTCCGGTAGGCGTAGAGGCCGCGACAGTAGAGCGGGGATGCGGGGGACTGCGAACACCAGGACAAGAAGAATCCCGACAACCGCCAATCCTTCCGAGACCTCAGCGCCGGACTGACGGATGTTGACAGCTGTCTGGCAGAAGCTCGAACTCCACCCTTGTGCGATCCAAGTTCTATTCGGGCCCCAGTGGCCCCCGCAAGTTGGAACTGCTGAGGCGAAAGTCGAATTGGACCACAGGGCAAATCCGGAGGCCGCCAGCACAAGAGAGAGCGCGGTTATGACGAGAAGAGCCCGAGCATTCATGGACTAATCCGACTTGTCAGTCTCTTGAGCACAGGTATTCGACGCGTCTGAATTGTCCGTGTCGCCGGACCACTGCAGCATGGAATCAACGAGTGCAAGAATCGGACGGTCGACCGCCGCGGCGGGCGTCTGTGGAACGGCGTGTACCGCCACCTCGGGGACGGCCGGAGCTTTCAACCTTCAGAAGTCCACCCCGTCACGAGTAGTCTGAGCGAAGATTAACTGTTTCTGTTGGTCCGCGCGACTTGCTTCCGGGATGGCACAAGCTCGAGCTTGTCGGGTCGCACAGACCTGATGCGGGTCCCACTCATGGGTGCTACCCTCGTCAGAAATCGCTCTCAATTGCAGCATCCGTCAGAGGCCGTCCTTCCCTTGCAATGGCGTCTCCACCACCCCACGTGCAGTCCTCCGAGGGTTCCTACTGGCACTTGGCGTGATGGGTACGATGAAACAATGGCCTTCCCCGTCGAGTTAGCCGGTCCCCTGGGGTCACTTGAAAAACGGAGGAAGCAATCGAGTTCTGACGCTCGATTGCTCGATTATGTTGAGATGTCGAATCCTAGTGCCTGGTACCAGGTCCTTGTAAGGCCCTGGAAGGAGAAGGTCGTGCTCAAGACTACTTCGTAGTAGCCCTGCGACATTCCGGTCGTGTCGATAGACAATCCGTAGCCGTTGCTGTAGTGCTTGACAGCGCTGGTGTACTTGACACCGTTGGTGCACTTCGGTACTGCACCCGACGATGAGTAGGTAAGTGTGTAGCCTGCAGTCTTGCAGGTGTACGATAGGTGCTGAACTAGGTTGTATGTGAGAGCTTTGCCGTCGACGAATACCTGTGTGCAGCCTCCCGTTTGAGAGGTGCATGACCACAGACCGACGACTTTCTTCACCTTCACAGACGACTCACCTGGGACCTTTCCAGTGATGGGGCAGTAGCCCTGAGCACCGGAAGCGATACCACAGTAAGTCACGAGCTGTGGGTTGTTGATGTACTCTGAGATGGTGTAGTTGTGCGTCCAGGTAGCGCCTGGTAGCACTGTGTTGGTAGTCGCGTTGATGTCCGCATACCACGCTGTTCTGAAGTAGTTGAGGTTCGCGTCGAGCTGGCCTGCACCAGTTACGGTGTCGTAGGTGACCAACCTGAACGCGCCTGAACCCACTTCTAGGCTGGGCTCATAGTACATCCACTTCGGTGCCTTCGGTACCTTATAGTTGGCATCCGAGGTGGTTGCGAAGCCCACCTGTGAAGCGTAGGTTTGGGTGAAGTCTACTGCAGCTATGGCAGTTGAGATGCGGTCGGGGTTGAGGTACTGCATCATGTGCAGTGGGAATACAACGACGATTGTGCTAGCGAGGTTCCAGACCGAAATGCTGTTGACGAAGATCTCGATTTCGTAGGGGTTCACCACCTTGGACGCTATCAGGCCTGAGGGCCCTGCGAGGACTCCGGACAACGGAGTCACAACATCAGGAAGCTTCGGCGAGAGAGCCTCGTCCCATAGGTAGAGCGACCATTGGTAGTCTTTCGCTGTGAAAGGCACACCGTCACTCCAGGTGATGTTCTTTGCGAAGTTCAACGTGATCTCCTCTCCGTTGGTTATTGTTGTTGGTGTGGTTTGGAACTTGAACGATCCACCCGGCAACTTACCGCTGTAGGTACTTACCGTGTAGCTGGTAGTCTGGTAGTTGATGAATGTGTTCACCGCAGTGAACGCTGTGGGCGCGGTGGCCAATGGGCTGTCGTAGATTTCAGACCATATGTCGGCCTGCCAGACCCAGTTCGTGTTGTACATCGGGTTCATTCCCGATGCGTCTGCTGCTTGGTGGAGTGCGAGGTTGAAGGTTCCTCCGACTAGTTCGCTAGTCGGGTGAACGTTGAGCAGGGTGTAGAAGAGGCCGCCTACAGTGTCCGGGCCAGTGGTGGGTTCGTTAGCGTACCCAGTCCAGCCGTTCACGTAGTCAGCGAATAATGTGTTTTGGAAGAACGAGTTGAGATAGAACACCTGCTGTCCGTTGTCGTACGCAACCCTTTGGGCGGCTGAGTCAGCCTGCGGCATTGTGGTCGCGTACAGGATACCGTTGGAGTCCTTGTCCACCGTTCTGTTGTAGGAGTTCACGAAGTTCACAGTTGAGCCAACAAACGCGGAGTTGAAGATCTCGCCCTGGAACTGGAACGATGAGGATGCGATCCAACCGTAGGTGTACATGTCCCACGCGTCAGCCGTGCTGTTCGCGTAGGTGCCGTTGAATACTGGTGCAGTGTTGTACCCAGTGCTAGGGACGTAGGTTCCTGGGGCGATCACCGCGGCCGCTGAGGGCCCGTAGATGAGTCCACCTGAACCAGAGCGTCCGTAGTTGTGGAAGTAGAATCCGATGCTGTTAGCTGCTGTGATCAGTCCAGTCGCGACCCCTGTCCTGAGTGGGTCGTCGGTTCTGTACTGGAGTGTGGGATGGAAGACATTCGCACCTGGGCAGGGTCGTGTGGCGACCGTGCACCATGTTGTCGAGGAGTTCGCGTTAGCAGCACTGGTGTCTGGGTGCAGACCTGCAAGTATCAGCTGTTGCGCTGCACTTACAGTGTTATAGGCATATGTCGGCGCGCTGGGGTTGCACGCGGGTCCGTACGCAGCGCATGGCAGAACGGCCGGAGTGGCCGTGCCTGCAACGCCTGAGAGTACGGTTGTCTGGATGTAGCTGTAGTCAGTCAGATACTCCATAGCTGCCCTGAAGTGGAAGTTGTTCAGGTAGCCGTGCAGTGTGTTGAATGCTATTCCGTCGAACGTGTAGCCGATGGTGCTCCCTTCAGCCACGTTGGGATCGCTCGACATTGAATTGAACGAACCTACTGAGAAGGTCCATTC
>Ga0208456_1001105_pt1 | contig 11156 bp, 9 predicted proteins | sample June2015DPH_4_10_2_FD_184691 | JGI IMG/M metagenome (GOLD analysis project Ga0208456, IMG submission 184691) | Peatland microbial communities from SPRUCE experiment site at the Marcell Experimental Forest, Minnesota, USA - June2015DPH_4_100... | ecosystem: Environmental > Terrestrial > Soil >... | reverse complement strand
CATCTTTCTTCTGCTGGCGGATCGTCTCGTCGTAGAGGATCTCGCCACTAATGCACTCACCGAGACCGGGCGTGGTCACAATCAACTCCCGATAGGCGCGCCGGGCCTCCTCGGTCTGGGGAATCCCCAACCTGGCAAAGCGTTTGTTGCAGGTTGGATTACTTTCGTCCATCGCCAGCAGGCCCTTGTCGCCGGCGACCAGCGTCCTCGCGGTGTCTATGAGCTCTGGCGCATTCATTTGGGGTTGCTCCACTTCCAGTTCCGGATTTCCGGCATGTCTTGGCCGTGCTTGTCGATGTACTGCTTGTGCTCGATGAGTTTGTCCTGGACCATCTGCTTCAGATAGGCCCCCTTGGCGCCCAACTGCGGCAGGCGATCGACCACGTCTTGCACCAGATGAAAGCGGTCCAGGTCATTCTGCACCCTTATGTCGAAGGCCGTCGTGATGGTGCCCTCTTCCTTGTAGCCCCGGACGTGGAGGTTACGGTTGGTCCGGCGGTAGGCCAGCCGGTGGACTAGCCAGGGGTATCCATGGAAGCCAAAGATGATGTGCTTATCTTTGGTGAAAAGCGAATCGTAATCCGTGTCGCTCAGTCCGTGCGGGTGCTCGGTTTGCGGCTGCAACTTCATGAGGTCAACGACATTGATCACCCGGATTTTCAGATCGGGCAGATGTTGGCGAAGAATGGAAACGGCGGCCAGAATCTCTAGCGTGGGCGTGTCGCCGCAACAGGCCATCACCACGTCCGGCTCGGCGTCCTGGTCGTTGCTGGCCCATTGCCAGATGCCAATTCCTTCCGTGCAATGCACAACCGCCGCGTCCATGGTCAGCCATTGGGGCAGTGCGTGTTTTCCCGCAACCACCACGTTAACGTAATGCCGGCTGCGCAAGCAGTGATCAAAAACCGACAAAAGGCAGTTGGCGTCGGGCGGAAGGTAAACGCGCACGATATCGGCCTTCTTGTTGATGACGTGGTCGAGGAAACCGGGATCCTGGTGCGTGAAGCCGTTGTGATCCTGCTGCCAGACGTGGGAGGCGAGCAGATAGTTCAGCGAGGCGATCTTCCGGCGCCAGGGCAGTTCCAACGTTACCTTCAGCCACTTGGCGTGCTGGCTGAACATCGAGTCGACGATGCGAATGAAGGCCTCATAGCTGTTGAACAGCCCGTGCCGTCCGGTAAGCAGATATCCTTCCAACCAACCCTCGCACTGGTGCTCGCTGAGCATCGAGTCCAGCACGCGTCCGGCGGGCGCCAGAAATTCATCATTTTCTACTTCCCGGGCGTCCCACTGACGGTTGGTGACCTCAAAAACCGCGCCCAGGAGATTCGAGAGAGTCTCATCGGGACCGAAGATCCGGAAATTACGCTGATCCTGATTTAGCTTGGCCACGTCACGCAGGAATTTACCTAGCACGAGCGTATCTTGGCCGTCAACGGCGCCGGGCGAAGGCACAGCCACCGCGTGGACGTGAAAGTCCGGCAAGCGCAGGTCGCGCAGCAGAATGCCGCCGTTGGCGTGGGGATTGGCACCCATCCGCCGGTCGCCCTTAGGCGCCAGCTCGGCCAATTCCGGCAGGAGCCGGCCATCTTCATCGAACAGCTCCTCGGCCTTGTAGCTCTTCATCCAGCTTTCGAGCTGCTTGACATGATCGGGATGCTCGGAATCCACCAGGAGCGGCACCTGGTGCGCTCGGAACGTGCCCTCAATTTGAAGACCATCGACGACTTTCGGTCCCGTCCAGCCCTTGGGTGACCTGAGGACGATCATTGGCCAGCGCCGCCGGGTGGTGTCGTTCTTTTTCCGTGCCTTGCTTTGGATTTGCCGAATGCCCTTGATGGCCTTTTCCAAAGTACTGGCCATGAGTTGATGCATCTCTTCCGGTTCATCACCTTCAACAAAGTGGGGCGTCCAGCCGCAGCCTCTTAGAAATTGCTCCAATTCCTCAGGCTCGATGCGGGCCAGGACAGTCGGGTTGCTGATCTTGTAGCCATTGAGGTGCAGGATCGGTAGCACGGCTCCGTCGGTAATTGGGTTGAGAAACTTGTTGGACTGCCATGCGGTCGCCAAGGGGCCCGTTTCCGCTTCACCGTCGCCGACGACGCAGGCGACGATCAGATCGGGATTGTCGAACGCGGCCCCGAAGGCGTGGCTGAGTGAGTACCCCAGCTCGCCACCTTCGTGAATCGACCCCGGCGTCGTCGGCGCCACATGGCTGGAAATCCCGCCGGGGAACGAGAACTGCTTGAACAGCTTCTTGAGCCCGGCTTCGTCCTGAGTGACGTTCGGATAGACTTCAGTCCAGGTGCCTTCGAGGTAAACGTTGCCCACAATCGCCGGGCCGCCGTGACCGGGACCGGCGATGTAGAACATATTCAGGTCATACTTCTTGATGACCCGGTTCAAATGCACGTAGATGAAGTTCTGGCCCGGCGTCGTGCCCCAGTGTCCGACCACCAGCGGCTTCACGTGCGACAGCTTCAGCGGCTCCTTCAGCAGCGGATTGTCGTAAAGATAAATCTGGCCGACCGATAGATAGTTCGCGGCACGCCAATACGCATTCATCTTGTGGAGCAGTTCCGGGGAAAGAGTTTTGGTCTTCATGGTTCAATTCTCCTTTTTTCAGCCAAGGCCGAGAACGCGGCAAACCGTCTTGGCTATCATCCATTCTTCGTCCGTGTGAATGACGCGGACCGCAACCCGGCTGGCCGCCGCGGAAATCAGGCCCTCATTCGCCGCGTTTCGCTTTTCTTCGAGTTCGATTCCAAGGAATCCTAGTCCATCGCAAATCCGGCCGCGGAGCGTGGGCGCATTCTCTCCGATGCCACCCGCGAACACCAGCGTGTCCAGTCCGCCCAACGCCGCCGCGAAGGCGCCGATCCATTTCTTGACCTGGTAGCAAAACAGGGCGACCGCTTCAGCCGCCCGGACGTCCTGCGTTTCCCGGTCGAGCAAGTCACGCATGTCGGAACTGGTTTCGGAGATCCCGAGCAGCCCGGACTGGAAATTGACCATCTCGTTGAATTGCCTGGCGCCCATTTTCTCCGTGCTCGCCAGATACCAAACCAGTCCGGGATCGAGATCGCCGGAGCGGGTGCTCATGGGCACCCCGGCGGTCGGGGTGAAACTCATGCTTGTGTCCACGGGTTTGCCGTCACGCACCGCCGCCAGGCTCGCGCCATTGCCGAGGTGGGCGAGGATGACCCTGCCTTGTGCCGCTTCCGTTCCGGCCAGGCGGGCCAATTCTCCCATGAGAAACGCATACGACAATCCGTGAAAGCCGTACCGTCGCACCCCCTGCGCTTCGTAGCGGCGCGGAATCGGCAACAGCCGGGCCACGCGCGGCAGGTCATGGTGAAAAGCCGTGTCGAAACACGCCACTTGGGGCAGGTCGGGAAATCGGCGATGAAACGCCTCGGTTAAGAGGATCTCCTCCGGTAGATGCTCAGGATCGAATGGACTGAGATGGTGCAGCTCCTCAACCATTTCCGCAGTGATTCGCTGCGGCTGGCTATACTTAGGCCCGCCATGCACCACACGATGCCCCACCGCGCCGAGCGAGCCACTGCCAATGGATTCCTCCAACCAATCCATCAACACATTCACCGCCGCTGTGTGATCGGGCGCCGTCACTAACCGCGAAAAGTTGTCCGCCTGGTTCAATCCTTTCACCCGCAAGCTAGCCTCCGGCAGTCCAATCCGCTCAATCCCGCCCTCCAGAATCCGTCGAAGCGAGTCACCGCCCTCGAACAGAGCGAACTTGATGCTCGACGAGCCGCCATTAATGGTCAGGATCAGCGGTGTGCCCCGGAGCCGCTGAGTCGGTTGGTTATTCATGCAATCGGCTCTCCCGTTTAGTCAGCCGGTAACCGCCCTCGATCATCACCGCCAGAGCAACCAGCGCCGCCAGCACCCACAACTTTGAGGGGGCGGTCCGCGCCGTCTGCCAAACCAGCGCGCCCAACGCCGCGAGGCACGCGACGGCCCCGGCCGCCGAAATCCAGCCGCGGCTGTTGGTATGAGGCGCCTGAGACGCGTTGGCGGTGTTGACTGCGGCGAAGATCAACAGAAACCCGGCGCTGCCCAGCGTCGAGATGCTGGTCAGATCCAAGGCGTTGGCCACGAACAGCGTCAGCCCGGCGGTGATCAACAGTCCCTCCATCGGCTCACTCCACACTTTCCGCTCCAGCATTGCCGGCAATTCGCCGTCGCGCGCGATGCAATAACTCAACCGCGCTGAGCCGTATAGCGTGGCGTTGATCGCGGAAGCGGTGGATAACATTGCTGCGACCGCGATCAGCGTGAAGCCGGCCTGCCCTAGAAATGGTCGAGCCGCTTCCGCCAAGGCGTAATCCTTGGCCGCCACGATCTTGTCCACCGCGAGATTGCCCACTGTAACGAGCGCGACCAGCACGTACAACCCAATCACGAACCCGACCGCGGTGTAGTACGCGCGCGGCAGCGTCCGCGTCGCGTCCCGCACATCGTGCGCAGTGTTGGCGATCAACTCAAACCCTTCGTAGGCCACAAAGATGATCATCCCGCCCGCCGCCAACTGCAGCGATGGCGACCACGAGCCTGGCGCGATTTGGGAGGTCTTGATGCTGGCAAGGCCCGCGCCGACAAAGAACAACAGGATCGCCACTTTCAATCCCACGATCCAAACCTCCGCTTTGCCGATCAACTCGGCGCTGAGCAGGTTCAGCCCGGTAATCATGATCACGCTGAGACAAATCAGTGCATGTTTGCCGGTCGCCTGCCATGTTTCCGGCAAAAACGTCGCACCATAACTGCCAAACGCAAACGCATACAGCGACAGCATCACCACGTAACTCAGCCACAACAACACGTTCATGCTGCCGGTGAACATACCGGCACCGAACGCACGGTCGAGGAAGGTTACCGTTCCACCGCGACTCGGATAAGCGACGGAAAGCTTCGCGTACGAATACGTCGTCAGCAACGCCACCGCGCCCGCCAGCGCAAAGGCCACCGGAGTGCCCCCGTGCGCCAGTTGCACCGCCAACCCCAGCACCGCAAAAATCCCGCCCCCGACCATCCCTCCGACGCCGATGGCAACCACCGCCCACAACCCAATCTTGCCGTCGCCTACTTTGCTCATGCGCCGTTTGTCTCCTGTTTGCCGGAACGATGCCCTTCCCCAACGTTTTTGATCCTGATGCGGATCAGCGATTGGTTGGTTACGTTCATCATTTTAGTCCCAATGTCTCCAGTGCGGTCCGGGTCTTCCCCAGTCCTTGGTGATGGATGCCATGAATACCGCGGCTTTGGACGACATGTACGAACATCGGGGTGTTTTCGATATAGACTACCTGCCTGGCTGGCGCCTGGGCGATGTCCAGCCCAAGCCGAAAGGTGTCCGCGTCGGGCTTGCGGACATGGACGAAGCAGGCGGAAATAAAAGAATCCACAAACCCGTCCAGCTTGAACTCTCAAATCCGATACACATTCCGTTCGCGTCCTTCGTTGCTGACCACGGCGATCTTCAGCCCATGCCGGACATTGAGTTGAGCGACTAGCTCGATCATCTCGGAGTGAGGCTTCGATTGCGCAAACATGAAGCGCCGAAACTGAGCCCGGGGAACGGTCGCTTTTGGTAGAAGACCACCCGGCCCAAATACTCTTCCAGCGTGAGCTTTCCCTCCTCGTAGGTCTCGAAGGTCAGGTGATGCCGATCCTCCTTCTCGGCCAACTCCAGCTTGAACTTCGTCGCCGCCCGTTTGCGGGCATGATTCCACCCGTCGGTGAGTAGGACGCCGCCGATATCCAGAAATAGCGCCGTGATCGGGATCGCTCTTTTCATTTGGCCTCCGTCAACGCCGTCTGCTACCTTTGACAGTTCGTTCCTCGAGCCAGAAGTATGGCGCTAGATCGGGGGCTCAGGTGGTAAGTTTGTGGATCTTCCCAAAGCGGTTCCTCGTCCGCAGCAAACAGATCTTGTGGAGCTTCGCGAGAGGTGTCAACGGCCAGATGCCACCGAGCTCCCGGCAGTACGGGGGGCAAAGCGAAATCGACCGCATCGGCACCAGCATTGAACATCAGGCAAAGTGCGCGCTGCTCATCTTCATGGATCAGACAGGCAAACTGTTTTTCTTTCGGGTCGTCCCAGTTGGGCAATCCTCCTTGCGGGCCAAACCAATGGATCTCGGCGTCCGTGTAGAATTGTTCCTTGCTCAGAATCGGATGGGCGACACGAAAGGCGATCATGCCACGGGTGAAGCGGAAAATTTCCCCGTGCCGTTCCAGACAGCTCCAGTCATACCAGCTCGTTTCGTTGTCCTGGCAGTAGGCGTTGTTGTTGCCACCTTGCGTGCGGCGAAATTCGTCCCCGCCGAGCAGCATCGGCACCCCGCGCGAGATTAACAGAGTCACCAGGAAGTTCTTGATCTGGCGTTTCCTGATGGACTCGATCTGGCCGTCCGCGGTCTCACCTTCAGCGCCGTAATTCTCAGCGAAATTCTCGCTCGTCCCGTCGTGGTTGTTCTGTCCGTTGGGTTCATTGTGCTTCTGTCGATAGCTCACGAGATCATGCAACGTGAAGCCATCGTGACAGGTGACGTAATTGATGCTGCTCTTGGGGCCTTTGCCGGACTTGGAATAAATGTCGGCGCTGCCGCAGATACGTTGGGCGAATAAACCAAGAAACCCATCGTCGCCGCGCCAGAACCGTCGAACGTCATCACGGTACTGACCGTTCCACTCCGCCCAGCGGCGTTCGGAGAAGCTCCCGACCTCATACGCTCCGGCGGCATCCCACGCCTCGGCGATGATCTTCACATCCCTTAAGATCGGGTCCTCGGCGATCCGCTCGAGAAGCGGGGGATTGCGCAGCAAGTTGCCGGAACGGCCCCGACCGAGCACCGCGGCCAGGTCAAAACGAAATCCATCGACATGCATCCCCACCACCCAGTAGCGCAACGCGCTCAAGATGTGATCCCGCACCACGGGATGGTTGGCATTAATGGTGTTGCCGGTGCCCGTGTAGTCCTTATAAGAACGTTTATCGTCCGCCAGCATGTAGAAGATCGTGTTATCAATCCCGCGGAAACAGAGTGTAGGCCCCTTTTCGTTTCCCTCGGCCGTGTGATTGAAGACCACGTCCAGGAACACCTCGATGCCCGCCCCATGGAAGGCCTGGACCATTTCCTTGAATTCCAGTTTCTGCTGACCCACGCCTCCCGAACTGCTATAGGAAGCTTTAGGCGCAAAGAAGGCCACGGGATCGTAGCCCCAGTAATTCCCGAGTGGCTGGCCTGTTTGCGGATTGATGCCTGTCTCCTGGTGTTCATTGAATTCCAGCACGGGCATCAGTTCCACGGCCGTCACCCCCAGTTCTTTGAAATAGGGGATCTTTTCCATTAGGCCTCGGTACGTGCCTGGATGCGCCACACCGGAGCTGGGATGGATAGTGAAGCCACGCACGTGTGTTTCATAAATGACCGTCTTCGGCCAGGGATGCCTGGGCGGACGGTCCTCATGCCAGTGAAAATGCTCCTGCGTGAATACGCATTTCGGCATGGCGCCGGCATCATCGACCATCGAACACACCGAGTCTCCGTCGGGCACAGACGGATCGTATCCCCGAGCCGGACCGAACTCCCAGGTGGGCAACCTCGAGATCGCCGTGGCGAAGGAATCTAGGAGAAGCTTGTTGAAATTGAAACGATGGCCGTCCTTGGGTTGATACGGGCCGTCCACGCGATAGGCATACAGCTGGCCATCCCGAATCCCCTCAATCCAGACGTGCCACACGTCACCAGTGCGGTTGCGCGCGGGATCCAGATCAATCACCCTGGCGGCTGTGGCATCTTCGGGATGATCAAAAAACTCCAGCCGAACGCGGCTGGCGTGTCGGCTGAAGAACGCAAAGTTCACTCCTTCGCCAAGTGCATAGGTTCCCAGAGGCAATGGTGCACCAACTCGAACATCAGTCCGCTCCGATACCTCCGCCACATAATCATGCAGAGGGCGTTCGGACGCAGTCAGATCTATGGTCGCGTCCACCTTTTCTGCGGCCTGGCCTGACACGGACGGCATCCGCTTGTTGGCTGTCGCATTCTTTTCAGTCTTTTGGGACGACATAAGACAACCTGTGAAACCTTCTCCCGTTCGAGGTTACTTCACCGCTGCCAGAGAATAGGATCGACTTCCAGGGGCACCGCACCGCCGGCGCAGTGCGGTATCACCCGCGCTGTATAATCTGTCGCCGGGAGTGTCGCGGGCGCCGGCGCGCCATAGGCATAATCGTTCCCCCCCGGTGGTCGCCGGACGCGGCAAAGTGATATCGAGTCTCGACAACACCCATCGTTCATTGAAGTCATTCTTGTTTTCTGAGCTCGTTTTCCTTCTCTTTGTTGGCGCGCTCCTGGCCCAATCCCATGGTCAAGGCCGTCAGCCCGGCAATACCCCCTAGTTGCATGGTATCCACGGCCGTGCTGGGTACAATTACGATCGTGGCGTTCGCCTTCAAACCCTCATAAAGCATGTTCATAGCCCTCAAGTGAAGAGCGATAGGATTGTTGGTATAGGTCTTGGCCGCTTCTCCAAACTTCTCCGCCACCTGTCGCTCCGAATCTCCCAGAATCACCCGGGCCTGACGTTCTCTTTCAGCCTGGGCCTGCATCGACATCGCATCCTCCAAGGCCGGGGGAATAAGCACATCCTTGACTTCCACCGAAATAACATTAATGCCCCATGGCTCGGTGCGCACATCAATGATCTTCTGCAGCTCGTCACTTATTTTCTCCCTGCCTTCCAGCATGTCCGAAAGCATGGTCTTGCCGATGACATCACGCAGAGCCGTCTGGGAGGCCCAACTTATAGCGCTTTGATAGTCGGCTACATCCAGGGCTGCCTTCTGGGGGTCCACAACTTTCCAAAATAGCACTGCATCTACATCCACCGGCACCGTATCTTTAGTAAGAGTCTTTTCTGCCTTGAAAGAAGCGGTGATCACGCGGGTGTCAATCCAGTAAGGTATCGTGTCGATGACCGGGATAATGAAAAACAGTCCCGGTCCCTTGAGGGAGCGGAACTTGCCTAAACGCAATATCACCGCCCTTTCCCACTGATCCGCAACCCTAATTGCGAGAGAAACAACGAGGGCGATAACAAAGGCAATGACTCCAATCGGTGCGCTTTTCATGACAAATGCTAACCCACCGCCAACGACAAAAATTACGATGAAGATCAATGACGCAAAAGAGTTGGTTTTTCTCATTTCGATTACCTCCATGATTTAGGCACCTGAATAGGAGCCGTTTCTCGGTTTGACCGGAGCTTCCCCCCCCATCCAGGTAATTTCCCATCAATTCATGCGGAATAATCCGGGAAGAAATGTTAGTCATGATAGGGAAAGCAATCCCTTACGTGCCTGGCCTGAGGCGCAAACTTTGACGCAAATGCGTACGGTCCCCCAGCACCTTTAGTAATGGTCCTTGTTCGGTCATTTCCACGATACTCAACGCGGCCACCGGCATGCTGAGGCGGTCGCGATAGCGGCCCACATCGATGCCCAACAAGGAGCACAGCATGATGCGCCCCGTGGCTTTGTGGGATACTATCAGGACATTTCCCGAGGGATGCCTCCGTTCAATCTCATCCAGCACCATGGAACTGCGGCGGGCTACGTCCACCCCTCGTTCGCCGCCGGTGGGCGCGTTCCAACCCGGATCGGCCAGCCAGCGGACATATTCATCATGGAACTCGTGGTTCACTTCCTCCGGGGTCTTGCCCTCCCAATGGCCGTAGGCGATCTCTTTGAGCCCCTCCCTCTGGTGCGGGTTTAGTCCCACGGCTTCGCACAAAGGTTGGGCCGTAGCCACGGCGCGTTTCAGGGGACTGCAAAAGACGGCCTCCCAAGCAAGGTCTCTATAGGAAGTGGCAAAGTCGCGGGCCATTTGGCGACCTTCGGGGGTCAGGGCCACATCCGAAACCCCGGAATAGCCGCCGGTCTGGCTGGACTGCGTCTCCCCATGTCGGAGGAAGTAGAGGGTAAGGCCCATGAGTCAGGCGCCTCCTTTCCGCAGAGTGGCAGGACCACCGTAGCCAAGCCCTGCTCCCGCAGTTTCAGGACTGAATCAAAAAATCAGCTAGTTGAACCCACAATTATTGAGAAAACTGGTTTCCTGGGGTTCATATTTCGACCTTCCATGAATGTGGTCTTCTAAGGCTTGATTTTGCGAGAGGAATTTTTTCGGAAGGTCAGATAGACGCCTTATAGTTTTCAGATAATCATTTTGTACGCCCTGTCAATTTGTAACTTTTTTTTACCACAACCCCAGGAGGTCCAGACCAGCCCGCTTTCTAGCTTGAGGGAGGCCGAGGGAAGCAATGATTTTTTTTGAATATTTCCCGCCCCCAAACATCACTCCAGCCATGCTCTATGGCATCGTCGCCCACCGCATGGGTCCGGACAAGGCCGCAGGTTCGCGGCTAAGACCATGGAGTCGGTAGGGATTGCATCGAGTGCGGCGAATGCCTGGAGTGCTGCCCTTATGGGCTGCTGCCCATCTCGGACCGCATCCAGGAATTTCTAGCACTTTCCGACCTTCACCGCCAGGAGAGTCCGGAGAAAGCTGATTAAACAGAGTTAAGGCTCTTTTTCAACAGGCGAGAGGTTCGACGGCGAGGAGTCATTATGGCTGTTTGAGCTCACACAGCTTAGCAGCCCGTTCCCTGACCGCTTTAATGATCTGGGGCATGGTGCTACAAGTACCCTGCTTGACAAGGAACCCGGGAAGGGCGCCGCCGGGATCGGTATTAATCCTATAAATGGCCTTGGTTTTAGCAGTGCCAAATGGCGCCAGAATCCATTCGCCGGAATTTTCTCGCAGGTTGCCAATTACGAGCAACCAAGAACTGTGATAACGATGCTGGGCCGCGCTGGTTTCATCATACAACCCCTTAATGATGTACCAGCGGTTGTTGCAAGGCCAGGGGAATTGCAGATTAGTATAATGATATGCAGAATATTTTCCGCCAGGGATACGATAGCTGGCCGGGTCCGCGGGGATGGGGCCCAGTAAGGCCTCCACTTCCTCAGCCCGGCTCGGCCGCCTTTGCAATATCAAGGGAATCTTCTCCGCCGGCACCGCCATACTATTCAATGTCCGGGGCATGAAATACTTAAAATT
>Ga0208456_1001099_pt1 | contig 11224 bp, 11 predicted proteins | sample June2015DPH_4_10_2_FD_184691 | JGI IMG/M metagenome (GOLD analysis project Ga0208456, IMG submission 184691) | Peatland microbial communities from SPRUCE experiment site at the Marcell Experimental Forest, Minnesota, USA - June2015DPH_4_100... | ecosystem: Environmental > Terrestrial > Soil >... | reverse complement strand
CGAACATCATCAGGTAGTTGTCCGCCAGCACCAAGACAAGCATCGAAAACATGAAGAGATTCATGTATCCAAAAAACCGGTAGTAGCCCCCTTCATGCCCCATATAGCCGATGGAATAAACATGGATAAGAAAGCCGACACCCGTCACCACCAGCATCATAACGGTGGAAAGCGGGTCAAGCTGGAATCCCACATGAACGTTCAAATTGCCCAGCGAGCCGTCGGCCAACCGGAAAGCTCCCGCCGGCAGCCATGAATAGATGACTTTGCTGAAGACGTGAACATCCGAGGGCAGTTTAAGAAACTCCAGGAAACATCCCAGCGCCCAGAGAAACGAAACCCCCGGCAGCCCCACGGATACCGCGGAGACAGCTTTGTTTGACAACTTGCGTCCCCAGAGGAGCTGGGTCAGCGCTCCAAGCGCGGGCAATAACGGTATGAGCCAGATATATTCAAGCATGTCGTCTAAAGGTTAAAGTGTAAAGGGTAAAGGATAAAGGTTAAATTCTCGCGGCGTGTATTAATATGACCGTCTCCAGGATGTGCACTCATTCGCCTTCAGCCTTTACCCTTTAGCCTTTACCCTTCAAACCTCTCCTCTTCGCGCTGAGGATGATTCCTGTTATCACGGCGAATAGTTCTTCAGTCTCCTTCATTAGCGGCCTCAAACGCTGCGATGGAATTATCCCAGACTCAGCCAGCAGCCTGAGCCAGTAAAGGCTCTCTCTTACTTCCTTCTGAGCGATTCCGTACTTGTGGACAAAATCCGGTCGACTCTCCGCAGATTGCGCCTCCTCCACATTGGCTCCGATAGACGTCGCCGCCCGCAAGTACTGCTTGCCCAGCACCCAACCTGCACCATCCTTGCGCTGCTGCAGGGCCTGATAAAGCTTGATTGCCCGCAATGAGTAAACGTATGAGCGATCCCGGATGTCTCGCGGATCTTTGCTCATTTCTCTTCAGCCTTTACCCTTTACACTTCAGCCTTTACGCTTCAAACCTGCTTCACCAATAATAACGTCTGGCTGATCTTTGCTCATTCTCCTTCAGCCTTTACCCTTTACACTTCACACTTTACACTTCGTAAGTACTTCACCATTTGAGTAAATCGATCTCGTCCGCGTTGACTGTTTCCTTGTTGCGGAACAGCGCGATAATCAAACCCAAGCCAACCGCCGCTTCCGCAGCCGCATCCGTAATCACGAAAATCGCGAACACTTGCCCGTCCACGGAGCGGAAATACTGGGAAAGCGCCACCAGGTTGATGTTGACGGCGTTCAAGATCAGTTCGATGGACATGAGGATTATGAGCACGTTGCGCCGCGTCAACACGCCAATCACTCCAATAGTGAAAAGGCCGCTGCCCAGCAAGATGTAATATGCAGTCGGGATCATTCGAACTTCCTTTTGGCCATGATCACTGCGCCTACCATGGCCACAAGTAGCAGGAGCGAAGCAATTTCGACAGGCAACATGTAGGTTTGGTAAAGGGCCTGACCTATCGCCTGGGTATTGTGCGCCGGCTCCGGACCAAGAGGCTGGGTCGGCAGGCTTAAACCCGCCCCTATCTTGTAAATCACGTAAGCAAGCTGTGCGAACACCAAGACGGCGGTGAATAATCCAAGCTGCCACTGGCGGCTGAACTGAGCCTGCTTCAACGCTACGTCAATGTTGACCAGCATGACGACAAACAGGAACAGCACCATGATGCCGCCCACATAAAGAATGATCTGCACCGCAAAAAGAAACTCGGCGTGTTGCAGCAGGAAGACCCCCGCCACCGCGAACAGCGTCACGATCAGCCAAATAACGCTATGGATGGCATTCCGGCGGGTAATTACCATTATGCCGGAGGCCAAAGCAACCACCGATAGGATTCCGAATGCAATGAAAGGAAGCATGGTGTTCAAAAATCAGAAATCAGAAACTAGAAATCAGAAGGTACAAGCCCGGCGTTATGTTTCGTCGCTCTCTCCAGTAACTTCACCCGACCCAACCGTGTCATTCCGATCCCGCAGTCGCGGGAGAGGAATCTTGCTCCGATTCTTCTTTCCGCGATCCGCCACCAAGCAGAGCGGGATTCCTCTCCCGCGACTGCGGGATCGGAATGACACCTGCATTCTAGTTTCTGCTTTCTACTTTCTGCTTTCTGCTTTCTGCCTTCTACCTTCTACTTTCTGCCTTCTGCTTACTGCCTTCTGCTTTCTACTTTCTGCTTTCTGCCTGCTGCTTTCTGCCTTCTGCTTTCTACTTTCTGCTTTCTACTTTCTGCCTTCTGCTTTCTGCTTTCTGCCTTCTGCTTTCTGCCTACTGCCTTCTTACCGTGTGTACCGCGTGGGCCGCGGTCCCTCCTCCAGCGCCTGCCGATCCCAAATCATTCCTTCGCGGGAATAGTGGGCTATCTCAAAGTCCTGGGTCAGTTCCAGCGCGTCCACGGGGCAAGCGTCCTCGCACAAGCCACAGAACATGCAGCGCGAAAGGTCATAGGTGAAGGTCGTCAACCGCTTCTTGCGGTCCTCGGTCCGCGCCCATGCCACCACAATCAGGTTTTCGGGACACGCCAGCGAGCAGAGGTTGCAGGCGATGCAGAGTGTCTCGCCGGTTTCCGGGTGGTTGTTCAGGCGAGGGGCGCCCCGGTAGCGTTCTGCCACCACGGGGCGCTCCAGCGGATACTGTTCAGTGCAGGTGGCGCTGGGGCGCTGATAGGAAAAGGTCAGCCTCAGACCCTTAAGGAGGTCAACCAGGAATACGCGACGAACAAGATCAGTCAATCCCATCGGCGTTATCCGCCCAACCCCGCGGCCGGAGTGCTCGGGGTGTGTAAACTCACAAAGTATCGGACCAACGCAGTCACAATGACGTTCCCCAAACCTATCGGAATCATCCAGTGCCAACCAACGTTCATGAGCTGGTCATAGCGATATCGCGGGAAGGTCGCGCGATACCAGATGAATGCATAAAGAAAGGCCAGGACCTTTGTCGCAAACCAAAAAATCCCCTGAATGGCATTCAACACCACAGGGATTGCCACCATGCCGGCCAGCACCACGCAAGCCGCGGCCAGAGCGACGAAGAAATATCGCTCCAACGGAACCAGACTCTTCAGCCCCAGCCAAAGGATAAACGCTGCCGCGCCGAGCAATGCCACGACAGGCGCAAACCTCAAGAAATCCAGTGCCCGAATGTTCCCAAACGGTCTCAGCCAGCCCCCCAGGAACATAGTAACGGCGATGCAGGAGACCACCACCATGTTGGTGTATTCGGCAAGGAAGTAAAGGGTGAAGCGGAAACCACTGTACTCGGTGTGGAAGCCCGCGGTGAGTTCCGACTCCGCCTCCGGCAAATCAAATGGGTTGCGATTCGTTTCAGCCACCGCCGCAATCAAATAAATGACAAAGGCCACCGGCTGGAGAAAGACGTTCCACACGCCCATTTGCTGCTGGCGATTCACGATCTCCACCATGCTGAGAGAATTCGAAATCAACAGCACGCCCACCAGCGCCATGCCCGCCGCCACTTCGTAACTCACCAATTGTGCTGAAGACCGCAGCGCCCCGAGGAGCGGGTAGTGGCTGTTCGATGACCAACCACCTAGGATGATGCCATAAATCCCCAAGGAGGAAACACCCAGGATGAAGAGGAGGCCAACATTGATGTCGCTGATGTAGAAGTTTCCGGCGAACGGGATGACGGAGAAGACTGTGAAGGCAGCCGCCACGCTTATCGTGGGCGCCAGCATAAACACGAACTTGTCCGCTCCTGCCGGAATAATATCCTCCTTGAGGAGGAGTTTGATGGCGTCGGCAACGGGCTGAAGCAAGCCCCAAGGCCCGACCCGCATGGGGCCCAGCCTCGCCTGCATGAAAGAGAGGACTTTGCGCTCCATGTAGACGAGGTAAGCCACGATCCCGGCAACCACCGCAAGCACAATCAGGATCTTGATGACCGCCAGGATGAACGGATGGACTTGGAAAAAGTCAATTGCGTTTTGGGCCATGGCTTTAAGGCAGTGACGAGTGACGAGCAAAAACTCAGTACTCAGAAAGCGCGGTTCTCGCGCCAGTGCCTACTCTTCTTCTTCCTGCCCTCTGACTCCTGCTTGTCACTTGTCACTCGTCACTTGTCACTGTACTAACGATCTACTTCGCCGAGCACGATATCCAACGTTCCAATCACCGCCACCACGTCTGCGACGAGGTGGCCGCGTATCATGATGTCCAGAGCCTGCAAGTTTACAAAGGACGGCGGCCGAACCCGCACGCGGTAGGGGTTCGTACTTCCGTCACTGACTACGAAATATCCAAGTTCGCCCTTCGGCGCTTCGATAGAATGATACACCTCACCCACCGGCGGCTTAATCACCTTGCCGACTTTCCCGAATATGGGTCCGGGAGCAAGACGTTCCACGCACTGGCGGATAATGCGCACGGATTGACGCATCTCCTGCATCCGAACCAAATACCGATCATAGGTATCGCCGTGCGCGCCGGTGGGCACCTCGAATTCCACTTTGTCGTAGGCCTCATAAGGCTGCGCCTTGCGAATGTCCCACTTCACCCCCGAGCCCCGGAGTACTGGCCCGGTCACTCCGTAAGCGACGGCATCTTCGGCGCTCAGGACACCCACACCCCTGGTTCTGTTTATCCAGATGCGATTCTTGGTGAGCAACTGCTCATATTCATCGATCTTGGGCGGTAAGTAATCGCAGAACTTCAGGCAATCCTGTTCGAATCCATCGTACAGGTCGTACTGCAATCCGCCGATGCGAAAGGCGTGGGTGGTCAGCCGTGCCCCGCAGTACTTCTCAAAGATTTTCAGGATTTCTTCCCGCTCCCGGAAGGTGTAGAAGACGGGCGTCATGGCGCCCAGGTCAAGCGCATGCGTCCCCAGCCACAACAAGTGGCTGGCAATGCGCTGCAGTTCGGCCAGGATCATGCGCGTGTACTGGGCGCGTGGCGGAATCTCAACTCCCAGTAGCTTCTCGACTGCTTCGACATAGCCCATGCCATTGGTGACCGCAGCGACGTAATCCATGCGGTCCGTGTAAGGTGCGAACTGCGCGTAGGTCCGGTTCTCGGCAATTTTCTCCACCCCACGGTGCAGGTAACCAATGACGCATTCCGAGCCCAACACCTTTTCACCATCCAGCTTCAGTTTGACGCGCAAAACTCCATGCGTGGCCGGGTGCTGCGGCCCCATGTTGATGAGCAGTTCACTAGCGTCCAGAAAAGTAGTTTCGGGCATCGCTTACTGTCCGCTCTCGATTCCCAGGTTTTCCTTTACCCAGGCATCATCCTGGCGCAGGATGTCGTAATCCTTGCGCAGAGGATGGCCAGTCCACCCGTCAGGAAGAAGGATGCGCTTCAAATCCGGATGGCCCTCGTAAACCACCCCAAACATGTCGTAGACTTCGCGCTCCATCCAGTTTGCCGTGGGCCAAATGCTTACCACTGAGGGAACCGTTTCGCCCTCACCAATAACAACCTTCAGGCGCAACCGGTCATTACGTTTGAAAGAATAAATGTGGTAGATGATATCGAAACGCTTCTCCCGTTTGGGATAATCCACCGCCGTATGATCGGTGAGCAAGGTGTAGGCCCCGCCTTCTTCGCCTTTCAGAAACTGGCACATCGCCGGCAAAGATTCCTTGGCCACGGTAATGCACGGCATCTTTCGGAAAGTGACTGCCTCGCTGATGATGCCTGGAAACCTCTTCTCGAGCACGTCAAGAAGTGGGCTTGACCAAGGCTCAGGTTTTACGGGAGGTTTGGCTGCCGCGGGAGCCTTCGCTGGCGCAGCGGCGGCAGGTTTAGACGGGGTGGGGCCTGCTGGGCTTCCCGATGGGGGACTACCCGCCGATGACGGAGGTGACTTGGGAACGGCAGCGGCCTCGGCCCGGACCGGCGGAGTTGCCCCACTAGCTCCCGGTGTGGGCTTTTGTGCCTCGCCTCCATTGGCCGCCTTGGGCGGCGCCTTTTGTTCGTCAGCCATTTCCGTCGATGCTTACGGGAAGGCCTCTCTCTACGGCCGGCAAAAGCATGAATTCTTGCACATTGCCGATAAGCATGTCAACCGCGAGGAAAACTCGGTAGTGGGTCAATTTGATGTAGAGGCGGCTTTACGCCGCCATTTGGCGATCCCGCCTTGCGGGATCACCGCTACAGCATCAAATTGACCCACTTCCGAAAACTCTGCCGTTTACGCTAAGGCCTTGTTGGATTCTTGCCGCAACTCGCCAAGTTTGGGCGGGAGGTCCTGCATGGGCCCCATCCATTTGAGCTCGCGGCGGATGTCCGGGTGCAGACGGTAGTTCCGCTTGACGGACGCGATGGGCGCGCCGAGGACATCGATTTTGGCGAGATCGTACTGCCCCAACCCCACCTGCCCGCAGTAAATAAGGTACCCGACCCATCTCGAGTTTATTCCCATGGTTTCCAGAGCGACCCGGTCGGCGGCAATGTAATCGGTCGAGGCAATGGCGATGCGCGAGGGAACCGGTGTGCCTGAGCCCGGCCCCTTCCCTTCCATACCTTCAAAGCCGTCGATGAGGGCTGCGCCCCAGTTGGGCTGGAGCTTCTGCGCAGTCAGCAGCATGTTGTAGTGAGTCTGGCGGAGGCCGACGTGATATTTGCGCTTGTCGTTCCAGAGGGGAGTTTCACCTCCAGCACTGTGCAAGGGCGCGCCGAGCACCATGTTTTTCACGGACAAGGTTGCGACCACAGTGTTGTGCGTCTTCATTACCGCCGAGCAAATCACGAAGGCATCCGGATCGAGGAGCCGCGCCGCCAGGCGTACGGGCCTTACGTGCAGATCAAAGTCGATGAAGGGGATGGTCTCGTACTTCGCTTCACGGTTCAGATCCACCAGGCTCAATTTCGCCTCGCCATACTCCGACAGCAGGCGGTTGTATCCGTAGCTCTCATAGACTTCCAGGGTATCCTGCGCGGAGGATTCGGCGATGACCACAGGCCCCTTGAATCGCGGCGCCAGATAGTCAAGGATGCCGCGTAAAGCGTCAGCACTGGTGGCAGCGAGCGAGTTCTGTGAAGTGAGACCATTGGGCTTGATTACTACGTACTTCTTACGTTGCAACCTTGGTCTCACCTGGTCATCAATCGCCACCAAGGCCTCGTGCACATTCTTGCGGCGGTCCTGCCCGTGGATGAGCGCCACTTTCGAGCGGCCCGGAAAGGGAGCGACGGGCTCGAGCGGCGACATGGCAGGCGCCTGCTCTGCCTTCAGCAGTCGAGATTGGCTGAGCAACAATCCTGTCCCCACGATACCGAAAAAATGCCTGCGTGAGACAAACATGGGAGTGAGTTCTCCTTACACTTCAAGTTGATTGCTTCACAGTTTCTTCACTCTGGCGAAGAAACCGATGCGGATGGCACGACACCCACCGTAATGCCCGATGCCAGCTTCGCCGACCGGTACACCCTTTGGGTAGCTTTCTGAAAGTCGGAGGGCCGCGCCTCATCAATTTTCATGAATTTCTGCGGGTTGCGGTCCACCAGCGGGAACCACGAGCTTTGCACTTGCACCATGATGCGGTGGCCGCGGCGGAAGCTGTGAAAAACGCCCGGAAGCTGGTATTCCACTTTGTCCGGCTGGCCGGGCTCAAAAGGCACGGGCTTCTCAAAACTCTTTCGGAATTTCCCGCGAAAGGGCTCTCCACGAACAAGCTGCTGGTAGCCGCCCATGCGCACGCCTTTCGGGTTCGGGTCAGGGTCCGGATAATTCCCGGGATATACATCGATGAGCTTGACGACCCAGTCGGAGTCCGTGCCGGTGGTGGAGACGTACAGTGAGGCGGTCAACGGCCCGGCGACGGTTACCTCTTCTTCGAGCGGCTCAGTCTGGTAGACCAGCACATCGGTACGGGAAGAGGCGAAGCGCTGGTCGCCCGTCATGTAATCGTAGGTCATCTGGGTGCTGGTCCAGGAGATGTGCGGAACCGGCTTGGCCGGGTCACTGACGTACTCGTCAAACTCCTCGCCGGAAGCCGAGGGGCGCTCAGACGAAAGCTTGCCCGCGCTCTGGAAATAGAACGTCTTCTTCACAACATTCTTGGGCGGCCAGCTATCCAGCTTGAACCACTCGTTGCGCCCGGTTTCAAAAACGTAGGCGCCCGGAAGTTTCTCCTCCCCTTTGTCTTTCAGAAAGTGCTGGAAAAACGGAAACTCGATGTGCTCGCGGAAGTACTCGCCCGTCTTCTGATAGAAGCGCACGTCGCCGAGATACTCGCCGGAGTCATAGTTCCACTGCCCGTGCGACCAGGGACCTTCGACGAGAATGTTTACCGTGCCAGGGCTCTGGTTCCGGATGGCTTCATAGGTGTGGGGCGGCCCGTAGACGTCTTCGGCGTCGAACCAGCCACCCACCGTCATAACGGCGGCCTTAATGTTCTTCAAGTACGGCAGCGGGTCGCGGGCCTTCCAAAAGTCCGTGTAGGTGTCGTGCGAGACCAGATCTCGCCACCATTCGATCTGGCCCTTGAAAAACTTCTGGTCAGCATTGCCCAGCGGCCCCATGCGCAAGAAGAAATCGTAGCCGTCTGGGGTGGCGTAATTGAAGCGGGGGCCGGGCACTTCGTTTTCTCCTGGCTCCGGGCGTCCAAAGGAAGAAAAGAAGCCAAACGCGTGCGCCAGAAAGAGCGTGCCATTGTGCCGAAAATCGTCACCGATGAACCATTCGGTGACCGGGGCCTGCGGCGAGACTGCCTTCAGCGCCGGATGCCCGCTCAGCGCCGCCATGGTGGCGTAGAAGCCGGGATAGGATGTGCCGGAGATGCCCACCCGGCCGTTGTGGTTCGGGATGGTTTTCAAAAGGAACTCGATCGTATCGTAAGTGTCGCTGGCTTCGTCAACTTGGTTCTTTGCAGTCTTGTCGGGAATGTACGGCCGGACATGCTCGAAGGCGCCTTCGGATTTGCCGCGCCCGCGCACATCGCAGTAGGCAAAGATGTAACCCTCGCGCGCGAAAAACTCCGAGGGCCCCAGAGAGCGCTGATAGTTGTCGACGCCGTAAGGCGCCACCGAATAGGGAGTGCGAAACATCCAGATGGGGTATGACTTCGAAGCGTCTTTAGGCGCGTAAACGGAGACAAAGAGACGAACGCCATCGCGCATCGGCGCCATGTATTCGCTCTTGGTGTAATTCGCCTTAATGTAATCCCGGAGTTCCTCGGCCTTCCGGCACGCCTCGTCATTCGGCTGGCACTTTTGGGCAGCGAGTGGAGCAGCAGACAAAGTGATAAGGAGTATTGCGGCAACGCCAAGCAGCCTGCGCATTTTCATCATCTCCATGTAATCAGCGGCGTATGATTTGAATTTAACCTTTTGACTCAACTGATTGAAAGTCTGGCGGAGAGGCAGGGATTTGAACCCTGGGTACAGCTTTTGACCGTACAACGGTTTAGCAAACCGCCGCCTTAAGCCACTCGGCCACCTCTCCGTCGTTTTGCTTTCAAGAGCTTACCATAGTTTCACCTGCCTGACCACCTTTTACGCGAACAGTTACGCGAACAATTTCGGGTGACACGGCGGGGTTGGTGTCCCCGCCGTCCACGAACTTCGATGCCACCTGCGCAGCCTCTCGCGCTGCTTCCACGTTTGCGTGAATGTACCAGTTGGCCGTCGTACGAAAGTCGGCATGACCGAGTCGAGACTGGATCGTCTTGACATCCACGTTCTCGTAAAACAGCATGGTTCCTGCCCAGTGGCGAAGCCCATGCCATGTAAGGTGCAAGCCCAGCTTTTTCCCTGCTTTCTTCAGCCCACAACGGAGCGCGTTCTGCTCCGTCATAGGCCGGCCCAGGTGCTTAGGATCCGGAAAGACCCAGTCGTCCTCCGTGACATTTGGCACCCGTGCCTTGAACTGTCTCAGGCGATCAATTGCCTCTTCGGCTACCTCCACGTAACCTTTCACTGTCATCACCGACCGCGGCTGCCTAACGATCTCAGACTCCTTCTGCAAGATCACTTTGGGCAGGCGTGACTGAGCCTGCTTGCGAGTGACCTCTTCCTTGAACCCGAGGTTCGATGACTTCAATACACCCTGGGGGTGCTCTTCGGAATACAGTCTGAAGAAGCCCTCCCAATACGGGCGGCTAACATCAGTACGTAAACGAACGTGACCTGTCTGACTGTGACTTCGGGACATTCTCTTTAACCTCCTGTCCCGGACGGAGGCACTCCCGGTTGTGAGGTTATCACAGTTGGGATTGGGTTTGCGAGCCTGGAGCCAACCTTCGACCTCAGCGAGTCTGAACCTCGGCCGATTTCCGAGCCAGGTGGTTACGGGAATGGGATCAGGGGTGCGTTTCTGGGTATGACGGTACACGAAGCTACGGCTACACTTGAGGCGTGCGGCTAACTCAACAACGGTGAGCAGCTCTGTTTTGCACAGTACATAGATCCTCCGCGACGATCCGGCGCCTCCGGCTTGCGCCCGGATGTCGCCACTGCAGCCTCTCCCCGGCGGTCCTGCCAGCCGGCGGAATGTTCCCGCACAGGGTTAAGGTGTCTTGCGCAGCACACGAAAATAGTTTTGTGTGCCGCCCGGACACTAACCACCTGTCTTTTCAACAACATTCCCGCTTTCAGCGCGTAACTGCCTTTGTTTTCTGTAACATTCAGGCTTCCCTTCCTATTCTCCAAACGCGGTCCTTTGTTTTCAATGACATTCCCGCGTTGCTCGTTCATTTTTAAGTTTTCCACCGTTTCTACGCCCTGCGAGTTCTCTGACGTAATGTCGCTCGTGAGGACCTCCTCGACGTTCCTCATCCTCGCGCCATCGTCCTGGCCAGGATGAGCGGTCGCGGGGTTGGTAAATTCCTCACTCCCCGGGTCATCGGACACAATGTCGCTGTCGAGGGCCTCCTCGATATTCTCAGTCCTCCCACCGTCGTCCTGACCAGTTGGAGTGATCGGGGGGTTGGTCAATTCCTTCCGCAGCCTCAGCAGTATCCTCACTTTACGGTCAATGGAGCGGTCGAGGGCGGCTTCTTGGCGCAGCATCATCCTCCACGTCTCCCCTTCCGGAGCAAGGCAGGCGTCCCGTTCTATCGCCGCTCTCTCCTCATTCGCCTTTTCGGCATATTCGAATTCTTCCCGCACGCTGGCGATCTCCTCTTCCAACAGACGCAGAAGCTCCAGGTACTGAGGTTCGCCCGCCGGCTCGCGGGGTCCGGAGTTTTTGCGCAGGATTTCCTCCGACTCCGGGT
>Ga0208456_1001082_pt1 | contig 11417 bp, 10 predicted proteins | sample June2015DPH_4_10_2_FD_184691 | JGI IMG/M metagenome (GOLD analysis project Ga0208456, IMG submission 184691) | Peatland microbial communities from SPRUCE experiment site at the Marcell Experimental Forest, Minnesota, USA - June2015DPH_4_100... | ecosystem: Environmental > Terrestrial > Soil >... | reverse complement strand
GGGTCCAGAACGCGAAACTGCTCGCCCTGCATGCGCATCTCCAAATTAGTGGCAAGTTCGGATTGCAGTTTCTTGTGCAGTAACGACTGGTAGTATTCACGGGAATTCTCATACGCGCGTGTGATCTCAGCGAACTCCTGCTCGCGCAGGGGCGTGAGACTCAGATGCGATTGCACTGTCCGAATCCGCGTGCGGATCGCGTCCGACTCCTTTTCGCGATCCCGCACCTCCATATCAATCGATTTGAGCCGACTGTCGATTTCAGCCAGGGCCGGATCCGAATTCCCGGCTGGACCACTTTTAGTCCCCCCTGCGAGGGCGTTTTTTGAGGCGCTAGCATCCGGAGGAACATCCAATCGCCGCTTGAGCGCCTCCCATTCGCTTATTTCGTCCTCCAGCTTGATGATGTCGGGATGCTGGGGAGTAAGTGACACTCTGAGATCTGCCAACTGCCTTCGAAGTTCCTTCAACTCCGCTTCGGCAGCCGAAAGTGGCGGGCTGGGGCCATCGCTGCCAACTTTGCCTTCCGAAGCCCGCTGCATCGCCTCATATTCATTCTTCATGGACTGGTAGTAGATCTTCTGTTGCATGGTGCGGTCGAGGCCGTCTGTGCTGGAGTGCAGTTGAGCTTCCAGACTGTTGAGAAGCCCTAGGTTGCTCCCCTCTTGTTCGGGCAACTCACCCAAGTTGCGTCTCTTAAACTCACTCTCGCGCTCCTCCTGCTGGGCCAAATCTTTGCGCGCCGCTTCAAGTTGACCCTCAAGAAAGGCAGTTGTCCTGATTGAGGCCTGAGTGCGCGCTTCGAGGTTCTCCTCGATGAAGAGAGATGTCAACTCGTTAGTAACCTGCTGAGCAACCCGCGCACTCCTGGCCGAGTAAGAAATGCGAAACGCGGTTAATTCCCCGGCCTTTCCTTGAGTCTGTACTTGAGTCTGTATCGGTTGGATACCTATGTCTTTCCGCATCTTGTCAACCACATCCTCAATGGCGTCATGCGCGCGTTCCCGGGGGTAAAGTTTGAACTCCTCGATAAGAGTCTCCAAGCGCGTGCGGCTCAGAATCTGCTGCGTCATGCTCTGGAGACGGTCCTGCGGGCTAGAGACGACGTTAGGGGTTACGTACTGCTCTGGCACCCTCTGTTCGACCACCAGCACCAACGCCTCCGACCGGTAGAGGTATGGCCACCGCTGAGCGACGGCAAAGCCGAGCCAGCCGAGGAGTAAGAATGGCCCAAGCAGCGACCAGCGCCGACGGATGATGATCGCCCATAAGTCTTTGAACTCCAAGCCCACCGAGTTCCCTGGTTCAAAATCGTCTTCCATGGCAACACCGCACCTGCGGAATTACTTCAATCTCTCACCTGCAGAAAATGGAATTCCGCCTGGACGTCGACACCAATCCCTGCTGGACGGCGCTGACTCCTTTTGTCGGCCCGACTCTTGACACTGTAAGTTAGACCAATTCGGTGGAACCGACAATGGGACGAACGGGCAAAGGCTTGCCCGAAGGTACCATCCAGAGCTTTGAATTCATTGATTAACTCCAACATACTAATGCACTTCTTCCTCAGACTCGAAGGGGTCCTGCTTTAGGAACACACTACACCTGCGACCAGCCTCCCGGAAAATGCAGAACGTCGCTGCTGTAGAGCCATCCGGAAACCGCATCGTTGCTGATTCCTCGGACGGTTAGCTCTTTGTTTCCGATAGTCGCTTTCTCGAAGTGGCCCTTTCCGGATGGGTCTCTAGGTGATCGGACGGTTTGGTCCTCCAGTATGTCGGCGGCTGCGCGGGTCGCGCTGGCATGTTCGTAACCCAAGCTTGAACATAGCGCGCCCAAGAGGGCACTTCACGCATGAGACGCTTCTTCTGCATGCATCAAGTGATACTCCTCGATGGTAGCAACCAGTCCGGTAGCACCTCCCGTACCAACCGGCGGTGCCTTCCGCACGATTTGACCGAGGCACCTGACGTTGGCACCATACGCCCCGGGACCTCTATTTGGCAGCGCAAAGATCATCTCGACCCGAGCCTTGAGTGCTACCAAATTCTTGCCCCTAAACAACACACCAGATCCGCTAATGTTTTCCGTCTTTCCTTCGTACCATATGTTCTGGCCAATGTTCCGATAACGGATCGTCGTCTCGATTGCAAAGCGCTCTGCGCGCGGTAAAACGCGAGTTTCGTTGCGCGGGACGCCACCGTCTTCACCTCCTCTCTTCACACCAGCAACGACGGCAACGTGATTCCGGAATTGCTTAAGAACTAGCCCAACTTCCGCAGTTAAAACGCTAAGAAGCTGTAAAATAATCAGCTTCAACCGCGGGAAAACGCCGATCAGCACAGCGAGGAGATTTGCCTTCATCAGGGTTTAAACCGCGAAAGCCGGTGCCTCCAATTTCTTCACAGTTCCTAAGTCTTGCATTATCAACCCAGGCATGCCAAAGTCCCCACTAAATTTCAACCTTTTGTAGTTGCGACGGCGCTCCAGTCCGAGTCTCGGGAGCAGGCTCGCGTGGTGCTCCGGGGACCGACTCACCCCATGCTTGTGAATCTCGATTCCTGTCCGGATGGGCAGCACCACCTCCAGCAGCTCGATCTTCGTCAACTCCTCAAACACCTTGCGGGGTCCGTCGCCCAGCCCTACCTGGAGGCACAGTTGCCCCAAAGTTGTCCACGGCACCTAAGCGAGAAGGCAGAGCAGGATGTGGACCTTCACCTGTTACTCCTTTTGATGCCATATGGCCGCAGATCGAGGTCCTACTTCTGAATGCGAAACACCGCCTCGACTTCTGTGAGTTGCGCGTGGGCTCGCCGCGGCTCTTCTGCACTCCACTCCGTCACCTTGCGCGGCAGCAGGTAGCACCCTCCGCCCAGCGCTGCCCAGTCCCGGCACTCCCTCCGTTTCCTCCAGTGCACCCCCGCCTTGCCCTGAGCGTCCGTCTCCACGCGAAATTCGAACAACCCCGCCGCTCGCGTGTTTCCACCCAGCAACCTTCCTACGCGCTCGGCCACCATCAGCGGGGAGAGTTTCCGCCGCTCACAGCCCCAGGCCTGTTGCCTAACCCTTCTTCGATGTGCTTCTCGAACCGTTCGTGCATGGCCCACTCTCTTCCCCACCAAGGGACGCTGCGGCAGAAAATGAACACTTCCTGCTGCTCCGGCGCCGGGCACAGCCCCAATTCCAACCCTTCCTGCAATGCCTGCCCATCCTCCTCCAGCAACTCACTGGCAACTTTCTTCAACAGACCACGCGGTGTCCCCAGAATATGCTGCCGCCCTCCTCCAATTCATAAACTTCATCTCTTCACTCACCATGCCGCGATCCATCACCTCGGTCAGGCTCGCCTGCCCGTAACACGCTTCCCTCGTCGTGACCATCTCTTCCCCCGTCGTTGCATCCCTTTTCAAGGGCGTCGGTCTTCAATACACGGGCTTTTCGCGTGTCGCAGCGAGCTTGGCCAGAAGCCTCTGTTGAGAACAAAAGAGCTAAAGAAAGATCACATCTCAAAGAGGCGCGAAAAAATACTCTTCCACCTCAAGACTGCGGGAGTCACACTAGCATGCTTTCACAAACTAACCGGAGTCCATGCCGCATGGCAATAGTACGAAGGGGCCATAATTGCCCGAAGGTACTACCTCAAGTCTTTAGGTTTGCGAGCTAGTCGTCAGTTCTTCAGGGGGGGTAAATCGCGCACCCCACCCTCCTCCGATAAATCATGAAAGACCGCAAAGAGCGCCAGTTCCAAGCGGGTTGAGACACCTACTTTGTCAAAAATACTGGTGAGGTGATGCTTGACTGTCCGTTCACTAACGGAGAACTCTTTCGCGATCTCGTTGTTCGTACAGCCGGCAGCAACCTTTGTGACAATTTGAAGTTCGCGGACGGTGAGCCCATAGCGGTTTTGTGACTTGCCAGAGATCCCGGCCGCCTGTAGTTCTCGGAGAGTCCCCAGGATGTCAAAAACCTTTTCACGGCCGATCCAATAGTGGCCAGCCATGACGGTCCGAATGCTCTCCATCAACACGTCTGAGGCACACTCTTTCAGTACAACGCCACGGGCGCCGTGCTGAAGCGCTTCGACAATCTGGCTTTTTTCGATGTTCGCCGCCAGGATGATCGTGCGTACTCGGCTGGCAGAAGTTTCAAGCTCGGGCAGGACCTCCAGACCCGCACGACGAGGCATCGACATATCAAGCAGGAGGACGTCCGGTTTGAGCTCGTGAACGCACTTTACGGTTTCCACCCCGTCCGCAGCCTCGCCTACCACGCGGAAGCCTCGCTCTTCTTCCAGCAATCTTCGCAAACCCTGACGGAACAGTGCATGGTCATCCGCAATCAGGATGCGAACCGTTTCCGGCCGGCTGTGCGTTGGACTCATTCGCATAGACCTACAGGGGCAAGAGAATTTCCAGACGCGCGCCGCGTCCGGGCACGGATTCCAGTGCGAGTTCACCGCCGATTGATCGCAGACGTTCCTTAATGACAACCGGCCCCTTGCCGGTCGCTTGCAGTTCTGCAAACGAAAGGCGACCTGAGAAATCGAAACCGTGACCATCGTCGTCAATCGTAATCTTCAAGTGACCGTCCACCGGCACGCAGCGAACAAAGACCTTGCGCGCCCCGCTATGTTTCCGCACATTGACGAGCGCCTCTTGCAGAATGCGCACTAATTCGCGGCAGACGTGCGGCGGAACCGTAATCTGCCCAGACTCACAAGCAAAGCTAGCAGAGATGCCTGTTCTAATTCGGAACTTGTCGACAATGTCGCCGAGATAACTCACAAGCTGATGCGGGTCGAGTTCGATCGGCTTTACGCGCTCCATCAGATCCCGAAAGTCCTGGATCTGACTTGCAAGCTGGCTCTGAATTAGTCTGAGTTCTTCAGCTATGCCATCTACCTCTACTCGGCGGCTCAATACTCCGACTTCTACTTCGAGCGCGATGAGCGACTGAATAACCCCGTCGTGAAGGTCTTGCGCGACGCGAGTTCGTTCCACTTCTCGGACATGGGAGCGTAAACGGCCCAGAACGTACAGCCTGTAAACGACAGGCACTACCTCACGGATAAGCTGCCGAAGAAACCCCAGGTCCGCCTCGCGCCGCATTCGTCTTCGAGGATCAAATACGAAAACGCGCCCAGACCATTCTTTACCACAGGTGAAAGAAACTGCCAGAAGCGTGTGGAAGCCATGCCGGCTGAGGAAGCTATAGGGCAAAAAGCAGGAGACGCGATGCAGCCGGTCATCTTGATCGCTCAATGTCATAACGCGGAACCGGTTGGCTGTTCCGGTCCCGCGTAGCATGGTTGCGCACCAGCTCTCTCCAGGGAAACTGAAGAAATAAGTATCTTGGTCGGGAGGTGCAAGTTCGTGTAACTGGACTGGAATATCCTGAGCTCCACCTTGCCGTTCAGCATCCCAAAGAAAGCTCTGTCGACTGCCTGTACGCTGCAACGCCGCCACTACTTGGCTTGCGTTGAAGAGATCGAGCATGGCTCGGAGAATTGTTTGCAAGGTCTCTCGCATCCCAGCTCCGGCCCGGACCTTTGCAATGAGACGGCTGGTCACTAGAGTCTCGGAACGACGTGTCTTTTCGTTCTGCACCAGGTATCCGAGTACGCATCCCAGTAAGAGTAAAGCGATTGTCCACTGAGACAGGCCAGGAATGCTGAGCGCCGAAAAATGATGCGGGCCAGCGGCGGCGGCGTTACCGACCAGCAAAAGAAGCGCTGCACAGCACCCGGCCGTGAATAGGGTCTGCACCAGCCCCCAGCGGTATGCCGCGGCAAGCACAATGAAAAGAAGGAAGACAACAAAAATGGGACCACCTCCCGCCTTGGTGAACAGAAAGGCGACGCCAGTCCAAAAAACGCCGGTGACATGGAGAACCAGTCGCAGCGACCGGTTCAGGTCGGATTGCCGCCGGAGCACCTCCACCATCAACAGACTGAACGATGCATAAAGAAGAAGGGCCAGACGAGCGAGCCGTGTATACGGACTTGGCCCGATAGGGTCAATGTAGATTGCTAACAAACAACCCAATGCCAAGAAAGCCTGGGCAACGGTCAGTGCGTACTCAGCCTCCTGGGCCTCGTTCGGATCAACCACTGCGCGAGCAGGGACCAAGAATAGCCGACGTATTTCGGGCCCTATCATCCACCGTCCTGCCAGACGACCTACCCATCTGGTCATCGGTAATTCCCGGTTGCCTCGGCCGGCACGCAGCTCAACTAAGGACACGAACGCCCCCCTCCTCACACGCCGCACCGCTTCGCATCGGGCCGCGGGTATAATGTCTAAGGTTCCCCCGGCGCTCCTCCGGGATACCTTCCGCCAGTCCGACGCCTCCACTGCCGACCTACGGTTACGACATCAACGGTTCTTTGTCAATATCCGGAAAAGTAATCAGATATCGAGTAACCGACAGTGGCTCGCGCAAGGCGACGGGTAAATGACTGCGCTCTGCTGGTGAGGGGTCATGTGACGCAGTCTATTCTCGTCTCGCCGCCGGACCGTTGGGTAAGAGCAGGTGCCGACACCGTGCCGGAAAACTGCGTGCTTCGACCGACCACAGCCCAAGCCACCCTCCTGTATTGGATACCGTAGATTTCTTGCCCTGTCAAGGCCCTGGCCAGATTTTTTTTGGATTATTGAGCTCTGCGTAAAGAATGCAATGGCCAGTGCAAAAGAGAGGGAAGCTCTGATTGGGGGGATGCAGCCGCGCAGTTTCCTCGGCGAGCTCCGGATAGCGTCGATTGAACGGATGAGATCATCCATCAGCTCATCGACGTCATTGGGGCAGCCCTGTGCCGGTTCCCGCTTGGCCAAGGACCAAACGCCCTCCTCGGAATTTGGCTCAGGTGCGTAGGAGGAAAAATGCTCCATGCGGAGACGCGGGTGTTGACGCAGGAGATCGAGCAGCGGTTCAACGTAGTGGGTTCGAGAGTTGTCAAGGAGTGCCAACACTGGGACCCCGTAGATGCCGCAGCAAATGGCCGAGGAGTTCACATACCTCCTCCTGCCCGATATCCTGGAAATGGAGCTCGTAGTAGAGGCCCAGCTGCTGTCGTTTAGAGCTGACGGAGATTCCTGTGACGAGGGAGATTTTGTCCCGCCGATAGCAATGACGAACGATGGGAGTGCGGCCACGCGGTGCCCAGGTCGTGACCACATTCGGGATCAACAGGAATCCGGATTCATCGGCGAACACTGGATGGGCGCCCAGCTGCGTGGCGTTTTTTTACCCGGGGGCCACTCTTTTCGCTTCTAGCGTTCGACGGCCTCCTCCTCGCGGTCGGCGGCGCGAGGTTCCGGTTTCTGGTGGCTCCAGTCCAGGCTGTGCATCAGCCGTCAGATATGATCGCGGTGGTAGTGCACCCCGAACTCACCCTCGATAACCTCGGCAATTCGCGCCGTGGTCCACAAGTTGGTCCGGTAGCCGTGCGCGATCGGCCCCTTGAGGTGCAGCTTCACCAGGCGGCGCCGCTGGGTCGGTCCCAGCCTGGCAGGGCGCCACGGGGACGAGCGGACCTTCAAAGCCTCCGATCCTCCTCGCTGCCGGGCATCGCGCCACCGCATGACGGAACTGGCGTTGCGTTGGATGCGACGGGCAATTTCATTGAGGGAGAAACCGGCCTGCAGGAACGCCAAAGCTCGCCGGCGCCGATCTTCCAGCAGGTCGGCGTTACCCTTCAGTCTGGGCCTGGGTGCTCCCTTCCTTTCTTCGAATGCCGAGAAGGCGGTACTACGCTCAGGCCCTGCTGGCCCGTGGCACTTTTAAGCGATTGAAGGCGCGCTTGGTTCTTGCTACGATTGTCTTGTGCAGGTTTGTGTGAACCATCGTTGATCGGCCCCGGCGGTATAATGCATAACCATGGATTGGAACCAATGACTCCGAGCCGCGATGAAAGGCGCGTCATCATCATCGGTGGCGGTCCCGCCGGCTTGACGGCCGCATACGAACTTTCGAAACACTCGATACCAGCCATCGTGCTCGAGGCCGACCCCGTTGTGGGGGGACTCGCACGCACGGTTGCCTATAAGGGATACCTATTTGACATCGGTGGCCACCGTCTCTACACCAAATGGGACGAAGTGGAGAAACTATGGCAGGAAGTGCTCGGCGACAAATTGCTTCTGCGCCCGCGACTTTCGCGGATCTATTACCGCAAGAAATTTTTTCTTTATCCGCTGGTGGCGAAGAACGCACTGGTCGGGCTTGGACCCATCGAAGCCATCCGGATTATGGCGAGCTACCTGCGCGCACGCGTCTTCCCGTCCCCTAAGGAAGAAAACCTGGAGCAGTGGGTTTGCAATCGCTTTGGCCGGCGCCTGTACGAGGTCTTCTTTAAAACCTACACGGAGAAGGTCTGGGGGATACCCTGCGCCGAGATCCACGCGGATTGGGGCGCCCAGCGCATTCGCGGGCTCTCCCTGACCACCGCTCTGCGCAACGCGTTGTGGAAGAACAAAAACACGAAAGTGAAGACGCTGATCGACCAGTTTCATTACCCGGAACGGGGACCCGGGCAGATGTGGGAAACGCTGGCGAAGCGGCTGCGAGGGCAGAACCATCCAGTCTTGACGGAGCACCGCGTGGTCAGGATTCATCACCGGGACGGCAAGGTCACAGGGTTGGTAGCCGCGGAGCCTGGCGGCGAGAAGCACTTTGATGGGACCAACTTCATCAGTTCAATGCCGATCCGGGACTTGATCAACGTCCTCGACGAGCCGGTCCCCGCGGAAGTTCGGCGCGCTGCCAATCGCCTCCGCTATCGCGACTTCTTGATTGTCAGCCTCATCATTAATCGCAAGGAGGTGACTCCCGACAATTGGATTTATATCCATGAGCAGGGCGTGAAGGTCGGGCGCATTCAGAACTTTAAGAACTGGTCTCCTGCCATGGTGCCCGACCACAACAAGACATGTTTGGGGATGGAGTACTTCGTCTTCGAGAACGACGACCTCTGGTCGAGTCCTGATGACAAGCTGATCGACCTGGCTCGCAAGGAAATCGTGGAACTCGGTCTGGTGCGACCCGAGGAGATCGAGGAGGGCACGGTCGTCCGCATGCCGAAGGCGTATCCCATGTACGACGAGGGCTGGGCGGGTCAGGTGAATCTGATCCGGCACTATATCGAGCAAAACCTCACCAATTTGCAGTTGGTGGGCCGGAACGGCATGCACAAGTACAACAATCAGGACCACTCGATGATGACCGCGCTCTGCGCGGCGCGCAACATCCTGGGTGCGCATTACGACCCGTGGGCGATCAATGTCGAGGCCGACTACCAGGAAGAGACAAGGGAGGCGACAGACAGTAAACGCCCGGCCTATGCGGAGCCGCTCCGAGTCGGCTCCCACTCAACTCCCGGTAGTGCGAAGCACCCCTCCCCACGCGTCGCCGGAGGCGAGGACACGTAGGTCGGATTCCCCCGCCCGCGCTCTGGCCGCCCTGGGCGTCGAAGTGGACGGTTCCATTACGAGCTTCCACCGGAGGTGATCCTGATGAGCTTCTGGGTATCCAAGGAAGGCACGCCCTCATCCAGAGTGGCCCGGACTTTTTCATCGGCTGCCAGCGGCCGGACCCCCTGCCACGCCTTGGCGCCGAGGATGACCCGCACCAGTTGTTGCGGCTGATAGATGATGCTGGGCCAAAGGAAGACCTCGTTTGTACAGTGGCACGCTTTGGCCGCGATGGACTTCCGCAATGCCTGCGCTTCAGGGGAATTCCAGATTTCCCGGAAGCTCCTTTCGCGCAGGTTGCCCAGCGGCGCGTGCTGTTCGCATACACTCACGTCGCCGTTCGAGTACACCACGGCATTGAGTACCCCGGCGCGGCAGGGAATCACCTGGGTTCGCGTGGCCGCCGTCCGCGACTTGGCCCACTGCAACATGGGTTCAACTACCGAGCCATAGCGCCCCGCCTCGCGCGCCGCCCATAGCCGCCGGATGTACTCATAAAGCCGCCGGTACTCCTCCAGATTGGGACCTTGCAAAGACGGATTCTTCCGATCGCCGCGAATCAACGCCAGGTTGTGGTGGTCCATCTTCGGGCAGCGGTCGAACAGGTATGTGGTCAGCCGCCGGATCTCGTCCATATTGACAGCGGTGGCCGTGGAGTTGGCGTGTATGCGCAGGCGAGGGTCGCTCTCCTGCAGTTTGGCGAGCGCATCGTAGGTCTGCATGGCTTTGTCGAAGGCGCCCGGCGACCCCCGGAACTTGTTGTGAAATTCACCCAGACCATCGAGCGAAATCTCTGGCACGAACAGGTCCAGATCCTTCTCCTTCAGCGTCTCGCGGATCTGTTTCAGGGTCCGGTCCGCGAAGTATCCGTTGGTGGGAACGTAGATCTGGCGCACCTTGTTGTGGCGAATGAACTGGCGGCAGATTTCGCCGAACTCGGGACGCAGGAAAGGCTCGCCTCCGGAAAGGTACAGGGTTTCAATGCGGCCCAGCGAACGCGAAAGGGCGAAGAGTTCTTCAGTGCTGAGATCATCGCGGCGGTTCAGGTTGCGCCAGTAAAAGCAGTGCTCGCATTTCTGGTTGCAGATCGAGTTGATAAACAGGATCAGGAACGGCGGGCTGGGCAGATTCCGGTAGTTCTGCCAGGTGATGCGCGCGTGGCGAAGCACACGTTCAACTACATTCATAAGCGAGCTCCCTTTTGGCCCCGTGTCAGTGCCGCCTGGGCACCGGCTCAGCCGGAGCCCTCAGGTCCAATGCGATCTGGCGAAGCAGCTCCATAACCCGTATGGTTGACTGTCGAGGCTCTCTCCTTCCAACGGTAGGTCACTCGAGTGCCCGACGATCATTTGGCGCCCGCGGCCTGCGAATGACTTCAGTACAAGGCATTTTCATGTCCTTGTAAAGCCGATTCCAATTCGCATAAACCGTAGAGAACCGGCTCCATTCTCGAAACTTCCCAGACTCTTGGAACGCTTCCAGCCGCCCTGCTGCAACAAGGTCTCGCAGCTTGCCCTCTTCGCCGATCGAACCTCCCGAATAGCGGGCGGACCTCGCTACGAGGCGGTCCGCGAACCGCGAGCGATGGCTTCCGCCGCTTGGGCGCCAGAGGCGTTGGCGCGTCCGGTCACGTAGCCGACAAACTCGCCCCATGACCAGCTCAGCGTCAAAGCCGCGGTGAGTGGCAGGGCCTTCAGGAAGGCAGCCAGGGTACGACGCTTCTTCCAAGCCATCAGGGTCATGCGAGCCAAGATCAGGCCGGGAAGGAGCGGCGAAAGCACGGCCCAGAACACCCGCCGCGACGTCCCTGCCAACGCGGCGCGAGTAGCAGCATACGAGCGGCCCCAAACGAATCGTTCCTTCAGCGCCGCCTTCAGCCGGAGCCCCTGGCGGTGCTGGTAGAGCACGGCGTGGGGCGCGAGCGCTAGTTTTTCGCCTCGTGCGCGTAGC
>Ga0208456_1001064_pt1 | contig 11623 bp, 12 predicted proteins | sample June2015DPH_4_10_2_FD_184691 | JGI IMG/M metagenome (GOLD analysis project Ga0208456, IMG submission 184691) | Peatland microbial communities from SPRUCE experiment site at the Marcell Experimental Forest, Minnesota, USA - June2015DPH_4_100... | ecosystem: Environmental > Terrestrial > Soil >... | reverse complement strand
GGCCGCTCATGCCTAATAAGCCTGGGCTGAAGCCGATTAAGCCGTTGATGCTTGTGCCGAACACAAGGCAGTAGCCCCAGAGTGCCCAGACTATGCTTATGACTGCGAATATTACGAAGCATTGGACAATTGTTGATACTAAGTTTTTCTTTCGCACTAGGCCTCCGTAGAAGAATCCTAGTGCCGGCGTCATTAGCATGACTAGTGCTGTTGCAGTTATAACCCATGCTATGTCTCCCGCTGCCATTTTTCATCAGCCCTCTTTTGACATTTGTTTATCTATTTATTTTTTACCTGTACAGCTATTACATAGTTATATTTAAAAGATGCGCATATGAAACACATTTATCCTTTATTATATGCAATCGTTTATATTATCAGCTCTTAACATGATGTTCATCCAATTTTTACTTTAAATGAGGGCCTTATACTAAAAAAGCGTCCAAAATTCCACCTGTAACTCAAAGTTTTTAACCCATGGAAAAAGAGCAGATTTCTACTGTCTTTGCACAAATTTACAGATTTAAGTTAAAACCATCGATAAAAGAATTGCACAACAATCGATAGAACAAACAAATTAGCATATTAAAAACCAAGACCTAGCCATTACACAACGGTATCAAGTTTTTTATGATTATAAACAAATGTTTTATCTTTAAATCAGGTTTAAAATTAAAACCAACAGTTTTACTGCATTACACAAAAAACTTATAACGCCACAACCGCTTCTTTGCGACTGAAAAAGGCGCACAAGATGAAACTTGGCACATACACCTTCCAGCCTCAAAAGGCTCAAGGATTCGATTTCCATGTTTTACGCGTTAAACCAGAAACTGGCATAAGACTTCAACCAGCACAAGATATGTACAGTAACATTGCTGTTTTTGCAGACAATGTTGCCGCACGCAATCACCCAAACTGGATTTCTCAGTCATCACTGGGACCAGCAAAAATGGGAAACAACAACTACAACATTTACTGGGATGTTGTCTGTGCCACTCAGCCTGAGCACAGAGCTGAACAATTAAACTACATAGCAGATGTTGATAAGCGCTCGCAAGGTACATGGTTGAACAGCCAATACTTTGCAGACCATGGACACTGCATTTGCGCATGCTGCAACGAGCTATGGAAGAAAAGCGGCTTAAGCTGGCTTGAATGGCGCAGAAAAGAAGTCACTGACTACATTGCTCAAATTCGAGAAAAAGTCAAGAAAGAACTAGTTTTGTGTATTCAGCCTGACCCCGTAAGCTCCTACGAGCGTTACGGCGTGGACTTTGACGACTTGGCAAAGTACGCTGACGCTTTCAACGTTGTAATGTTCAGCAAAAACTATGCTACACCTTGGTACTGGGAAATGCTTGCACGCGGCTTCAAGAAGCTGCTGAAAAAGCCGTTCTACATTAGCTTTTACGTTTTCGGTCCAGGCGATAACCCTAAAGATGTGCCATCAGCCGCAGAATTGCTTACCGTCAGTGTTCGCTGTGCAAGAGCAGGCGCCGACGGGTTCCTGTACCTGACTGATAACGCCAGCCAAATCTTGGATTGCCAGAAAGCGGCAGTTGAAAAGGTTGAACTTAGAGAAAGACTAAGGAGTTACGGCGGCCAACCGGTGCAAGAATTCCTAGATTTAGTTGCAAGCTGGGAAAAAATCATGTAGTTTTGAAGCCTGAATCTTTTTATTTAATGGCTTATTTAACTCAAAGCCGTTATGTTTTTATCGAATCAGCATTTAGACTATGATTGCGTCTGGGGAATGTTAGGTTGGATTTCATCTCAGAATTAGCTAAAGCCATTATAGCATTATTCATCATAGTTGATCCTTTCGGTAACATTCCCATCTTTATGGGCCTAACCGAAAAAATGGCAGATACACAGAAAAAGAAAGTATACAACACCGCAACGCTCGTAGGCGTTATTCTACTGCTTGTTTTCGCATTTACAGGTCAAGAAATCCTAAATATTTTCGGTCTGTCGATTTACAGTTTCGAGGTTGCCGGAGGCATTCTACTACTAATTATTGCAATTAGAATTTTGATCTCGGGCAGCATGCATGAGAACGTTGAATCTCCAGAAAGCTTAGGCGCAGTTCCCATTGCTATACCTCTTCTCGTAGGACCGGGCGCCATCACCACAACCATATTTAACCTTCAAGCTTACGGTACGGTAACAGCGATTCTGGCGGTTTTAATTGTGCTATCCTTAACATGGGTCATTCTTAGGTTCATAAACGGCATTTACAGGTTTTTAGGCAAAACAGGCTCTTTAGTTATAGCAAGGGTTATGGCGTTGCTTATTGCTGCCATTGCAATTCAATACATTTTGACTGGCGTAACTCATTTCGTAGTTTAAAAAACAGATTGTTATTTAATTAAATTTTAAGGTGTCGCGGGATGTGGGATTTGAACCCACATGGCCCTTCGGTCACAGACTTAGCGGTAAAAGGTAAGCGGCTAACTATTACCATTACAATTTTGGCTTAAGATGAAAGATTTGTGTGATTTGTAAGTTTAAAAGAACCTTTTAAAAGCTTAAATCGCGATTTGTCTCAGAGATAGTTGAAGGTGGAAATGTTGGTTGCTTGTCCAAAGTGCGGTAGACCCCTTCCAGCCCGAAAGCTGTTATACTTGACCAATTTAAACGCAATTACTTGTCCAATATGTTCTTCCAAACTCCAAGTGAAAAACAAGAGCGTCAATAGCGTCATTGGCGGAGTAGGGGGGCGGCTTGGGAGGTGGACTTGGAGCGTTACTTGCTATCATGTGGTCCCTATCTGGAAACATGGTATATTTTGGGCTGATTATATTGTTGATTGTAGCACTTTTCTTGTCAGCATTCTTGTTGGAAATTAGATATGTAAAATTAAAAATAGAAGAAACTTTCAGTCAACCTCGTGAAATTGCTCAGCAACCTTCCGAAATGAGCGAAGTTAATCGTCTGCTGTAATAAGACAATGGGTTACCGTCCCAAACCACGGCTTAAAGTCAGGAAGCCCAAGCGCACAATTATCTTTCGAGCCTCAAAAATAGTGATTTATTGAAAAAAATGACGCGAGCTACCTCAAAACATTCGATTGCTCGGTTTTTTTCTTAGTCTGGTTCTTGCACTTGATGTCGTAGACTATTTTGTTCTCTTTCCAGGGTCAGTGGTCATCTGGCAAGAATTTGGTAAAGATTTGAGTGGAAATCTGGAAAACCGATTAATAGTTTTTCCTCTTAGAAGAGTTGAAAACTTAACTAGCAAAGGAGGCGTGAAGAATGAAGCAAAGACAGGTGTACGGATTGGATTTGACCAAAATGGATGGAAGCGGAGACTTCTCATGTCCAGGATGTGGAACTGCAATATCTCCTGATGATTGTACCGAAGAGGCTTATTCCATTCTAGAAATAAAGGTTAGTAGTCGTGGTTTGGAGGAAGTGGTGATTCGCTGCAATACGTGTGCAAGTCAACTTCACTTGACTGGTTTTTCTCTCCTACAAAAGCTGCCGGACATAGACGGAGAGAAACTTGAAAATGAGAAAAGAGAAGGAACTTCGTGCTACATTGCTCACGTTTAATATTATCGTAGTGTAGCCTTATCGTGATAATGAGGTAATGATCTCTTAAAAGACACAGGAACCAAGGTTTTCTTTGACTTTGGATAAAGCTTCAACTTTGGTGCTGAATACTTCACAGTTATCTTTGGGTTTTGCTCAGGAACAAGCAATTTCCAGTAATGCCAAATCAAACAATAAATAAAAGCCTGACCAAATAGTAATTTCCAACGTGAACGCTATGCGGTTTGAATGTTGCGGTTGCAAAAAATCCTTCTCTGGCGCAGGCTTAACCGTGAGTCTAAACGGTAAGGAGCATATGTATTGTGCGAACTGCTTTTGGAAAGTCCAAGCTGAGTATGACAAGAAAAAGATCTGTGAAGACTGCGGCAACTTCGATGAGGAGTCCTGCCAGAAGACTGGGAAAGCTTTGGCGCCTGCGAAGGTTGGGTTTAACATGTATTTTGTTCAAGCGGAAACCTGCAAAGACTACTCCACCGAGAAAAAAGCAAATCCTGCTAAAAAGAAAGATAAACAATTAACCGAGACGCAAAAAGAAGCAGCCGCCCTCGTCAAAACCCTCTCAGAGAAAGGGCAAACCCTAACATACTACTGCTGCCACTGTGGAGCACCGCTGAAAATCGGCGCAAAAGCACCCGAAATCCAAAACACCTGCCCCAGATGCAACAGCGACCTCGAAATCATCAACCTCGCCAAATTCATCAAACAACACCAATCATAAACCCGTTTTAAGCTACAATTGCAAAGTTGGCGCGGGATGTGGGATTTGAACGTCCTGTGTCATTGATTTTTTTCTGCGAAACAAACTTCATTGAGACTCGCGCGGATTGGTCGAAATTGGAATTGTTCTGTTGCCTCTGTAGTCACCTCACTGGCAACATTAAAATATTCGTAGTCACCTAATTTATCCTATGCACCTCGAAATTCGAGAGAAGAACGGCTCACGAAAATATTACTTAGCGCAATCTTTTAGGGTCGGAAGTCACGTCAAAAAGGTCAGGGTTTACCTCGGCACAAATCTGACCCTCGAAGAGCTGAAGCAAAAAAGAAAACATGCTGAGACCAAGCTTAACGAAAGAATAAAAGAAGCTCAAGCAATACATGATCCATACATAACGGCACTTTCACCTTCAGAATTAAGAGAGCTGGAAACTCTTGAAGCACGCGGAGAACTACGGGTGCCTCACCTTTCAGAGCTTGATTGGGACAAGTTCAAAGAAGCCTTCACTTACAATACAAACGCGATTGAAGGTTCGCTTGTCGAATCGAAGGAAGTTGCAGACATTCTGAGAAAGAGGGAATGGCCCGAGGATAGAAGCAAAGAGGATATTTCGGAAACCTATGGAGTCGCCGAAGCAGTCGACTACATTCGCACAACAGAAGAGCATGTTTCGTTAAAACTCATAGGAGAACTTCACAAAATAGTTTTTAAGAATTCGAAGCCTTTTGCCGGAGAATTTCGAGAAAAAAGTGTAGAAGTAGTAGTTGCGGACGCGTACGGAAACGTTTTACACCGCGGAGCGCCATCTGGGCAAGTTGTAGATCTGCTTAAAGAACTGATAAGGTGGTACAACCGAAACAAGAAAAAATGTCCTCCATTGGTTTTAGCCGCCGTTGTTCATAATCAATTCGAGATTATTCATCCATTCCAAGATGGAAACGGAAGAGTTGGAAGACTGCTCCTAAACAACATCCTGCTGAGACATAATCTTCCGCCACTAACCATTGAACTGAGAAACAGAGCGCTATACTACGATGCACTGCAAGCCTATGAAAACGATCATAACATACGCCCGACTTTAGAGCTGATGCTCAAAGAATACAGGGCACTTAAGAAAATGCTGAAATAAGGTGACTACATTGGCGAAGTTTTGTAGTCACCCCATGGAGAATTCTCATTTAAGTTCAGGGCGAACTTAAACAAGTCTGATTTACGCTTTCAGCACATTTTCCAAAATAACCTGAAAATAAGGACAAAATTGTAAATGGCGCGGGATGTGGGATTGCAACACGCTAAAAAACCATGGGTTATTTATTTTGTCACTATTTGCAACAACGATCTGACAAGAAAAGATAGAAAACCCTAACCGATGCTCGAAGGCGGGTCCCATGAGAAATAGATCCACGGTATCACGGGTTCAACTTAGTAGCACAATTAACAGTAACGAAGAAGGCGGTATTAAAGAAATTGAAATTGCCAACAGAAAAATAAACACGCTTTGGTTATCTGTTTCAAACTAGTGCGTAACTTTGTTCTGCCGTAGAAGCTACAGACTGGTTGAAGTGGACTGGGGGGGATTTGAACCCATTTCAGACTGTGTAAAAACTTAGATCAGGACTTGAGTTAACTTGAAGCTAATAATTCTAACCAACGCCTGGTCGATATTTATCTAGCCTTTTTTCACGCCTTCAACAAAGCCATCAGCAATCCCACTCCAAGGATGTTGATAGCTCTCCTCATGTTGTAAGCCAACATAGTGAAACCAACTTCTCCTCTAACCTTCCTCAACCCCTTCAAGAGCAAATAACCCTGATTGAAAGCTCGCTTCATCGTACCAAACGGATGCTCGACTAACATCCGCCTCAAATTCAGTTTTTCCTTTCCATCAGAACTTCCCAATCTTGTCCTGAGCCGTTCAACAGCTTCCTCGAACTCTGACCTAAAAATAATCCTGCCCCGCTTGTTCCTCGTACACTTACTCCTCAAAACACAGACAGCACAACAAGCCGTCTTGTAAACCCTGCCTCGATCCGGTTTATCCTTATAAATGCATTTCCAAAACCCCAATTCCTCACCTGCAGGACAAACATAAACATCCCTGACCGAATCATACACGAACCGGTCAGTATAGAATTCAGGCTCTGGCACGCCGTATCGTTTATGAGGATTCACAGTTGCGGGAATGGGCATAAACACCGTTATGCCTTTCTCCTCACAATCTTTCAAGTCCTTCTCGACGTAGAAGCCTTTGTCGCTCAATGCATCCAGCTTATCGACGCCAAGAGTCTGCTTCGCCGCTTCAGCACCATTGACGAGCTGGTGATGATCAGTTGAATTATTGATTACATCATAATCCACAATGAGGTGTTTCTTGGCATCCACGGATGTTTGGACGTTGTAGCAGACGTCGAGCCTTTGGCTGTCTACTCGCATCAAGCGACTATCCGGATCCACAAGCGAAACCTCCCTCTGACCTGTCGCCTTCATTTGGTCTTGAACCTGCTCATATCGTTGTTTTTCCTCTTCGAGCTTGCCTATCCTTTCCTTGAGCTCGTCGACTTTGAGGCTCTCATCTTTTCCTGAGTCGGTTTTGTCGTTCTCATCCATCAGCCTGAGGTACTCCGCAATCTTCTCCTCGGTTCTCTTTAGCCTCAACGCGACTGTTTTCTCGTTGAGGTTATTGCTCTTCGAGTTGACGGCCTTAAACTTGCTACCATCTATCGCAACGAGTTGAGCGCCATACAAGTCTAGCGATTTGCAGAGGTAAACGAACTCTTTGAAAACCGGCTTTATGCAGTCTACGTTGTCTTTTCGGAAGTCAGCGATGGTTTTGTGGTCTGGAGCCAGCTTCTTCATCAGCCACATAACCTCAACGTTGCGGTAGCATTCTCTTTCGAGTTTCCTGCTGGACCTTATCTGGTTGAGGTAGCCGTAAACGTACAGTTTGAGCAGGTCTGAAGGATCATAAGAGGGTCTGCCTGTTTCGCATGGGACGGAGTGTTTGAAGCCGAGCTTCTCCAGGTTGAGGCTGTCTATGAAGGCGTCGATGAACCGTACCGGGTTCTCTTTGTCAACGTATTTGTCGAGGGTGTCTGGGAAGAGTATGGTTTGGTCTCTGTGGGGTCCGTTAACGTGCTCGCTCATTGCTATTCACTTCCTTGGGCAGGTTCCTGTGGTTCATTTACTATGACGAGGTAGACTGTTTTGCCGAGGTATTCTTTTGGGCAGGTGACTTTGGCGCCTGTTCCGTAAGGCGTGACTTTTCTTTTTAAGAAGCCGATGATTCCGGTGACTTTGATTTCTGTGGCGGGCTCAAAAACTATTTTCTTAGGCATATATAGCTAATATTAATCAATTATACATATAAAACTATCATTTCCCAAAAAACCAACATAGTTTTCACACACTCTCAACACGGTTCAAATCCCATAGAGACTAGAACTATTTTGGGTTCAGAACTGATTAGATTCAAGATGTACATTTCAAGTTCCGGGTTTTTCCACTTGTCCTAATCGCTTGTTAAGCAAAGCTTTATTCGTTGTTCCACTCATAAATTCTGTTATCACATTCATGGAGGCGAATTCATGGCAAAATGTAAAACATGCGGAACAGAAGTTGCTTCACCGAGGAAGAAATGGGTTATGGCAGGTAGAGCCGACAAAACAGGAAAGAAAACCCAGTTGGAAATTGGACTTTTCGACTGCGCAAAATGCAAAAAAACCTTCCGCGCTACCCTAAGCAAAAAGAAGATCTAAGACTGCTTGAAACTGACAGCACATCAAATCACTCCGTCTTAACTTTAAGAATCCATTTTCCTTTAGGATTGCCGTCTAAATCTACCCCCCTGCCCTTTAACACTTTAAATTCGCCCTTTTTCAAACCCAAATTTTGCATGGCATAAACTGTTGCTTCTTTAATCGTACAGAATCCAGCTGGTTTCTTTGCCTCAGTCTTAGTAAATCCCCATTCTGGCGGAACAAAACTGTCTATCTGCAAAACTCTTAATCTCATTCCTCTCTCACCTCCTCAAGGAAAATAGCGAAATATTCTTTGACGCGACCGTCTCGTTACTTGATGTCTTCGCTCCAGCCATTATAGAATGGAAATCGCTGTTAAAGCTTGCTTATCCCCCTAAAAAGTCTCCTTCAAGCCAATTTTATGTATCAGAGAAAAATAGGGAACGCGCGGGAAGCTTCTATACACTGGCAACGTAAGGCTTTTGTGAAGGGTATTTAGGCATCCGCTACACTATAAGAAGCGATGTTTAATGCCGAAGACTAAAGCCATAATAAACATTCAGAACGTTGTTGCTTCGGCCACTTTAAATCAGAAAGTTGACCTAAACGCGATTGCGAAGAGTTATCCAACCGCAGAATATCGTCCGGACCAGTTTCCCGGATTAGTGTTTAGGCTTAAGAGACCGAAGACGGCTACGTTGATTTTTAGCTCTGGTAAAATGGTTTGTACAGGAGCAAAATCGGGAAAGGAATCCCGCAGAGCAATCATGAAAGTTGTTAAAGAACTAAAAAAGAATGGAATAATCATTATTAGCAAGCCGGACTTGAAGGTTGTGAACATCGTTGCTTCTGCAAGTCTAGGCGGAAAGGTAGATTTGGAGGAGACAGTTTCCACGCTTAGAAACACGATGTATGAGCCGGAGCAGTTTCCAGGCTTGGTCTACAGGATGGACGAGCCTAAGGTTGTCATACTGGTATTCGCAAGCGGGAGCCTTGTTTGTGCCGGGGCGAAGAAAGAACAGGACGTTTATGACGCAGTGCATAAGCTTCATGAAATATTGGAGGAACAAAACCTCATATTCTACGAATAAAACTTCATATGTTAATCGCCTTCGTTTGTGCATTCCTTATCGTAGTAAAGCAGAACACGCTTGTACCCGAAAACAATGGAAAGTGAACATATGCCTGATCTAACTCATAATACTTTTAAGAGCAAATACGCGCGCAAATCGTTAAGCCTCCACAGCGGGTGAATCCGTTGGAGTAATTTGTGATTCGAAGTCTTCGACGTTGGTGAGGAGTCCTCTTGTTCCAATGCTTAATTGCCTTTCCCCTCTGAAGAGAGAGGCTCGAGCGTTCTCAATTCGAACTGTATCCCCCACGGAGACACAGCCTATCTGCTCATTCCACAAACAAAGTCTGATAGTTCCCGTCTCATCCCCAATCACTGCTTTAGACACGCTTGCATAGTTGCCATACCTAGTAATAACACGCCTGGGTTCTGCAACCTCCAAGATTTTAGCCTTCAAACTAACGTGGTTCATCCCAGACCGCACATCTCTGATGGAGCGACCCTGGGCCTTACGCCTCTTCCTAGAAAGATATCTAAGAATCGTGTCGGTTTCCAAGAATTTTCCAAGCGGATTATTTCTCTCCAACAGAAACTCTTCAGGGACCCGAAATTGCGCAAGGACTCCAACATCATTGGTCATCAAAAAGATTTTTTTTGCGTTTATCTCACCGCGGCACTCGATTGAAATGGGGCCACAGCTGGATTTCCTGTTTTCTCCAGCTTTGACCAGTGCGCTAAAAAACTCTTCAGGGTCAACTTCATATTTCACTGAAAGAAAAGCAAGATATGGCCCGATTGATCGTTTATGTCTCAAGGTTCTTCATCCTTTTCACTTTTCATAACGCGAGATAATTATGCTCTCTCAACCAGTCTGACTCGTTTCGTCTATACCGCCAAGTGATTTCGTCTTGCTCGTCCGTCGGAGAGCATTCAGGTTTTGGCTCCAAACAAGCAAAGGGCTAGAATGGCAAAGAACGCTCGAACCATATTCGAGGCAAATGAAGTGGCGCGTCTAGATCAGAGAAAGCGACGTTGTCTTGGTTTTTCAACGGGATTTTCAATCGGACGGCAGAAGACCAAAACACGCGGCGCCTTAATGGTTACCTAGCGCTCATATTTCGCATAGTTTTCCTACTCTTTTGTAAGCATTATTTCAATTGTTGAAACCATCCGTGCTCTAGTTTCGCCCTCTCTCGGCGGCATCTCCTCTGTTCCTATCGCGATTTTGCTTACTTTCAGGTCTTTTAGGAAGCGGTTTCTCGCTATTTCAGCTGCGTCAACAGCTGTAGTTATTGCTCGCCCTCTAGCCTTCAAGGTTATCTCTTTACTATTGCTCGCCGATAGACCTGTAATAATCGCTAGAACATAGTCCATTGGCATTTTACTTCCAACGAAAACAATTCTTGATTTTTCTGCCATTTTCCATCACCATTTAATCATAACGCTACTCCCCTATACTACGCAAACTTCCTTATAAAGCGATTAAACAACAGAGCATCTTGAGGATGTTTCAGTGTGGCTCCCTTATCTTAGATTCTGGTTTTAGACACGGCACGCGCATTGTGGATTTGTTTGATAAGCGTGTTTTGGCTGTGTTTAAGGAATAAAAACCATTTACACCAATTTAGCAACGCGTGGCACGCTTCAGTATTCTTCCTTCTTCCAGATGTTGTATGGGCACTGTCTCCAACAGTACGTGCTTGCCTTGTAAATACAATTCTCACATTCGAGCCTGTCAAACCACCGTCTACGTCTGCTCACTGGCAGCGCCCTCCATACTCTTCTATACTGCCTTCCCCATTAAGTCTTGGATTGCGCCAGTTATTCCGTCAGGATAAAATGTATTCATAACCTTCTGAACGAACCCTCTTCAGGTAGAAGCCTATAGCCTCTTTTGTACATGAAATTGTCCGAGAAGCATTTTGCCAAACGCGAGTGCACGCATGCCTGTTCCGAAATTGGAAAAAATTGTTTCCATTCGTGGGATTAAAAGGCAGCTTTTGGCTTCGTATCTGGTTTTAATTTCCTTGGAGAAACCGTCCTTCCCAAACTTGCAAAAGAATCCGAGAACGAAATTAAAACCACTTTTAGCCATTTAGGAACAATCATCCGCGCTTTAACTGCAAAGTATAAAGTTAGAAACCTTGCATTTAGTAATTTATTCTACATTAGTGGAATAATGTAGAACCAGTTAAATCCTTGGAAGATAACCATTATACAGAAGGCGAAATCATGGGCGATCACCGATGCGAGAATTGCGGGAAGGTAGAAAATTCTAGTTGAGCGCTGGGATGATATAGGAGATGGCTTCGGCGAATCAAGAAAAGCGCGGTTCTAATTCACAAAGCGTATATCCATGATAGTTGTAATTTATGCAGAAAGGTTTCGATATGAGACGGTCCAAGCTTGAAATGTACGTGGATATCCTTAAGGTTCTTGCGCAGCGTGGTCCATTGAAGCTAACTCACATAATGTACAAGGCTAACGTGAACTGCAAAGTGCTGAAGGAATACTTAGACTTCTTAGTCGGTCAAGGCTT
>Ga0208456_1001046_pt1 | contig 11786 bp, 9 predicted proteins | sample June2015DPH_4_10_2_FD_184691 | JGI IMG/M metagenome (GOLD analysis project Ga0208456, IMG submission 184691) | Peatland microbial communities from SPRUCE experiment site at the Marcell Experimental Forest, Minnesota, USA - June2015DPH_4_100... | ecosystem: Environmental > Terrestrial > Soil >... | reverse complement strand
GCCACCAACAGCACGTTTACCTCGCCCCCACTTGCCGCAACCACCAGCTACTGGGTGCAGGTCAGCAATGCGGCTGGCAGCGTCAACAGCGCCACGGCTACGATCACTGTCAAACAGCCGGGACCGCCGACGATCAGTAACCAGCCGGCCGCCCAGACTGTAACTAGCGGCCAGACAGCCACGCTGTCGGTCACGGCCGCCGGCACTGGTCCACTGGTTTATCAGTGGTATCAAGGCAGCAGTAGTGACACAAGCCATCCTATGCCGGGAGCAACTACCAGTAGCTTGACCACCCCTGCGCTTGCCGCAACTACTAGCTACTGGGTGCGGGTCGGCAACAGCGCGGGCACGGTGGATAGCGCCGCCGCCACGGTGACGGTCCATTAGCCGTAAGTGTCCGGTGAAGCTATTGCGGGGTCGTGCATACTTGGGCAGTGGTAGCGAAGCGCGAGGGTGGATTGTCTGGAGGTTGCCGTCAGACGGCGAGCCGACATCCAGTGATCGGGAAGTAACTCGGCTAGGTAGCTGAGGCTCGGATTGGGGCGATAAGGTGACCTGTCGTGACAAGTCTATGGTATCCCCGATTGAGCGGCTAGCCACGGTCAAAGTTCTAGCGATGGACTGTCGGGTTCTAGGGTCAAGAATCCGCGGTCAGGAATAGACTGAGCGTAACCGCTGTTTGAAGGCGGGCAGACGAAGGAAAGGAGTCTACCAGCGTGGCCATTAATGTAGTTGTCGACCTATCTCATCACAACGGAAACGTGGACTTGGCCCGAGCGCAGGCTGCGGGAATCGTTGGAGTAATTCACAAGGCGACGCAGGGAACAGCTTTCGTTGACCCAATGTACCAAGGCAACCGAGCCAAAGCCCAAGACGCCGGACTCCTGTGGGGCGCCTATCACTTTGGCGTGGGCGCGGACGGAGTGGAGCAGGCGGACCACTTTCTGCAAGTGGTGCAGCCTGGGCCGCAGGATTTGCTGGTGCTCGATTTCGAGGCGAACGCTCAGGGACCCAGCATGACCTTGGAAGAAGCCCGCGCCTTTGTGACTCACATTAACGAAACCCTCGGCAGGTTTCCTGGACTCTACTCCGGTCATTACATCAAAGAGCTTCTGGGCACAAACACCGATCCGGTTTTGGCCAATTGCTGGTTCTGGCTATCACAATATGGTCCGACACCCGTCGTGCCGGTTAACTGGGCTACCTGGACCATGTGGCAATACACCGACGGCGGGGCGGGACCGGACCCGCACGATGTCCCCGGAATCGGCGCTTGCGATCGGGACCAGTTTAACGGTGATTTGGACGCGCTGAATAAGCTGTGGGGCGTGCCCAGCGCAAGTCCCTTGGCGGGATAAAGCGTGCAGAGAGTCTGAAGTAGAACCTATTTCGTCGTTGCGCGTCTCTCAGGATAAGGAGGAAAAATGGCCAACTTGAATATTACACCTCAGACAGTCCTGCTCACATCGGGGCAGGCCGTCACTTTCTCGGCCACCGATGGTGCCGGTAGAGCACTGGCCGTGAACTGGACCTTGAATGCGCCAATCGGAAGCTTCGCGGTTCCAGCCACGCCCCCCCTGGCAACGAACCCTTCGGCGGTGCCCACCCCTCTGGCGCCCAGCCCTCCGGCAGCCGCCCCTCCGACACCCACCCCTCCGGCAGCCGCCCCTCCGACACCTACCCCTCCGGCAGCCGCCCCTCCGACACCTACCCCTCCGGCAGCCGCAGCGTCGGCGACCTACATCGCCCCGTCGCAAGTTCTCAGCCCGCTAGCGGTAACCGTCATCGCCATATCTGCGGTGGGCGATACAGCCACGGCCAGCATTTGCCTTACTCCGAATCCTATCGCGATCACTCCCGCCACGGTAGAGCTGAAGCAGACTCAGCAGCAGCAGTTCAACGTGGCCGTGGCCGGTGACCCGGCCAACAAAGTGACCTGGAATATCAGTCCGAATATCGGAAAAATCCAGGATGGCCTGTACACAGCCCCAGATAGGCTTAATGATTCGGTCACGGTCGCCATTATCGCGACCACCGACCTGTGTAAGAAGAGCGCCACGGCCACTGTGACGCTGACCCCTCCTCCGTGGACGGGCCCAGGCCGGAATGCACTAGGGATTTATCTGCTGGCGATATTCTTGCTGGTGTTCCTGCTGATTGATTTTTGGCCGCCGTCCCTGCCCGATTCTGCGACCGCTAAAGCCGATCGTCTCGACGCGGCCAAAACTGCTGGGGAAAAGGCGAACGCCCTAACAAAAGCAAAAGAGGCTCTGGACACAGCGACAACAGCTGCCGCCAAGACCGAAGCCCAGGCAACCCTTGATAAAGCCCAGAAAGAGAGTAATGATGCTGACGGCGCTCTTAAGGATAAGCAGGACATCGAAGAGAAAGTCACAAGCCCGACTGTGGTACCGCCGTGGGGGCCCATTTCGCGTGACATAGATCTCATACTACTGGTGCTACTTGGCGGCGCCTTGGGCAGCTTTCTGCATTCCGCCCGGTCGTTCGCAGATTTCGTTGGCAATAAGCGCATCGTAGGCAGTTGGGCTTGGTGGTACCTTCTTCACCCTTTTATGGGAGCCATCATGGCGCTGGTTTTCTACGCGGCAGTACGAGGGGGATTCTTGGCGATCACGGGAGGCGCAAATGTAAGGGCATCGGATCTCAGCCCGTACGGAGTAACCGCAATCGCTGCGCTTGTGGGCATGTTTTCGAATCAGGCCACGCAAAAGCTGGCTGACATCTTCGATGTTCTATTCAAGCCGAGCAGCGGAAAGGAATTGAAAAATCCATTGGATGGCACGACTCCTGCTACACCCTCGGGCGGAACGACTAGCGCTTCTTCCTCGGGCAGCTCAACCGCCGCGACGCAGGCAGGTTCGGCACCCGCTGCACAGACCAAGACATAGAGGAGTGGCACAATTCTGCAACGTTCCGAATCGCAAGGACTATCGGCCTATGAATCGAACAAGCCGTTCAATCAAGGGGGCGCATGGTAAGGTCGCCTCCGGTAAAACTGAATAGAGAACTAGCTGGATTACCAACGTCATCATCGCGGCCAACTCCCAGGTCTGAGCGATACGTCTTTCGCGTTGGAAGGAAAGGAGGTTACCATGAACCCGATTACTTCTCTCTCCGCGCTTCAGGACGCCGTGAGCGCCCTTCCCCCCGTCGCTCCGGGCAAAGTGCGTGTGTTCCGCGGGCAAACGACGGACTATCCCACGATCACGCCGGCCTTGTACCGAACCACTCTCGCTTCCCGACCGGTCGTGCTTTGCTACACTCGCTTGTTGCTGAAGGACCTCCGGGAAGATCACGCTCTTCCCCATCTTGCCAGCGAAGAGTTGCAGGTTGAGGCCCTTTGGCAAGAAGCTGTGGCACAACACTACTCATCTGGGTCATTGTATCTCGACGTCACGCACTCCATAGAATGCGCTGCCTGGTTTGCACTACATGTTTGGAAGTGTGTGCCTGAGAGCAGCATACCCGATCCGACGAGGCCGGCATGGGCGCTTGAGTTGAAGCACGGGATCAAGTGGATTGAATATTCACCCGCTGTCGAACCTGGCTACATCTATGCGTTTGATGTTGAAAAGTGGGATCCACCCAGCTTCGTCCCGCCGGATCTTGAAAAGTGGGATCGATATAGCCTCGTTCCGCCGGATCTTGCGCTAGTCGACCTGAGCAATGCTCCAGAACCCTTCAAGACGCCGCGCATGCTCGCTCAACAGGGCTGCCTGATCCGCACGGGAGAGTCTGAGCACTACGACCTTCGCAGCCTGCGAGTGGAGGGCACACCGCTGCAGATCGCATGGCCCATGACTGGGTCGGAAGTCGTGAAACGGACCGTGGAAGAGATGTTTCCGGCGCCCGCTGTCGATCCATGGTACGAAAGATTCCTGATGGCTCCCATGATGCTGGACGTAGATGCGGACACCCACAAACTCGTGTTCAGGCGTCCTCTGCCCGTCACCTTGTACCGCGGTGAGACTGAAGCTTATAATGCCGCCCTGACTGCCACCGAGTGGCTCCTCAATCCGCCGTTGCTGCATGACTATTTTCTGCAATTTCCTCAAGTGAAAGCTGATTCCTCGAAGGATGAATACGTGCCTGAAGTTGAGAAGTACTCGGTAATGAGCAGGGCAATGAGCACGACAACTCCGATTGTTCTGGAAGCCCCAGTGCTTAGCCTCTTTCCCCCGCCCCAGAGCAGTCTCTGGAACCACGAATTATTATTCAGTGATCTTTGCGGCTCGGTCGCGACCTACTCGGATGCCAGGAAGGAGGACGGCAATGTCAGCCTCCTCCTCACCCTCTTCCAGTTTAGCCAACTGGAAGAGATTATCTGGGAACGCGCACGCACATCGCCCGAAAGGCGCAGGTTGACGCGCGGCCTATGGCTTTCGGGTTCGCAGAAGGAATGGCTCCTGGCCGTGCTGATGGTCCAGGATTTTCCCGGGACGCGGTTGGAGATTCTGCGTCCTGTGAAGATTAGACTGGATCCGCGGAAGCGACGCTTCGTCTACGAGCGCTTCGAGGGCGATACGGAATGGGCGGAGCTTTCGACCGTGCCGGAGTTGGCGAAGCCAGTCTTCGTTGCGCTCTACCTGTTGCGAGCTCTAAGTCCCCGATTGAAGGTCGAAGCGACGCCGAACGGTTACATGATGCCCCGCGAGCAGCATGGCGGCACGTCCAAGAACATTTACTCTTATTCGGTGTTCGCCAATGCTGCCAGACTCGTCCGCATCAAGGGAACCAAGGAAGTAGCCGATTGGTTTTTCTTGCGCACCGAACAGAACGACCCTTTCACAACTGTCGCAGATGCGGGCAGCCCGTCATTTGTAATTGAAACGACTGCGGCCTTTGCCGATCTAACCGCCAGCTCATTCCACGACGTGATAGCAACGGCAAGGTCCAGGTTCAAACAGTCCTGATTTGATTCACTCTGCATCCTCGTCGGAGGTCAAGCTGGTCGAGGCGACGCTGGCGACGGTCAGCATCGGGCGTGGGCATCGCGCCGGTCGTCCCCGCCAGAAGCCCCGCCGGCTGATTGCCGACTCAGGCGTCGATAGCGCCCCCTTGCACGAACAGCCGGCCGAGAGAAGCATCGAATTGATCGGCCCGCATCGGAACAATCGACGCAATCCTCCGTTACTCCCCTTGCGCCCGGGGGGCGCAGGTATTAATCTGCTAACATTCTGCGGAAAAAAATGACACCGAGGGAGATACTCAAGTGAGGAGCATTAAGGTTCTCTCCATTGATGGTGGCGGGATTCGAGGGATTATTCCGGCTATCATCCTTGCCGAACTGCAAAGGCGGCTGGGCAAGAATTTGTATAAGGTCTTTGACCTCATCGCGGGAACATCGACTGGCGGCATCATCGCGCTGGGAATCGGCACGCGCGGCAACAAGGGTCAGCCCTATACGCCGGACGAACTCCTGAACCTCTACGTACAGAATGGCCCGGCGATCTTCAAGAAGGACTTCCTCACGCCTGAGAAAGAGCTCTTATTTCCGAAGTATTCACCCGACGCTCTTGAAAAGGTCCTCGCGGAATTCTTCCAAGCCACGGAGTTTGAGACGGCGCTCACTCCGCTACTCGTCTCCAGCTACGATCTGCAAGGACAGCTTCCATTCTTCTTTAAGAGCCACCGTATCGCCTCCGATCCTAATTACAATTGGAACGTGACGTCTATCGCCAGAGCCACCTCTGCGGCGCCAACCTACTTTCCCCCGCTTCACCTCACTAAGGGCGCCGAAGACTACGCCCTGGTAGACGGTGGGGTGTTCGTGAACAACCCCTCCATGGCAGCCTATGCGGAAGCGAGAGCGCTTTACCCGGAATTCACCGAGTTTGCCGTCGTTTCGGTGGGCACGGGCGACCGGCAAGATAGCATCGCGTATGCCCAAGCTAAGGAATGGGGACTCGTGGGCTGGGCCAAGCAGATTGTGCCGGTTTTTATGGACAGCGTTTCCGAGTCCGTTGACTATCAACTGAACTTCATGCCGGGGTGCGCGTACCATCGCCTTCAGGTTCCCCATTTGCAAGCGGCTGAAAACGATATGGATGATGTGACCCCGGAAAATCTCGCAAATCTGCGGGAAACTGCCAAAGAGTATGTCGCGACCCACTCGGCGGAATTGGCCAAAATTTGCGCCGAACTGAAGGAGGGTCGGGGAAGCGATATGCCTGGCGTCGGTCGGTAGTCAATTTGGTGCAGCGCGAAGAAGCTGGTGAATTACGTCCTGGCGGTGCAGAAGAAGAATCTCAAGTCGCTCGCCCCCGCCAATTGGGACAAGGCGTTTGACTTCGCCTGCCACAGCATGGGCGGCCTGGTCTTTCGGCAGTTCGTGGCCGCCTGGGAAAGCGCCATGCCCGGCACTCCCCTTCCCGTCAACCGCGTGGTCTTCATCGCCACGCCTCACCTCGGATCAGTGGACGCGGTCGAGTCGATGATTCGCGGTGAAACCGTGCTCTTCGGCGGCCAAAAGGAATTGCGCAAACTGGCCCGAACTTTTCCGGGGGTGTACGAGCTTCTGCCCAATCCTGGACTCCAGAATACGGTCGTGAATCAGAACGGCGTCCCCCTGGACATCTTCGACATCCACAACTGGCAGTCGAGCGTCACCCCGGACCCGACCGACCCTGAGGGTTTTGATGTGGAACAGACCCACCTGACGGCCGCGCGTGGGGTCTTGAATGCTCTTCCGGACGTGAGTATGCCCGAGTTCGGGCTCGCTGGCCGCATCCTTGTGATCTACGGCATCAAGCCGAATTCGACCCTACGCACCGTGACGGTCGATCAGCAAAAGGATAATTGGTACGACTTTGACCACGCAGTGACAGGCGATGGCGACCAAGTAGTTCCCGTAGAGTCCGCGCTGCTGCCAGGGGTTCCGTCGATGGAGGTCCGCGGAGAAGACGTTTCAGTGTTCAACTTGAAATCCCACGTTCTCTCGTTGCACGCTCTGCTTCCTTCCTTGGATGAGGTCTCCTCGGTTACCTCACGATTCTTCGCAGGCGTAACTGGTGCTGCGCTTCTCCCCAGAGGAACTGATCCGGCGCGCTTCCATCCGTAAGATTCGTTTTCGCTCGTCGGGCTTAACAAAAGCAAGCGTAGCGCGGACCAGTCTTGTAGGTCCGCGGTTTTTCGCGCTCGCCAGCGCCCGCCGCTTCGGTTCACTATTGCCTCCGCACGGCATGGCGGGAGATAGATCGCATGTCCGGATTGCGGCGTCCGTTCCTTAAGGACCGCTCCATCTCCGTGACCGTGGATTTGGTAAGTCGCTGTAGCGCACGGCTCGCTCTCAAGCCCTGCGGCCTTTCCAGCGGCGCGGGCCCTTTCCGCGCCGCCCAAAGCGCGTCGCGATGGAAGAGCCGCAACGCTAGAAGGCGAGCGTTGCGCTACATCTCTGTGGCGTGGATGCCGCCGAACAGGAGAGCCAGTGCGGGCTGACCATGGATCGCGTGCCTTGCCCAGCCGATGACAACGCGAGAATTTGAAACTGAAAGCCGCGGAATCAACAAGACAGGTCCGCGCTACGCTTGCTCCAACAGCTTGGCAACGGCTTCGTCCACTGTTTCCAGTTTGCTCAATTGAAACATCCGAGTGACTTGCATTTGACCGAGCTTATTGCTTCTCCTCCTTCTTTCGTCGGTGTGAATTTGCACAGCGAGGGGGCGACCGCCCGCTATACCGAACGTTTGCCATCCTGCCTGTCAGTGAAAAGCCTGCAGCGGCGATTCCCTGTCGCCAGCAAGGGACTTCGTATGCCCGATGTCAGACTGTTTCCTGCGTTGCGTCAACATGTTTATCTAATTTTGACGTAGGTCAAAGAGCAGGATATCAACAAAAAAAAGTGTTGACAAGCGTAATGACTGCATATTTAATAGTCGGGTTCAGGTACAATTTGTTCGCCATTACAACCGATTTGCGTAGCGAAAAGGGAGGTCGTGCGCCGATTGACTGTGACTTGTGCGTCTCCCGAGACCCTCTCGGCAGCACCAACACAACCTGAGCAATACGATCTCCTGCGCGTACGCATGGGAGGATGGGCCGAATTTTTCTCAGCGATGTTCCCTGACAAGCAGACCCAGCATCAACTGCGGCCGCTCCACGTTCCAGCGTAAAGCCACGGATTGAGAAATCAAAGCCGAGAGCTGGGCTGAGTGTGCCAAGCGCACCGACAGTCAGGATCTCTATTTAGGAGGCAACAATGCAATTTGCATGCGCACTAGATCAAGTCATTCAGCGGAATCTGATTCAGCTCCAGAAGCCAGGCGTGCTATTCATTCGGCCGGGATACAAGTCAAAGGGTGGAAAGCTCACGAGCGATCCGGCGATCGTGGTGACAGTAGAAAAAAAGCGCAAGGGCGTTGCGCCGAGGGACCGTGTACCCTCGAAGGTAGGCGGCTACGCCACGGATGTGCGGCAGGCCAGCCAGATGCATCTCCTGCGTGCTTCGAATCCCGATCTCTACGCCGAAGTCGCGGCAACGGCGCCGCCTGAGCTTCAACGGCCGGTATTCCCCTACGAACGAGATGCGGCCGGCCAGTTAGTGGCCCCCGCCATGGCTCAGGCGGCGGCCAAGGTCGCCGGGCGAAAACCACCGCAAGATACGCTTCAGTACTCACCGCCTGACAAACGTCCGCTCGATCCAATTACCGATCAGTTTACAATCACCTGTCACGCCAGCCCTGATGCTGGCTGGCCGACGCTGCAGCCGTTCCTCTCAGCAACGAAGCAACGCCTGACAGTGGCGATGTACGAGTTCACCGCGCCTTACATCGTTCAGGCGGTCATCACGAGCCTCAAAAGGAAGAAGCTTGATTTGGTGCTCGACGACCCGAACGATCCCACGAAGCGCGACCAGACGGATGACGCGACACGCGCCCAGCTGGCGAATGGTCTAGGAACGGCTCTGACCTTCGCCTGGGCACTTGAGGCTGCTGACCCGCACGTGTCGGCGGCGATCTTCCCCTCGGCCTATCACATCAAAGTAATCGTCCGGGACGGCACTGCCTTCTGGCTCTCCAGTGGCAACCTCAACCGAACCAACCAACCTGATATCGACCCGCTACAGAACGCCGCTGCGGCAAAGACAGTTGTGCCGGATTGCGACCGCGACTGGCACGTCATTGTCGAGCATCCCGGCCTGGCATCGCTGTTCGAAACTTACATCAACAATGACCTAGCCGTCGCGAGCCAGCACCAGAAGACCGGGACTAATACCTCGATGGCGAACGCGGCCTTGAATTCGCACGCCAAACCCCTGGCGAAGGGCAAGGGCAAAGTGCCCGCCAGATATTTCGCGCCGAAGCAGATCACCGCGACCATGACGATCCAGCCGGTACTCACGCCCGACAACTACGCGGCCTGCATCCTGCCGCTGATTCGCGGCGCGAAGCAGACTTTCGTGATGCAGACGCAGTACATCAACCCACCGAAATCGACGCCGAGCCCGGATACGGCAACAGCACAGTCAGACGAGGTGCTGGAGTCGCTCATCGCTGCCATCGCCGAGCTGATTCGTGAAGGGGTTAATGTGCGGTTGATTATGAGCGAGTTCGAGACTCAGGACAAGATCGAGCTATTACAGGAGCGCGGGATCCCACAGAAGTACATCGAGATCCAACAGAATGTCCATAACAAGGGAATCGTCGTCGATTCGTCTGTCGTCGTGGTAGGTAGTCAGAACTGGTCGGGCCAGGGCGTCAGCAGCAATCGGGATGCCAGCGTCGTCATCCACAACGCCGCAGCGGCCCAATATTGGGAACAGATTTTCGATCACGATTGGAAGAACATGGCCGAGTCCGGCGGTCTCGACTGAGGGGGGTCGCGAGGCGCGACTAGTGCATCGTGCTCCTGCAGCGGGTAGCCACGGTCAGCGTTTTTCTGGCCGTGGGCTTTTTCCCTGGATTTACTTGGAGGAAAAATGACAAAGTGGCTTTTGGTGTTGGCTTTCGTTATTCCTTTAAACAGCTTCGCGCAAACATCTACGACCGTGGCGCCCCCGCCATTGCCCAATGTGTCGCCGGCGGACGCCGCGCCGCTAGATTTGATCATTTCTCAGGTCAAAGCAGCGCTAGATCTATACCAGCAAAATGTTGGAAGCACCCCCGATGCCCTGCCACCCCTTACCTCGGCCGAATTTGATTTTAAGACTACAACCGCCAAGGTGGAAGGATTCACAATCAACCTCCTGATTTTCAAGATCGGAGGTTCGCACGAGAAGGACGTGGTCAACGATGTCACGTTCACTTACGCAGTACCGGCCCCTACGGCAGGCCCGCGGAGCAAGAAGAAACCGCCCACGTTGACGGAGCAACTGGCGAGTACGATCCAGAACGCGGCCGTCTCCGTCAAGGCATGTAAGCAGATCGGAAAGTTGAGCTTCACTAAATTCACAGTGAACCTGCAATACAGCGTCAAATGGGACGGAAACATAGGGGCGACCGTTCCAATCTCACTTGTGACCCTCGGACCGAGCGCAGATGTGAACAAGAATGAAGTGCAATCGGTGAAACTAGTTTTCGGGAAGTGAATGTCCTAACGGATTAGGGGGTAACCATTGCTGAAGTGCCGATGCCTCGGCGCGGGTGGTGCTCTCTCGTTGATGAAGAGCCGGACCCGCTCCTGATGGCGTGAGGGGAAGGGTGTTTTGGGGCGTTGTAGCGGGTCACGGTGGCGACCCGTTACACGGGCAGTTTTCGCGGGCCGGGGCAGCGGCCCGCGGCTGCGAAATTCTCACTCGAACTTACAAAAGCTTCATGTCATCCTTGCCTTACAAAAACATGATTTCATCCTTGCCCTACAGCAGCTTCATTGCATCCGGATCCCAGCGGACCACCTTGCCACTATCGTAGCTGACGTTGCTGAGCAGGGCGGTGCCGGCGGCGCGGAAGCCGAAGACGGGATCTTCCACGATCGGTTGGCGGCTTCGAATGGCGTCGATCCAGTTCTTCACGTGGTCGTAGTGGTCACTGTAACCCTTGGGAGCAACGTATTTTTCTTCACCCAGCAGAGCTGCCCCGGTGGGATGCGTGATCGGATATTTCTCGTGATATATTTCCAACATGCGCTTCTGAATAGCCTCTGCAAACGGGTTGACGCGAACACCCGGCTCCTGCTCTCGCGGCACACGGGTGATGGTGACTCCGTCGCCACCGATAATCATCGAGCCTTCCGAACCGGTAAAGACAAAGCCTTCACTTTCCGAACCACCATCGACGAAATTCGTGCGCACGCTGAGGTTGAAGCCCTTCTCGTAATCATAAAGCGCCATCATCACATCCGGCACATCCCGGCCATCTTTCCAAAAGCGCAGCCCGCCCGTCGCCAAGGCGCGCGTCGGACCATGCGTATCCGTGATGAGGTGTACGCCACTGAACAAGTGGACAAACAAATCGCCCGCGACGCCGCTTCCGTAGGCCTTCCACTTGCGCCACTGGAAGAAGTGTTCGCCGTTGAACGGAATCTGCGGCGCCGTGCCGAGAAAGCGTGGCCAATCGCAGGTGGTGGGCGAGGCATCGTAGGGCACCGTATACTGCCACGCGCCTTGCGCCGAATTGCGGTCGTACCAGACCGTCACCATGTTGAGCGTGCCGATGGCGCCCGCGGCAAGCAGTTCCTTCGCCTTCTTGTAAATGATCGAACTCACCCCCTGGCTGCCCACCTGCATAATCCGGTTCGTCTTGCGCCAGGCCTCAATGATTTTTGGCCCATCGGAGTAGACGTGGATCATGGGCTTTTCGCAATAAACGTCTTTGCCCGCGTTCATGGCA
>Ga0208456_1001045_pt1 | contig 11791 bp, 9 predicted proteins | sample June2015DPH_4_10_2_FD_184691 | JGI IMG/M metagenome (GOLD analysis project Ga0208456, IMG submission 184691) | Peatland microbial communities from SPRUCE experiment site at the Marcell Experimental Forest, Minnesota, USA - June2015DPH_4_100... | ecosystem: Environmental > Terrestrial > Soil >... | reverse complement strand
CTAAACAAACGAGATACCCACATATGTTGCGAGTTCCGGATTTGAGTGGAAGGAGCACCAATTACGGGTAAGTCCGGGAGCGCCGGGTCAGCGGAAGAAAACGGTGCGAGCGGCCGGGGGGGTAGTTGGCGGGGGTATTTAAAAGAAGTCAGGAGAAAAGGGCCGGGCCGGGCGGGGCAAAGGGACCGTCGGTCACGCCCGCCGTCCGCCGAGCTCGATTTACTGCCTTGACAATCGGGTGCCCAGGCTGTAACATTCCTCTGATTCCATGCAAGTTTTTTGGCCGGCCTCTGGCTCTTCACCGCTGCGGCTGGGTAAGCGGCCGCAAAGGAGCGTCGCTATGAGAGAATCGGTTCTGAACAATAAGAGGATTTTGGCTGTAGATGACGAGCCGGACCTTCTGGAGGTCCTCAAGGAAGAGATCCGGGCGGCCGCTCCGCAATGCAGTTTAGATACGGCGGCCTCCTACGAGGAAGCCGCCATGTTGCTAGCCTCGTGGACCTACGACCTGGTAATTCTGGATATCATGGGTGTCAGGGGCTTTGATCTTCTTCAATTGGCCGTGAGGCGCCCCTACCCTATACCCGTTGCCATGCTCACGGCCCATGCGTTGTCCCCCGAATCTCTGAAGAAGTCTATAGAGCTGGGGGCGCGGGCCTATATCCCCAAAGAACATCTGGGCGCGGTGGTCCCGATCCTGGAGGACATCCTGACATACGAGTACGGCGCCGTCTGGAGGCGTGTGGTGAAAGAGCTGGAAGGGCTTTTCACTCAAACCAGGGGGCCTTACTGGCGCAAGCCTGACGAGGCATTCTGGAAGAAGTTCGAAAAGAGCATCGCCTCCGAAAACGTGTGAAACGCTGCGGTCTACTGCGCCCGCTCAGCCGCCCCGATTAGACATTTTCCTTGACAAAGAAGAAGAGCGCCCGATATCCTGTTTTTTGTCATGAATGAGGAGAAACGCATCGAGATCGACTCCCCGCCCATCGGCAAGATCGTTGGCGCCGTTGTTTCTTTGGCCCTGGTCCTCGCACTGGCTTGGACGGCCATGGCCGGCGAGCTCGTCTCGCTCTATACGCCCCCTGCAGGCGGTACGGCCTATATCCTTGGCGCGGGCATCACGGCAGTGACCAACAAGCATCTCTCCCAAGCAACGCTGGTGCACGAGGCCGCGACGGGCACTATGGACATGGTCAGGAGGATGATGCAGAAAGAGAGCCAGAAAAAGGATGTCTTAGCTGTGTTCGGGAGCCCTGACGCCTTCAGGGCCTATAACGGGCTGGGCGAGTATTCGGGCAGACCCTTTACGGGCCTACGGGCGATCGTTTTCGTCAACGCCTCGGACCAGTATTTTGTCGTACCCGCAAACTCGCCGATCAGGTCGTTCGGCGACGTAAAGGGAAAGCGGATCGGCATAGGCGGGCCCGGAAGCACTGTCGCGAACAGCGCCTTGCTCTTCTTCGAGTATGCCGGGATAAAGAAGACGGACTTCAAGCCCTATTATTACAGCTATAGAGAAGTGGTCGAGGGCATCCAGAACGGGAGCCTGGACGGCGGGTTCCTGGGCGGCGGCTATCCGATAGCTGCATACCAGGAGCTTGCGCTCCAGCACAATGTCCGGATCGTTCCGGTCGATGAAAAGATACTGCAGCGGATCGTCGCAGAACACCCCTACTACTACGGGTCGGTCGTCAAAGCCAAGGCCTATAAGGGGCTCGAGAAGGACACGACCATTTACGGATTTGCCACGGCCCTCTGGACCCATGCCGGCGTGAGCGCCGACTTCGTGTATAGGCTTCTAAAGAACCTCTTCGAGCACAAGGCGGACTATTATGCCATCCACACTTCCGCGAGGGACATGACCGCGGAGAGCGCCATTAAGGGCATCCCCCTTCCCTTCCATCCCGGGGCGGAGAAGTACCTGAGGGAGATAGGCGCCTTCAAGAAATAGGCTTGAGGAGGGGTCATGAGAGACCTTCGGAGCTTCATAAGCGAGTGCGAGGAAAAACTGCCCCATGAATTCGTGCGGGTTTCCCGCGAGGTCGACCCGAAGCACGAGATTACGGCCATCATCAAGAAGCTCGATCTCATGGGGAAACACCCTCTGGTCGTCTTCGAGAAGGTTAAGGGTTACACCATACCGGTCGTCTGCAACACAGATACCACTTGGAGCAAGTTCGGTCTCGCCCTGGGGGTGAGCCCGGACAGGGTCGAGGAGTTCTATGCGGAAAGGGAGGACGAAGCAATCCGCCTGAACCGATATCCGGCCAGGATCCTGGAGAGGAAGGACGGGCCGTGCAAGGACGTCATCAAGACCGGGAAGAAAGCGAGCATGGCCGATTTCCCCTTCCTCATCCACCATGAAGGTGAGGCGCCCTACTTGACCCGCGCCATAGGCTGCGTCACCGACAGCCACGGCAACCCCCACGCATCGCACTACCGTTTTATGGTGAAAAAACCGCAGCTGGGCGTGACCCACATCACCCCCGGCCGCCACCTGTGGAACATCTACACCGAGCGCATGAGGCAGGGCAAACCCATGGAAATGGCCTTCGCGCTCGGCCTCCACCCGGCTTGGGCCGTCGGGTCGCAGAGCCGCGTGGCCCATCCTCCCACGGAATTCGATGTTGCAGGCGCCCTTATGGGCGAGCCCCTCGATTTGGTCAGGTGCGAGACCATCGACGTCCTTGTCCCGGCGGCCGCGGAGATCGTGATAGAGGGTGAGATACCGGTCGATGCCCGGGAAGAGGAAGGACCGTGGGGCGATTTTACACGCTATCACCAGGTGGCGAGCCGTCACCCGCTGGTGGTGAAGGCTATTACCCACAGGAAGGACCCCATTGTTCACGACATGGGGTCTTGGCCAAGCACAGGGCCGATACTGGGGCGGATCCCCCAGCATGCCCACATGAACCGGAAACTGAAGGAGGCGGTGCCTGACGTAAAGCTTTTCCGCTACGGACCTGCAACAGGCTGGTTCTATGGGTTCATTCAGCTTGACAAGAAACACGAGGCGCAGCCCAAACAAGCCATCCTGGCCGCCTTTGCCAATGACATCTATCTGAAGTTCGTCATTTGCTTCGATACGGACATCGATATCGAAAACGGAGCGCAGATGGCATGGGCCCTTTCGACCAGGGTCCAGGCGGACAAGGATATGCTGGTGCTTCCCGGCGTCCTCGGTACGGACCTCGATCTATCGGCGCCCGCCGAAGGTGTCGTCACGAAGGTGGGCATTGACGCCACGGCCAAACCCTTCCGGAAGGATATGCCGCCCGTGGCCAAGGTGCCCGACGACGTAATGGCCCGCGTGAAGCTCACCGATTACGTCCCCCATCCGGAAGACTACGAATAGGTACAGAAAAAAGGCGCGTGGTTGGACGTGAAAAGAGGCGGCCGGCGCAGCAGTATGGGCCGGATTGCGGGATGCGTCTTGAACTCGCGATCGAGGAATTTCCTGACCTCTCGCCTTCCAAAATCCCGTGGGTGGACGAAGTCCGTATAAAGAGAAAGGTCACCCCCGTAAAAGGGACGGACATCGAGGCCCTTTGCCTCCTCGCAATCGACGGGGAGGTTGAACACGGCAAGGTTGATGAAATCTATTGAGGCGCTGTGGCTGGCCACAAAACTGAGGCTCTTCCTCGCGCGGGAAAGGTCTTCCATAGGTGTGCCGAAGAGGAGATACACGTATGTGCCGATCCCGGCCTCCTTCAATGCCGACAATGCCTTAGCGGCAACATCGAGGCTCGTGCCCTTTCCTAGGGCGTCGAGAAGGTCCTGGTCCCCGGATTCGAGACCGAGCTTGAGCATCACGCAGCCCGAGGCGCGAAGCTGCACGCAGAAGTCCCGGTCGGCCAGTTCGGGGGTAATGCGGGCGAAGCCGTACCAGGGGGCTGGTGGTGGGGACGCGATCATGGCGGCCATCAGGGCCGGACTTACGGCATTGTCGACGAGGTGGATAAGGACGGGATTATGCTTTTCCGAAAGAAGCGCCAGGTCGGCGACGACCTGCGAGGACGGGCGGAAGGAGAAACGCGCGCCCTGCGCCTTCTCCGGACAGAAGGAACAGCGGCGCCAGTAGCAGCCTCTAGAGGCGGCATAAGGGAGGATTGGACCGGGCGCGAGGTAGCTGCTCAGGGGTAGGCCGTCTAAGGAGGGACAGTAGTCAGTTCCTGCCGCCTCGATCCCCGCGAGGGAAAGCAGAAACGATTCTCCGGGTCCCGAGACAAAATGGTCGATGAGGCCGTCGAAAGGGTTGGCCCAGGTTGAGCTGCTCATCCACGCACTTACCAGGCCGCCTCCCATGACGATCTTCGCACGGGGGCACCTCAGCCGCACGAAACCGGCAATAGCGAAGGCGCAGACAGCCTGGCTCAGATAGTTGAGAGAAAGGCCGACGACTACGTCCTGCTTGCTGTCCGCCAGAAGCCCCGAGAAGCGCTCCCTGAAATATGGGTAGAAGGCATTCTCCTCGTGATGGAGGGCCGCATGCAACAAATCGCTGCTCTTAACCGGAGAAAAACGGTCTTCATTGTAGTCAGCAAGGCTGAGGCGCGTGCCTGGCGGACCCGATCTTTCCAAGATCCTGTTGACCTCGGAGATTGCTCTCCGGTAGCGGGCGTTGCCGGCATATCCCTTCCAGCTCCTCAAAAAGGCGAGGTTTTCGGCAAGGCGGGACCAAGCGCGCCTCGTGAATGTGTCGAAGGGTCCGAGGGGCCCCTTCCCGATCAACCATAGGATCGCCTCTATGTTTCCGTCCACATTCGCATGGGATATCCCGCGGGTCCCGAGAGCCCCGGCGAGCGCGGCCAGTCCTGCGGGCGGCTCGGATGGTTTGACGATCGGCGGATTGATAAGGATCATGGGATGGGAAGGCGGGGCGGGTCCGGTTTTGCCTGGACCGCCCCGATCAAGGCTATTTTTGGTTCATGGTCTTTATTATCTGCCGGACGATCTCATCGCTGCTCAGGGAACTGATTGTCTTGAGGAGTCCTTCCTTCCTGTAATAGCCGATGAGGGGCGCCGTCTTCTCGTTGTACGTCTCCAGTCTCTGCGTGATCGCCTCTTCCGTCTCATCGGCGCGCTGGACCACCGGAGAGCCGCACTTCAGGCACTTCCCATCGGGTGATGGCGGTTTGCTTTTCACGTTGTAAATCTCCTGGCAGTCGGGGTTTGCACAGGTCCTCCTGGTTGTAAGGCGGTCAAGGATAACCTCTCTCGGCACTTCGATGTCGATAGCTACATCGAGATTGACGGCGAGTTTCACGAGGAGTTTCTTCAAGTCCTCGGCCTGCGGGATTGTGCGCGGGAAGCCATCGAGAATGAAACCCTTCTTCGCGTCGGGCTCGTGGAGTCTTGCCTCCATGATTTCCATGATGAGGCTGTCCGGCACGAGTTCTCCCCGCTCCATGTAGCCCTTTGCTTTTTTCCCGAGATCCGATCCCGCCTTGACGGCGCCCCGGAGGATGTCACCGGTAGATATCTGCACCGAACCGTCGTACGCAGTAAGCAGCTTCGAGATCGTGCCTTTGCCTGCCCCCGGCGCTCCCAACAAAACAATTCTCATATCTCATCCTCCTTTATAGAGTTATATTCTGAAATGCGAACTCGCGGCACTTTCCGTCAGGCCAGATAATGATATATCACAATTGCGCCCAATTGCAAGGCAGGGAGAAATAGACCGGCCGCGGCCCCCAAAGACTGCCAGGGCGCTAAGAGCCGAAGAGGCCGATGGGCAAACCGGGATCAACGGGGGCGCGTAAAGATCCGTTTTCGGCCCTGCCTGACGGTATTTCCATGTGTCGCCTCACCGTCCTGTCCGGCCTTTGGGCTTCCGCCTGTCGAGGGCGCCCGGCGAAACATCGGATCGACCGCTCCATTGCGCCTGCGCGCGACTCCCTTTTCCCTCCACCGCATGATTAGCAGAAGGACCACGAAAAAGAGCAGCAGGAGCCCCCACAGCACGTAGAGCGTTTTCATCGGAACCTCCCTTCGGACGGGGGGAGCTTAAGGCGCCCCCCGTCCGAAGCCTTTTTCCGCGACGGGGTCTATTTCCTTCTGCGTCTCGTTACGATGAGAAAACCGACGGTCAGGGCAGGGAATAGGAGCATCGGTACAAGTGGATACCTCACTCCGTAGACCACCGGTGCAAGGGCATAGCGGGCAGCGGCCCGTGCCGCGTCGTGCTTTCGGATGTAGCTTGCTGCGGGGGGAGACCATCTGTAATAGAAGGCCACCAGCATTGCACCTGTTCGGTTGGTGAGCAGGTGCTTGTCCCTGAACTCCCGGAGCGTCCGTACTTCAGGCGCCAGGTAGCTGCCGAAAGCGGCGGTCGCGATGAAACAGCCTCCGCCTCCTCCGCCGGAGTCGCCCGGCGCGCTGAGGGAGGCCGCCACAGGACCGCCACCGAAGGGATATACGGCAGAGGACGGCGAGGAGCCATAGTTGTAGGCGCCTATATCCCACGTACCTCCCGACGGGCGGGGGTTGTTGTTGAAGTCAACGGGCACTATGCCCCATATGCTCAACATTCTCGAAAAAACATCGTCCGGAAAGTTCAAGGGATTACCTGTAAGGTTTATGCCATGACCTATTCCCGAAGAGCTTGACTGTATGGTAAAATCGCCGTTGCCTCCCTGGCCCGGGCTTGTAAAATTTGCGTGCCAGCCTTTCCATGAACTGTCTCCAGAACGAATATCCTGGCTTGAGAACTGCTGCCAGCTTTGCAGGTTAGGGGAGCTCTGATAGTAAAAGTCCGACTCCGAGCCCGCGTAGGCGCCGTTTACCGAGAGCCAATTGTATTGGCACAGCATTTCGCCGCCGCCGCCCTGATCGAAGAGATTGTAATCTCCCTGATACATGGGCCCCGTAGTCTGCACGGCGGGATTTCCGATACTGAGGTCCGCGCCGACATTCTGATAATAGATTGTATTTGCAGAATACATTATCTGTTGGTTACGAGACACCCCGCCGCCCCTCAACCCGTCGGCGCCCCTGGTGCAGTCGGTATAAGTGCCGCTCCCGTTATTCAAGGCAAAGACGCAATTGTACCAATAGGTCACAACGCCTGCATACGACCACATCCCGCCGCCGGGACTCGGACCCGTGCTTATGCAGTTGACGTAATACTGCCTGCGGCTGGAATTTCCATGTGCGTCGGTAGTAAAGGCCTGGCCCGCGCCATTGCTGCCGAATGTACAAAACGTGTTCCAGCCCCGACAGTTCAGGAAAAGAATGTCATCCGAAAAATATGAAGGCGGGTCGGGATAAGCACTTATCATATCTCCGGTATCCCATCCCCTTCCCGTGATGTTGTAAGCCACGCAATTGACAAAGGCCACTTTCTGGGATTCAACCGTCCAGTATCCCATTTGCATATTGGTGCCGCCCTCTTGAGTACCGGGGGCGTTGCCTATATCATGGGCGCTGCAATTGTAAAAGATACCTTGTATACATCCGTAACAAGCCGAGTCGCTCGTTCTTTCTCCCGTGTAAAACCCGCCGTTGCCCGAACGTCCATTTCCATTGACCTCGACATTGTACACGTAGAAATTGTTTACAGCCATCAGACGCAGTCCGGCCTCACCCGGATTATAGACGTACACATTCTTTACTTGTATGCCGTATATCGGATTGGCGTCGGTGTTTCCCGCTGCCACGAAGCCTCGCTGAGCGCTGTTGTTCAACTGGAACCCGCCCGAAGACGCTCCGTCGAGGACGATGTAGCTGAGATAGTTGATCTGAATCGTACCGTTGTACGCCGGTTCAGACCCGCCGTTGAACGTTACGTTCCCGGACCCCCACGAAGGGAGACGGGCTATGGTAACAGGCGCTGACGGCGTGCCGCTATTGTAATGAGAACCGTCGATGGTGATTGAGCCGGAGACATTGAAAGTTGCCCCGGACTTGACATAGATCGTGTCCCCCGCGCCTATGGCGGGGAAGGATCCCCCTGACGGGTCCCCCGGAATGTGGGCCCAAGGCGCAGACTGGCTTGTCCCCGGATTCGTGTCGTTTCCCGTTTGGGGGTCGACGTAATACGTCGCTGATAGGCACACCTCCGGCAGCGCGACGAAAACGAGCGCGACCAAGGCTGCCACTACCGAATACTTTAAGCTTTTCGAAAGACTCAATAGGACCTCCTTCCTGCTGCCTGGCCGGAAAACAGCCACACAGTCAGACATGCACGAAAAGAGGTCGGCGCCAACCTAATCGTGAGCCGTTAGTTTTAATACATAAGTTGCTACCGTGTCAACAACTTTTTTCGGAAAGAGCCGGCGCCAGCCACATTTTTGCGACCGTCGAGGCTGCCGGGGTCAGGGAAAACCCCTGCAGGAAAAGAGCGCCGAGGAGCCCACGAAAGTGGTCCCGAACGAGGACCCTAAAGCGGCCACTAAAGAGAAGGGTTTTTACACGAAAGATATGTTTATCCGGCAACGGCAGTGGGTTTAAATTTTATGTCTTCACGCTTTGCATAACTCTCGTCCTGAATTAGGAGACCCCATGAAAGTCAAGATTTTCTTGGCTCTTTTGTTGCCCCTCCTTCTTCTTTGCCTGCCCCGGACTTCCTTCGCAGGCGAGCCCCTGACCTGGCAGCAGGTCCGGGCGAAGTTCATCGCCGTGAACCCGGCTCTCTTGGCGGCAAGACTGGGCATAGAGGAGTCCAGAGCGCAGGAGATCACCGCCAACCTTCGCCCCAACCCTACCTTCACGGCCGCTATGGACTACATCCACCCCTTCAGGTCCTACGGCTCCCTCGTGGACGCCCAGCCTACGGTCTCGCTCTCCTACCTCTTCGAGCGCATGAACAAGCGGGGCCTGCGGTACGAGACTGCCAGGAGGGAGACGGCAGTGGCCGTCTCCCAGCTTGCAGACCAGGAAAGGACGCTCCTCTTTGCCCTCCGGGGCGCCTTCGTACAGGTTCTCCAGCAGAAGGCCATTCTCGCTCTTGCTCGGCAGAACCTTGCCTATTACGACCGCGTCCTTGATGTCAGCAAAGAGCGGTTCAGGAGCGGCGATATTGCCCGGGTCGACCTGGACCGCCTGCAGCTCCAGCGGGTCACCTATGAGTCGGACCTGCAGACGGCAACGGTCAGCCTCCGGACGGCGAAGATCCAGCTCCTTACACTCCTCAACGAAAGGACGCCCATAGACCAGTTCGACGTGACGGGGTCCTTCGATTTCTCGGAAGGGCTCGCGCCCCTTTCCGAGTTTCGCACACTCGCCCTCGATACGAGGCCTGACCTTAAAGCCGCAGTGCAGTCTATCGACCAGGCGAAGTCCGCCCACCAGCTCGCCCGCGCCAACGCCTCTACCGATCCGACCGTTTCCATAGACATAGGAAGGTTCCCCTGGAGCTTCACCACTCCCCCCGGGACCGGGCCGGATACTCCCAGCGCGGTCAGCTTCGCAGGCTTCAGCGTCAGCATACCCCTTCGCATCTTCGACAGGAACCAGGGCGAGATACTCCGCACGAAGTTCGATATCACCCGAAACGAGAGGCTCCGCGACGCTGCAGAGGCAGCGCTTTACAGCGACGTAGACTCCGCCTATGCGACGATAATAAGCACGGTCGCCCTTTTGAAGCCTTACAAGACCCAGTACCTTAAACAGGCGACGACCGTGCGTGACACGGTCACCTTTTCCTACCAGAGGGGCGGAGCGTCGCTCCTGGATTTCCTCGATGCAACGCGGGACTATCGGGCCGTGCAGGTGGCCTATCTCAACTTGGTCGGCTCTTATTTGTCGGCCGCTGCCCAGATGAACCTGGCTGTGGGCCGGGAGGTTATGGAATGAAACGAGCGGTTTTTGCAGCATTTCTCTGTTCTGCCCTGATCCCGCTGCTTGCGTCTTGCGGCCAAAAGGCAGGGGCGGACCTCGGAGGACCCCTTCCTGCACAAGTCGTGAGCGAGCAGGACTCGAACGTCTTCAAAGTAACGCAGCCTGAAAAGTTTCCCCTTGCCACGGCGGGCGAGCGCAAGGCAGCCCCCGAGCTGACCGTAACGGGCGTCATCAACCCCGACATCGCCCGCTCCGTGCCCGCCGTCTCTCTCGCCTCCGGCCGGGCAATCGAGGTCAAGGCAAGGCTCGGAGACACCGTGAAGAAGGGACAGCTCCTCCTGAGGGTGAAAAGCAACGATGTCACGAGCGCTTACGCCACTTACCGGAACGCGGTCTGCAGCGAGCATCTAGCAAAGCTTCAGGTCGAGCGCGCGAGGCTCCTCTTCGCCAAGGGGGCTATCGCCAAGAAGGACCTGGAGATAGCCGAGGAAACGGAAGAGACGAACCTTGTCCTCCTCGACGCCGCGATCCAGGCGCTCCGGGTTCTCGGCGTCACTGACTTAAAGAATCACCCTAACGGGATCGTCGACGTCTACGCCCCCATATCCGGCATCATCGTGGAGCAGAACGTGACCGCCGGGGGCGGGGTGAAGACCCTCGACAACTCGCCGAATCTCTTCACCATCAACAACCTCGACTATGTTTGGATCATCTGCGATGTCTACGAGAACAACCTCTCCTTTGTCCGCATCGGCGACTACGCGGATGTCCGCCTCGCCGCCTATCCGGATAAGGTGTACAAGGGCAGGATCAGCAACATAGGGCCCATCCTCGACCCCAATATCCGTACGGCAAAGGTCCGGCTGGAGATGGCGAACCCCGGTTGCAAAATGAGCATCGGCATGTTCGTCACCGCCACGTTCTACGGCCAGACTGAGGAGACTCATGCCGTCGTGCCGGCAACCTCCATCCTCCACCTCCATGACCGCGACTGGGTCTATGTGCCCATAGGAGAGGGCCAGTTCAGCCGAGTGGAAGTGAGGGGCGGAAAGATGCTCGCCGACAAGCTGCAGGAGGTCTCGGGGGTAAAGCCGGGCCAGAAGGTCGTGGCTAACGCCCTGTCGCTCCAGGCAACGGCGGAGCAATGAGATGATAAAGGCCGTAGTAGATTTCGCACTTAACCAGCGCCTCCTCGTCCTGGCCCTTGCCCTCCTGCTGTTCATCGGCGGGATGATCGCTTTCCACCGCCTTCCGGTCGAGGCCTATCCCGACGTTGCCAACAACTACGCCTGGGTCATAACCCAATGGCCGGGCAGGGCGGCCGAAGAGGTGGAGCAGCAGGTTACGATCCCTATCGAGAACGTGATGAACGGCATCCCCCGGCTTACACATCTGCGCTCGGTATCGATTGCCGGCCTGTCCGTCGTGATCCTGATCTTTGACGATGATTCCAGTAACGACTGGAACAGGCAGAAAGTCTTGGAGCGCATCTCGATGGTGAGCCTTCCGGCGAACCTTCAGCCCCAGATAGGCCCTGACTTCTCGCCCGTCGGCCAGATCTACTTTTACACCCTCCGGAGCACGAACCCCGCCTACGATGCCATGGAGCTCAAGTCCCTTCAGGACTGGGTGCTTGTGAAGCAGTTCAAGACCGTCCCGAACGTCGTCGATGTGTCGAGCTTCGGCGGTCCCACCAGAGAATACCAGGTGCGCATCGACCCAGCTAAGCTCGTCTCGTACGGCATCAACATAGGCCAGGTGGAGCAGCAGCTCACAAACAACAACGTGAACGCCGGCGGGAGCTTCATCGAGGCGGGCATGCAGCAGATCAACGTGCGTGCAGTCGGCCTCGTACGCAACGTGCAGGACATCGAGAATACCGTCATCACGACCAAAAACGGCACGCCGGTTCGCGTCAGGGACATCGCCGTCGTCACCCAGGGTCCGAAGATCCGCCTCGGCCAGTTCGGCAGGGCCATCCACAGGGAGGACGGAAAGATCCTTGACAACG
>Ga0208456_1001032_pt1 | contig 11981 bp, 11 predicted proteins | sample June2015DPH_4_10_2_FD_184691 | JGI IMG/M metagenome (GOLD analysis project Ga0208456, IMG submission 184691) | Peatland microbial communities from SPRUCE experiment site at the Marcell Experimental Forest, Minnesota, USA - June2015DPH_4_100... | ecosystem: Environmental > Terrestrial > Soil >... | reverse complement strand
TGGGCGCCAATGGCGTCGCCGATGAATATCCCATCTTCCGCCACATGTGCAACCTGGAATCGGTCTTCACCTATGAGGGCACGCACAACATCCACACGCTCATCATCGGCGAGCGGGTGACGGGGGTTCCTGCCTACAAGTAGGGCCGGGACTTGCTACGCTTCTCTCAGAGTCTCCGATCAGCACGAAATGACGGGGCGGGAATTGCCCCAAAGGGGCAAACGGTGAGTAGTCCCGCATTCGCGGGATGCAACCCACGGACGGAAAGAAAGCGAAGAACCCCCACCGGCCCTGTAGGGGTCCCGCGCCGGCGGGATCAACCCCGTTGGGGTTGGCATAATTCGCATTACAATGTTATCCGCAGTCCCGCGCCTGCGGGACTGCGGCTACTCACGGGAGGCCCCTCCGGGGCCTCCTATTCCTAGGCCACCTCACCTAGCTCGACTTTGACGGAACCCTGCGGGACTTGCCCCCGCGCTTGAGGCTCCGGCAGGACTCTGCTGATCTTCTTTTCAGGTATCTGTGCCGACAGAGAGTTTCAGGGAGAAGGCGGTGAAGGCGAAAGCGATGACGTTACAGCACACGATTAAGGCCGTTGTTCGTCAAGGTGAACAGTCGGGTTACGTTGCCGAGTGTCTGGAGATTCCGGTTGTGACGCAAGGTCAAACTCTCGACGAAGTCACGCGCAATCTGCGCGAGGCCGTGGAACTGCATCTGGAGGGAGAAGACCTGGCAGAGCTGGGTTTGGCACCCACACCCAGTATTCTCGTCACCTTCGAATTGGAGGCTCACCCTAACACGGCTTAGACGGCTCTCCGGCCTGAGGAGGGGATTAAGGGGTGGTGAGACGAACCGAAGCTCGAACCATCACAGATTGACGACTTTCATTGCCTGCTCCGCGTAGCGTTCCCCGGCCGTTACTCCCTTGGGGGCAACCTCGTTGATCCGCGCAAGGTCTTGGGGTGAGAGCTTTAACTGCAACGCCGCAATGTTTTCCTCCAAATGCGCCTTTCGCGTCGTGCCGGGGATGGGCACAATATCCTCGCCCTGGGCCAGCACCCAGGCCAAAGCCAACTGCGCCGCTTTGCAACCTTTTTCCGAAGCGATTTGCTCGATCCGGCAGACAAGGTCCAGATTGCGTTTGAAGTTCTCGCCCTGGAAGCGCGGATGTTTGCTGCGAAAATCGTCGGGCGCCAAGTCTTCTACGCTCTTGAAACGGCCCGTCAAAAACCCACGACCGAGCGGGCTGTAAGCAACAAAGGCGATTCCAAGTTCCCGGCAGGTGGAGAGAATCTCGTCCTCGGGATCACGGCTCCAGAGTGAATACTCCGTTTGCAAAGCGGTGATCGGGTAGGTGCGGTGCGCGCGGCGAATGGTTGCCGGAGCGGCCTCGGAAAGCCCCAAGCACCTTACCTTGCCCTCTTCGACCAGCCGCGCCATGGCCCCCACGGTTTCCTCGATGGGCACGCTGCCGTCCACACGGTGCTGATAATAGAGGTCAATGATCTCAATGTTCAGGCGCCTCAAGCTGGCTTCGCAGGCGCTGCGCACGTACTCGGGCCGGCCGTTGATTCCCAGGAAGCTGCCGTCTGGCCCCCGCACGTTGCCGAACTTGGTGGCAAGAACAATATCATTCCGCCGACCTTTGATGGCTTTCCCGACCAGTTCCTCGTTGTGACCCGTGCCGTACATGTCGGCGGTATCCAGGAAATTCACCCCCAGGTCAACCGCGAGATGAATGGTTGCAACAGACTCCTCTTCGTTTCGTGGTCCGTAGAACTCCGACATGCCCATGCATCCGAGGCCGATGGCAGAGATGGTGAAAGAACTGTTACCCAGTTTCTTATAACGCATTCAGATCCTCTCCTGGAGAGCGTTGAGATTGGCCGCACAAACTGAGAATACCATCCAGGGCGGGTCTCACTCAACCGTTCCCTGACCGAGGTAGTGGCGTCATTTTGAGCGCAGTCATTCCCGCGAAAGCGGGAATCTACTGCGCAAACCTTTCGAAGTATGCTGTCGTCAGACTGGATTCGCTTTCGCGGGAATGACCGGCGGCTCGAGTGGATCCCCAATCCAAATGACACCAGCACCCTGACCGAGGGTGTTGGCAGCAGGAGGGGATTAAGGGGTGGTGACTCGACCACCCCCGACCCCTCCTGAACCAGGAGGGGAGTTTAGGATGGCTTTTCCTCTTCGTTTCTATGGCTTGCTGCCTTAGGCTGGACTAACGAAGTTCTTGCATTTGCACCGCGCCGGACGTAAGCTTCGGGAACTTGCAAGGCCGCGATTGCGTATGCTCTGGTAGAGACGAGTCGAGGAGAGTCCTATGAGTACAAGTCCCCAGCCCCCGCGCGCCCCCGTTCCGCCGCAACCCCCACGCTCGGGCAGCAACATTGTTGCGATTGCCCTGTTGGTCCTGGCGCTGATTGTTCTGGTCAGTGGAATCACTGTCTGGACCGGCTTAAGGTTCCTTTCCCACAACCTGCGAATGCAAGTTGAGGAGAGGGGGGGCCGCAGCAAAGAAGTTTCCATCCATACGCCGGTCGGATCAATTGAAGTTCATCATGATGTCAACGAGGACAGCTTGAGTTTGCCCATCTACCCCGGCGCAACGCGGGTGAAAGACAAGGACTCAGCATCCGTAGACCTCGGTTTTGGAGGCGAGGCGGGCGTGCGAATACTGGCCGCGAAATTCGAAACTTCGGACTCATTGGAGAGAGTCAAGGCCTTTTACAAAGAGCACCTGGGAAGTGAAGTCACTAAATTCACCGATCAAGGTTCAGACGGAAAAACTACATTCGAGATTAAGACCCACAACTTTGTAAAGGTCGTGGCCTTAGAAGGCGCGGGGAGTCGGACGCTAATCAAATTGGTCCGGGTATCTTTCGGTAAGAACGAGAGCAACTAACAAGGGCAGTTCACAGTCGAGAAGACAGTCAACAGTCATACACCGGCTCGGCTTTCCCTGAGCCTGCGGGGTCCGAAGCGTTGATTCTCACTTAAACCGGAAAACGATCCCTGCGCTCGGAACAATATTGTGACTGGTCCCGGTGATGACGGTGGGCTGTCCAGTTATGTAATCCCTGAGTTCCAGCCGCAAGGCGAAGTGTCGTTGGAGGAGGAGGTCGGCGCCGCCTCCGTAATTCCAGGCGAACTGCCACCCGTTGTCTGCATTGACGTAGCCTGAAAGAACCGCAGAGGCATTCGAGGGGCCGCTGAAGCGGTTGACTCCCACCCCGCCAGTGACAAACGGCTGGAAAGAGGTTTTGGCCCAGAGATAGCGGACGTAATTGAAGGAAACGAGATCAACGCGATTGTACCCGGAGAGCGTCGGCTGCCCTGCCGGCTGAAGTGAGAAGACGTTGGGGCTGTAAGAATAGCTCGCTTCCAGGGCGTCATGCCGCGTAAAGCGGAGGCGTGCACCGGCAAAAAGACGCGCCGTCTTGGAGAACGAGCTGGTCACGGCGACTGATGAGGGTGAGGTGCAGGGGACACATCCCGTTGGGGTGCAGAGGGCTGGACATGCGACGCCTCCCAGGACGCTGCCACTGCCACCATTCAGGAAAGAGCCGCCGCCTTCGAGGAAAACTTCGAGGCGCGGAGGAGGGTCCTGCGCGCAAGCCCAAGGGAAAGCCAAGAGCAGAAGCAAAATCAAAGGTGGGATAATTCGAACGCTTCTCATATCACTACCCTCCACTGCAACTCCCTTTTTGGGCTTCCGGCGCCCATCCCGAGGCCTCGGGATAACACAGGGTGCCAGTCCCGCAACGCGGCACTGGCCGAGCACAGCAGCAATTGCCTCGGCGAATCCGATTTGAACCAAGATTTCCGTTTTGCGATCCTGGCCGGCATCCATTTTGTTCTTAGCCGTGCGGTAAGTCTCCTCTTCAAACACAATACACATCAGGAGACCAGGGGTTTTGTAGGTTTTTGCGATTCTTTATGCTAATCGCGGTCAATCAGTGGGAATGGGGCGCTTAGGTTGAACTGCCGGGCCGAAGCCGGCGCCCACATAGCCTTGGACAAAGCGACCCCTCTGTGCTGCCGCTCTTTTCAGCAACATTCCCGCTTTCAACTCGTATCTCCTTTGCTATCAATGACATTCCCGCTTCGCGACGCGGCCTCTGACCCCGATCCTTTGTTTTCAATAACATTCCTGCGTCGGTCGTTCATTTTTAAAGTTACCAGGGTTTCTTCTTTCCCCGACAGGGTGACATCTTGTCGTAGACTCCGGTACTGGCGGAGAGTCCCGCCAACTCGAACTCCCCTCAAATTCAGTAGGCAGTCGGCAGTAAGCAGTAGGCAGTCGGCGGCGGCGAGGAAGTGAGAAGGCAACTCACAATCGATAATTCACAATTCAGAATTCAGCATTGCCCCAGCCCGAGCGCCTAGCCCCTGCTCTTTCCCCACCTGCCGCGAGAGTCAAGAGTCGAAGATTGGCTGCGGCTCTTCCCCCGCCTACCACCTACCACATACCACCTACAAGACACTAACAACCTGTCTTTTCAGCAACATTCCCGCTTTCGGCTCGTATCTACTTTGCTATCAACGGCATTCCCGCTTCGCTCGGCGGCCTCCGACCACGATCCTTTGTTTTCAATAACATTCCCGCGTCGGTCGTTCATTTTTAAAGTTACCAGGGTTTCTTCTTTCCCCGACAGGGTGACATCTTGTCGTATACTCCGGTACTGGCCGAGAGTCCCGCCAACTCGAACTCCCCTCAAATTCAGTAGGCAGTCGGCAGTCGGCAGTGGCGAGAAGTAGGAAGGCAACCCACAATCCATAATTCACATTCAGACTTCAGAATTCAGCGATGCGCCTGGCACCTGAAACCTAGCCCCTGCTCTTCCCCCACCTACCGCCTACCACATACCACCTACCATCTAAAGGCATTGAGCTTGGAGTTCTGCTTGGCCGCGGCGCTGCGCGGGCCGGTGGAATACTGGGCATTGGCGCGTGTGGCGGCGAGCAACTGGGGCGTAAGTTGGGGTGATTTGCGTAAGGACATGGTTCCTCCTGGGGCGGGGTGTTAGCTTGACGAGGAAAGGACTTCCCCGCGGGTTGGACATTTCACACTAGTAGCCTATCACAGGAGCGAGACGTTGTCAAGAGACAATATGTTCACAGGTGTAGCCCAGGACTTCTTTCATTGACTCATTGATTCATTGCATCATTGAAGAGCGGCTGAAGCAATGTAGCGCAAGGCTCGCTCTCCAGTCCGTCAGCCGACGGACGGCTTTTCCCCCGCGCCGTGATTTTGACGGCGCGGCCTGGATGTTCTCAGAAACCGTATTCGGCGCGGGGCCAAGCCTAAAGCGGATTGTCCTGTTTGCGGCGCGGCAAGAGCCCGCGCCGCTGGAAGAGCCGCAGAGCCTGCCCTGTGCGGAGCGAAGGGGCCGGACCGCGGGCCCTGTGCTACAAGCGGGCTGCATGATCTGGGTGGGGTTGGCGCCGTCCGAGGGCCAGAGCAATAGGTGACAGTCCCGCCGTGCGGGATGAGAACGTATCCGACGATGCGGAAGCCCAGCTCGCCTCGCAGGTCGGCGAGCGTGGTGACGAATTTGCGCTTAAACCGCTCGGAGTCGTAGAGGCGGGCGCGATCCCGCCCTGCAGGATGCTCGTGGTCACGTAATCAAGATGATTGAGGCCACAAAAATGCCGCAGCCGGGGCATGCAAAGATTCTACCTCAGCCTCGAGCGGCATCAGCATGTCACAGACCCGCCGCGGCCGGTCTGCGCCACCCGCGAAGGCGAAAGCATTGATGGAGTGGCCGGAGGGAAAAGAAAACTGATCGGGCGGCAAGAGCGTGGCCCAGCAGTGCGGGGCAACCGCGCAGGGCCGCTTACGCCCGGTCAGCTTCTTGAGGGCGAGGAAGAGAACCGTCCCTAGCCCGCAGGAGACGCCGGCAGCCGTCACCGCCGCAAATCGCGACGGCCCCCCGAAAATCATAACCAACATCCCCAGGACGTACCATAGCCAGCCGTCGCCCGCCCGCGTTGCCGGAATCATCCAGAGCCTGATCCAGCGCGGCGGTTTCCAGCGGTTCACGCGCCGCATCAGCGAAGCCCTGACCCTGAAACTGCCTGTAATCGTGGAGTGCAATGCCAGGACCCTACCCCAGGAATGCTACAACGCGGCGCGGGTCCTTGAGAAGCAGGTGGGATTAGTGTTGCGCAGTTTTCGCCAAATCACCCAAACAGTCGAAGTGCTTCTTGATCCCGCCAATTTCGCCCGCTACCGTAGCAACGCCGCGACAATGAACAACCGGGCCGTCTTTGAGATCCCTGGCATGTTGCGCGAAATCCTGAGCAAGGCAACCCCGTAGCACGGGCAGGCTGCCCCGACCTGTCGGGTTCCCGAGTGTGAGGAAATTGGAAGCCGCCGATTGACACAGATAAACACGAATTTCTAAGTTGTAGGGTGCGTGTACCCTCACTGAAAGGGAAAGGACCCCTCACCCGGCTCTCCCGCTACTGCGGGATCGCCACCCTCTCCCCAAGGGAGAGGGCTGCCACCCATTGCGGTTTCGCCACCAGCCCTCTCTCAGGGGAGAGGGTGCCCGACGAAGGAGGGCGGGTGAGGGGTTACCTGGGTACATTCGGAGTGGACCGAGCCAAGCTGTTTTGGGGCGCACTGTTGCGTTCCTTTACCCAAACAACCCGCTCAAGCTTTCCGTGTAAGGGTCGCGGGCAACCCCTCGCTCCGTGATGATGGCGGTAATGTAGCGGTGGGGTGTGACGTCAAAAGCCGGATGGCGTGCGGGCACGGAGGGGGGAGCGATTTGCACTCCGCCGAGCTGAGTGACCTCCGTCGAGGAGCGTTCCTCGATAGGAATCCCCTCCCCGCTGGGCAGGCTTCTGTCAATCGTCGAAAGCGGAGCCGCGACATAAAAGGGGACGTGGTTCTCATGGGCGAGAACGGCCAGGCTGTACGTCCCGATCTTATTCGCAGTGTCGCCGTTTGCCGCGATGCGGTCCGCGCCCACGATCACGGCCTTAATCTGGCCCTGCTGCATGAAATGTCCCGCCATGTTGTCGGTGATGAGCGTCACCGGGATGCCGTCCTTGGCGAGTTCCCAGGCCGTCAGGCGCGCTCCCTGAAGGAAGGGCCGGGTCTCGTCGGCAAACACCTGGATGTTCTTCCCTTGTGATACGGCAGCACGGATCACGCCCAGGGCCGTGCCGTATCCTCCTGTGGCCAACGCGCCCGCGTTGCAGTGCGTGAGGACCGTTCCCGAATCCGGCAGGAGGAGAGCTCCGTGACGGCCCATGGCTTCGTTAGTAGCGATATCTTCGGCAAGAATCCGCTTCGCTTCCTCCTCAAGGGCGATCCTGACCGCTTGCACAACCTGAGCGTCGGCATCGTGACAGGAGAGGGAAGCCTCAAACACCCTGCGCATTCTCTCGAGGGCCCAAAAGAGGTTGACCGCGGTGGGCCGCGTGCTGGAAAGCGTCTCCGCAATCCGGTCAAAATCGCAGCGTAGCGCAGGAATGGTCCGGGCGCCGGAATTCTTAATCCCCAGGGCGACGCCCATCGCCGCCGCCACACCGATGGCCGGCGCCCCGCGGATCACCATGGAGCGAATGGCTTCCGCCACTTCATCATAGTCGCCATACGTGCGGTAGATTTCCTCTGTGGGCAGCCGCGTCTGGTCAATCATGCGCACGCCTTCGTCAGTCCACTCGATGGTTTTGAACATTGTTATTGAATGGCAATCTCCGCCTTCACGATGCCTTCACCGGCAACTTTCTCAAGGCGGAAGCCCAGCTTCTCGCACATGCGCCGGGTAACAGAGTTATCAATAAGGAATTCGGCCGTCAAGTGCCGGATTTTTTCCTGCTTGGCGACAGCCATCAGGTGGCGTAACAGTCCTGCGCCAAGACCGCGGCGCTGGAATGGGTCGGCGACCAGGATGGCAAACTGCGCATCGTCGGTGCCGGGGACCTTGGTCATTCTGCCTACCGCCATGATTTCCGGCTCGCCGGTGTAGGGATCCTCGTGATCCGCCACCAGGGCCATTTCGCGGTCGTAATCATTGAAGCAGATACGAACCATCCGCTCGTGCGCGACGCGCTCGCTGAGCGCGATCTGGTACGTGTAGCGCATCATCACGCTACGCTCGGAGAGCATGTGGTGGAACTTAACCATGAGCGGCTCGTCTTCGGGCCGAATGGGCCGGATGTTGGCCCTCGTGCCATCCTTCATCGTCAAAGTCGCCACGTATTGCGACGGGTACGGACGTATGGCGAGCTTGGGGAGTTTGTCTTCCGTGACCTCCGGCCCGTGCACGACGACACGCGCGTCCAGAGCGACCAGCCGCTCGGCTGAAGCCAGGAGCGGGTTAATATCAATCTCCTTGATCCAATGTTGCTCCACGACCAGGTAGCTGAACTGAACCATGAGCTTTTCGAGGGCGGCCATATCCACCGGCTGGCGCCCGCGAACCCCTTGGAGAGCTTGGTAAATGCGCGTCTGTTCCATCATGCGCCGCGCCAGCGTGGTGTTGAGCGGAGGAAGCGCCAGCGCGCTGTCCTTGAACACTTCCACCAACTGCCCGCCGGTTCCAAACAGCAGTACAGGGCCAAACTGCGAATCCAGGCTGCTGCCGATGATCAACTCGTAGCCATCCAAACGGACCATGGGCTGAACCGCCACACCCTGGAAGTGCATTGCGCCGGCCTTCTCAGTCACCGAGGACTGAATGTTGTTGAAAGCATCCTGCACGGCCTTGGGGTCACCCAAGTTCAGACGCACCCCGCCCACATCGGTCTTGTGAGAGATGGTCTCGGAGTAGAGTTTGAGCACCACCGGATAGCCGAATTTCCGCGCGAGTTTGAAGGCCTCTTCGGCAGTCGTGGCCACCTCCGTGGGGACGGTGGGAATACCGTAGGCACTCAGAAGCCGCTTGGATTCCACCTCAGTGAGGATGGTCCGTCCTGAGTTGCGAACTTTCTCAATAATTTTTGCAGCTTCCGCCGCGCCGGAGCCCAGGCCGTCAACTTCACCTGGCAGTACCGGGGTTTGGTACAGACCCTGCAAGTTATAACTGTACTGCCACATGTAGTGGAAGATTTTGGCGGCAGTGTCGGGAAATGGGAAAGCGGGGATTCCAGCACGATTCAGGATGTCAATCCCGGCCGACACTTCAGCGCCGCCCATCCAACTGGCCAGGAAGGGCTTCCCTTGCAGCTTGGCGTAAGGCTTGAGTTGCTCGGCAATCCGCGTTGGGTCAGTCATAGACTGGGGGGTAAGAACCGCGAGCAGGCCGTCCGTGTTGGGATCTTTGGCGACAATCTCCACCGCCCGAGCGTATCGCTCCGGGGTGGCATCCCCCAGGATGTCGATGGGGTTGTTGTGACTCCACTCCTTGGGAAGGATAGCGTTCAGGGAATCCATCGTTTGCGGAGCCAATTGCGCCAACTCGCCACCCACGGCGATCAGCGTGTCGGTGGCCAGCACTCCAGGTCCCCCAGCGTTGGTGAGGATGGCAAGGCGCGGACCCGTTGGGCGCGGCTGCTTGGCCAGCACATCCGCCATATGGAATAGGTCCCCGATACTCTGCACGCGCAAGACGCCCGTGTGCCGGAAAGCTGCATCCAGCACTTCATCGCTTCCGGCCAGAGAACCTGTGTGAGAGGCGGCGGCCTTGGCGGCTGCCGCACTGCGACCCGCTTTTATCACAATGATGGGCTTGGAAAGCCCCACTTCCCGCGCTGCCGAAAGGAAAGCGCGCGCGTCGCCGATCGTCTCCATATAGATGATGATGCTTCGTGTGCGCGGGTCATCGCCGAGATAATCAATCAAGTCGCCCCAGCCGACATCCGCCATCGAGCCGATGGAGCTGAAAATACTGAAGCCCACCATTTCGCGGAAGCTCCAGTCCAGAACCGCAGTACAAAGGGCCCCGCTTTGGCTGAGGAAGCCAATGCTTCCGGGGCGAGCCATGGCGCTTGCGAAAGTGGCATTGAGCCCGGTGTTGGGACTCATGATGCCTAAACAGTTGGGGCCGACGATGCGGATCTTGGCCGCCCGGGCCTTGGCAACAATCTCATTTTCCAGTCTGGCGCCTTCCGGGCCGAGTTCCTTGAACCCCGCGGAGATGATGATGACGCCCTTTACGCCCGCTGCGGCGCAATCGTCCATGACTCTCGATACGGTTGAGGCAGGAGTGACGATCACAGCCAGGTCGATTGGCTCCGGAACCTCGAGCAAATTGGGATAGGCTTTCACTCCTAGAACCTGTGACCGCTTGGGATTCACCGGAAAGACGGTTCCTCCGAAAGGATTACTGATCAGGTTCCAAAACGTGGTACGGCCGACGCTGCCAGGATTCTCCGTGGCGCCAATCACCGCAACCGCTTCAGGCGAAAAGAAAACGTCCAGCGGGTGCTTGCGACGGTGCAGGATGTCATGGGCAGATTCAAATGTCGGTATCTTAGGTGGCTTCATTAGGCAAATCTCCTGTATGACTAAATGACTTGAATACAAAATCGAAATACACTAACCATAATACCCGCATTGGGCCACGCAGTTCAAAGCCCGCGCACGGCGGTAGTGGGTCAATTTGATGTAGAGGCGGCTTTACGCCGCCATTTGGCGATCCCGCCTTGCGGGATCGCCGCTACAGCATCAAATTGACCCACTACCCACGCGGCGCAGACGTAGATCTCTCAGCCAAGCAGGTCAGTACACCGAAAATTCAGTTTTTGGTGTATAATTAAATTGTGAGCCGAACCAACATTGAAATCAACGACGCGCTGATCCAGAAGGCCCGCAAACTCACAAGACTCAGGACCAAGCGAGCCATTGTGGACCGGGCGCTGGAACTCCTCGTGCGAACCGAGAGCCGGAAAGGGATGCTCCGCTATTACGGCAGCGGCATCTGGGAAGGCGACCTGAAGGCGGCGCGCAGGAGCCGCGTTTGACCCTGGTGGATAGTTCGGTCTGGATTGATTTTCTCAGTTCCTCGCCGGGCCCAGCGGGTGGCGAACTGCGGCGGATGATTGCCCACGCGGAGCCCATTGCCCTGACCGGCATTATCGCTAGCGAGGTCTTGCAGGGCCTTACCCGCGATGTCGAAGAAGTGGAGCGCTTCCTGGCAATGTGGGATGTGCTGGAACCCCAAGGCATGTCCACCTATCGCGCCGCCGCCGCCATCTTTCGGCTCGCACGCTCGCGTGGCATCAGCTTAAATACGATAGATTCGCTCCTTGCAGCAATTGCCCAGGAACATAACGTGGCGATCTTCTCCCTCGATAAGGATTTTGCCCACATCTCAAGTCTTACCGGTCTGCGTCTGTACCAGATTCCGCAATAGAGATGGCTGGCCGGTGGCGGTCAATCCAGTAAAACCAGGGGACGAACAGCCAACCACAAAGAGCCGTGATCTTCAGCGCCTTCAGGCTGGGCGGCGGTGGGCCAAAGAGGTTCCCAAGGTAGAACTGGAAGGCAAAGAAGCATGAGCGTGAAGGCTTCGAGAAAGCGCTCCAGGACTGATTGGCAGCGCATCGAGCCGATGAAAGATCAGGACATCGACGTTTCTGACAATCCCGAACTGGACGAGCAGTTCTTTAAGGAGGCCATCTGGTGGCCCGCCCCCAAGCAACAAATTACCTTGCGACTTGATCCCGATGTCCTGGCGTTCTTCCGCAAGGGCGGCCGCGGCTACCAGACGACCATCAATGCCGTGCTGCGCAAATACGTCGAAGCTTGCAAAGCCCGTCCGCGACAGAGCCGGTAATTGTACCAAGCTTTCACACCACTCGTCAGTCGTGACTACCTGCTGGCTTTTTTTCGACCAAGGGATTGGACGTTGAATTCCGGATTAAGAACCGCAGAGCCAAAAGCGTGGGTCTGGAAAGCGCCGGGATAAACCGGCAGGAAGCAGAGAATGAAAGATTCTCACGAGGAAGGAGTAGCGATCCACTCGGCCCCGAGTTTTGCGCTGGGCGTCGTGAGGCGCGCAGTGAAGCGTAAA
>Ga0208456_1001029_pt1 | contig 12009 bp, 9 predicted proteins | sample June2015DPH_4_10_2_FD_184691 | JGI IMG/M metagenome (GOLD analysis project Ga0208456, IMG submission 184691) | Peatland microbial communities from SPRUCE experiment site at the Marcell Experimental Forest, Minnesota, USA - June2015DPH_4_100... | ecosystem: Environmental > Terrestrial > Soil >... | reverse complement strand
CACTTCACCCTCCTGGGGTTTTTCCTTGGCTGTGTCGGGGATGATGATTCCACCTTTCACGGTTTCTTTCTCTTCCACTCGCTTGATCAGAATCCGATCATGCAGGGGCTTTACCTTCATATTTGAGTCTCCTCTCGTCTACAAACTCTTTTGATTACTCAATTCCAAGAAACTTATCGTGGTCAACCCAAGCTCTAAATCTCGCCGCGCAATGCCATCCCCGCCTGGTCCTTCGGGGTGCCTGCCGGGTGGCCTTCTCATCGAGCTTTTAGCGCTTGGACTCACCGAGTGCTAATATAGCTGTTCGGGAGAAATTTGTCAAGCCTTAAAGTGAGTCTGAAACTCACCAATTAGCACTCTCTCAAGTCGAGTGCTAATTTGAGATTCGCGAAACCCCGTGAGGACTTCAGTGGATTGGTGTGCTCGATGCAGAAGGATTTGCCAAAACCCATCAGGGCCATGTGGCATTTGCGCGACCTAGTCATTCCCGCGAAAGCGGGAATCTACCCCGCAAACCTCTGGAAATGTGCTGTCGTCGGACTGGATTCCCGCTTTCGCGGGAATGACCGGGGGCTCGAGCGGAACCCCATTCCAAATGACCCCAGCACTCAAAATTTGGTAGTGGGTCAATTTGATGTAGAGGCGGCTTTACGCCGCCATTTGGCGAGGTAAACTGGCCGCTACAGCATCAAATTGACTCACTACCCAAAATTTGAGCAGTGTTGGTAACACAGGCGCAGATGTCCTATAATGTTGGCAATCATGCGACTTGTCTCAATCATCTGCGAACGTCTGAAGTCCTTTGGCCTTGGGTATCGGGTCGGAATATGGGTCTTGGCCCTATGGACAGGCTTGGGAGCTCCAACCGTCGGCATTTCGTGGCAAGATCGGCTGCGACTGGCCCAAGACACTTCTCCCAAGCAGCAAGACCAAACAAAAAGCCAAACCCCGGAGGAACCCCAGAATCCTGCGCACCAGCCCATTCCAGAGGGTGAGCAAGGGCAGGTTGAGACGGGCTCTGAGCCGTCACAGCCATCTGCGGCTGAGCAAGGCGACGAAATGCTGGCTGGGATTCAGGCTGTCTTGGGAAACGTTCCCGCCCCCGATCTTGGCGTGTTGGGTCAAGCCTTCGACACTACGGTGAAGAAGCAAGATGAGGCCTCAAGTGAACCCTCCGCCGTTGAGCTAATTGAATTGGGGGACCTGGATGGCGACGGGGTTTCAGAAGTTGCACTGAAGTTGCTGGTCACCGAGACGAGTCAGGAGGATACCCAGGGGCAGGCGTCCCCCCCTTCTTTGCGGGGACTTTATTTGCTCTCTTGGGATGGGACTCGCTGGAAAGCCTCACGCCTTGCCGCCCCAGCAGAGAATTTTCAATTCAAAGTCGTCCGGCTCGGGAAAAGCACGGGTCGCTGCATTGCCGTGGTGAATGTGATGGGGGAAGCGGCCGTACCTTACCCGGCGATATTTCAGTTGCGCGAACATGAGGCCGCCTTACTCTGGGACAGTCAGGGAGGAGATAACCGCTACAATGCCCTCGAGCACGGCCAGATTGAATTTCAGGATAACGCAAAGCTTGACCAAACAGACATGATCGTAATCGGGCGGGCAGACCCCGGACTTCTGCAATTCGAGCCCGGCGGGCATCGCGGCTTCAGCGCAAGATGCGTTTATCACTGGGACGGGCAAGCCTACGTTCCTGCCCAAACGGAATACTCACCCGGCCCTGATAACACCCTATACCGTTTCATCGCGGCGCTGCACCTGCACAATTTTCGCAGTGCCTACACCCTGATTGACCCGGGCAAGTTCCTGAAGACAGATGCGCCGAGCCTGGAGAAGTTCCGCCAGATGATTGAAGAGAATTGGCGGGAGTTCTTGGACGATCAGGTTTTCCAGGCGCGAGAGGCTAATGCCGGCTCGCCTGACGCACTTGCGTTCGAGCTTCCCGAAAAGCACTATGTCTACCGGCCCACGCTGAGCAATGACGGCAAATTCCTGTTGATCGGCCTGGAGCGCAAGGTCGAGATGCCAGGCACAGGTTCAGGTCAAGATTCCCCATGAGCAGGCCGCGCCGATTCAGTGAGGTTTCAGGTTTCGTACTCGCGGGTGGAGCGAGTCGGCGCATGGGATTTGACAAAGCCAGGTTGCCGTTGGGTTCAGAGAGCATGGTGGACCGGCAGATTCGCTTGCTGCGTGCCATCTGTCGTTCGGTGTCAATCATCGGGCCTCCCGACAGATTCGCCGACGCAGGGATTCAGGTTTACGAAGATGAGATCCCGGGCCAGGGGCCTCTGGGCGGTATTCATACCGGGTTGCGCAGGGCGCGCACAGAATTCAGCTTGTTCTTGAGTTGTGACATGCCCCTTATGGACGCCGGATTTCTTCGCTACCTCTGCGAACAGGCATTAGTAAGCCGCGCTTCGGCAACGCTTCCCCCGCCTTGGGCGAAGGGAGTGTACCCACTTTGTGCGGTATTGCGACGGCGTGTACTCTCGGCCGTCCGTTCCAGCCTTAGCTTGGGACAGAACCAAGTGGGTCGATTCTTCAAAAAGGTTCAGCGTCGCACCATCAGCAAGGCCGAGTTTGCGCGCGCAGGATTCTCCCCCCGCATTTTCTATAATGCAAATACGCCTGAGGAATATGAGAAGGTGCGGCGACAATTAGAGGCTCTCCACAATCAAACTGTAGGGGCCGAATTGGGGGCATTTCCGGTGTTCTCTGGGGAGCGAAGTGGCCGCACATGACGAGCAGCCCAGCATCCGAGAGTTTCGAGTCCCCGTATTTTCAGTTCGTCCACGTTTACAAGGCGTTTGACGAACAGCCGGTGCTGGAGGACGTGAATTTTGAGGTGCGCCAGGGCGAGATGGTGGTCGTGCTGGGGAAAAGCGGGGTGGGAAAGAGTGTGACCCTTAAGCACATTCTGGGCTTTCTGCAACCGGACGCAGGACAGGTTTTCGTTGCCGGCCGGGAAGTCTCGAAGATGCCCGAGGAAGAGTTGTTTGACGTCCGGCGCCGCGTGACCATGGTTTTTCAATCGGGGGCGCTCTTTGATTCACTGACGGTGGGCGAGAATGTTGCCTACCCTCTGCGGGAACGTGCGCAACGCGGGCTGGCGCTCGATGAAGATAGAATTCAGGCCCGAGTCGGTGAACTCTTAGCGATGGTGGAATTGGATGGCGTCCGCGATCTCATGCCTTCGGACCTGAGCACCGGCATGAAGCGCGCCGTGGCCATCGCACGGGCTCTTGCCGCCAAGCCGGAAGCGGTTCTCTACGACGAACCAACCACTATGGTAGACCCGCTGATGGCGCAGACCATTGCTGACCTGATTCTGAAACTGAAGCGCCAGACGGGCCTCACCTCGGTGGTGGTGACCCACGATATGAAACTGGCACGCAAGCTGGCGGACAGGGTCGTGTTCCTCGTGGACGGGCGCGTGGCGTTCTTCGGTGCGGTGGGTGAACTGGACGCCTCGCAGGAACCGATGGTGCAAGCTTTCATTTGGCTCGACGAGGTTTCTTTCCTGACAGGCAGGCGAGGGTGAACAGTCGACAGTTAACAGTTGACGGATAGGTGGACCTAACGATTGCTGGGGGCGGTAGACTATCAACTGTCAACTCTGAAATATGCTGGTCCTGAACCGACACGAGGTCGAAAGCCTGCTGGACTTGGACCGCTTGGTGGAGGCGCTCGGCACGGCGATGGTCGAACTGAGCGCCGGTCGCGTCTCCATGCCGCCGCGCCTTGTGGTGCAGGTCCGGGAGCGGGGAGGCTTGCTGGCCGTCATGCCCGTCTTCCTGGGTTCTACGCAAACTCTCTCGACCAAATTGGTGAGTGTTTTCCCGGAAAACGCCGCGCTAGGTTTGCCGAGCCATCAAGCCGTGATTCTGGTTTTCGACGCGCACACAGGCTCCCCGCGCGCCATGATGGACGGCACGGCGATCACTGCCCTGCGCACTGCCGCTGGCTCAGCGCTGGCTACGAGGCTGCTGGCGCGCCCCGAGGCGTGTATCCTGGCCATCGTGGGGACGGGAGTCCAGGCGCGCGCGCACGCCAACGTCATCCCGCGTGTGCGACCCATCAAGGAGGTCCGCGTGGTGGGTCGCAATCGCGCTCGAGCCCTCGCCATGGCAGAGGAAATCGCGCGTGGGCTGGGGATCCCAACCAAGGTGTTCGAAGCAGGGAAGGAAGCCTTTGCGGGCGCCGACGTCATTTGCGCCACGACACACTCTGCGGAGCCTGTTCTAAAGGGCGCATGGCTCGAACCAGGCGTGCACGTCAACTCCGTCGGGCTGAACCCCAATGGCCGGGAGTTGGACGGCGAGGCGGTAAGGCGAGCGTTGGTGGTGGTGGAAACCCGCGGGGCGGCGCTCGCGCCGGCACCCTCCGGCTCGAACGATTTGCGCTGGGCAATCCGTGACGGGCTGATTGGCGAAGAGCACATTCATGCGGAGATCGGCGAGCTGATTTCAGGCGCGCGGCCCGGACGAACCTCGCCAGACCAGATTACGCTCTACAAGTCGGTGGGAGTCGCGGTGCAGGACGCCGTCGCTGCACATTTAGTTCTCGAGGCAGCCGAGCAGCAAGGCGGGGGCAGGGAAATAGCAATCTGAGATTTGAAATTGGAAACTGGAAATTGGAAACTGGAAATTCGAAAATAGAAACTGGAAAATGGAAATTAGCGGAGCGGGTCGAGGATTCCGAATCTCAAGTAACCGATTCCCAGTTTCCAATTTCCATTTTCTAGTTTCTACCCTCCAGTTTCCGCGCTTGCCGGGATGAAATCCAAAACCACCATGACCCTTGACCGCGTCCTTTCGCGGTTTGGCCTGGCGTCGCGCACTGTCGCGCGGGAAGCTATTCTTGCGGGGCGGCTGAAGGTAAACGGCAAGGTGGTGCGCGACCCGGACCTCTGGGTGCAGCCGGACCAGGCAACCCTGCATCTTGACGGCCAGCGCTTGAAGCCTGCGCGCAAGACCTACCTGCTCTTTTACAAGCCTAAAGGTGTTATCACCAGTCACGGTGATCCTGCCGGACGCAAGACCGTGTACGAGTACCTTGGGGACATCGGGAAGTGGGTGTCGCCCGTGGGACGGCTGGATAAGGAAACCTCCGGCCTTCTGCTCCTGACCAACGATACTGAGTTTGCCGACCATGTCACCAACCCCGACAGCACAGTTCCCAAAACCTACCTCGTGAAGGCCAGCGGGATTCTGAGCGAAGCGGCCGTCGCCAGGCTGAATGCCGGGGTCGAGATGAAGCGAGGCGATTGGGCAAGCCCCATCAGCGTGCGCCGTGTCGAAGACCACGGAAAATACACAAGGTTGGAGGTCGTGCTTGCGGAGGGGAAAAACCGCGAGGTCCGGCGCCTGATCGAAGCGGTGGGATTCAAGGTCCTGAAATTGGTCCGCACGTGCATTGGCCCGCTGACATTGGCTGGACTGGAAGTTGGGAAGTGGCGCGAACTGACCCCCAGCGAGGTGGCAGCAGTCCGTAAGTCTTCAGCAGGCTTCAGGAAAAACAGCCCCGGACTGAAGCCTGGGCACCTGGGCTCAACCGCCTCGGCCCCAGGGTCGGCCAATAGCGGCAAGAGCGGGTAGCGGCGAAGCAAAGATACAAGCAAAGATACAAGCAAAGATACAAGCAAAGATACAAGCGCGGACCCCCGTTCTTGGGCTCCGCGGTTCTTCTTTAGGAATGGCTGCAGATCTCACCGACTGAGGTCTGCGCTACGCTTGCTTCACCATTCGGCAAGCCAAAGAGCCTGAGGTGGAGGGCCTGTTCTCAACTCTGCTCGCGAACCGCAATGACATTTCACTATTCCTTCATCGGAACGAGATTTAATATTCCTCTGTTACATTCGGTCAGCTTGCAACGAGCCGAACACTAATGAGAATGAGCATTGGACCACGGTCTCGGCCTTAACAGAAGTCCGTGCCATTCGTCTCGACCGAAAAGGCAATTCATCGGTATTCTCGGTTCTGGGTCAGTTTTCGGCTAGCCGACTAACCGGCCGAGTGGATTCATAAGCACTGCGGCGTTACTCGCGATCGATCCCAGCGAGTGCTATGCCACCACAAACTTCCTCGAGCGGGACTTCTGGGGAGTCAGGGTTGCACTTCAACGAGTAGCGCGTACGGCACTCATTTGACGAGAAGCCGACTTTTTCAGGCGGAATCCCGAACATGTAGCGGAACTACCTTCTCGACGGCAGCTTGCAGGAAGGTGCTCGATCAGCAACTGTCATCACAGACCGCCTTTCAATACGACCGGCTTGAATTTCATGGCGAAGATGCTGCTTCTCTCGCAACGCTTGGCGAAACGCCTGAAGCGATTGCCGAGGTCCACCGCCTCGCGCCGGAGCAAGGCGACGTTTAGGGCGATTACGCCTTCCGGTCGTTCGCCAGGTTCGGCACTCGGTGCTGTTAGCTTCGCTGAAATTTCTGTAGAATAGGCTGGTTCGCGGAGAGCCAGGGCGACGATCATGTTAGGCCAGACTGTTTCCCATTACCGGATCCTCGAGAAGCTGGGTGGCGGCGGCATGGGTGTGGTTTACAAGGCCGAAGACACCAAGCTGGGTCGCTTCCTGGCACTCAAGTTCCTGCCTGAAGGTTCGGTCCCAGACCGGCAGGCGCTGGAGCGTTTCAAGCGCGAGGCGCGTGCGGCCTCTGCCCTCAATCATCCCAGCATCTGCACGATTTACGACATCGACGAATTCGAAGGGCAGCCTTATATTGCGATGGAACTGCTCGAGGGGGAGACGCTCAAGCACCGCATTGACGTCGCGACGGGCCTGGTACCCGCCCAATGGCGCGCACAAGGGGCGCCGCTACGCATCGAGACCCTGCTGGACTTGGCGATCCAGATTGCGGATGGTCTGGACGCGGCGCACTCCAAGGGCATCATCCATCGCGATGTCAAGCCGGCCAACATTTTCATTACCCAGCGCGGGCAGGCCAAGATTCTGGACTTCGGCCTGGCCAAACTTTCTCCCCAGAGCGCGGCTGGGGCCGTTCCTGAATCGGCCTCGCAAGCCGGCGCCGCGGCCACGACGGGGGCGGAAAGCCTCACCAGTCCCGGCGTGGTGATGGGGACGGTGGCCTACATGTCGCCCGAGCAGGCGCGCGGCGAAGAACTGGACGCCCGCTCGGACCTGTTCTCCTTTGGAGTTGTTCTTTACGAAATGGCCACCGGAACGTTGCCCTTCAGGGGGAGTACTCCCGCAACCGTTTTCGGCGCGATTCTGCATGAGCGCTCCGTTCCAGTGCTTACCCTGAATCCGAACCTTCCCGCCGAACTGGATCGCATCATTGGCAAGGCTCTCGAAAAAGACCGTGACGTGCGTTGCCAATCGGCCTCGGAACTGCGGGCCGATTTAAAGCGTCTGAGGCGTGACACCGGTTCGGCCCCCACAACGGCTGCGGTGGTACAGGTCAAGGTTCATCGTCGGCTCTGGCTGCTCGCGGGTGCAATTGTGATCGCCGCGCTTGCTGTCGCTGCCTGGCTGTGGTTTCGCTCGTCAGGGCCGGTCCTGGTGTCGCCTTCGGAGTACGTCCAGATCACGAACTTGCCGGATTCGGTCAGCCAGCCCGCACTCTCTCCGGACGGACGGATGTTGACCTTCATTCGCGGCCCCGACACGTTCGCCGCGCCCGGTCAAATCTACGTCAAGATGTTGCCCGGCGGCGAGCCGGTCCAGTTGACCCGGGATGACTCTCCGAAAATGAGCCCAGTGTTCTCCCCGGACGGCACCCAGATCACGTACACATCGGTAGCTGCCGAGAATCGGTGGGACACATGGGTGGTACCGGTCATCAGCGGCCTGCCGCGCCTCTGGCTGCCCAATGCCTCAGGGTTGGTTTGGTCAGAAAAGGACAAGATCCTGTTTTCCGAGATCAAGAACAATGATATCCACATGGCAATCGTGACGTCCGACGAGAGCCGGGCAGGCGAGCGGGATGTTTATGTGCCGACCAGTGACCGAGGCATGGCGCACCGGTCGTATCCCTCGCCCGATGGCAAGTGGGCGCTGGTGGTGGAAATGGATCGCGCGGCGTGGCTTCCCTGCAGGCTGGTTCCGATGGATGGAAGTTCGGCCGGCAGGCGGGTGGGCCCGCCAGCAGCCGGATGCACCTCGGCGGCATGGTCGCCAGATGGGAAATGGATGTACCTGAACTCCAGCACCGGTGGAACCTTCCACATCTGGCGGCAGCGTTTCCCCGACGGCCATCCGGAGCAGCTCACTTCGGGACCGACCGAAGAGGAAGGCATTGCTATGGCGCCGGATGGTCGTTCCTTCCTCACGGCCGTGGGGCTCAGGCAAAGTTCGGTTTGGCTGCACGATTCCAGCGGCGAGCGCCAGGTTTCGCTGGAAGGATATAGCTACGACCCGAAATTTACACCCGATGGAAAGAGGCTCTGTTATCGCATTCTGAAGGGTGCCCTGCCGATGTCCGACCCGAGCGAGTTGCGGGTGGTGGACCTGGATTCCGGCCGCAACGACTCAGTGCTCCCGGGCTTTTCGATCGTGGGGGGACCCGGGAGGCCATACGACATCTCTCCGGATGGCCGGCAGGTGGTGGCGACAGTGCTTGGCCATGATGGAAAGCACTGGCTGTGGCTCGCCCCGCTCGACCGGCGGTCGCCGCCCCGCCAGATCCCCAATGTCGAGGGCCAGCAACCTAAGTTCGGGCCGGCCGCTGAGATCTTCTTCCGCGCATTTGACGGGGCCTCTGCCTTTGTTTACCGCGTCCATCAGGACGGAACGGGATTGCGCAAGGTGATCGAACAGCCGATCGGTGGTTTTTTTGGGGTCTCGCAAGACGGTCGCTGGCTGTTCATCACGGCTACGGGAAGTGAGGGGACCAGCGCCATGGCGTTCTCGCTCGGCGCGGATCCGCCGGTTCACATCACTGCCCCTGGCACTTTCGGTAACGCGGACGTCAGATTGAGGCGGTCCGGCGACGGGAAGTGGATTTTCATCTCATTGGCAACCGCGATGTTGGAGGGACGGGGACACACCTACGCTCTGCCCTTGCCGTCTGGGCGAATCTTGCCCCAGGTGCCGCCAGGAGGTTGGCGGTCGGAATCGGAGATCGCCAAACTGCCGGGAGCGCGGGTGATTGATGCCTTCGACGTTGCGCCCGGGCTCAGTCCTGAGGTGTATGCGTTCGCGCGCGGGAGCGTGCAGCGCAATCTGTATCGTATCCCTCTGCCGTGACGCCTCGATTCCCCATCGGGCACACAAGCGTCCATATTCCCTCATACCCTATCGCTCAACCGCCCCGCGCTTCCAGGACCTCCTGCGTCGGATGAACTTTCCGCCGTAAGGTCGCTCTCGGCCTCTGGTTCCCCCGTTTCTTACGAAACGGCGTTCGAGGGAATAGCTCCTCGGTAGTCGGCTTGCGTTGACCGATGTTTGCCGCCAAGTGGCCGGATAAAAGACCGGCGAAAGCTTTTTTAACGACCTGCTGAGTCGGCCAAGGGTGGGGGAAGGTTAAAAGGTTGGACCTCGGCTGCCAGCTCGTGGACCGACACGAACTTCAGGGCATACATGCCGAGTGCCCTCGCCGCTTCCACATTCTCAGCGCGATCGTCAATGAAGAGACATTCTTCGGGTCTCGAGTGCACCACTTCCAGGCAAGCGTGAAAAATGGCGGCTTCCGGCTTGGCGAGTTGCACTTCCGCGGAAAAGCACACATAGTCGAAATCCCTGAACCAGGGAGCGTGTTGCCGCATGTAAGTGGAGATTTCGATGGGCATGTTTGAGAGGACAGCGATTTTCAGGCCGCCTCTTTTCAGCGCCCGGACCCACTCCATCATGACGGGGTTCGCACGCATCCAGATTGCAATGTCATTGGCGATGAGGCTGTCGATTTGGGCTGGCGTGAGTTCCTTGCCGGCCGCTTTTGCAATGCGCCGCCAATAAGTGGGACCGTCAATGGCCCCCCGGTCATAGTCGGCGCGCTGGCCCCAATAAATCTCCTCGAAGGGCTTCCCATCGATCCCTGCCAGCGCAGCCAATCTCTGATAGTCGGAGGGTTGCGGAGGGAGGCTCAAGACATAGCCAAAGTCGAAGATCACGGTGTTGATTCTTGTACTCATTTGTTCATACCGGACACATGCCGGAGATGGGCGCTAAGTGTCACGCGAGGAAAAACCGGCTGGCCTGCTTAGCAGGATGCTGAAAACCCCCTCTAGCCTGTCATTCCGAGCGAAGCGAGGAATCTCGCAAGGCCTTTGTTTCCAGAGTGAGATTCCTCGCGCAGTTTACCCTGAACGGGCAGGGCGAGATTCCTCGCTTCGCTCGGAATGACAGTGAAGGGCTCGGAATGACAACGATCAAAGAGGTTTTTCAACATCCTGTTAGGATTCAAAAAGTGATTCCACGAACTCGCGCGGGTCGAAGGGGAGAAGATCGTCCACTTTCTCGCCGACGCCGACAAACTGGATTGGCAGGCCGAGCTCGCGAGCGATGGCAATCACCACCCCGCCTTTGGCCGTGCCGTCGAGCTTGGTAAGAATAATGCCGGTGGCTCCGCCGTGGTCGATGAACTGGCGGGCCTGCGCAAGGCCGTTCTGACCGGTGGTGGCATCAATGACCAGCAGGACCTCGTGCGGAGCGTTGGGAATTTCGCGCCCGGCGATGCGGCACATCTTCTCGAGCTCGGCCATCAAGTTGTACTTGGTGTGGAGCCGGCCGGCGGTATCCACAATCACTAAGTCGTAATGGCGGGTTCGGGCGGCGGCCAAGGCGTCAAAAAGCACGGCGGCGGGATCGGCGCCGGACTTCTGCTTGATGATGTCAAGGTTAAGCCTGCTTGCCCATATTTCGAGCTGTTCCGTCGCGGCGGCGCGGAAGGTGTCCGCCGCGCACAGCAGTGGCTTGCGGTTCTGCTGCACGTAGAGGTTCGCCAGTTTGGCAATGCTCGTGGTCTTGCCCCCCCCGTTGACTCCGACTACGAAGATTACGGCGGGCATGCCGGCAGGCGGTTGCCTGGCAGCAGGGGCAGCGGGTTGCCGACCGCCAGTAGGATTCTCGAGTATCCTGAGGATTTCCTGCTCGACCGCAGCGCGAAGTTGCTTGGGCTCGGTGAGCTTTCTATAGCTGACCTGCTCGCGCAGGTGGTGGAGAATCTCGCCCGTAGTCTTTACTCCCAGGTCGGCGGTAATGAGCGTGGCCTCGAGGTCATCGAGAACCGACTGGTCCACCGTCTGTTTCCCTTCGACAATTTCCTCGATCCGCTCCACCAGTTGGGCCTTCGTGGAAGCAACTGCCTGCTTGAGGCGATCGAAAAGACCAGGCTTTTTCTCTTTATCACTTGATCCGAAGAGGCTCAGAGGCATACATTTCCATTCTATCTTGAAGCGCCGAAGAGAGGAAGAGGCGGTATATAATGAACCCATGAACAAAAGGCCCAATGGATAAATTCTTAATCTTGGGTGGCCACCCCTTAGAGGGCCAGGTAATCATCAGCGGGGCGAAAAACGCCGCCTTGCCGGCCATGGCGGCAGCGCTGCTCACGGACGAGCGCGTGATACTTCGCAATGTTCCACGGGTTCGCGACATCAGCACGCTTCGCAGCTTGCTGGAGGATTTGGGGGCAGATTCTTCGATCGCTCATGAGGAACACGGCAACCGCGTAGAAATTGAGGCTCGCCGGCTGGGCGAACCCGTAGCCCCCTACGATTTCGTGAAGCAGATGCGCGCCTCGATCCTTGTGCTCGGTCCGCTTCTGGCAAGGTTCGGTCGCGCGCGGGTCTCACTTCCCGGAGGATGCGCTATCGGCCTGCGTCCCGTCAATTTGCATATCAAAGGGCTGGCAAAGCTGGGCGCTACCCTTACCATTGAGCACGGCTACATCGAAGCCCGGGCGGACGGGCTCAAGGCGGCGAACATCTACTTCGATACCATTTCGGTGACCGGCACAGAAAACCTGATGATGGCCGCCACCCTAGCCGACGGGACCACGGTGCTGGAGAATGCGGCGCGGGAACCTGAGGTCC
>Ga0208456_1001025_pt1 | contig 12080 bp, 20 predicted proteins | sample June2015DPH_4_10_2_FD_184691 | JGI IMG/M metagenome (GOLD analysis project Ga0208456, IMG submission 184691) | Peatland microbial communities from SPRUCE experiment site at the Marcell Experimental Forest, Minnesota, USA - June2015DPH_4_100... | ecosystem: Environmental > Terrestrial > Soil >... | reverse complement strand
AAAACCGTAGATGGCCTGGCGGTCGTCGCCGACAACGGCGAGGCGGCCGGTGGCGGTACAGGCTTTGATGGCAAGTTCGAGTTGAGGTTCGCTCATGTCCTGGGCTTCATCGACGACGACTAAATCGAAGCGAGGGCGGGCCATGCCGAGGGCGAGCGGCAGGAAGATCATGTCTTCGTAGTCGATCAAGGTAGTGCGAAGCTTGGCAATTTCGATGGCTTTCGAGGCTCGGTCTGCGATCCATCCGGGGGTGATATTGTCTTCGACTTCGAGCTTGTCTTCGGGAAGGAGGTCTTGATCGACCATCAGCTCAAGGATGTCTTCGGGGGTGGTGCGATGGGGTTGGAGTTCGCGGACCTTGGAATGGACGCGGCTGACGAGGTGGACGGCCTCGTGGGGATCGTCGGGGTCGCAGACCTTGCGGGCGAGGTCGATTTTACGGACGCCGTTCTGATCGACGCTGACATTTCCCCAGGTCGCACAGATGTACGAGAGGCCGAGTCCGTGGAGCGTCTTGGCCTGGACGTAGGGGCTGGTGATGCGGCTCTGGAGTTCGGTAGCGATGATGCGGTTGAAGGCGGCCAGGAGGATGCGATGTTCGGGAGCGTGGTGCTCGACAGCTTCGAGGATGGTGGTGGTCTTGCCAGTGCCAGCGCGAGCGCGGACCACGACGTTTCCCTTGCCAGTCGCGAACCAGGCGAAGATCTGCTTCTGCTGGGGCGACCAAGTGCGTGTGGCTGGTTTGGTCGTCTTCGCCGTCTTCGTTGTTTTCGTGGGCATCCTGTGACTCCAAGGTGAGGGGTAAGTGTGTTCGACCCGACCCTTAGAATTTACTCTTTTGACACCTCAAGAGTCAACAGTGAAAAAGCACTTTTTTCGCAGGATGTGAAAAACCTCAAGGAAATCAACTACCTGCGCGTAGCGCGGGAAGCAATTTCCCCTCAGATCAGGCCGAGTTTAATGGCGACTTCGTGTGGGGTGCAGGGGATCGCAGGGCCGTCGGTGAGTTCGAGGCACTGGCCGGAGACAAAGCAGCGGTAGCTTTCGACGATCTTGTTGGTTGTTGGGTGGAGCTTGGCGACGGTGAACGAGTCGTCGTGGTCGTTTACAGCGACGGTGAGCTGCTTGGACTTGGAGGCGAGCTGGAAGAGCTGAACGCGAGTGGTTTGGGCCATGTGGTAAAATCCTATCGGAGGTTGTAGAGGTGGAGGACGGCTGCCCAGCCTTCGGGTAAAAGCGACGGTGGATATTCGAGATCGCAAGCGATGATGAGCTGGTCGAGGAACCAGCGGGCATGCATGAAGGCTTCCACGATGGGCCTGGTATGAGCGGCCCAGGCTTGGTTGTGGGATAGGTCGAAGGTGTGGCCGGTGCCACTGGCAATGATCTGCTCGAACAGATCGTTGAGTGTTTTGTCTTCCCTCGGCGACAGTGCTCTGAGTTGTTCGATGATCTTGAGGGTGAGAGGTTGGAGTCGCCAGTAGACCTTGAATGAGGTGTGGTAGAAGCGGTAGATACCGTCGTCTCCGGTGTCTCGACAACTTTCTTGTAGAGCGAGAAGTTCGAGCTGGTGGGTCTTGAGGTTGGCGAACAGCCTATTCGGTTCGGGGCGCGGGTCTATGTTGGATAGATCCATGTTTCAGTCTCAGTTGACGAAGGTGCCAAGGAAGGCGCAGGTGAAATGGCAAACTGTCTGGGAGATGTTGTCTGCGACGATTTCCAGAAACAGGCTGGGGCTAACAGTGTCTAGTCCTAACCCCTGCGCTCCAACTCGCGGGGTTTGTTCAGTGAATAGTGAGGCTGGAGCTGAGGTTGTTAGCTGATCGTGTTTGCCGACTCGAATTTGGCTTATGGAGAAATTGTCAGCGATTTGCGAGGGCACCACCAGGCGTTGGCCTTTGAATGGTTTGATTGGCTGGGTGTAGACGTGGATGCGGCCACGAGGCTGGACCAGCCATCTTCCAAAGCCAAGAGGGAGGTGTCGAGATTGCAGATTCGGATCCAGTGGTTCTCTGTCGCCTGATAGGCAGAACATGAAGGGGGAGGGTTCAGTAGTGATGTTTGTCACTGATAAGCAGAACTTGTCGCACGGCCGAGTCGAATCGAAGTCGTATGTTTCGGCGATGGCGTCTTCAGCGAAGACGGCGGCAGGAAGGCTCCCCGGAGACATCATCTGACTATCGTTTTTCCCTTGGCGAAATTGATCAATGAATATGTCATCTACGACGAATCGGCGGGCGATGTCTTTGGGGATTATCACCTGCTTCGGCCTAAAACTCTCCGTGAGTTCGAGGACAGCCGTTCTTGTCGTTTCCGGCTCGACGACGAGCTTGTTTTGAGAAGGGATATAGAATTTTCGGCTCATGGATGACTCCGCAGGAGAGAGACACGTCGTCTCTAAAGTGTCTCTCTCCCGGAAAAGGGGTTAACCGACGGGGCGAGGACCGCTGGACTTCTTGCTATCGCGGGCAAGTTCGACTTGGAGTTCGAGTTCGCGGATGCGGATTTTAGCCGCTTCGTTGTCGAGGTGTTTGCTGAGAAGGTTGGCACCGCTCTCGCGAATTCCTTTCAAAAATTCCATGAACCCGAGGGCGACATCTACCGAAGTCTCGGTGGTGTATGTGTGTTTGAGGATTCGGGAATCATCAGCCATTGTTTGTCTCCTTCTTGGTGGGTTCGTGAATTTCTGGGTTTGAACTTTGGACGGTGGGTGGGGCGGATGGTGTGACATCGGCGAGTGGTGATTCGGCGATGGGGAGGGTGGTAGCTGGTGGGGGTGCGATTTCGGGCATGTTGTCGCGGAGTCCGTGGCGAGCGAGGGCGAGGCGGGCGATGTAGTCGAGAGGGCTGGTGACGATGGGGAATTCGGGGTTGCCGGTCATACCTTCGGGCTCGAAGCGCATGTTGACGAACTTGCTCATGGACTGCTCGAAGGGCACTCCGTATTGCCAAGCGATGGAGAGGCTCATGGCGACAGCGTCGAGGGCGCCTGAGGCCATGGAGCCGGAGCGGTCGCTCTTGATGAAGATTTCGCCGGGGCGGCCGGTGTCTGGGAAGACGTTGATTGTGACCCACATTTCCAGGTCGCCATTGCGATGTCCAGGTCTGGGGATCTTGATTTCGTAGGTGGTGCCGGTTCGTTCTCTTGGGAGCTTTTTTCTTTCGGCCATGGGCATACCTTCGTTTGGTGGTGGGTTGAAGGGACGAGGCAAGTTTACGATGTGCGGTTTCGGTGGGAGGCTCGGGTGGCGAGGAGTGCCAGGGCCATGGGTGCCATGAGATCGGAAGCGTCGTCGTATCGGCGTTGTGCTCGAACGGAACGATTGTGTTCGTGGCGAGTGCGAGCTTTCTGGCGATCTCTTGCCGGTTTTCTCTTGAGCCTTTTGGCTATGGCTCGTTGGCGTTTATCGCTCATGGTTTTTGGTTTCTTGTTTGATGACATCGGCAAGGCGGGTGAGCGAGCTGATCAGGTTGAACTCAGCTTCGGCGGTTTGGTGAGCGATATACTTGGAATGGCAATGAGCTTCGTGTCTGCCAAGGAGACTACTGGTGGGATTCTCGAAGACAGCTCTTGCCAGTTGGTTGGTTTGGAGATCTTCTTGCTGGGCTTTTAGCCATGCTAGTCCTTTGGATAGCACTATTTTTTCGAGTGCCTTTCGTCCGGATGATTTGGGCATAGTGGGATCCTTTCATTCATCGCGGGGTGGTGGGCAGTGGGCACCGTTTGAGATGCGGGTGGCGAGTTCCTTGGGAGTGCCGGATTGCCACTTCAACCAATCGACGATGGCCGAGCGTTCGGAGATGCGACCGAGCATCCGGCCGGTGCTCTCGCCCTGGAGTCGAGCTACGGTCATTTCCTCGCTGGAGTAGCCTCTGGGAGGGCGAGGGCCAGGAGGTCGACCACCTGGCATTTACGCGCTCCTTAGACGCAGTCGTCCGGATCGATGTAGTCGTCGTCGAGGGCGCCTTTGTCCATTTTCTGGGGACCGATGAGGAGTTCGAGGCGCGATTCTTTCATCTGTTCGACGATGGTCGCGAGGGCGATAAGCGCTCGGCCGGTTCCTTCGCATTCGGGGCAGCCTTCGCGAGGCACGGCCAGAGGATTGTCCGGATCGCAGCGGGCACACTCCGCCGTCAGCCCTTGAACCGGACCTAGATCTGCTTCGAGATCTTTTTCTTTGTACGCTAGTGCTGGCGACGACATTGGCATCCTCCTTTAGATGAGGATGCGTCAAGTCTAGCAGATTATGTGGGGGGTGGTTCATCTTTTTTTGTATCTTCCGCAGGAGGACTTGCGGCAGAAATTGGGTTTTCTGCATCCAAATCTGCGAGCTGTGCTTCGAGATCTCCGAGATCTTCCTCATCTTCGGTAGGCTCATCCAGGGCCGCGTTCATTTCGAGCGTGTCGTCGAGCAGGGCGGTGGAGGAAGCTTTCAGGCCCATGAGACAGGCCAACAACTCCTCGGCGCCTTGGCGTTTGACGCGTTCAAGTCTGGAGACGAATTGCTCGGGGGTTTCGACTCTCTCAAGCAGGATGTCGAGTACGTCGTTGGCGTCGGTGACGAGATTGAAGACGGACGAGATTTTCATGGGGTGGGCTCCAGGACAGGAGTTGTGAAGGGGAGGGAGGTTTGGCGCTCCATGCTAGCGAGGGTGTGGAGCGGGCAGAGGTAGATGTAGTAAAGGACGATGGTTGTTTTTCGGTGTTCTTCGATTCTGCCGACGGTCCAACCGGGAGGGATCTCAGCGCCTCGGTAGCTGCCAGGGAGTTTCGCTTGGCAGCCTTGATGGCTGCAAGTGAATTGCTCCTTGGCGGCTGGCACTTACCACTCCACGGCGGTAGTCGGGATGTTGCCTGATTGGATAGCGGCGACGGGTACGGTGCCTGGGATGGCCTGGAGTGGCTTCTTGCTGATCAAGATGAGGCATTCATGGGCAGGTTGACCGTTGTCATCCGTGACGATCTCATGGGAGATCCAGATGAGGGGGACCATGCCGACTCCGCTTGGGATGGCGTAAACGATGCGGGTGCCGCCACCGCGAACGGGTGCATGGGCATCTTTTTTGTAGGCATCTGAGTTGATTTTGATGACCAGATCGCTGTCAGCCATTGTTTTCTCCCTGGGGCTCTGTGGACTGTTGTTCGGTAGCTTGTTCGGTCGGTTTTTCTTCGACCGGTTGTGGCTCTTGAGCTTGTTCCACGGCAGGTTCAAGAGTGTTTTCAGGCACGGATTCGGTAGTGGGCTCCGGAGCGTTTGCCTGAAGAGGCTCGGGGATGAGTTCATGGGTGGGCTCAGGAATTGGTTCGGGTGCGCTAACTGGGGCGGGAGCCGGAGCCGGAGCCGGGGCCGGTGCGGGTACCTGCTGAGTCGGCGCTGGCGCCATGTGACCGGTGGAGGCGACGTTTCGTTTGGCCTCGATTTCTTTCAAGACGTTGTCGTAGTCGGCCGAGAACTTGGCGGTTACTTGCTGGCCGAAGTGTTCGGCCGCGATGGACAGATTAGGCAGGAGTTTGCCTAGTTTCTTTTGGTCCATCTTGGCCAAGGTGGTCTTGGTGAAGACAGCTATGCCAAGATCGATGAGATCGTTGCGCTCCCATTTTGGTTTGAGCAAGGCATCCCACATGGCTCGGATGTAGTAGGCGATCTCTTCTTTTGTGAATTCTTTCAGCTCCGGGAGGGTTGATGGATTCGGCTCGGAGGTTGCTTGTTCTGGATGTGTAGATCGATGGAACTCGTCCATCTTTTTCAGAAACGCGTCGAACTCACCTGCGAATTTGGCGGCGACGAGTTTTCCGAAATGCTCGGCGACTTTGGAGAGGAAGGGCAGGAGCTTTCCGAGTCGTTCAGGATCGATCTTGGAAAGGGGTACCTTGTCGTAGATGGCTGTGCCGAAGTCGATGAGCATGGCGCGTGGGCAATCGGGAATGAGAAGGGATTCCCACTGGGAGCGAATGAAGAAGGCGATGTCTTCCTTGCTCATGGCAGTAGCGGTGTTGTCGATTTCGGTTTTGGTGTCTGTCATTATTCAATGCTCCGTCGTGTGGGTGTTGGGGTGACTGAATGGGTCAGATGGACAGGCCGTGGTTTTTGAGGGCGCTGTCGAGGACGGCCTTGATCTCAGCGATGATGGGGGTATCGCCTGCGATAAAGGAGGCAGTTCTTACGATGGTGGTGATCTGCTTGAGGCGGGTTGCCTTGTCGGTGTCGCCGATGTTTTTGATCTTGTGGAGGATGTCGGTGACGATGGCCGAGCTGTTGAACAGGCCGGGGGGAAGGGCCGGGTGGCTGGCTATGACCTTCTGGACGCTGTCCACGAGGTCGTCGAAGGCAGCAGCCATTTCTCCGGACATGAGATCGTTGTCGGTGAGGCCATGCTCGGCGACGAGTTTTTCGGCCTGTGCCCTTGCGGTGGCTGCCTCGTTGGGATTGCTGGAACCGTTGGCCAGCTTCATGAGCTTGGCGACCTTTTCGGCAGCGTCTTTTCGGGTCATACTTTTGCCTCCGTGGGAGCGGTGGTTTTTGGAAAGGTCCGTGCCCCAAGGGGCTGTGACCCAAGTCTGGTGGGCTTGGGAAGGCGGCCTTTCACGAACATCTCGACGATGAAGCGAAGGTAGGAGGCGCGTTTGTGACCGTTGGCTTTCGCCATCTCGTCAAACCGTTTTCCTACCGAGGCATCCACCTGGGTTTGGAGTAGCACTTTCTTGGGCGAGCGGGGCAAGGCGGTGCATACCCTTGCATAAGATCGAATCTGTTTCAATACGATTGATGCTTATGAATTACAGGCTCCGTTGGGCTTGTGCAGCACGGGCACACGGCAGATCATGACTTGTCTTTGTCGTCATTGTCGTCTTCGTCGTTCGACTCGAATTTTGGTGCTGGAGGCAGCTCTCCGATCTCTGGTTCCGGGAGAGGCTTGGGGTTGCGAGGGACGTATCGTCGCTGTTTTTTCTTGGGATCGTAGATGCCGGGTACATCATCGCGAGCCCCGGAGCAAAAATCGATGAGTCGGAGACAGAGGGCTTGGGTGGGAGTGTCAAGCTGTCGAGCGACCTCGACGGCAAAGCGGACTCGTTGCATGCGCTGGAGGCCGCGAGTGGTTGCCATCGTGATAAGGGGCCGTCGTTGTCGCTTGGAAGAGGGTTGCCAGTCTCCGACGACTTGGGGGTTACGGCCAGCGTAGGACAGCATCATCTTGCTGGCTTCAGCGGGTTCTAGGATGGCCCATTTGATGTAGTAGTCTATCGGGATGGGAGCACTTGTTCGCCAGGCTTCGAGGACATCTTCGGGTAGTCGGTCGAGGCTGCGGAGGAGGTTGTGGACATAGGACTCCGAGTAGCCAGCTCGGATAGCGAAGTCGAGTGGTGAGATGCGGAAGCGATCACGCATGGTACGGGCGGCACAAGCGATCTCATACGAGTGCAGCTTGGACCTGGCCGAGTTCTCGATGATGTTGGTCCAGTATTCTTCGATGGTGGGTGTATTGTAGGGCAGCACGACCGCTGGAATTCGTTTCCATCCGAGTTTCCTTGCGACGGTGGTTCGTCTGAATCCGGCACGGAGGTAGAATTCATTGGAGCCTTCGGCGATGGCAATGACCGTGATGGGTACCTTGAGCCCTTCATGGCGCATGCTCTCGGAAAGCTCGTACATCTCGTCATCCTTGGCCTTGAGGCGGGTATTGGTAAAGTCAGGATCGTCGAGAATGTGGTCGAGTGAGATCCATTCGACTCTCTGGACGATGACAGCCGAGTTTTTCTCGCCGCGCGGGCCGTATTTGGTGACTTCCGCCTTGCGGTGAAGCTCTTCGCGCCGTTTCTCGATGCGAGCGCGAGAGGTGTTCAGGGCATACTGACGGGCGCGAATCTGGGCTCTTGCACTTGGATCGCTAACTCCTTCGGTCATTGCCTCGGGAGAATTCTCGTCGGTGGCTGTATTGGTAGGGGTGGCGGGAAGCTCGGAGGCGAATGCATTGTCCAAGAACCTCTGGAGGGTTTCTAGTTCTCCAGATTGTCTTGCTATGAGATCTTCTGCCGATGGCGGCGACTGAGGTTCTTCATGCTCGTCAGAGTCATTGGTAGAGGTGGGATTGTCGTCGTCGTTTTGTTTGGCCATGGTGGGTCTTGCTATTATCTATTGGAAGGACTGTCGTTATCAGGGGATACCAGAGGCATGGTGGTCTGTTGCATGCGGACGTTTTCTGGTAGGTGGTCGAGGGCTTTGTCGATCACGTTCTGTTTGTTGATGACCTTTTGGCTCATATTTACATCGAGGGTGTTATTCAGCACCAAGTGGATCACGTGGACCATCTTTTTTTGTCCGATGCGGCACAGGCGATCTTCTGCCTGGGAGAGGGTGGCCGGTACCCAGTCGATTTCAATGAAGATGGCGGTGGATGCTTTGGTCAGTGTGATGCCGACACCTGCTGCTTTGAGCCCGCCGATGAAAACTCGTTTGGGTCCGTTCTGAAATTCTTGAACGACTCTGCCACGTTCGTCCATAGGGGTGGCGCCATAGAGCAGGACGGCATCTTTCTTGTAGTGGGCGTAGATTTTCTCCAGAATGTCTTTGTGGTGGGCGAAGATGACGACGTTGTCGAGTCCGTTGGCGAGCAGATCGTCGATGTAGCGCAGGCAGAGAGGAAGCTTGGCGAGTGCGGTCTTGTGGCGGAATTCGGACATCTCGGTGAATGCAATGCCCACGAATGCTTCGAGGGCTTTGACGGCGCGCTTGTATTCTTCCAGGGTTTTGGCAGCTTCGATGCGTGCCAGTGCTGCCTCGTAGTCGCGTTCGTAGAGCGCCTTCCACCTACGGAACTCTGGATGAGTGCTCCAGTCAATTTCCTTGTCTCCTAGAACGACAAGTTGTCGGCGTTTGGGTGGTAGCTCTTTGAGCACATCGTGTTTGAGTCGCCGGACCATGAAGGTGGAGCGAAGTCGTTGTTGCAACTCGGGCAGGTGGGAGTGGCCGGTGGTGACGGTCACGGTGCGATCACCGTGTTCTTCTTTGTGGAGGCCGCAGTATCGTCTTGCAAAGTCCCACCAATCGCCGAACTTGGCGGGGGCGATGGTGGCGGCGAGCGCCCAGATCTCTTTGGGGTAGTTTTCGATGGGAGTGCCAGATAGCGACAGCGTTCGGTGGGAGCGGTTGAAAAGGCCGAATTCACCGAGGACTGCCTTGGAGCGCTTGGATTCCGGGTTCTTGAGTGCGTGGGCTTCATCGAAGATTGAAACGTCCCAGACTCGTTTCAGTCCTTTCAGGAATTCCGACTCGAAGTGGCTATTCTTGACTTTGCCCTTGCCATCGCATTCGGAGCACTGGTATCCGGGGATTGCGACGCCGTTGCAGCGCGGACAGATCGGATACCTGATGCCAGGTACAATCTTCTCGTAGTTGGTGATGACGAAGAGTCGGCCGTTTGGCCCCGGTTCGGGGATGATGTCTGCTCCATCCTGAGGAATGAAGATGGTATATGGGTCGACCAGCCACTTCTCGGCTTCGAGCTTCCAGTTGAAGGCAAGTGTGGCCGGAGCGACTACCAAGACGTTCTTGGCTCTCGTATAATTGACAAAGCCGAGGGCCTGGATCGTTTTGCCCAGCCCTGGTTCGTCTCCAATCAAAGTGTCCTTTCGTTGGAGGCAGTAGGCGACACCGGCTTTCTGGTAGGGAAGGTATTCGAGTCCAGGTGGGGCTGGAATACGAATGTCAGAGGAAACAGCCCTGGATTTTTCCAGGCGGCTGAGATGCTCCTTCATGATGGAGAGAGCGCGCTGGTTGCAGTAGGAACGAAGGCGAGTGGCGTCTTCAACGCGGGCCGACCAGTAGCGGCGTCCAATTTTGGCCTTACAGGCTTTGCACCGGGATGGATCTTCGCACAGGGTGGGTTCGTGCTGGACGAATCCTCCTCTTTTCAACTTGCCGTGTTCTTCGGGTGTGGCGTCGGCGACGAAAACGCCTTTCCAGAAGGTGATGGTCATGGATTACTGGGCCTTGTCGAGTTGCGAATCAGCTCAGCGAGATCTTCAAGTGCGTTTGCTAGAGCTTGGGGAGCACATTGATTGCAATAGTAGTAATGGTGGAGTGTAATCCATTTCCATTTTCGTAAATCATTGAGCAACAGTGGGGCTTCTCCGGTTTTTGGGTTGAGAACAATCCTTACCTTGGAGGCCGGGCAGTTTGTGCAGCGGAGGATTTCCGTGATGGGTTTCTTCATGAAGGCACCTATTGGTGTGGTCGCTGATTCGATTTTTTGTCAACGGCTGCGCGAGACTTTTTTGCGGCTGGCCTTGGGGATACCATGAAGTGCGTGTTTGACGGCGGCAGCCAGAGTCTTGCCGGAGCCGCGCTTGTCGAGAGCGAACCGAGGCGCGTAAACGCGGACGTGGATGGAATTTCCCGTCGGTGATTGGGTGGGGACGATGTATGTTTTCATCACCGGTTTGGAGACATTTCGAGGGATGCCCATGATGGCGGCAGCCTAGCACGCAGTGGGTTTCAGGGGCAAGTGAACAGGAAATGTATGAGGGTCATATTTTTTTCTTGCGTCTTGTTTGAGCGCGGATTACGTTGCGCGAGTTCCGAAAGGGGTGGTGGTCGCAGGGTGCGATGCACGCCTCGAAATAACCCACTGTCAGAGGAGATACCGCATGGCTACGAAGTCTACTGTTCCGGCTCAGACCACGGTTCGTGCCCCCGAGGGCTTCCGTCGCGTTGGTTCGGTCGCCAACGCTGGTTGGTTCAACATGAAGAAGGTTGGCAACACGGTCCAGGGTGTCCTGGAAGGCATGTTCCAGCGCAAGGACGAGTTGAACCCGAAGGGACAATCGAAGTTCTTCCAGATCCGCCTCCTGGCGGATTGCGAAGTTCGCCTGGGTCGTGGTGAGGACGCTCAGATCACGATGGCGAAGGCTGGCGAGTACGTCAACCTGAACTACGGTCCCAAGACAAAGGATCTGGAGCAACTCATCGGCCAGATTCTCCAAGGCGCGGAGTTCGAGATCTACGGCACGGTCGCGGGCGACAAGATCAAGCTCACGGGCGGCCGGACGATGCACAACTTCGAGGTCTTCACCAAGATGACCGTGGCCCCCAAGGCCCTCGACGATGAGCCGGATTTCGACGGCTCGACTGATGCTACGGACGCAGCGTAATTCGTAGTCGCCATGCCACGCCCGGTTGCGATCCGTGTGAGCTATCGAGACGACGCAGGACACCTGCTTCGTCTTGAGGCAGCGGTCGTCAAGGACGAGCGGCAAACTCCAGAATGGCGGGACGAAACCGCAAAGCTAATACGTCAGTTGTCGATGCGACTGCTTGAGGCCAACACTGCCATGAATGCTGGAAGTGAGTCGACTGTACAGGCAAAAGTAGCCGCTCGTCGTCGTTGAAGATCGCATCACAGTAGTATCTGGCGAGAGGCTCAGGGCGGGTGGTGAGCTTGCCCTGGGTTTCTCGCTAGGTCTACAATTATCGGATTGTCGTGTTTCAGGAGACTTCTCATGGCCGAGAACGAGAACTCAGAATTGGTCGCGGGTGGTGTGACGGATGCTGAGCATGCCGCAACCGCTATCGCGTACTGTCCGCATCTGGGCATGTATCATTACTGGCGGGCGGACGGCTCGGAATTCATGTTTGATCGCGTCGAGTTGTTGCAGTCATTGGAAACCTACGAGCGAGCAGGAGATACGCGACAAGCGGAATTCATGGCGGGATTGACGGGGCATGCTCGCCGTTATCCACACGTGATTGTTATTGTGAGGACCGATGGTACCTACGCATTGCAAAAGCTGGAGATTCCAGAAGACGAGCGTGGTGAAAGTGGAATTGTAGACGACACGGTGTCTTCAGAGCCAGCAAAGTAATTCAAGCCCTTTGCGGGGGAGGGTTTCATGTTACGAGGTCGATTTCCGTCCCGAGGGGCGTATCGCGGCCCGCAGCAGGTTTCGATGGAGGAAGAAGAAGCTCCAGCGAAGTCAGCGCGCACCGTTACGCCGATCTATCCGGTAGATCCTGCTTACAATCATGCGCCACGGCCGCAGGGGCCGAAGCTGGCAAGAGATCGCTTGCTCGATCTGTTTCGAG
>Ga0208456_1000988_pt1 | contig 12564 bp, 10 predicted proteins | sample June2015DPH_4_10_2_FD_184691 | JGI IMG/M metagenome (GOLD analysis project Ga0208456, IMG submission 184691) | Peatland microbial communities from SPRUCE experiment site at the Marcell Experimental Forest, Minnesota, USA - June2015DPH_4_100... | ecosystem: Environmental > Terrestrial > Soil >... | reverse complement strand
GGGAAAACAAATAATGAATCACCCCGCAGCAAGCTATGGGGTATCAAAACATTTTATAAAGAATAGGGCAATCGCAACAAACTGTGGGGAATTGACCCTATGATTAAAATACTTAAACCATAGATTTCGTGCCATCTCTTACGCTTTGTCCACACTAAATATCTGCAACCATAATCATCACCCATTTTGACTTCCCCCATCCTGCTCATTATCATATACCCATTGCATTGAATGTCATTGATCGCAGGGGGGCATCCAAACAATCAATCACATATGTATGTGCTCTCATGCTGTGTCGAGCGGATGCCCCCCTATACCCACGTGCAGGAATAGTGGGATCACTGTTGAGAGTGAGAACGTAGGGAGCTTCTCTTAGTGGTAGATCAAAGACACATCCATCAGAGATTAACTGTTTTACCTGTCAGCATTTCTATTGAAAATGCTGATATTGGAGTTACCTATAGTGGTGTGATCCTGATGAATCGTATTATTGAAAAGAGTATTGCAATGGCAAGATCTCTCGGGATCAGATTTGGATCGGAATACAGTTCAGACTGAAGGGAATGCGGGTAATGAGCATTGAGATGAGAATCTTTTCCGACTACATCTGACCGTTCTGTTATATCGGCAAGGGCATTGTCGACTCTTTGAAGAAGGAATTTAGCATCAAAGATACATGGCTGAGCTTTGAACTGCATCCTGAGACACCACCTAAGGGCATACCCCTGGCAAAAAGATTTTCTGACACGGAGAGGATAAGGATGTATGAAAACATCATGAATAGAGGCAAGGAACTGGGCATCACATTCTCTCAGCTATTGAAACTATCCAATTCCCGCATGGCCTTAGAGGCGAGTGAATTTGCCCGTGACATGGGAAAGCATGACCTCTTTCATGAACAGGTGTTCCATATTTATTTCACAGAATTAAAAGATATTGGCAACATTGATACGATCAATGAAATAGCACTTTCCTGCGGCTTGAACATCAATGAAATGGGGCATGCCTTGATGGAGCATCGCTATGCTGGGCGGCTTGATGAAACAAGAGAAGAAGCCAGACGGATTAAACTCACAGGTGTACCGACTTTCCTCATCAATGACCACTATAAAATTGTAGGTGCACAACCGATTGAAGCGTTTAAAGATCTTTTCAAAAAAATAGAAAAAACCTAGCTCCTTTCTTGTTTCTCACAATTTCAAAAAAAGCTGCACTTTCCTTGTATTATTGGAACCCTTTATCCCTTCCATCCATCAACGACTATGATAAAAAATGGTTATTGACTATACCGGTTATCCTGTATAGCAATAACCAATGGTAATAGACCTAATTCAGTACAGGAAACCGCTGTGGTTTTCATCAGTGACTCTCATAGTGAAGTCAGAGATGACGCATGGTAATCGACGTTACTAATCGCGAAGGGGTATCTATATAAAATAAAAGGAGACTTGATAGGCATGGAAAGATGGAACTCAGAGTCCTATGGGCGCATTGCCTTTTTTGTGACCCTTGTTGTTCTTGTTTTCGTTGCCGGTTGCAGCAGGCATCAAGCGGAAGGGGCTGCGTCGGCAACCATCGTGGAGGTTGCGGAAGTAATAACGAAGGATATTCCTGTGTGGTCGGAATGGACCGCTTCGACGGATGGCATGGTAAACGCAACGATCCGCCCTCAAGTACAAGGCTATCTACTCGCCCAGTATTATAAGGAAGGCGACTATGTGAAAAAGGGGCAGCTACTTTTTGAGATTGACGATAGAACCTTCATGGTTGCGCTGAAGCAGGCTAACAGTCGGGTTGTTCAGGCAAGGGTTGAGTGGGAAAATGCAAAGGCCAATCTGGCCCGTGTGAAACCCCTTGCCGAGTATCAGGCTGTAAGCGCAAAGGATTTGGATGAAGCCGTCCGCGCCGAAGGGTCTTGTCAGGCTTCTCTTGAGGCGGCCACGGCGGCAGCGGAGAAGGCGGAACTTGATCTCAAGTTCACAAGAATCGTCAGTCCCATCGACGGTATTGCCGGTATCGCCAAGGCGCAGGTGGGCAACCTGGTGGGCCCGGGCTCCACAGAGGAGCTTACCACCATTTCCACTGTCGATCCCATCAAGGTAAACGTACCTCTGACCGAGCAAGAGTATCTCCGAGATATGAGGAACGGTATGAACAGTAAGGCGACACTCCAGTTAATTCTTGCAGACGGAAGCGTTCACCCTTATAAAGGCAGGTTTGCTTTTGTTGACCGGCAGGTGGATGTGGGCACCGGCACGATTAAGGTGGCCGCCCTTTTCCCCAATCCGGGGAATTTTCTCAGACCCGGCCAGTTTGCACGGGTTCGTGCAGAAACCTCCATAATGGAAAGTGTTCCCCTTGTTCCTCAACGGGCGGTCATAGAGGTGCAGGGGAGCCGCGAGGTGGCTGTGGTCAATCCCGGCAACAGGATCGAAATGACACCCATCAAAGTGGGCCCCCGCTTCGGCGATCTATGGGTCGTCGAGGAAGGGCTGAAAGCCGGGCAGAAGGTTGTTGTTGAAGGAACTCAAAAGGTACATCAGGGGTCATCCGTGAGGCCACGGCCTTTTCAGACATCTCGCCAAGGCCTGACAGCGCAAGGCAGCTAGGGGGAGATCATGGCCAAGTTCTTCATTAACAGACCCATCGTCGCCATTGTCATTTCCATCATCATTGTCACCATGGGTATCATTGCCATTTTTGGCCTGCCTATTGAACGCTTCCCGAATATCGTCCCCCCTGAGATGAGGGTCGAAGCTGTCTATACCGGCGCTGATGCGGAAACCCTTGAGCGGTCCGTCGCGAATCCCATCGAGCAGCGGATGAGCGGCGTCGATAACATGAATTACATGTACTCCATGAACTCGTCGAGCGGCATGATGAGGCTCTATGTCAACTTCGATGTGAAGAGCAATCCGGATACGGATCAAATTCTCGCCCAGTTGCGTCAGGGAGAGGCCCAATCCCAACTTCCGGAAGACGTTCGCAACTATGGCGTGACGGTAAAGAAAGGGGGCACAGCTCCCTTTCTTCTCATTGCCCTTCATTCACCGAAAGGAACCCGGGATTCGGTTTTCCTAGCCAACTACGCCAATATCAGTCTTATCGACCAGATACTCAGGGTGCCGGGTGTCTCTCAGGCTAATATTTTCGGAGCGGGTAACTACGCAATTCGCATCTGGGTAAAGCCCGATACCCTTGCCAAACTCGGTATTACGCTATCGGAAATCGTGAGCGCCATCAAGAATCAGAATGCCGTCAACCCTGCCGGCAAAATAGGGGGCGAGCCGGAGCCTCCGGGACAGGAGTTCACCTACACCGTCAGGACGGAAGGGCGTCTTGTTTCGGAAGAAGAATTCGGTTCGATCGTTGTTCGGGCGAATACGGATGGTTCCCTGGTCCGTCTGAAGGACGTGGCCCGCATTGAACTCGGTGCTCAGGACTATACTTATAAAAGCAGGTTGAACGGCAAGACCGCCGCGAATATTGCCCTTTACCAGACCCCCGGCTCCAACGCTCTCGAAGCCGCGGAAGGCGTGAAGAGGGTGATGAAAAATGCCAGGACCCAGTTCCCTTCCGATCTCGATTACGTCGTTTCCCTCGATACCACAAAAAGCGTTACGGAAGGGGTCAAAGAGATCGTCAAAACCCTCGTGGAAGCGATGATCCTCGTCATCATCGTGGTCTTCGTCTTTCTTCAGGGCTGGCGAGCGACTCTCATCCCCACCCTGGCCATTCCCGTCTCTCTTCTCGGCACCTTCGCCTTCTTCCCCCTTCTGGGGTTTTCCATCAACACCCTGTCCCTTTTCGGGCTAGTCCTGGCCATAGGACTCGTTGTTGACAACGCTATCATCGTGGTGGAAGCGGTGGAGAGGCATATGGAGGAAGGGCTTTCTCCAAGAGAGGCAACCATCAAAACCATGGACGAGGTATCGGGACCTATTGTGGCCATCACCCTGATCCTGATGGTTGTCTTCGTTCCCACCATCTTTATTCCGGGCATTACGGGCAGACTTTACCAGCAGTTTGCCGTTACCATCGCCATTTCCGTCCTTCTTTCCACAGTAAATGCCCTTACCTTAAGCCCTGCACTTTCGGCCCTTATTCTGAAGCCGCGAAAGGAAGGCCGGGGCTTTCTGGGCCGTTTCTATCGCCGCTTCAACACCATCTTCGGAAAGGCTACCAACAGATATGTCCATCTCTGCGGTTATCTGATCAAGAAGAGCGTTTTGAGCCTGGCGTTCATCGGTGCAGCCATACTCATAGTCGCCCTCCTGGGGAAGACCATACCCAGCGGTTTTCTCCCCGAGGAGGATCATGGATACTTCTATATCACCGTTTCTCTTCCAGGGGCGGCTTCTCTTGCGCGCACCGATGAGACCTGCAGGCAGATCGAATCGCTCCTTGCCCGTACACCGGGTGTCCAGTACTACACCACGATTGCCGGCTTCAATATGATGGAGTCATCGGCGATTTCATCCAGTGGTTTTTACTTCGTCTCGCTTAAAGACTGGGGTGAGAGAAAGAAGCCCGAGGAACAGTTTGATGCGATTCTGGACTCTCTTAACCTCAAGCTCGCTGCTCTTCCGCAAGGGATCGCCTATGCATTTCCGCCCCCGGCCATCCCCGGCATAGGTAATGCCGGAGGCATCACCTTCGTTCTCGAAGACCGGGCAGGAAAAGATATAGGTTTTCTTGCCGCCAACACGGGGAAATTCATTGAAGCAGCGCGAAAACGTCCTGAACTGGCCCGCGTTACCACCTCCTTTCAGGCCGGGGTTCCTCAAATACTCGCGAAGGTGGATCGGGACAAGGTGATGAAGCAAGGCATTGATATAAGCCAGGTTTATCAGACCATGCAGGCCTTCATGGGGGGTGCCTTTATCAACTATTTTAACCGCTTCGGCAGGCAGTGGCAGGTTTACGTCCAGGCTGACAGCGACTATCGTGGGAATGCCGAAAACATAGGCTTGTTTTCCGTTCTCAACGACAAGCACGAGAGGGTGCCCCTCTCTTCACTCATAAGCATCAAACCGACTTCCGGTCCTGAGACGACCATGCGCTACAACCTGTATCGTTCCGCCCGGATTGATGCTATGGCGAAACCCGGCTATAGTTCCGCCCAGGCCATGAAGGCCCTTGAGGAGGTGTTTCATGAAACGATGCCTCGGGAAATGGGGTTCGACTATTCAGGCATGAGCTTCCAGGAGAAGAAAGCGCAAGAAGGCGTACCCGCATGGGCGATCTTTGCCTTCTCTTTATTCTGCGTCTTTCTTCTACTTGCCGCCCAGTACGAGAGCTGGTCCCTTCCGTTAAGCGTCCTCGTCACCACACCCGTAGCGGTCTTCGGCGCCCTCTGTGCCATTTGGTTACGCGGACAGACAAATAATGTCTACGCCCAGATAGGTCTGATTGTTCTCATCGGCCTCACCGCAAAGAACGCCATCCTTATCGTCGAATTCGCGAAGAGGGCAAATGAGCGAGGCGTGCCACTGGTAGAGGCTGCCCTTGAAGGCGCACGATTGAGGTTGAGGCCCATTCTGATGACGTCCTTTGCTTTTATCCTGGGCGTCGCGCCCCTCGCCATCTCAACAGGCGCAGGTGCCAGGGGCAGGCAGATTATAGGAACGATTGTTGCCGGCGGGACGATTGCCGCTTCAGTCATTGCCATATTCCTCATCCCGGCTGCATTCTATGTAGTCAGCAGGCTGTCAAAGGGCAAGAAAGAGGGCAAAAATAGGGCCGAAGCCCTGGAGGACGACAATGCGTAACACATATCTTCTTTTCCTCCTATTCATCTTTATCGTTCTTGTATCGGGTTGTGCAGTGGGCCCCGATTATCACCGCCCGTCCATAGACACTCCGGCCCCATGGCGATATGAAGAACTCCAGGCGAAAACCATGGCGAATACCGCATGGTGGGAGCAGTTTGACGACCCGGTGCTGAATGATCTGATACTTGTTGCCCTTAAGGAGAACAAAGACATCCTGATCGCAGCGGCGAGGATCGAGGAGTTCATGGGACGGTACAGGGTAACTCGGTCAGAGGCCTTTCCCCAGGTTGGGGGCGCGGCCTCCGGCTCCCGTACCCGGGTTTCAGATAACATCAACGAGTATCTGCCGTCAATTTATGACAACCCTTATAGTGATTATCTGGTTACAGGAAATGCGAGCTGGGAGATTGACCTTTGGGGAAAGATCAGGCGGGCAAACGAGGCGGCACGTGCAAATCTGTTGAGCACGGAAGAGGACAGAAGGACGGTCATCATGTCACTTGTTTGCGCTGTTGCGGATGCCTATATCGATCTGCGTGATCTTGACCGGGAGCTTGAAATCGCAGAAGGTACTTTGAAAAGTCGGGAGAATACGCTGCAGTTGTTCCGGATGCGCTTCAACAAGGGGGTCATCTCGGAGCTGGAGTTGCGGCAGGTGCAACTCGAATACGAAATGGCACTGGCAACCGTTCCCGTGATTCAGAAGTTGATCATCCAACAGGAAAATCTTATAAGTGTCCTGCTTGGCCGGAACCCTGGAGCGATTGCCAGAGGAAAGGCGATCGATCAGTTTGTGCTCCCGACAGTGCCCTCCGGGCTTCCTTCGGATTTGCTTGCACAACGGCCCGACATTCGTCAGGCCGAGCAGGACCTCATCTCGGCCAATGCAGAGATCGGTGTGGCCAAGGCAGCATACTTCCCGAGCATTTCCCTGACCGGATCATACGGCGTGGAGAGTAAAGATCTGTCCAATCTTTTTAAAGGCCCGGCTCACATGTGGAGCTTAGGGGTACCCATTAACATGCCTATTTTTACTGCAGGCGCTATCAGCGGGCAGGTGAAGGCAGCCGAGGCGATACAGAAGCAATCACTCATCCGCTACCAACAAGTGATCCAGCAGGCTTTTAAGGAAGTGAACAACGCACTGGTCGATCAGAGCAAAACAAGGGAACAGCTCCAGGCTCAAAAGCAGCAGGAGGATACGGCCCGCGCTTATGTAAGGCTTGCAAGACTTAAGTATGAGAACGGTTATGTGAGTTATCTCGAAGTGCTCGATGCTGAACGCAGCATGTTCAACGTACAGCTCTCATACGTGCGAACGCAGGCCGACCTTTTTCGGGCCCTTGTGAACCTCTACAAGTCGATGGGAGGGGGTTGGGTGGTGAAGGCAGAGGGCCTGACAAAGGAGTAGTTTGATTGCAGGGAGGATCCTATGTGTTTTATTACATTTTCCAGGAAGATGGGCACAAAAGGAACAGAAATTGCGAAGTTGGTGGCAAAAGAACTGCAGTATAACTTCTATGATACAGAAGATATCGAGAAAAAAGCCGAAGAGATGGGAATTCTTGATGACATCAGAGAGGTAAACGATAAGGCTCCACCTCCGTTGAAGAGGTTTTTTTCATACCGGCCTGAGATTTGCCTCGACCGCCTGTATGTCGTCATTTATGAAATCGCGCGCCTGGGGAACGCAGTAATTCTCGGTCGGGGAGGCAATATGCTTTTCCGGTCTATCCCACATGCGCTTCATATCCGAGTGATCGCATCGCAGGAAAAACGTGTCCAGAATCTTGCAGAGAAGGGTTATAAGAGGGAGATGGCCGTTACGGTCATGGAGAAGAGTGATCACGAGAGAGAAAGTTTTATCAGGTTTGCCTTCCATCGGGATTGGGATAATCCTGCGTTGTACGATATTGTTCTCAATATGGACAATCTTACGGTCAATGTTGCAGTTGATATGATCTTGTGCGCAGCACGCGCGAAAGAAGCTCAGGGCCACTCCGGTGATTTCACAAACTCTCTGGACATGATGGAACTTGCGGCAAGAGTGAGGACAGCCCTTGCGGAAGTCGGTTTTTCATCAAGTTATATTTCCGCTTTTGTTGATGCGCCGGGAAAGGTCCGGTTAACAGGGGTTGTTCAAGTTCCCTGGGAAAAATCGTCCGCGGAGCGGACTGTGATAGCAGTAAAAGGCGTTGAATCCGTGGAAAACAAGATTGAGATAGCCGGCATATAGGATTCTATCAATCAATTTTTTAGTGACAAGGGGGACTTGCATGGGGAGCCATTCAGACAATGCAAGAGAGAGAATTATTGATGCGGCGGAACAGGTGGTTATTGGAGCAGGTGCCAGACATCTGACGCTTGAAGCCGTGGCATCAAAAGCAGGCATAAGTCGGGGCGGTCTGCTCTACCATTTTCATGACAAAGAAGCTCTGCTCAGTGAGATGCTGCACAGGCGAAAGAAGCATCTAGACGAAAGCAGAATGAAAAGGCGAGCCAAGACTCCGGCAGGTCCAGAGTGTGAGGCCGTCATTTATATACTCTCCGTGCTCGATGAGGATCGCGGCATAGATAGGGATGTTTCGGCTGCCCTTGTTGCCTCAGGTGCGCATGATCCGGAACTCCTTGCGCCGGCCCGCGAAGATTTCCATCAGATTATCGCTGACCTCACCAAGGATGGGCTCAGCTTTGAGCGGGCTGCGGTTATTATGTTGGCAGCTAATGGACTAAGACTTTGGGAAGTGCTGTCTATGTCTCCCTTCAATGCAAAAGAGCGCCGAAGAATTATCAAGGAGTTGCTGGCTCTCGTCAAAGAGGACAAGGGGGCGTGAAGAAGGGTGAACTCAGACCCATCGATAACCCCGACCTTGTATCGCATAGTATCACGATCTCCATGGTGGGCAACTATCTTTCAGTATTTTATATACAGCATGAACGCATCCGGGAAGCGATCCGGTTGCTGTTGGGAACCTTCTTTGCATGCCTGAGTATCACATAACGGGTATCTCCTTGAATATCTCCAGCCTAGCCCTTGATCCTTACGATCTCGTCCACGGGCCTGCGGGTGGTTCTGAATGTGTTTTGCGGGCTGGCAGTATCAATCTGGCCGATTGCTATGCCGATGCACACGGCCAGATTCTCAGGGACACCAAGTTCCTGGCGGACCAAATCGGGATACGATGCCAGCTGGACCGCCACTGCTGTGCCCAACCCGTACTCGCAGGCGATGAGCATGATGCTCTGCGATATTGAGCCCAGGTCGAAAAGGGACCAGGGAGTCAAGGAACGGTCCATGCAGAGGAAGATGACTGAAGGCGCATCGAAAAAGGAAAAGTTGCGCACCATAAGGGAGCGCATGTCCTTCTGGTCATCACGATCAAGCCCCAGGAAATCTGAGCGGTCATTCCTCAATTTTTCGTATCGTTCCTTGAGAGCCGGAGGCCAGTCCTTCGGAAGCGGCCTGGAGATGTCAGGGTTTACTGGCACATCATGAGCGAATCTCTCAGAATAGGCTTTTCGCAGCCTATCAGCTGACTTGCCGCTGGCCACGAATATCTCCCAGGGCTGTGTGTTCCCCCAAGAAGGGGCCTTAAGCGCAGCCTCCATGATCGTAAGTATTGTATCTTTGTCCACAGGCTCAGAGGTAAAAGCACGGCATGTAAAGCGCGATTTCATGGCATCTATTACGTTCATATATCCCTCCCGAAGCTTTTCATTTATTATAATGAGATAAAAAATAAAATCAGCTGTAATTTGCCGATAGCTCTATCCGTTTCATACTGCAATGGAGTGGTTATATACCTTCGGGATACAAGAACCTTTATACATACCACTTTTTGCCTCTGCCTGGATCTCTACTCCTAGGAATAGGGCATAAAGAGTACAGATATTGAAACATAATCTTTACTCGTCGATGAACGAGATGAAGTAACGATTACTATAAGAACTTCATGGTCTAAATGATACCGATCGTTATATGTGGACTTTTGAATAATCCGGATCTATTTGTAGATATCAACATGAGATCATCAGCTTTCCCATAGAACGGTCATGTCTCATCCTTTCACCCGTTCATTCAAAACCAAGCTACGTCAGTGAGTGGGTTAATGCCGGGATAAAACCGCCACCCTGCGTAAGACTAAAGGCTAAACCACGGCCTCCTGCAGCGACTTATTTGTCAATATCAAATCGGTTGTTGCCCAAAAAGCAATATGCCATGAAATAGTGGCCATTTACAAGCATATCAATTTTCAACATATTGATAATGCATATGATATTTAGCAACAATAAAATTCGCAACCAGGATTTAAGCAACAGCCCGCAAAGATCTGACCCCAAGCTCCCTCTATCTCAGTTTACTGTTGCTGTTTACTTTTTTGTCTCTTTTCCTTTAGGGCAACGTGTCGTCCATGTTGTAACCTTAATCACCGAAAGATTCGTTGAGTTTGTATCTGGAACAGGAGCAGGTACAACATTTCTTGAATTATCAGGATGCTGGGGAATCATTTTCCCTCCTTTCGTATCTGGTTGGTTTTACAATATTATCGTAAAACCCAGTACTAAATAACTTCCATTCTGCTTCTTCGAGTTTAACTTCTTGTTTAATTATATCTCTAATTCTTCTCCTACTATAGTAGGTGCCGTGACCAAATCCCTTGCACTTTTGCTTAAAAAAATCTACTGTGTTGTCATCTTGAAACAGCAGTGAGACAAATGGTGCAGCTTCACAAATGTATGGCTTTACCTTATGTATCATACAGCTGTTTTCTTCGTAAAAAATGCATCTTTTTTTGGATACCTTTAAGTATAAAACCGGAATATCCATCGTTTCACCATCATTAATAATCTTGTGCAATTTTAACTCACAAAAGCATTTAATAAAATCCTTCGGTGCACACCCTTTCATGTGAGCTATATTTTCGACATCACTATAATACAACGGGACGCCTCTAGGCATTTGAGTACAACATCTGCCACATCGAACACAGCAAAATTTAAAGGGAAAAAGTTTATCTTTAATTTCGTTTAACAATGACTATCCTCATATAATATTTAAGGGATGGAACAGGGTCTTTTATTGTCCAATTTATCCTGCTTCCATCTGAGGAAAACTCGGGTTCGTCAATTTTTGCCTCTACGTCTATTCCCATACTATCTCTTACCAAATAACCCTTATTAATAAAACGATATCCTTCGGGCGCATTAACCTCAGATGTTAGAGTCTCGACAGGAAAAGGGGACGACATGCCAGCAAAAGAACCCTGTTCAGTGAAAGCGTCTCTTTCTGTATCCTTTGTTTCGAATACTTGTCCAAAATGAAATGACTTCCCTGGGACAATTGCAGGTTCTATTTTAAATTGCCAAGTAAATAAAGTGACTTTTTTTTCGGTACCATCGATGTCTCTTCTGATAATCTTGTCTTCCGCACAGAAGACTCTCTGCAAATTATATTTGCCTTCATCATTACCATAAGCTATGGGGCGGAGTTCGAATGATTTTATGTTCCATCCAAACCAGTAGCCTTGTTGTGGGGGTAAAATTGATAAATTTGTATTTGAAACGTTTATTATAATGCTGTCAATCTCACCCTTAAAACTGAAATCTTTAAAATAAAAATGCTTCCAGATAATTTTATCATATTTAATACCATATGCTGCATATGGTTTGGGCTGCTCTGTTTGAGTTCGTTGAGGAGATATTGGATGGATCACTGGATAGATGGCAAGAGTAAAAGAAAGTATCACTATTATAAACATAGCTCCAAAAACTATCAAACGTACGGGCCATGACTCTGTGCTGAAAAAATAAAATGCTAAAAAAGCGAGAACCAGAATTGCTAAGGCAAATATCCCTAGCGGACTTTTTGCTGCCTCCGTGATAATACCCACTGGATCTCCAAAAAATGTCTTAAACATGGTTGTAATTCATCTTCCTTTTTTAGTTTATCTGGTGTCTTAAAGGGAATCATTGATGAGATGTCATGACACTAAGATTTAAATATCATATATACATGAATTATTCCATTTTGCAATGACTCTATAATCATTGGGATGACTAGAGATTATGTTTTATTCGCAATGCTTTGCCAACCTTGATCGAGGGTTTCGTAAGAAGATCTCTACTGGAGTAGTAAAGCACCGTAGTATAGATTTCTATAGAGGCAGTCGAAAAACCCTTTTAGGCAGAAGATTTTTTCCATCTAACTGATACTTTTTCAAATCATCATTACGTTTTTTTAGATTTCTGCTTTCTTCAGGTCATACGATCATGGCAATGAACCTTTGTTAAAAGAATCACCCCCCCTTTTTTTATTTCATGCAAAGCCATAGTTTGCGATCTTCTCTATATTGTGAACCATACAATACAAGAGCCATTGAATGTTGACCTTGATCTTTCCTCTCAGGGTAAACCGATCCAGTCGTTTGTTGGTGCGGATATTGCCGAATACCGGCTCTACGATTGCCATACGTTGGGGGTAAATCTTACGCCCTTTCTCACTCTCGATCTTCTCTATCATGAGCTTGGTGAGGTTGATCCCATCAGGACCGATAGGGACCATCAGGTTCTTTGGCCCTCGGGCTTTTCCATAAAGACATTTCTCTCTCAGCCCACAACCGCTGCAATCGTGTTCTTGTGCTCTATATGTGCGATATACGTTCCCCGTATATGCACTTTGCTTCACCCTAAGACGCAGTATCTTCCCATTGGGACAGACATAATGATCCTCTTCCTCATTATAGAGGAAGTCCCCAAGAGCATAGTGGGTCCTGGTCATACGACCTTGCCG
>Ga0208456_1000985_pt1 | contig 12608 bp, 18 predicted proteins | sample June2015DPH_4_10_2_FD_184691 | JGI IMG/M metagenome (GOLD analysis project Ga0208456, IMG submission 184691) | Peatland microbial communities from SPRUCE experiment site at the Marcell Experimental Forest, Minnesota, USA - June2015DPH_4_100... | ecosystem: Environmental > Terrestrial > Soil >... | reverse complement strand
CTGCATTGGCCGCATCTTCGGGCTTTCGGCCGCCTGTTATAACCAGTTTGCCGGTACCAAACAAAAGAACCACCACTTTGGGATCCGATAATCGGTAGACGAGGCCGGGAAACTGTTCCGGCTCGTACTCAATGTTCTCAAGCCCGAGACCGACGGCAATTGCATGTAGATTCAAAGCTGAGTGAAGGTCTGCGGAAGCGACGATGTTTTGCACCTTGATCTCAGGAGTTCCCTTGATGTCAATTCCGATATTTCTGAGGCTTTGAAATACGTTTTCCAAGCCCCTGTACACGTCATCGATGCTCTTTGCGCCAGTGCAAACGATTTTTCCGGATCGAAAGATGAGTGCAGCGGTCTTCGGATCTTTGGTGCGGTAGACAAGGCCAGGAAACCGTTTAGGATCGTAATCTGCGCCCTCTAAAGCAAGCGTTGCGTGCTTGAGGTTTATTTCTTGTCCAATGCCGGTGGATGCAACCACATTTACAATTTCAATAGTGTCCCGCGGTTCAACCATACGCTTCCCCCTTCCCTGTTGGTTTACTAAGGCTTAAGCTGGAGGGCGTGGAGAACCGAGACGCGTAGCTCAGATATGTGATGCCTCAACAGGTAATCGAAATCCCCTCGCGCAATAATTAAATAATTAGAACATCTAATTATTAGAAGAAGCAATTAATATGACCGTAGAAGAAGAATCCGCTCGTAAGCTGCTTGAAGTTGTTCCAATTATTATGCAAGCTATACGATCTGAGATGCGTAGTCGACGGTCACTAGACTTGACCGTCCCGCAGTTCCGCGCATTGGCTTTTGTGAACCGCAATGAAGGCTCTTCACTTTGGGAGGTGGCACGTCACATGGGACTGACTCCCCCTTCCACCTCTAGGCTTGTGGATGGCCTCATCGCGCGCGGTTTGATGGCACGGAACGATCATCCCGCTGACAGACGACGTGTAAGGCTCACCGTCACAGGTCAGGGACTAACGATTTTAGAGGCCTCTACCGAAGGAACTGCGTCATATCTAGCAGACAAACTAAGCGGTGTGGATGCTGATAATATAGAAGTCATTGACAAAGCCGTGGAAACGCTGCGAGCTGTCTTCGCGCCAGCACATGAATTAGAGAGGTGACGTAAGACTATGGCTATCCTAACAACAGAGGATCTCACTCGTAGGGTTGAAGCTCTGAAAGCCGTCAATTCCCTGAGCGCACCCCCCGACTTCACGCTCGACAGCGACAGGAAGCCGATTCTCGTAGTACGTAATCTAAGCAAAGGGTTCGGCCATGTTACGGCAGTAGATGCCATCAACTTTGAGGTGTTTGAGGGCGAGATCTTCGGGCTAGTCGGCTTAAACGGAGCGGGGAAGACAACAACGATGTTAATTTTATCGTCTCTTCTAAATCCTGATTCCGGCAGCGCTACCGTATGCGGATATGACGTCGTGAAGGAGAAGGACGGCGTGCGGCGTTCTATCGGGTTCGTGTTCGAGGAGGAGGCTGTTGACATCTACCTTACGGGCAAGCAGAACCTGGATTTTGCGGCGCGCATGTACAGTCTCGCAAGACAAGAGAGGGAGAAGATGGTGGCTGATGTCTTAAAGACTGTTGGATTGGAACAGCATGCGAATACGAAAGTGAAGGATTATTCCGGAGGGATGCTGCGAAGGCTGGAGATAGCGAGAGGAATGCTGACCTCTCCTAAGGTTCTCCTTTTAGACGAGCCGACGATAGGGCTGGACGTGCAGACACGAAGATACGTCTGGGATTACCTCCGACGAGTGAATAAGGAGATGGGGGTAACTGCTCTTTTGGCTACGTCATACCTTGAAGAAGCCGATTATCTCTGTAACAGAATAGCAATTTTGCACGAAGGCAAGATAGTAGCGTCAAATACCCCTGAGGCGCTAAAAGACTCCTTCGGTGAGAATCTGATAACGCTTAAGTTATCAAAGGGCTCGCAGGAAGATTTCGCACGGCAGCTGCGGGAGATGACCTGGGCAAATAGCGTTGAAACTCAAAGCCAAGGCACATTAGTCCTGAGCCTTAAGGACAAAAGTATCGGGATACCGGAAATCGTGAGAATGGCCAAAACACACGGATTTAGCATCTCCTCTATAAAATCAAGCACGCCAAGCTTGAATGACGTTTTATTGCATTACGCGAAGAAGAGCGTAGCGGAGCGTGATGAATGACGGAAGACGTAATAGAGGTACACGAGCTTACGAAGAAGTTCGGCGACTTTGTTGCGGTTGACCACATCAACTTCACGGTCAAGAGAGGTGAAATATTCGGGTTCCTCGGTCCAAACGGAGCTGGAAAATCAACGGCCATAAAGATGCTGACAACACTGCTGCATCCAACTTCAGGTTCCGCTGAGATCTGTGGGTACGACGTGGTCAAAGACAGTGACGAAGTCAGAAAGCACATAGGAATTATCTTCCAAGACCGATCCAGCGATGACTATCTAACGGGCAGACAGAACCTTGATTTTCACGCACGAATGTACGGGATGAGCAAGGCGGATAGGGAGAGGAAGATAGAGGAGGTCCTTGATTTGCTTGAGCTGAAAGGAAAAGAGAAGATCAAGCTTCACAATTTGCCAGAAGGCGTTCGTCGTCGATTTGAAGTGGCAAGAGGCTTCATGACTAGCCCAGACGTCGTGTTCCTCGACGAGCCTACCATAGGATTTGATATAAAGGCCAGGATGGATTTATGGAACCAGATAAAGAGGGCAAGGGAGATCGAGGGAGTAACCGTTTCGCTCACTACGCATTTTATAGAGGAGGCGAACTATCTCTGTGATCGCGTGGCTATCATCGACAAGGCAAAGATCATAGCGTTGGATACGCCTCGGAAGCTGAAGGAGGCGGTAGGTTCGGATTTAATCTCACTTCAAATTGCTGACGGAGGGGAGAGAAGGGCTACGTTCATGGAGAAGGTGAAAGAGCTTGATTGGATAAAGCGTGTTGAGGAATACAGCAATTCGATATTGTTAAATGCAGAAAGCGGTGAGGGCAGGGTGGCTGACCTCATAGATTTTGCTGATGCACATGGATTTGTCATCACGTCTATAGATGAGCATGAACCGAGCCTAGAAGACGTCTTTTTGTTCTTCACCGGCAGGACGATACGAGAGGCTGAAGGGGGCTAGATGAGATTGGAACGAAATGTGGGGGGGATGGTACGGTAAAATGGACGTGCAAGAAGTAACTCACAGACCCCTATTTGAGGGCGAGCCAATTTACAGCATGTGGTTGCGGGAACTGATACGATTCTTCGCCATGCGATCGCGAATCCTCGCAACTTTCGCCTCGCCGTTAATCTGGCTTCTTTTTTTAGGTATTCCATTGAGTCAGATCTTCTCAAGTGGAGCAAGCCAGAGTGTGCCCGGGGGGTTGTCCTTCTTCGCGTTCATCGTTCCAGGAATTGTCAGCATGGGCTTGCTATTCGGGGGCACGAATAGCGGTGTCACCGTCCTCTGGGACAAGGAGTTCGGTTTCCTGAAGGAAGTGATGGTCGCTCCTGTACGGCGCACATCGCTCATGATAGGCAGGAGCTTAGGGGCGCTGACGATCGCACTCATTCAGGCTCTGGCCACACTAGGGATTGCTCTTATCCTCGGCACATGGCTTGGTTTTAGAATTATTAGCGTTGCTGGTTTCCTCTTAGCGATAGGCTTCATGATTATTACCTTCTTTGCCTTCGTTGGTTTCGGCCTGACGCTTGGCGCCTTGATCGAGAATACCGAGGGATTCATGACTATTGTGCGCATGATAGAGTTTCCGATGTTTTTCCTGTCTGGTGCCTTACTCCCAATTAGCGTAATTAAGGGCATTCCTGTTCTATATCAGCTACAATTCATCAACCCCCTTACTTATGGCGTTGACGGGGTACGGGGGCTCCTCACCGGGGTATTCCTCCTTCCAGCATGGCTTGATTTGACTGTCATTGTTGCTTTCGCACTGCTATTCCTCTTCCTTGGTGCCTATGCATTTTCTAAGATGGAAGTTGACTAAATGTAAACTAAGCCGCGCTTTAACGTAGCTTTCAATTGTTTGACAAGCTTGACCGCTCCTTGATTATTGTATCTTTTCCGTCAAGAGCTTGATTTTTGCACACGTCAGGAAGGAATAGGAGTGTACTGTTTAGTCACGTAGCCCTAGCGATAGCAGCCCTTTAAAGCCCGTCAAGGTTTTCGATCATTCTCCATAAAGGTTGATGCTCGATCGGGTGCCACCACGCGTTGCTGGCAGCGCCGCAAAAAAAAGAGGCCGAGACAGCTCACAATGAGTCGAGCAACTGCACCAACTGAGCAACGTTCTGCTGCTGGGTGACAAATCGCGGGGGTATGCTTCGTTGAATGAATCCGGATATTCCGAGCAGCTCTTCCATCTCAACTGACAGTGCGTACGTTAGCCGTGCGCTTTTATCGGGTTTCTTCTGGCTAATCAGCCGGGCGTGGTTCAACAATCTGCTGTTTTTACCGCCCACGACGATCACAAGATTCTCGAAGGCGTATCCGCGTTTGACGTGGGCGTTGGACGGATAACGCTGACGATAAGCGGCTCTTTCAGACGCTGACAACCAGTTGAAATCGATCACTTGATCGACAGTGAAATAGCCAACGAGGTAAAGCGCTTCGGGATATTCAGCGTTGTCGTGATTGAACGGTTTTAGCCCTGCATAAAAAACGAGCAGATCCCCTTCACCCAACACGAGGAGATATCTCCTTTTTACTGAAGGGTCACCATACGTGCACGTTTCGAACTCAGGATCATCATGCATCGGCACGTGCCTTAGCACTGGTGGCACATACGTTGAAAGCAGTTTTCCTTTCCTTCCGAGTCTTTCGCCGTACGTAGCGGCCGTGCACGATCGATACGTCTCCGGAATGGGTACGAATTCGAACGAACCGTCGTCAAAAATTGGCCCATAGGTTCCGCCGTTTCCCTTGTCGATGCCGACCCGGAGTAATAACGCTTTCATAGTTATGGGTCTCACAAGTTTAAGTTCGAAGCAGATGATGGCAAGCAGTAAGGCGCCTCTTGCACACATCGGCAATGTCGGCGACGTGACCGACGGCCGTCATTTTTGCTCGGCTCTTTTTATGGCTATGCGCTCTATCACGTTCTCGTACGCGTCTTGAAGCCCGCGGCGAGTCATAGGACTGTCATAACCGGTTGGGTCCTCAACATTTGTCTTGTCCTCAAGTTTTTCGATCTCCTTCTTGCAGAAGGCTATAACATCCTCTAATATCTCTTCGCAATTCATTTTCACTTTTCCCCCAGATCGAATCCGTTGGGTGGAAGAAGACGGGCTGTTTGTATTCGGAGCCTCAGCGAACTCAGCATCACGGTAATCACGCGCGCTCCAAAGAACGACGTGGATTATTTGATAGGCACCTTGACTCCCTCAAGCCGTTCCGCGAGCGGTATGGTCACTTTAAGAAGGCCATTTTTAAACGTGGCCGTTGCCCCTTCCGGATTGATAGTATGGGAGAGTGCCCAGCAGCCGGCATATTCGATATCGCCTCTAGGTGCCGTGAGACAAAACCCGTTCTCCCCGGCTTCGACTTTGATGTCCTTCTTATCTACACCGGAAAGTTCCACCGAAATGATATAGGTTTTCGCATCGTGATAAAAAAATGCATTCGGTGCGACAAAGATGCGTTCTTTTTCAGCCAATGATATCACCGCATAGAATGCTGCTTGAATGATTAAGTAGCTTTGCCGGGCCTAACACGATAGAATCTGATTTTGCAGGAGGTGAACCGCTCTTCTTATTTTTTTTGCGTGTCGTTCTACTACACCAATAACCATAGGATTTGGCGGCAACTCAAAAAAGAAGGACTTTATGAGCTTAGATCGTTAAAATGAAACGCCTCCTGCGTCAATGCAAGCCCCGGGGACGAACCGCCGCGCACAATAAAGGTACGAATATTACGCGGCACGATCGCACATTTCAACGATGGATTTTCCACTCAAACATCGGGTGCCGCCGGAAGCGCTCACTTGCTTATTCCTTTGACTTTGGGATCTCATAAAGCCATTTTGCGAGTAAAGAGGTGAGCCACGGTAATACGAAATATGTGAGCAGAGCGACCTGTATCCCTAAAGAAATAAACAACACAAGGGGTTGTGGTAGAAAACTAAGAGCGGGACTAAGGAAAGGTGTCATAATCTCAGCCAATACGAAGATGCTAGCGGTTAGAAGAAGTACCATCTTCCAGCGTGAAGGAGACGTGGGATGCCGCGGAGTAAACCACAGAGATAGTCCCGCGGATCTGCGGATGTCGGCTGGCATCTCGCTCATCGCGTCGGCACGGTCAATCAAGGCTTTGCCGGCTGCAGAGTTTTCCCATCGTATCATGCTTTCGTAGCTATCAAACCGGACAATGGTCACGAAATCCCTGTCACTGCTGCCTTCCGGGCGCAAAAAGGTTGAGCCAAGATAACCTGCGTATGCTGCGGCATCGGCCGATATCTCTTTTTCCAACGCTTCATAAGCCTGTCCAAAGCCCGGTTTGATTCTGCGTCGGATCATGACCGTGACGGGGCCGGACTCTGAACCCCTATCATTTCTTGCCGCTTCAGTCATAGGAGTTTACGTGTGTCAACGAGTGTTTTTGCCCTCTAGTGGATGCGCCCATATAAGCGTGCTGTTATGGCCTCCACGTACCGCCGGCTCCGGGCCGCGCGTGCAGAACCACCCCCTATGCGATGGTTATTCGTGAATATCCTCCCACGTCTCTCTGACGCATTCAAGCTCTTCCTCTTTGCGTTTCTCGTGTTCATCGATCAGCCGGTTCATGAGCTCATCAGCCGTCTCGTTCCTGCGCGCTATGCGTTCAAGCCGCTCGCGTGTTCGTTTTGTCACTTTGATCGTGACCGCCTCTTCTAGTCCTGTCGGTGCCATGGTTTCGTCCCTCCTTGCATGACGCTAGGCACGATAAAAATCGTTGTTGTTTGAAAGGCCAGTATGTGACACAATTATGCTGTCACGTTTTTCCACAAAATCGCTGCTATACAGTTTTACACGAAATTGCTGCCTCACGCGGCCTTAAAAAAATACTCTGCGTAGGTTCGGTCGGAGATGAACGTTATGGCAGCAAATACAACGGTCAGAGAGCTCAACAATTACCGCTATGGTCTCCATCTGGCGAAACAGCTCTGGTATCGTGGTGGCATAAAAAAGGCAATTATTGTGGTCGTACTTGCCATGATCGCATCGTTATCGGTAGCCGGGTGCATCTCGGCAACAGATAACACGCGTGCATCTGCCGCAGCGACGGCACAGTTAAGCCGTTACCGCATCACAGAGTATTCTCTCCCCCATCTGCCACTTGTAACAGAGGGACGCCTGAAGATCCGGCGGCGGCGCATCCGCGAAATTGTTTTTTCAGCCAGCGCGTTTGAGTTTAAGTTGAGCGAATTTAGCGCAATTGTTTGCCATCACGAAACGTGATGCTTGCAACAGAGTGTGCGCATTTGCGAGATATATTCTGTTGAAATCGAAAAAAGAAATAATGAGATAGGAGCTAAGGAGAGGTTAAACGAAACACGCTACGCTGTGCCGGTCTTGCTTATGACGCAACTCGGCGAAGGGTCGAGCGACTATACTCTAAAAGGCTCGTTTGCTTCGGTTACCCATTCGTTTTTTGCGCTAAGCCACCCTAGGCCTTTATACAACGCGCGTTGATGTTCCGGCATAGAGGGGCGTGGGTCCGGCTGTGGTAGCACTTCGGCGCCTGCGTTTATAAGCGTGTGCAAGTGTCGCTTTATACGGTTCAACTCGGCCGTATTATCTCGCAAGTCAGTTAGCGTCTCTTTTAATTCCTCGTCGCTACGTGGCTCCGCTACTAGCGCTTTTATCGCCTTGTTCGCTATCAGCGCCTTTACCTTGTTCGCTATCAGCGCCTTTATCGCCTTGTTCAGTCGCTCGTGCCCTTTTACCTGTTCTATCGTTTCGTCGAGCGTTAAATATCGCTCATCTACGCGTCGGTAATAGTGCAGAAAATCCCAATCAAGTATCATAACCGTCATTTATGCCACCCCTTCACTCTCGCCTTTTATGCTTCTCGCAACCTTGTCAAACTCATCTCCGATCTCGTACTCTTTCCAAAGAAAAAGCGCCTACTGATGTGTCACGGGCACTTAACGTTTAACCTCAGCACAAGCGCGATAGGCGATGAGGATCGGATGAACGGCGGGTAAGCCCAGCACAAAAAAGAACAGGGGATAATCACGGACATGCCGAACTCAGCTGTGGCATGCTTTGGTTGTTGAATGGTAGAAACGGTGCGAGAGTAGATAAGGCTTCTCTATTCTTCCTTCTTTTTTTTGCAGCCGCCCGCGCATTATCGCCTGCTAGTCAGAAATTGCGACGCGGCCTCTCAATAGTGAAAAAGCGCCCTTCTCGTGCCCTCAATCCCGTTGTTGCAACAGTTCTATCCCAACGCGTTGTTGAAAGGAATGCCCACCGGCTTATTCCCAGCGTCGGCTGAAGCAGTATACGTCTCTAATCATTTGATACCTCGCCTTTTTTATCCTCATCGCGCCTAATCGTCGCGCGTATCGTTTTACCAGGATGCCATGCTGAATCCGCATCAATGTCTACACGCAATTGATGACAGCGGCAAAAATCAACAATCTCGCATAAATCCTCAAACGATGCGCCGTACGGTTCCGTTGTTATCACATACTCGCCGTCGGGATGCTTGTGCGTGGTCGAGTGGTCGAATATGCCGAGAATATTGCCCACGTCGTCCGCGTCTACTTCATCTTTGCGCCCTGGTATCCGCACGCGGCGCTTATGCAGTAGTTTACCGAGTTGAGCGCCGTTCGGGAATTTACCGCCAGGGTTCCGTTTTACGCTCATAACTTCGGCATATGCGTCTTCTAAGTCGTCGAGTTCTTCAAGCGTTTGAACCGCCTCAATATACCCTGGCGAGGGATTAGGATTATATTGCGTTCTGCGCTCGCGTTTAATATCTTCGGACTTCATATTTTCATACCTCGTTATCACCTAAAATGAGCGGCGCCCACAAAAAATGCCGATTTGATACCTCCCGAATTTCAGTGATGCCGCTTCAGATTACGCTTCCATTCCTCAAACTCGATTTGTCGTAGCTCCTCTTGCCGTTGCACCTCTTGTCCTCTCGTTCGCTCTCGCTGTTGCTCCGCTTCGATCTCACGAAAATGTCGGTTTGAATCCTCGACATACTTCGCCACAATATTCCAGCATTCTCCTTGTCTTTTTATTGCTGCGACGTTTTTCCTGCACTTGTAGATAGCTCTGTCAGCAACGATCTTTGCTTCTTTATAACCGACTCTCGATAAGAAGTAACGCGTCCATTCTTCCGGCGGCTTGTCAGAGAGAATATATGGCACTTCCACCATATTGTCCGCGCCGGCAATCAACTCCACGCCGTCCGCATCAAAATCCAGGATCCTTATGTCTGTGAACGTCATACGTGTTTCCTCGCTCATTTTTCACCGATCCAATGGGTCCATTCGATTAAAGAGCGTTTTTTGTCCTTGTGCGTCTCATTTGGCACCACGCCCGATATATGTGTCTGCAAAAGCAGCTCGAATCGAAACCGAGCAACTATAGGCTTCGCATAATACAATTGAGAAAAGGGGGTATAAATGGGAGGTATTGACTTTGATGCGATTAATGAGGCTTTCTTGGCGTTTAGCTGCGTTCCCCCTGATTTTGCTTATGCTGTTGAGGTCCCTGCCTTCCGGCATTCAAGCGGCAGCATATCCTTCGATCGCCTTAAACGATCACAAATCTTGAGCTTTTGCGCTTATTCGCGCGTACAGCGCGATAACTTAAACTATCATAACTGCACAAGCAGAAATGGCGTTACGCTGAATCGTAAAGCAGGTGACCAAATTGAAGTTCAATGTAGATATTGCGACCTTAGTGACGCAAACTGTTGACTTGTCCACTTTTTTAAAGGCAGCGATTGCAGGAGGTCTGGTAGAAACGCTCAAAGGGCAAAGCCCGTTGACGATCTTCGCTCCTGATAATGAAGCATTCAGTAACGTTCCAGCTGGCACACTCGACAGCTTGCTCAATAACAAGGAACAGCTGACTGGCGTTCTTACGTATCACGTGGTGGCCGGGAAGCACTTTGCAGCTGATTTAGCCAAGCAGGAGACTCTCCTTACTGTTCAAGGTGGTATGCTCGAGGTTCACGAACATCATTGGCTGCGGCACGGGATCACGATAAACGATGCTGTGGTAAAAGATGCCAACCTTGAGTGCACGAACGGCGTCATTCACATCATTGACACGGTGTTAATGCCGAAGTAGCGACAAGGATTCGAGTTGGTTTCGCGCGAAGAAAAAGATAAAGTGCTCCAAAAATACTGGAACATCCCTGACAGGCAAATCGAGACGTCGGCCGTGCCTTAGCGCAGAGGGGTACAGATCGCCAGGCGAGCGGCGCGACAAATACCCCGCTGCGATCTAATGAAAACCTTTGTACACTTTGCCAAAGTCTGTGCCAGCAATCGTCTTATTGCGATAGAATAAGCTCTTTTCTCGAACGGCGCTCTGCAATTGTGCATTCGAAATGCCATTTTGCAGCGCTAAGTAAGCTTCCATGAACGCTGCGAGGTCATCGGCTGCTTTGACCAGCTCTCCGTCAACCGGATTGTATCGGTCTTGGTTGAACGATGCGGTTATCTCGTCGGAGGTCGTGTTCTGCAGTTTCCCCTCGATCGTCACTTTGGAGGCGAACTCGTCCTCGGTAAACATGCGCATCTCGGGCTGCCACGCCTCCGGGATAAGCCTCGGCCGGTAAACCCGCCGTTGCATCTCGTCCCGTTCAAACTCCTTCACGAAGCGGTCGACGCCGGTGGCGGCCCTCTTGACGGGGCTGATGATGTCCTTGGTGAGCACCTCAGGCAAATCGTGGAAGAGGCCGGCGAAGTAGTTATTGGCGCGCCGTTTGGAGCAGGCGTCAATCTCAAGGGAAAACAGGTATGATAGGATGGCAACGATGAGCATGTGGCCAAGTACCGAGGTCCGCGGAACCCGGTACAGCTGCCCCCATCGCACCTGGAACCGAAGCCGCCCGCACAAGTCCACGAAGCTGCGGTAGGTCGGAAACAGGGCGAGCTTCTGCAGCCCTTCCACGTCAGAGAGTGCCTCCTGCCGCCGCTGCAGGCCGCGCTGGATCTCGTCGATCTCGTAGTCGTTCCAGTTCTCGTGTTTGATGATGTCAAACTCCCACTTGGTTGCGTAGAAGTGGGCGGCGTCGAGGATCTTTCGGTTGATGGAGTCCTGCGGATGGAAAAGATAGGCCTCGAACCGTTCGTCCAAGCCATCTAAGTCGACGATGAGGGGCGCAAACCGGGTATAGACCTCTTTTTTCAGCTCTGTGAATGTCTCATCGCTGGCTTTGATCCGCTCGAAGACCTGTGGCTTAATGTCCGTGAGGGTGAGGCGCTCGAAGTACTCGAAAAGCCCGCCCTCGATGACTTCGGTCCAGCTGAAGCCGCCATCTTGTTCGGCGAACTTGCCGAGCACATAGGCGATGGTCATCTTGTGTCCCTGTTTGTCCAGCTCGGTCAAGGGGACGGGACACAGTTTGTCGTTCCAGCGGCGCATTTCGGCCGCTTGGAATAGTTCGATGAGGAGGTCTTTTTCCACCATGTTGTTTGTCTCAAACTGGTTTTAGGAGCTGTCTGCCTGTTTAAGCACCTCAGAAGGCATCTATTCGCGTTGTGTATCTGGGCCTGATGGGTCAGGAGTTGCCGTGCGGTCGCTCTCTCTGATGGGCGGGTTCACAAACATGATTCACATAATTGGACTCTGCCTTTCTATTTATGCAAACCAGAGCCAAGTAAGTAGCCGCGGCACAACCCAAACAATTCGACCGCTCCGTTGTTCTTAACTGAAAGGAATTGCCCTTTTTCACGTCTGTCTTTACTCTGCTGCTTGCTGCGCGCGTCTGCCAGTGTGTCTCTGGACTTACTGCACAGCGCGTCACCGCCGCGCTTATTAAAAATAGGAGCTCTTGCGGCAGTGTGTACAGAAGTTTGGCATATATAAGGTTTTGTTGGGAATAATAAAAATGTGGCTCACACTAAGACATCACATCAGGATGTCATCTGTTGAACCGTCTATGACATCGCCTTTACACGGCGAAAATCAAGCGTTCAAATCGCTTCGAGCCCATCGTTTATTTTTCCAATCAGAGGCCCTAATCGTGGCGGATGATGAGCACGACGAGGATGAGAAGTTGCACAACTCCAGTGACACACCTGATACAGACGACGACCAACCAGAAGAACAGACGAGAGAGTTTACCTACGTAGTTGATGTTGGCGACTTCTCCCCGATATATTAGCGTAGAGAGGAGGACGGCGAGTTGCATAGTTATGAATTCCTTCCCGAAGAGCTCATCTATCCAGATGGATTTTTTTCAGAAGAGGAGCTGCAGAAAGCGGCGAAGATGAAGAGGATAGGGGCCGACCTCGACATTGTCAAAGTAGTACAGACGCCAGAAGAAGCAAAAACCTCTTCACGACCCCTATAGCGCCCGCAGCTCTTGTATCAGATTCAGCACCTGCGTATAGAGCCGATCCTGCACTGCGCAC
>Ga0208456_1000979_pt1 | contig 12690 bp, 9 predicted proteins | sample June2015DPH_4_10_2_FD_184691 | JGI IMG/M metagenome (GOLD analysis project Ga0208456, IMG submission 184691) | Peatland microbial communities from SPRUCE experiment site at the Marcell Experimental Forest, Minnesota, USA - June2015DPH_4_100... | ecosystem: Environmental > Terrestrial > Soil >... | reverse complement strand
GCCTCGACACCGCCAGCAATGGGTATGGGGAATCTTAAATAACGTGGGAGTGGCTGGTTGCTGTTTGAACCGCCAGACACCCACCCCCTCCGAGGGAGACCTCGGATAAAGCAATCACCGTCCATGTGTCGGCGGACCGCGGGCCTACCTCTTGCGGCGGTCCCGACGAGCCTTGCGCTTCTTGCTGCCGATCTTGCGGCGGCGCCGTGGCTTGGCCATGCGTCAACTCCTTTCGATGCTTCAGTACCTTATCGGCCCTGCGCCGTCCCGTCCAGCGGGAATCGGTTGCCGCGGCGACTTTGGCACATCGCTTGCCTAACATCGCCATAGAGCGAATCAGCCGTTTTTTGCTGCGAGGATGTGCCCAATGATTAAGCTCAACGCGGGAAACGTGCTTCTCAAACCGTCACATCGCAAACAACTCTTGGCTTGGCTGCGACGGGCCGTGCGCCTGGGCAGACGCCTGGGCCATTACGCGATCCGGATCGATCTGCAACGCAGCGGACGTCTGATCCAGATGACCGCCGGCGTCAGCACCGACCACGGCGTGGCGGCGTTCCGGGCGCGCGAGCACGATTGGCGCGATGCCGCCCACGACATCATTCGCCGCCTCACGACGCACTTGCACGATGTGATGCTTCACAACATGCCCGCCCGCCTGGCGCACTAGGGGCTGGCGCAGCAGCTTGGCGAGTGAGCGCCGTCGGCGTTGTACAGAGAGGGGCGGTTGTGTCATCATAGACGCCCGAAGCGAATCACCGCTTCGCGCATGGTGCAGCCCGCCGCCCAACCGCCGAACCAAACCCCCGTTCCCCTCCCCGTCGCCGCGCCAGCCGCAAGCCGCTATTGGCTTTTGGCGGCCTTGGTTCTTGCCGTCGCGGTCTTCCTCCGCCTCTTCGACATCGGCCGGCCCAGCCTGTGGATGGACGAGCTCTGGTCCATTGAGGTCTCCATGGGCCACGGCTCGGTGCACGCGCTGTTGCCCGTCGGCGCCATTCAAGAAAAGCAAATCGAGCTGACCAACCTCGCGGGTGCGGCGCCGTGGTGGAAAATCTGGTCCAACATGATCGACGTGGCGCACCCGCCGCTCTACCACGTTGTGCTGCGGTGGTGGATGGACCTCTGGGGCACGGGGCCGGTGTCGGCGCGGTCGCTCTCGGCGGTGTTTTCGTTGCTTGCCCTGGGCATTTTCTTGGATATCTGCCGGCTGCTGCACGGATCGGTCGTCGCGCTCTTTGCGGTGGCCGTGATGGGCCTGTCGATCGCGCAACTGGATTTCGCCCAGGAAGCGCGCAGCTACCCGATGCTGATATTCCTTTGCCTGGCCGCGGCCGATTCGCTGCTGCGCATCGAGCGGCGCGGGCCGACCTGGCCTCGATTGGCGCTGTTGGCGTTAGCGCTGGCGGGGGCCGAGCTGACGCACTATTTTGCCGCGCCGGCGATCGGCGTCCTAGGCATCTATGCGATGATTCGTCTGCGCGGCCGTGACCTGCGGCGGACCCTGGGCGCGCTGGTCGCCGCCGCGGTGATCATCCTGGTGGCTTGGGGGCCCTGGTTTTACCGGCAGATTCACACCTTCCCGTCGCTGGCGCCTGATTTCCTGATCGATCACTCGCCTCATCATCTGCGCGACACGCTGGGTCGCCTGTCATTATTGCCGGGGCAATTCTTCTTGGGCGAGATTTTCATGCGGGTGTATCCCGCCGTCGGCATTGCGGTCGGCACTTTCGCCGTGCTGCTTTGGCTGGCGGCCTGTTTTTCCAGACGCCCAGATGCGTTGTTATGGAGCTTGTGGCTGATCGGTATCGTCGGCTCGATGGTCCTGGTGGATGTTCTGCGCCATGCGGTGTTCCTTTACTATTTGCGATACACGATTCTGGCCAGCCCGGCGTTGTACGCGCTGGTGGCGCGATTCTCGTGGCCGTGGACGCAGCGACTAAAGCATTGGCCGGTGGCGGCCGTCCTGGTTGTGCTGGCGACTCTGGTTGTCGTGCGCATTCACCAGGGTGTTCCATCCAAGGGAAATTGGCGGCAATTTGCCCAGATCGTGGATGCGACCGTTCCCCCTGACGCCCTGGTGGTCGTTTACCACGATGATCCATTGGTTGCGCCGGGCCTGTGGTACTTGGCCATGCGTTATTACCTGCCGGATTCGCATCGCCCGTGGCTTCTGCTGCGAGGGCCGGCCGATGCCGAGTTGCTGCGGCAGCTTCAGCGGCGTGATTCGCTTTGGCTGATCTCGCCCGATCCGCCATCGGTGCTACAGAACCTTCTGCCCGGGTGGCAAAGGCAACGCACCCAGCCCACGGCGGTCGGCACGATCTACCCCATGACCCGCACCGCCCATCCATGACCCTGCTGCAATCCCAAACCTCGAGGCATCTTTCATGGCATGCGACGGCCCTGGTGGTGATGCTGGCGGTGGGGGCGTGGGTGCGCTTTCACGACATCGGGGGACCGAGCCTGTGGATGGACGAGATCTGGTCGATCGAGATCGCCAGCGGCCGTGACCATGCGCACGATCAATTACCGACGGGAATCCTGATGACCCGGCAGCGCGATCTGACCAGCCTGGCCGGCTCGCCGCCATGGTGGCGCGTCTGGTCGGCGCGGTCGGACTACACCTATCCGCCGCTGTATCCGCTGCTGTTGCGATGGTGGATGGACCTGTTTGGCAACGGCGCCGCGGCGGTGCGATCGCTGTCGGCCGTGTTCGGCCTCGCGGCGATCGCGGTGATGTTTGACGTCTGCCGATGGCTCCACGGACGGCGAACCGCTTTTCTGGCCGCGGGCATGATGGCGCTGGCCGTGGCGCAGGTCGACGTTGCCCAGGAAGCGCGTAGTTATGCTTTGCTGATTTTGTTGGCGTTGGGATGTTGCGATCTGGTGGTGCGCATCCAGGCGCTGGGCCCCGCGCCGCGGCGGTTGGTGTTATTGGCCATCTTCACGTCAGCCACGTTCTTGACGCACTATCTATCGCTGGGCGTCTTGGCCGTGCTCGTGCTGTATGCATTAGTGAAGCTGCGCGGCTCACAGCGGCGGCGAACGTTGAGCGCCTTTGCCGTGGGGGCCGCCCTGACGGCGCTGCTCTGGGCCGTGCCGTTCTACCATCAGGTTCGCGATTTCCCGACCGGCACGCCGAATTTCCTTCGGGAAGCCGTTCCCTACCACAAGGAATACACGCTGCGGCGGGTCGTCGGCCTGCCCGGCGAATTCCTCTTGGGCGAAATCGACGCCGAACGAATCTTCCGCAGCCCTTCGCCTTCGGACCGTGTGCTGACGGGCATTTTATTGGCCGCCGCCGTCTTCACGCTGGTTCTTCCTTTTTTGCGCTTATTTCACCGGCGCGATTTGCTGATCTGGTCGGCGTGGTTGCTGGGAACGATCGGCGTGGTGGCCGCGGTGGACCTGACTCACGGCACCACCTTGAGCGGGTACATTCGCTACACCATCCTGGCCAGTCCCGCCGTCTACGCTGTGATCGCCAGTTTTCGCTGGCCCGCCAGGCCGCTGCTGCGCGACGGCGTGGCGCTGGTGGTGTTGGCGTGGGTGGCGATCACGGCCGTGCAGCGTCTGCACCAGCCGGCGCCGCCGAAGGAGGATTGGCGCCAGCTTGCCGCCGCGCTGGATGCCAACGCCTCACGCGACGACTTGGTCGTCTATTTCAACGAGGATCCCTGGGTCGCTCCCGGCACGTGGTACATGTGCCTGCGTTACTACCTGCCGGAATCCAACCGTGCGTGGTTGCTGCTGCGCTCCCGGCCCGACGCGGCGCTGCTGCGGCAGCTTCAGTCGCGCGATCACCTGTGGCTGATCGGCCTTTATCCTGCGGCTGACGGGCCTGAACTTCTTCCCGGCTGGCGGCCGGCCGGTCCCGAGCTGCGCACCACCGCGGGGGCGATCTGCCTGATGGTGCCCAGCCGTCGCGGAGGTTGAACCGCCTGTACGGCGGCGAATCGTTGTGCCATCATACGCTACAGACGCATCGCTCGATTCCCATGGCGCATGTGAACACACCGCTGACAACCGACCGCACACGTCCGTGCACATGGCCGCGGTGCTGGGGGCTTTGGCTGGTCCCGCTCCTGTGCATCGCATCATTTTTGCGATTCCACGACATTGGCGGTCCCAGCCTTTGGCGGGACGAAATCTGGTCGATTGAGATTTCCACCGGGCGGGGCTCGCTGCACGATCATCTTCCCGTCGGCATTATTCAGCCAAACCAGATCGACCTCACCGGCCTGCGCGATGCACCGCCCTGGTGGAGAATCGGCTCGACGCTGGCGGGCGTCGCTCATCCGCCCCTGTACCACGTGCTCTTGCGCTGGTGGATGGACTTTTTTGGCAACACCGCGGTTACGGTTCGGGTGCTGTCGGCCGTGTGTTCACTGGCGGCCATCGCCGTCCTGTTCGATGTCTGCCGCCTATTGCACGGACCCAAGGTTGGCCTGCTGGCGGCCGGGATGATGACGCTTGCGCCCACGCAGATCGACTTTGCTCAGGAAGCGCGCAGTTACGCCCTGCTGATCCTCCTGGGTTTGGGGTGCTGCGATGCGCTGGTGCGCATCGAAAGGTACGGTGCGAGCTGGCCGCGGCTGACGGCGGTGGCGCTGCTGCTGCTGGGCACGGCGATGACGCACTATTTCGCGGCGGGGGCGATGCTGGCCCTGGCGATTTATGCACTGTTGCGATGTCGCGGCAGCGCCCGCCGCAAGACCCTGGCCGCTTTTGCCGTCGCCGCCGTCCTGTTCGCCGCCCTCTGGGTCCATCCGCTTTATGTGCAGTTTCATACCCTGCCCGTCAGCGCGCCGCCCTACCTCCGCGAACCCATGCCGCATCACGCGCCGTACACTCTGCTCCGCCTGCTGGCTTTGCCCGGCCAGTTTCTCTTCGGCGAGATGGCCGCCGATTCGATCTACCGCGCCAAAACCGCCGTGGATTGGCTCTTCCGCTTGATTATGCTGGCGATTGCCGCGCTGGCGCTGGTCCTTCCCCCGGTCCTGCTGGCGCGGCGGCGCGACTTGCTCCTGTGGGTGCTTTGGGTCTTCGCCGTCATCGGTCCGGTGTTTTTGCTGGATTTGATCCAGCACAGAACTTTCATGAACTACGTCCGCTACACGATCCTGGCCAGCCCTGCCGTGTACGCTCTGATCGCCGCTTTGGATTGGCCGGCCCGTCCGGCCCTGGGCGCCGCGCCGGTGGCGGCCATCCTTGTTTGCCTTGCCATCCTGGCCACGATCCGCACAAGCGTGCACGTTGCCCCCAGGGAAGACTGGCGCCGACTGGCCGTCAGCCTCGACGCCAACGCCTCTGCCGATGATCTGCTGGTGTTCTACGGCGACGACCCGTGGCAATCTCCCGGCACTTGGTACATGGGCTTCAAGTACTACGCGCCCGATTCCAATCGCCCCTGGCTGATACTGGATCACCCGGCTGATCCGCCGCTTCTGAGCCGGCTTCAAGCGCGCCACACGCTGTGGCTGATCGGGCTTTACCCCGCCACGGAGGGGCCTGAGCTTCTTCCCGGCTGGCAAACCGCCGGAACCGAGCTGCGCACCACCGCCGGTTGCGTGTGTCGCATGGTTCGCCCGGCTGTGCGCCCTTGAATCACCTCGTCTGCGCTCGTATCTTCGCGGCCGAGAATTGGTCGCCGAAGTAGCTCAATGGCAGAGCACCGCTTTCGTAAAGCGGGGGTTAAGGGTTCAAATCCCTTCTTCGGCTTTGCGACAACTCTTCGCTGAACGGGGGCTGGGCGTACCTGCCGCGGCCGTCCGACTGCGGATGTGCGATCGAATGCACCTCAAAAGCGGTAACGGACGGACACGGCCAACGAGGCGGGCTGCACGCTGAATTCGGATGTGCGGAGGATGTAATTGCGCTTGGACAGCGTCGGGTCCCACAGCGCCGCGAGATTGTAGCCGTCGAGGCGGAACGTCAAGTGTTCCGACGCGCGGTACTCCATGCCGAGGTTCAAATACAAATTCGGGCCATAAGATGTCGAATAATTCGGGTTGCTCAAAGGCACGCCCCCGGGAGGGCTGGCGATCGTGGCGGCGTAATTGGCGTAATCCTGGCCTCCGGGGAATCCAGAATAGTAAACGACCGAAGCGCTGCCGCTCCACTTTTTGGTGAAATCGTGCGTGATCGCTATCTTGGTGATCGAGGGCGCCCAGTTGGCCAGGTCGTTGCCGAATCCGTACGGGGCGGCGCTGATTCCCTGTGAGACGGCCGGCGCTCCGGCGGGCACGGAGGCATACAAGAGCGTCGACACGCCTTCTGAGAGGGTGAAGCGCGTCGTTTTGGTGCGGTAGCTCAGGTCGAGCTCACCGCCGACAATCTGGAAGTGACCCAGCGATGACGCTTCCTGCGCGCCGGGATTCCAACCAACGGCGTCGTAGTCCTCGAAGAATCCGTTGCCGCCCACGGTCCATTGATCCGTCACTTTACGTTCATAGGAAAGCTCAAGAGTTTTAAGCGTTTCAGGATCGGCGTAAGTGCGGGTGCGGAGCCATTGTCCCCAAATATCCTCATCATCCTGGCGGCGAACCGCTTCGCCCGCCACAAACTTGAGCGTGTCCTTCTTGGTCGGCGTAAAGACCACCGTGGCCCGCGGCGACAGAAGCCATCCCGTATAGGTGTTTTTGTCCTCACGAACACTCAGGAACGTCGTCCATCGCTTGCTGATCTTCCATTGGTCTTCGGCCAGGAATGAAAACGTGTCGGTCTGCCAGTCGCGTGTGGTCACAACCGGCGTATTATCCAGCTGGTCGGAGGTCGGCGGATCGTGGTACCACAAGTGGGAATATTCCGTGCCAAAAGCGACCGATTGAGAGTCCACGGGCGTCCAGGTGGCAATCGCCCGGCTGAAGAGCTGATTTTCGTACGCGCTGCGTGTGGGCTTGCTGACGCTGACGCCCGCTCGTTGATCCTTGGACAACCAAATATCGTAACTTTGCGCCAATTCCACGTTCCATGCCGACGACAGGTCCTTTTTGAAGCTGCCGGTGGTCGTGAACTGCTGATTTTTGGTATCACGCCCCTGCAACCAGGTGTCCAATGGAGTGCTGGAGGACTTGGTGCTTGTATAAATGTTCCGCGCGGGACGGGTGTCGCTGCCATCCTGAGTGAATCGGGTCCAAAATTCCCATGGCCCGTCGACGTAGTCGACGTGGGCTCGGTACCAAGGCGCATCGAACGCGGATTCGCCAACGTTTGAGATCGGCCCGCCGCTGAACGGTTCGCCGGGGGTGTAAGCGGGCAGGCCGTTTTTGGCGGGATACGAATGGCCAAAGTAAAGGGGTGAATCGGCTCCTTTCACCTGGGCAAAGCCAAAATACGTGAATAACCCGGACGTATCGCTCAGTCGACGACCGTAACGAAGCTCCGATGAAGTGTATTGATCCACGACGCCTTGGCGAACCGTCACATCCGCGCCTTGAAATGTCAGTCCGGTATACGGTTGCACATCGATGACGCCGGCGATCGCGCCCGATCCATAGGTGGCCGAGGCGGGCCCTTCAACGACATCCACCGTGTTGATGTCCCCCATCAACGGTTGTTCGCGCTCATTGTTGGCGCCGAACAACATCCGATTGTTCATGGTGATTCCGTTGACTTGGTAGAGGTATTTATCCTCGCGGTCGCTGATGATTCCTCGAAATCCCACGTCCACTTCCGGAGCGTTGTGGTCCATGATTTGAGCGTTGGGGACGTAGTCTTCCAGCAGTTGATCCAGATTTTTTGCGCCCGATTCCTGGATATCCCGGGCGTCAAGTACCGTCACGTCGACCGGCAGATGCCGGACATCGGTCGCAGTCAGACCGGCGGGGGTTCGAACTTCGACATTGAGCAACTCCTCAATCGACAAGTTGCCAAATTCGTTCGCTCCCGCTGGAGATCCGGTGATGTTGTCGGTGGTTGCCGGCCGGGTGGAAGGGTTCGCCGTGCTGACGGCCATTGCGGCAGAGGCGGTCATGAGCCCCAGCAGAAGAACGGCGACCGCCTGCATCCGCCAATAATTTGACATGATCAAACCTCGTGCGGCGATCAAGACCAATCCGAAAACCGCGGCCCCTGACTTGGCGAGATCGCGCGTGCGAGCCGGGCGGCGCTGCGGGCCAACTACAGGCGATCCCTCAATGAGGACTTGTTAGGCCTGTAACGCTGGTAACATTTGTATTGATCGTCCCGAATAGGACCGAAGGTTAGAGGCACTACATTCTCTTCAGGGGTTTTTCGGGGGCAGGATGCCGTCGGTCACGGGCGGCCAATCATGACCAATGGCCATTGAACGGCTTATAGTTGATTGTCATCCGATTCGCCGATTTTGGGGTTGCGGATTATTGGTACTCATCACTGGCGAGCTTCGCGCCAGCGGGCTTATCGGGCTTGGCAAACTCGTGAATGAACGGAAGGTGTTTGCCGTACACATCAAAAGCGGTAACGGACGGACACGGCCAGCGAGGCTGGCTCCACGCTGAATTCGGACTGGCGGAGGATGTAATTGCGCTTGGACAGCGTCGGGTCCCACAGCGCCGCGAGATTGTAACCGTCCAGGCGGATCGACCATTGTTCCGACGGGCGGTATTCCAGGCCGAGGTTGACGTACAAATTCGGGCCATAGGGTTTCGTATATCCCGGGTCGCTCAGAGGCACGCCCGAAGGGGCAGTGGCGAGCGTGGCGGCGTAATTGGCGTAATCCTGCGCACCGGGGAATCCGGAGTAGTAAATGACCGAAGCGCTGCCGCTCCATTTTTTGGTGAAGTCGTGCGTGATCGCCAGCTTGGTGATCGAGGGCGCCCAATTCGCCAATTCGTTGCCGAATCCGTACGGCGCGGCGGTGATGCCCTGGCCCGCGGCCGGCAAACCGGCGGGCACGGAGCCATGCACGAGCATCGCTACGCCTTCTGACATCGTGAAGCGAGTGCTTTTGTTGCCGAAGGTCAGGCGTAGTTCGCCGCCGGCAATCTGGTAGTCACCGATGGATGCGGAATGGTACAGGCTGGGAATCCAACCAATGGCGTTGTAGTCCTCAAAAAATGCGTTGCCGCCCACGGTCCATTGATCCGTCAATTTGCGTTCATACGAAATCTCGTACTTGCGAAGCGTTTCTGGATTCGGGATGGTGCTATTGCGTTCCCATTGCCCCCACAGCTCCTCGTCCGAGCCGCGACGTACCGATTGTCCCGCCATGACCTTGAACGTGTCGCGTTGGGTTGGTGCGTAGACCACCGTGCCCCGCGGCGAGAGCAGCCATTGCGAGAAGGTGTTCTTGTCTGTCCGAAAACTCAGGAACGTTGTCCAGTGCTCGTTGATCTTCCATTGGTCTTCGGCCATGAAGGAAATCGTGTTGGTCTCCCAGTTTCGTTGCGTAACCACTGGCGCGCTGTCCAGCGCGTACGAAAACGGCGGATCGTGAAACCACTCGTGGGAATAATCGGTTCCGAATGCAAGTTGATTCGACGTATTGGGAGTCCACGTGACAAGGGCGCGGCTGAACAATTCGGCCTCCTGTCCCTGCTGCAAGGGCTCCGGCGTATCCCCCATCAACTGGTCGTTGTAATTCCAAAGGCGGTAACTTTGCACCAACTGCAGGTTCCAGCCCGGCGACAGGTCCTTCTTAAGACTTGCAGCCGTTGTGAATTCCTGGTTCTGGAACTGGCGTCCGTCCGTCCATTCGTCCAGGGGTATGTTCGTCGGCCGTGTTTTGGTGTAGATGTCGCGCATGGGCGCGTCTTGCTCGCCGTCCTGCACGTAACGGGTCCAAATCTCGAACGGCCCGTCCACGTAGCTGGCGTAAACCTTGCGCCAAAGATCGCCGAATCCCGCTTGGTCTAGGTTTGCCACCGGCCCTGAAAACGATTGGCCGGCGACATTCGCGGGCAGGCCGTTTGTGGCGGGATAGGATTTTCCAATGTAATAGGGGGTGTCGGCCCCTTGCATGTCGGCCATGCCGTAATACACAAACAACCCGGAGGTGTCGCTGAATTTATGTCCATAGCGCGCCTCCATCGCCGAGTATTGATCCACCACGCCTTCGCGCACGTTCACGTCGGCGCCTTGAAACGTCAGCCCGTTATACGGCTCCACATCGATGGCTCCGACCAGCGCGCCCGAGCCGAGGGTGGCCGAGGCAGGGCCCGTCACCACGTCCACCGTGCGGATGTCCCCCATCAATGGCAGATCGCGCTCGATGTCCGCGCCCATCAACGTCGTGTTGTTCAGCGTGATTCCGTTCACCTGGTAAAGGTATTTGTCTTCGCGGTCGCTGATGATTCCATCGAATCCAAGATGCGGCCCCAAATGGTTGTGGAGCATGAATTGGGTGTTGGGGACGTAGTCTTCCAGTAGCTGATTCAGATCTTTTGCGCCCGATTCCTGGATATCACGAGCGTCAAGTTCCGTCACGTCAACCGGCAAATGCCGGACATCTGTTGCGGTCAGACCGGCGGGGCTTAGAACTTGAACGTTGAGCAGGTCCTCAATCGACATAGTGCTAAAATCGTTCGAGGCCGGCGCAGATTGAGCAGAGCCGTCCGGTGCGGCGGGCTGAGTGGAAGGCTTCGCCGCGCTGTCGGCCATTGCGGCCGACGCGGCCATGAGCCCCAATAGAACTGCGGCCGCCTGCTTCCGCCAATAATTTCGCATGATGAACCCTCGCTCGGCCATCAAGACCAATCTGAAAACCGCAGCCCCTGACCTGGCGAGCTTGCGCGTTAGAGCCGGGCGGCGCTGCGGGCCAAATACAGGCGATCACTCAAAGAGAACTTGGGAGGCCTGTAGCGTTCGTACCGTCTGTACTGATCGTCTTAAATCGGACCGGGGATTAGAGGCACCGCATTTTGTTAAGGCATTTCTTCGGGCGCAGGCTGCCATCGGTCACTGCTGGCAAATCATAACTAATTGCCATTTGGTGGCTTATGGTAGAATATCGTCCGATTTACCGAGTTTGGGATTGCGGATTATTGGTGCCGATCGCTGGCGGGCGTCACGCAAACGAGCTTATCAGGCTTGGCAAAGGGGATGCCGTCGTTGGCGATCTCGATTCCAGGGACAGCGCGCACTTCGTGCCCGCCGGCGGTCGGCACTGCAGCTCACTAATGACTCGCCTGTTGCCAGGGAGCGCTCTACTACTACTGCGTCTTCTTGTGGAGCTTGAGTTCGAAAACGCCGTTGTTGTAAGCGGATTCGATGCCCTCGGTCTGGGCAGCGCTGGGCAGCAAGACCTCCGCGTGATACCGGCGATCGCCTTTGGTTGTAATGGTTAACACGTCACCGGCGACTTGATAGGTGATGTCGGCCTTGGAAACGCCGGGCAACTCGGCGATGACGCGGATCTGGTCGCCTTCCTCCAAGACGTCCACCACGGGCTCCCTGTCTTCCTCGACAGCCAAGCCTTCCTTCGTTTTGCGCACGTTTCCAAAAGGTCGGACGGTGACCCCTTTGCTTGCATCGCCCGCCAACGTCTTGATGGAAAAGCCGAAAATGCCTTTGCCCTTTTCGCCCAGCCCGGGGATGGTGAACTCGCGAGTTTCACTGATTTCACCTGAATCCTTTAGCTTTCCAGCCGCTTCGACCAGCTTCTGGATGCCTTCGAGGATTCCACCGGATGCGAACCCAAAGGAGCTCTGGACGTCCGGATTTTTCTTCTTGTCGTTTCTGGCCATGTTGTTCTCCTCATCGTTGTCGTTCGCCGCTCGATCACAGGCCGCGACAGCGCCATTCGCCGTCGCCAACCTTCACAGTTTTTTCACAACCTTGTTAAGCCGCCCGGACATACGCGCCGGCGCATGGGGCGGTCTTGATTTCCGCATGGAGCTTCTTCAGGCAAGCTTCCAGAGCTTGGCTGGTCGCGACGATTCGGCTGGCCTCGCCTGCCGCCAAGGCCTCTCGCACGGCTGAAGCGCCCGTTTCAGCGGCTTGAACCGCCAGCAAGATCGCATCGGTGGACGCGTCTTGGGACGCTTGGTCAACCAGTTGTTCGGTGGCGCGGAGGAGGTTCTCCGCGCGAATGGCGGCCTCGATTTCCTCCCGTTTGCGGCGGTCCGATGTCATTTGTTTTCGGCTCTCGGCCATGAGGTGGTCGATCGCCTCGCGGGAAGGTTCGCCCGCCGTCTCGACGCGAATGCGCTGGTGTGCGTCGGTTTGAAGGTCTGTGGCCGACACGTGAATCATTCCATTGGCATCGATGTCAAAGGCCACTTCGACTTTGGCCTCTCCGCGGGGCTGGGGTGTGATGCCGGCCAGTTCGAAGCGGCCCAACGTCATGTTATCGGTGGCCAGTTCACGTTCTCCCTGGAGCACGTGGACTTCCATGGATGTCTGGTTGTCCCGCGCATTCGTGAACAGCCGGCTCTTGGTCGCGGGAACGGGGCTGTTGCGTTGGATGATGCGCGAGAAGAGGCCGCCTTGGGTTTCGATGCCCAGGGACAGCGGAGTAACGTCCACCAGCGTGACTTTACGGACTTGCCCGGCGAGCACGCCCGCCTGAATGGCCGCGCCCATGGCGACAACCTTGTCCGGGTCAACGTGCACATACGGTTCCAGACCCGTTATCTCCCTGACGAGTTTTCGGACGGCGGGCACTCGGGTCATTCCTCCGACCAGAATGACTCTGTCGAGGTCCGCTGGGTCGATGCCGGCATCGGATATCACACGCTGCGCAAATACCGCCATCTTCTCGGTGATGTG